>Ga0207797_1000611_pt1 | contig 27363 bp, 22 predicted proteins | sample PRCRCaboRojoPR_6_FD_187275 | JGI IMG/M metagenome (GOLD analysis project Ga0207797, IMG submission 187275) | Marine sediment microbial community from Cabo Rojo, Puerto Rico - PR CR 10% Liquid 1 (SPAdes) | ecosystem: Environmental > Aquatic > Marine > Coastal > Sediment | place: Cabo Rojo, Puerto... | reverse complement strand
CAGGGGTTCGAGCTGCGCAACGAGCCGTTCGACACGGTCCACGTCGAGAACGACGAGGAGGGCACTGGCGACCGGGACACCGACGACGACCGCGACGGCGTTCGGGCACGACGGGCCGGGCTACCGGGCGGAGTAGCGGGGACGGCCGTCCCGAACGGTGTGGGGCGGCGGCAGCCGCCCGGAGTGGGAGAGACGCGGGCGACCGGTGGCCGACCGTTCGTGGCGGGTGGTCGCGCGTTCGTGGCGTCACTCGCGACCGCGTGACACGAGCGCCGACCAAGCTTATTAAACCACGGTGCGCACCCGGAGACGATACCCGATGCGCCGAGTCAGCCAGCCGAAACGCCGAGTATCGCACGCGAGGGCCGGCCGTGCCGTCGACGGCCCACCCGCCACGGAGTCGCGCGCCACCGTCCCATCCGCACCGCAGCCCGGTCCGGAGGTGAGCACGTGAAGCTCCTCCTCGTCTCGATCGACAGCCTGAACCGTCACTTCCTCGACTGTTACGAACCGTCGGTCGACCGGGACGTCGAGACGCCGAACCTCGACCGGTTCGCCGAGCGGGCGACCGTCTTCGAGCGCCACTACGCCGGGAGCCTGCCGTGTATGCCGGCCCGCCGGGAGTGGCTCGCGGGCGTCCAGGAGTTCCTCTGGCGGCCGTGGGGACCGGCCGAACCGTTCGACGCGCTGCTCCCCGAGCGGCTCCGGGCCGAGGGCACCGTCACCCAGCTGGTCACGGACCACTACCACTACTTCCAGCACGGCAGCGGGGGCTACGTCGAGCCGTTCAACGGCTTCGAGTTCGTCCGCGGCCACGAGTTCGACGCCTGGAAGACCGTCCCCAGGGAGCCCGAGCGGGACGTCGCCGACCGGATCCGCTCGCCGCCGGCGGACGACCCCGACGGGATCGGCTACCTCAACCCGGTGCAGTACGCGCGCAACGTCGACGGCTTCGCGGCCGTCGAGGACTACTTCGCCCCGAAGGTGTTCTCGAAGACGGCGTCGTGGCTCGAGGCGAGCGCCGACTGGGACGACTGGTTCTGCTACGTCGACAGTTTCGACGTCCACGAGCCGTTCGACGTGCCGGAGCCGTACGCGTCGATGTACACCGACGAGGACCCGCGCGACCCGAGCCTGAACAGCTGGCCCGAGTACGGCCGGACTGACGAGGGGGACGCCGCACTCACCGACCGCGAGCTGTCGTTCGTCCGGTCGCAGTTCGCCGCGAAGCTCACGATGGCCGACGACTGGTTCGGGCGGGTGCTCGACGCGCTCGACGCCGGGGAGCTGTGGGACGAGACGGCCGTCGTCGTCACGTCGGACCACGGCTTCTACCTCGGCGAGCACGGCTACGTCGGCAAGCCGTTCGAGGCGCCCCTCTACGACGTCCTCGCGCACACCCCGCTGTTCGTCTGGCACCCCGACGCGTCCCCGGACCGGGACCGGGTGTCGGCGCTGACGTCGGCGGTGGACGTCTACGCGACGGTCCTCGACGCGTTCGGCCTCGAGACGCCCGACCGGAGCCACAGCAGGAGCCTCCTCCCGCTGCTCACCGGCGAGCGGTCGTCGGTGCGGGAGCGGGCGCTGTACGGCTACTGGGGCTCGAGCGTCAACGTGACGGACGGCCGGTACACCTACCTCCACCCCTGTCGCGCGGACGCCGACAGCTACTGCTACTCGTCGGGGGCGATGAACCCACACCGGCCGCTCCACCCGCCGGAGCCACGGCCCGACGCCGAGCCGGCGTCGCTGCCGTACGCCGACGCCCCGGTCTGGCGGTACCCGGCGGCATCGTACGCCCGCCACGACGAGCCCCTGCTGTTCGATACCGCGGCCGACCCCTGGCAGGAGTGCGACCTCGCCGGCGAGGGCGACCCGGCCGAGGCGCGGCTCCGCGGGCTGCTCGTCGACGGCCTCGACGAACTGGCGGCCCCCGACTGGCAGTACGAGCGACTGGGATTCGACGGCGACGTCGCCTGAATCGGGGGGCCGACGCCGCCCGGAAGCGGTCGTCGACCACGAGTTCGAATATATTTCTCTGGACGACATCCGGAGCAGACCGGGTCGAACAGCCGGAGGACCCGAGACCTGACGACCCGGGACGGCCTCGTCCCCCGCAGCCGACGGCCCGGTGACCGACCGGGGAACACGGGAGTACCGGGGTCGGTCGAGGACGCGACGAATTGGACGCTCGACACCTGGATCCGTCGACGACCCCGGACGCCGGAAAGTCGACGGCGTCGACGACCCCGCAGCACCAGCGAGCGATGCGTTCCGGACACGGAAGCGAACCGGACGGAAGCGAACCGGAACCGAACAGAACAGAAGCGAACCGGAACCGAGCCGAACCCAAGCCCGCGTGAAACCACGCAGGACGTGGTCTCCCGGGCGTTCGCCGCTCCGGAAGGGACGGCGCGAGGGCGTCCCGCGTCGGGGAACCCGAACGGGTGAAGGGGCACCCCGGCTCTCGTGGGTGCCTCGACTCCGGCGGCCGGCGGCCCGATTTTTGTACAACGAATTACGTCTGCTACCGGTCCGTTCGGGACCGGACGGACGAGCGACGGACCCGCCGACGACGCTTCCCTGATCCACCCACCGGCGGTATTCCCCGGTGAGCCGAAGGTCTTTGACCCGACCCGCGTAGCCCGCGGCGATGGACGACCGGACGTACTTCAGGCTGTTCTACAGATAAATAAGGCGAGTGCCTCGGGGCTTGACCCCGAGGGTGAAGCCGACACGAACATTTAATTAACCACGCTTCGCACAGTAGTGCACAGTCAGAGAACCCCAAAGACGGGTTAAAGACCTTAATCCAACGCTGACTGAGGCAGTTTGGAAATGTGGTACCTCTCAAAACCCACGTCTTTGACGTGGTGAGACGGGTACTATCGGGTCGTGGTGGAGCGACCGACTCCCACGGACGCACCGAGCGTTCGGGTGTTAATTCCAGCCGAGTGCATCCGCACAAGGTTGGGAGGAATTAAATTCACCTGCGGGTGCGATGCAGACCCTAAACGGTGAAGCCTCGGGGCTTGTCCCCGAGGTACTTCACGTCCTCTACTTCGCGGCCGGGAGCGGCTTCGCGGCGTTCCGGAACGCCTACCTCGAGGAGATCGGCCTCTCCGGCGTCGAGATCGGAGCCGTCGGCTTCCTCGTTCCCGTGGTCGGGATCGTCGCCCAGCCCGTCTGGGGGCTCGTGAGTGACTGGGGGAACCTCGAGAAGGAGGTGCTCCTGGTCGGGGTCGTCGTGACGGGCCTCACCGCCTCCGTCTACCCGGCGGTGGCGCGGACGGGGCTGGTGGTGCTCGCGGGCGCGAGCGCGGTCATCTCGGCGTTCCGGGCGCCCGTCAGGCCGGTCGCGAACGCGCTCGTCCTCTCGACGGGACTGGACTACGGGACGGTCCGGGCGTTCGGGAGCCTCGCGTTCGGCGGCGCCGTCCTGGCCCTGGGCGTCCTCGTCTCGCGGGTCGGGACGGAGGTGGTGTTCTACGTCTACGCGGGCGGCATGGCCCTGGTCGCGCTCCTCCTCACGAGGGTGCCCGTCGCGGCGTCGCCGCCCGCGACCGGCATCGGTCGCGAGGTCCGCCGGCTGGTCCGGAACCGGGCGTTCCTCGCCCTCCTCTGTACGGCGTTCCTCGTCGGGACGCTGCTCTCGACGGCCGGCAGCTACTTCGCGATCTACATGCGGGCGATCGGCGCCGGGGACGGGCTCACCGGCCTCGCCCTGGCGATCAAGACCGTCGCGGAGGCCGCCGTCTTCCTCCGGGCGTACCGGCTCGACGTCCGGTACCGGACCCTCCTGATCGCCGGCTGTCTCGCGCACGTCGGGACGTTCCTCGTCTACGCCGCCGTCCCGGTGACCGGCGTCGTCCTCGCGGTCCAGCTCCTGCTCGGGCTCGGCTACGCGACCGTCACCCTCGCGGCGGTGAACCTCGCGCACGAGGTCGCACCGGTCGCCCTGCAGTCGACGGCCCAGACGCTGCTCGCCGCGGTCGGGTTCGGCGCCGGCGCCGGGGCGGGCGAACTCCTCGCGGGCCGGCTGATGGACCTGGTCGGCGTCCAGTCGATGTACGGCTACGTCGCACTCCTGGGCGTCGTCGCCGCGGGGACTGGTCTCGCCGTCTCCGGCGCCGCTCGAACGCCGGGCGCGACGGACGCCTGAACGCGGGCGACAAGTCGGCGGCCGGGTCGGTCGGCGTTCGCGTCGGGACCGGGGGGACGCCGGGCCCCGGCGTACACGATGGAAGGCCGCCGCCGGAGTACAGTCGGTTATGCGACCGGTCGGACGGTGAGCGGATGTCCGACGAACGAGCGTTTTTATACCTCCCGGGCCACTGGCGACCATGGCGGCGGACCTCTTCAGTCCCTTGCAGCTCCGCGGCGTCGAACTCCCCAACCGCATCGCCGTCTCGCCGATGTGTCAGTACTCCTGTGACGACCGCGACGGTGTCGCGACGGACTGGCACCTCGTCCACCTGGGCAGCCGTGCGGTGGGCGGGGCCGGCCTCGTGTTGACGGAGGCGACGGCGGTCACGCCGGCGGGGCGCATCTCGCCGGAGGACCTGGGCATCTGGACGGACGAGCAGGCCGAGGCGCTCGAGCGCATCGCCGCGTTCGTCACCGAGCAGGGGAGTGTTCCCGGGATCCAGCTCGCCCACGCCGGCCGGAAAGCGTCGACCCGGCGGCTCTGGGAGGGCGGCGGGCCGCTGTCGCCCGACGAGGGCGGGTGGGAGGTGCTCGCGCCGAGCGACGTGCCCTACCCCTTCGAGGAGGAGGGCCCGGCGCTCCGGGCGATGACCCGCGAGGACATCGCCGCCGTCACCGACGCGTTCGCGGCGGCAGCAGAGCGCGCCAGCGACGCCGGCTTCCGGGTGATCGAGATCCACGCGGCCCACGGCTACCTCCTCCACGAGTTCTGCTCGCCGGTCGCGAACCGCCGGTCCGACGACTACGGCGGGAGCTTCGAGAACCGCGTCCGGTTCCTCCGGGAGGTGTCCCGGGCCGTCCGGGACGTCATCCCGGCGGACGACGCCCTGCTCGTCCGCATCTCGGCGACCGACTGGCTCCCGGACCGCGACTCGTGGGACGTCGAGCAGTCGGCCCGGCTCGCCGGGCTCCTCGCCGAGGACGGCGTCGACCTCGTCGACGTGAGCTCCGGCGGGATCCACACCGACCAGCAGCTCCCAGATCCGGGGCCGAACTACCAGGTCCCCCTCGCCGAGCGCGTCCGCGAGGCCGGGATCCCCGTCGGGGCCGTGGGGAAGATCACGGCGCCCGAGCAGGCCGACGCCATCGTCCGCAACGGCCGCGCCGACCTCGCCCTCCTCGCGCGGGAACACCTCCGCGACCCCTACTTCGCGCTCCACGCCGCCGGGGACCTCCACGCCGGCGACCGCCTCGAACCCCCCGCACAGTACCGCCGCGGGTTCTGAACCGCCACGTCGTTTCGTATAGAGAAACGACCGTGGATCGGGATTTCGTTACAGGGCTACCTTCGTAACACCTGTCCGACCTGCGCGACGTGCGGCAGTTCTCGACCGCGCGCGAGCGCCGGCCGCCACCCCGCACGGACGGTACCGCCGGCGACGATCGACCCGGACGACCGGAGACCCGCCGTCGTCGTGGTACCACACCACACTATCGTGTTTCTCGAATCGAAACCCGATACGTCGAGTCGGTGAACCCACCGGAATCGCCGTTCGAGCGTCCGGAAACCCCGGAACACTCGGGAGTGAACGTCTCGTGCCGGATCCCCCGAGCAGTGGTGTCGACAGCCTCGGTCGCGCCCGATAGCCGTAGTACTCCGCCAGTCGACCGATCGTGGCTCGCGAGTCGTGTCGACGCGGACGGCCATCTCGTTTCGCGTCGTCGAACGACGTCCGCGCCGGCGTGGCGGGAACGTCGCGGCGTGGCCGCCTGCCCCCGACGCGTTCCCGTCCCCTCGCGGCGCGCGTGGCGGCGTGTAGCGCCGAAGCCGACCGGAGGCGCCGGACGCGGGGGACCGCGGCCGTCACACCGCCACGGCGTCGCGATCGCGCCACGGCGGGCCCGGTCGACCGTGGCTTCTTGTAGCGAGGCCCCGAGCCGGGACGTATCATGCGACCGAACCTCGCGATGCTCCGATCGTACCTCGACGACCTCGACGCGGACGGCTACCTGGTGGACGAGGACGCCGACGACCCGGACCAGCGGTACCTCTCCGGCTACGACGCGGGGGACCCGTTCGTCACGCTGGTCGTCGACGACGAGATCCACCTCCTCTTCTGGGGGATGGACTACTTCAGGTCACAGGGAGACACCAACGCGACCGCGGTCCACCGGCCGCTGGAGTACGGCTACGACGGCTACGGGAGCCCCGAGGAGCAACACCGGGTCGTCGCCGACCTGCTCGACGATCACGGCGTGGAGACCGTGGCCGTCCCGGAGCGGTTCCCCCTCGGGACCGCAGCCGACCTGCGAACCCACGGGATCGAGGTCGTCCGGGCGGATCGCCCGATCGTCTCGGAGATGCGCGGGGTCAAGACGCCCGCGGAGATCGAGCAGATCACCCGGACCGCACGGATCGCCGAGAAGGGGATGCGGGCGGCAGAGCGCCTCGTCGAGGAGGCGGCCGTCGTCGACGGGGAGCTCTTCGTGGACGGCGACCCCCTGACCGGGGCGCGGGTGAAACACGAGATCAGGACGACGCTCTTCGAACACGGCTGTCTCCTCGAGGATCCCGTCGTCTCGAACGGCAGGCGCCCCCTCGAGGACTTCCCTGGAGCGATCCCCGCCGGCCAGACGATCCAGATCGACGTCGCGCCGACGCACCTCGAGACCGGCTACTGCTCGGACATGAACCGCACGTTCGTCAAGGGTGACCCCCACGAGGACTTCCGCGACCGGTACGAGCTGGTCAAGCAGGCGCTCGACCTCGCAGTCGCGGAGATCGAGCCGGGGACGACCGGCGCCGACGTGAACGACCTGCTGTGCGCGTTCTTCGAGGACCGGGGGTACGCGACGCCGCGGACCGAGGACGGGGTCGACGACCGCGTCGGCGTCCCGCACTTCATGGGCCACGGGGTCGGCCTCGAGGTCCACGAGGACCCCGTCTTCTCGCCGGAGGGAGGACGGATCGACGCGGGCTACGTTCTCGCGATCGAACCCGGCCTGTACGAACCCGAACGCCGGGGCGGTGTCATCGTCGAGGACCTCGTCCACGTAACCGAGTCGGGCTGTGAACGGATCACCGACTACCACAGGCGACTCGTGATCGACTGAGGACGCGATCGTATCACCTCACTTCAATAAAATACTACACTCGGTATCTTGTACCGTGGCACCGTATGACAGGTACTGACGACGACGTGAGCCGACGGCAGGCGCTGTGGCGACTGGGCGCGAGTGGTGCGGTGCTCGGACTCGCCGGCTGTGCCGGGGACGGAACGGGAACGGCGACCGGCGGGGCGGGGACGGACGACGGCGGAACGGGGACGGACACCGGGGGGACGGGGACGGGTGACGGTGGCGAAACGACGGAGAACACGGCCGATTCGGGCGGAGGGGTGCAGGCGTTCGTCGGTGCGCTCGGGTCGGAACCCGACTCGCTCGACGTCCACAGCGCGTCGCGTCGCCCCGAGGCGATCGTGCTGTCGGCGATCAACGAGCCGCTCTTCCGCGTCGACCCCGACAAGCAGGCGGTCCCCCACCTGGCTGCCGACTACGAGTCGAACGCGGACGGCACCGAGCACACGGTCCGGCTCGAGGAGGGCGTCACCTTCCACGACGGGGAACCGCTGACCGCCGACGTCGCGGCCTGGAACCTGGAGCGGTTCGCGGAGAACTCGCCGTACAGCGCTCGCCTCGGCGATTTCGACGCCATCGAGGCGACCGGCGAGCGGGAGTTCGTCGTGCGGTACGGCGACCCGTACCCGCTCCTGCCACGCTACCTCGCCTACTGGAACGTCGGGATGGTGTCGCGGGCGGCCGTCGAAGAGGCGGGCGAGGGGTACGGGACGGACGTCGCCGTCGGGACCGGCCCGTACCAGTTCGAGGCGTGGAACGGGGGCGAGTCGATTCGGGTCAGCCGGAACGACGACTACACCTGGGGGCCGTCGTGGCTCGCGAACACCGGTCCCGCACACCTCGAGACGCTCACGTTCCGGATCATCCCGGAGAGCACGACGCTCCTGCAGGAGGTCACCGCCGGGGAGGTCCACGGGTCGCCGTACGTCCCGCTGGCGGACACCGGAGCGGTCGAGGACCAGAGCGGGACGGAGCTCCACCGGCTGGAGTACACCCGGCCCGGGTTCCTCTGTCTCAACACCCGGAAGCCCCCGACCGACGACCTGCGGGTCCGGAAGGCGATCGTCCACGCCATCGATCGTGACCCGGTGATCGAGACGTCGGTCGGTGGCGAGGGGTACCCGATCTGGAACCTCGTCCCGCCGATCGCAGTCAACGCCCTCGGCGAGGAACGAGCGAAGGACCTGGGCCAGCAGTTCGACCCGGGTCGTGCACGGGCGCTCCTCGCGGAGGCCGGGTGGCGCAACGACGGCGAGGGCTCGGTCCGGACGAGAGACGGCCAGCAGCTGGAGCTGACGTTCCTCGCGTTCAACATCGGCCGGTACGCCACCATGGCCAAGACCGTCCAGCCGATGCTGGAGTCGGTCGGCGTCTCGGTGGAACTCCGGGTCCTCGAGGCGGGGACGCTGTACAACGACCTCTCGAACAGCCAGCACCACCTCGTCACGATGGCCGGGGGCGGGAACTACGCCGCCGACGCCATCGAACCCCTCCTCCTCGGCGAGAACGACGCCACCGAGGGCGGGACCAACTTCTCGCTGTGGCACAACGACGCGTTCGACGAGGCGATCGCGACCGCGAAGTCCAGCCCGGACCCCGAGGAGCGCCGCCGGGCTGCGATCCGCGCGCAGGAACTCACCCTGGAGGAGGCGCCGGTCGCGCCCATCCTGGGGTACAACAAGGTCTACGGCAACAAGACTGCCCTCTCCGGGCTCGAAGCGTGGAAGCGGCACCCGTGGTGGCCCGACCGTCACTACGTCAAGCGACTCGAGTTCGATCTCTGAGCGGCGCCGGCGGCTCCCTGCCCCGCCTCGCCCGTCGCGCTCCGCGCGACGAACCGGACGAACCGCGTCGGGAGCGCGCCACCGCTCGGTCGGACCCCGGCCGGCGCCGCACTCCCGTCCCTCCGCGAGTCGTCCGGTCGGCGCCGCCTGGAGTAGCTATATGTAGCTCCACCGGGTAGCCGGAGTCGTATGCAAGACCGCACGCCGACGCCGGGGGAGCTGCTGTTCCTCTCGCGCGAGGACGTCGCCGCCGCAGCCGACCCCGAGGACTGTCTCGACCGCGTGGAGGACACGTTCCGCTGGGTCGGGGAGGGGAAGGTCCAGCAGACGAACCCCATCGAGATCTGGCTCGCCAAGCGGGGCGACGAGTACGGCTTCGGGAACGTGTCGAGCTACCCGGCGTACGTCGAGCCGCTGGGGGTCGCGGGCAACAAGTGGCTCGGCGTCTTCCAGCAGAACGCCAGGCGGGGGTTACCGACGCTCAGCGCCGTCAACGTCCTCTCGGACGCGGAGACGGCGATGCCGCTCGCGATCCTCGAGGGCCAGTCGGTGACGGCGATGCGGACGGCGGGCCACGCCGGCGTCGGTGCGAAGTACCTCGCCCGCCCGGACTCCTCGACGCTCGCCATCGTCGGCTGCGGCCAGGAGGGCCGGACGCACCTCCGCGTCATGGACGCCCTCTTCGATCTCGAGCGGGTGAACGCCTGCGACATCGACGACGAGGTCCGGACGGCGTTCGTCGAGGAGATGAACGAGGTGACGGACGCGACGGTCGAGGGGTACGTCGACGCCCGCGAGGCCGTCGAGGGCGCGGACGTCCTCTGTATGGTCACGACCGCCGAGTCGCCGATCGTGATGGCCGAGTGGATCGAGCCGGGGACGCACGTCGCCGCGACCAACGGCTTCCAGGACCTCGACCCGGCGTTCAGCGCCGCCGCCGACAAGTGGGTCATCGGGGTCGAGCACCGCGACCGGCTCTGGATCGACGGCGAGGAGGTCGGCGTCACGGCCCCCGAGGGGCTCTCGTACGACGACGTCTACGCCGAGCTGCCCGACGTGATCGCCGGCGAGGTCCCCGGGCGGGAGTCGGACGACGAGCGGACCGTGATGGTCCACATGGGGATGCCGGCGCTCGACGTCGCCGCCTCCCACTTCGTCTACGAAAAAGCTAAGGAAGCAGGTGTCGGATCGCAACTCACACTGTTCGAGTGACTTCGCATGACAGTTGACTTCACCAGGCGACCGCTCGAGGGCATCCTCGCGCTGTCGCCGCTGTGTATGGACGAGAACTACGAGATCGACCACGAAGCCATCCGCGCCAACGTCGAGTGGCTCGAAGAGCAGGGGATCCACGGCTTCATCCAGTTCGCCACGATGGGCCAGTCGATGGCCCCCTCGGAGGCCGAGTTCGACGAGGTGACCGACACGGTCGTCGACGCCGCCGACGACATCACGTGCGTCGTCGGCGCGTCGGCACAGAACCAGCAGGAGGCGATCCGCCGGGCGACGTACGCCGAGGCGGCGGGCGCCGACGGGACGATGATCGAGCTCCCCTACCAGATCCCGCTCCAGCAGAACTGGGTCGGCGACTTCTACCGGGACGTCGACGAGGCGCTCGAGGGCGACCTCGCGGTGCTCGTCTACAACTACCCGCCCGCGACCGGCGTCGACATCACGCCCGAGACCTGGAAGGACGAGCTCGTCGACATCCCGTCGGTCAAGGCCGTCAAGGACTCGAACTACGCGACCCCCCACTACGACCGCATGCTGGGGCTCTCGGACCGCATCAACGTCATCTCGCCGTACGACTGCCCGTTCTGGCACGACTCCCAGCTCGGCGGGAAAGGGCTCATCGGCATCCTGACGTGGGCCGCCCCGCAGACGCTGCTCCGGTTCTACCGCGAGTGCCGCGACGGCAACCACCACGACGACTGGACGATGCGGGTCAACCGGACGCTCGCGGAGGTCTGGGGCGACCTCGGTAACCTGCCGGACGCCCCGCTGGTCTCGAACTCGCCGGCGGTGCTCCACGCGCTCGCGGAACTCAGCGACCGGCCGGCCGGCGAGGTCCGCCCGCCGTACCGCCGCCTCCACGACGAGGCCCAGGAGGCGCTCGTCGAGGCCCTCCAGCCCCTCCGCGACATCGAGCGGGAACTCGTCTGAGGTCGTCGACGGGCGCGCACGCCCCGGCACGCACGGTCCAGCCAGACACGCTCCGCTCCGCCGGGCACCGCTCCTCGCGCGCCGGTCGCTGCCCCCGACAGCGGCTGCCGCCTCACGTCTCGTTCGTGCCCCGTTCGACCGTTCGCGGCCGCGGTGGCGGCGGCGGGCCACCGATCGATCCCCCGCGAGCGATCGGTCGACCCCTCGATCGCACCGAACGGACGAGGAACGACTACCGGTGCGGGTCGACGTCGGCCCAGCCGGACTCCGCGGGTGCCTCGTACGTGACGGTCGTCTCGAGGCGGGCGATCTTCCAGTCGCCGTCGACGCGGCGGTACTGCTCGTCGTACCGGCCCTGCTCGCGGAGGCCGCTCCCGTCGGGCGCGAGGGTGACGGCCCGGTAGTACCAGCGCCCCGAGGCCGCGTCGCCGTCGAGTTCGATCACCGGGTTGTGGACGGTGTGGACGCGCGTCTCGTCGCGCTCGACGATCCACTCGCGCGCGAGCCCCCGGATCTCCTCGCGACCGACCAGCAGATCGTCCCGCGAGACGTAGTCGACGACGGCGTCCTCGGTGAACAGGTCGACCCAGCCGTCGACGTCCCCGTCGTCGAGCCGGTAGCAGTAGGCCGCGCGGAGCTCCTCGATCGCCGCCCTGTCCCGTGCCCGTCCGGTAGCGACGTCTGTGTCGGACATGTAGACGCGCTCGGCGGAGGAGGTGATAAAAGGTCGGTTCGGGGGCCGGACGGCGGGTCGGTCGGGTGAAGCCAGGGCAGGTCACGCCGTGGCGACGGCGTCGCTCACACCGCGACGGCGCCCGTCGCCACCACGACGGTGCCCGGACTCACACCGTGACGACGTCGTGCGTGTAGTCGAGGAGGTTCTCGCAGCCGTCCTCGGTGACGAGGACGGGGTCCTCGATGTGGATCGGGGTGTCCTGGCCGCGGCCCTCGACGAAGATCCCGGGATCGATGACGAACACCATGCCGGGTTCGAGGACCGTCTCGTCGCCCTGCTGGACCTGCGGGGCCTCGTGGCCGCCCATCAGGCCGACGCCGTGGCCGATCTTCCACGGCTGGTCGTAGCCCTCGTCGATCATGTACTCCTCGGCGAACGTGTGGACCTCGTGGGCCGTCACGCCGGGTTCGACCATGTCCATCGTCGCGTAGAGACACTCCGAGCAGACCTCGTAGGCGCGGCGGTCCTCGGCGGACGGCTCGCCCACGAAGACGTTTCGCGCGCAGTCGGTCGCGTAGTGCTCGTACTGCGGGCCCATGTCCACGTCCACGACGTCGCCCTCCTCGAACTCCCGCTGGCGGAGGTCCCGGAAGACGCCCCCGAGGCCCATGTTGTCCGAGCCGGCCGCCAGCATCGCGTCGGTGATCTCCATCGCGGCCTCGTACTCCGGCCGGCCGACCTCGATCGCCTCGGCGGCCGCGGCGTGCGCCTCGGCGGCGATCTCGTTGGCGCGCCGGAGGTGCTCGATCTCCCGGTCGTCTTTCACCATGCGGAGCCGGTCGAACAGCTCCTGGGCGCTGACGACCTCGGCGTCCGGGGCGACGCTCCGGAGCAACTCGCCGTCCCCGAACCACGCGTCCGCGGGGATCCCGATCCGGCCGTTCTCGAGCCCCCGGTCCTCGAGGATCCCCGAGAGGAGCGGCTCGGGGTCGTCCCCGTCGCGGTAGGTCGTGACGGCGTCGACGGGGATCGCCGTCTCCGCGTGGGCCATGATGTCCCGGTGCATCTCGCTCAGGACGAACCCCGGCTCGCCCTCCAGCGGGAGCACGAACGCGGAGAGCCACACCGGCCACCCGCCCTCGTACGCGCTGAAGCCCGTGAGGTAGTACTGGTTCGCGCCGGCGTCGACGTAGAGGGCGTCGAGGTCGGCCTCCTGCATCATATCCCGGGCGCGGTCCATGCGACTCTCCCAGTCGTAGGTGACGCTCGCTTTCGACATGCGTGTCGTGTGCACACCCCTCCCGCGGTGGCTTAATTCTGTCCCTCCCGGCGGACGGCGGCGAGGGTGGCTCCGGTCGCCGGCGAGGTGGCGGCGTCGTGACTGGAGCGAGCAGTCGAGCAGTGCTCGAACGGGCAGCGCCGCGGCGAGCGAGCCGAACTCGGTGAGAACCCCGTCCGGGGAGCCCCCGGCCCGACAGCCCGCCTACTCCCCCGCGACGCCCTCGTCGCCGAGGAGCCCCTGGGGGCGGAACGTCATGATCACGATGATCAGCACCCCGATGATCAGGAGCCGGGAGTTCGAGGCGACGTTGCCGTACGGGATCAGGTCGTTGAGGTACCGCGGGACCTCGAGGAGGAACGCGAGGACGAACCCGCCGAGGATCGCCCCGCGGTTGCTCCCCGTGCCGCCCAGGAGGACGGCGATCCAGACGAAGAACGTCCACTCGGGGTTGAACTGCTGGGGGACGAGGTAGTTGATCTGGAGCGCGGTGAGCGTCCCCCCGATCGTGATGATCACGCTCCCGATGACGAAGCTCTGCATCTTGAACCGGAAGGTGTTCTTCCCGAGGGCGTTGGTCGCGTCCTCGTCCTCGCGGATCCCCTTCAGCACCCGGCCCCACGGGCTGTCGATGGCGCGGACGAGCACCGCGTAGACGAGCACCAGCGCGAGGACCGCCAGCGCGAACAGGGTGACGTTCGCGAGCGCGGTCCCCGTGATCGGGTTCTGGACGGCCATCCCCTGGCCCCCCTCGGTGAGCCACCGCTCGTTCAGGATGACGAGCCGGATGGTCTCGGCGAGCCCGAGCGTGGCGATGGCGAGGTAGTCGGCGCGCAGGCGGAGCGTCGGGATCGAGATGATCACGGCCACGACCGCCGAGACGGCCGCCGCGACGATCACCGCCGCCGGGAACGGTACCGGGACGCCGAACGCGTCCACCCAGAGGTACGGCAGGTTCAGCCCGAACGCCGTCTCCGCGCCGGGCGCGCGCGTCACGATCGCGGCGGTGTACGCGCCGATGGCCCAGAAGGCGGCGACGCTGAAGTTGAACAGCCCGGTGTAGCCCCACTGGAGGTTGAGTCCCAGCGCGAGGACCGAGAAGATCACCGCCGTCGTGAGGAGGCTGAGCAGGAACGCGGCCGGGCCGGTCACGACCGCCATCAGGACCAGCTCCCGCCCGCGATGCCGGTCGGCTTCACGAGCAACACGACGAAGAGGATGACGAACGCGACGGCCAGCCGGTAGCGGGCGCCGACCCCGGGGACGAGGACGCTCGCCTCCTGTGCGATCGCGATGACGTACGCCCCGACCATCGCGCCGTAGGGGCTCCCGATGCCGCCGAGGATGACGGCCGCGAACACGAGCAGGAGGATGTCGAACCCCATCCGGGGGTAGAGCAGCCCGCTCGACACCGCCAGCGCGATCCCGCCGATCGCGGCGAGGCCGGCCGACAGCGCCCACGCGATGCGCGCCACGACGTCCGTGTCGATGCCGGTCACCTGCGAGAGCGAGCGGTTCGCCGCCGTCGCCCGCATCGCCACGCCCATCTTCGTCCGCGTGAGGAACAGGTGCGTGGCGCCGGCGCAGGCGCCCCCCAGCCCGACGACGAGCAGGGAGTCGGTCGTCATGAACAGGTCGTACCGGAACGTCGTGATCCCGAGGGGGATGCCGCCCTCGAGCACCTGCGTCCCCTGCTCGAGGGGCAGCCGGTACGACCGGGGCTCGGACGCCCAGACGATCCGGATGAGGCTCCGCAGGACGAACGCGACCCCGACGGTGACCAGCAGTTTCGTCAGCGAGCCGGAGTCGCGGTGGATCTGGAGGATCCCCCGGTCGATCCCCACGCCGAGGAGGGCCGTCAGGCCGACCGTCACCGCCGCCGCGAGCAGGAACGGGAGCCCGACCGTCACGAACAGGAGGTACGTGACGTACGCGCTGACCGCCAGCAGCTCCCCGTGGGCGAAGTTGGCGAAGTTTCCGATGCCGTACAGGAGCGACAGCCCGACGGCGCCCAGGAGGACGATGCTCCCGAAGACCACGCCGTCGAACAGGACCTGAATGATGCTGACCATTCGGTGGGCTACACCTGGGAGTCGATGAACGAGCCGAGTTCGAAACTACCGTCGACGACCTCCCACTGGCGGTACGAGCCGGGGACGTCGCCCCTGTCGTCGAGGTCGACGGAGCCGCTCACCCCGTCGTAGTTGATCGGCTCGCCGTTCTCGAGCGCGCCGATGGCGTCGCCGATCTGTTTGTAGTTGTACGACGTGCCCTCGGGCCGCGAGAGCGGGTAGACGGCCTCCTTGAGCGCGCCGGACTCGTAGCTGTCGACGGCGACGGCCGCCAGCGCACACAGCACCGTCGTGTCGAAGTAGTACGCCTCCCAGACGATCGGTTCGCGGCCGTACTCCTCCTGGTTGGCCGCGATGAACTCCTGGTAGATGTCCCGGTTCGTCGGCGGACTCGGCTGGGTCCCCTTCATCCCGTTGATCGCCTGCGCGTCGACGTTGTCCGAGACGTCGGCGCCCTTGACCGCCTCGTTGGCGAAGTACTGCACGTCCTCTTTGATCCCCATCTCGAACGCCTGCTTGGCCATCACGGTGAACGCCTTCGGGTACGCGATGAAGACGATCCCGTCGGGGTCGCCCGCCGTCGCGGCGTTGAGCTGTGACCGGTAGGAGGACTTGCCCGACTCGTAGCCGACCATGTCCGTCACGGTACCGCCGATCTGCTCGTAGGCCGACTTGAACTCCTCGCTGATGGCGCCGCCGAAGTCGTTGTTGATGAAGACGACCGCCGTCGAGGAGACCCCCTCGTTCGAGACCAGCGTCGCGAGCGCGCGCGCCTGAAACTGCGTCGGGGGCGACCCGCGGAAGACGAGGTCGTCGTCGTCGAGCGTGGAGATCTTGCTGGACGTCCCGCCCGTCGCCATCAGCGTCCCGTTGGGGATCGCGACCGACCGGGCGATGGCGAGCGCCACGCCGCTCGAGAGGCCGGCGAACAGCATCGGGAGCCCGTCCTGGTTGACGAGCTTCTGTGCGGCCGTCACCCCGACGTTCGGCGACGTCTGCGTGTCCTCGTAGCTCATCGCGACCCGCTCGCTGTCCTCGTTGACGAACGAGAGCGCGAACTCCGACTGCCGCTCGTAGTGTGCGCCGAACTCCGAGAGTTCGCCGGTCTGCGGGATCGCGGCCCCGATGGTCCGGGTCCCGCCGCCCGAGCCGGCGATGCCCCCGAGACAGCCCGACAGGGCCGTCGCACCGACCGCCGCACTCACTCCAGTCGTCTTCACGAACGAACGACGGCTGTACTCCTGCCCGTGGCTATCGTCTGCCATGCGTAGGTATGCTACGACTTACCTACTAATAGTTTGCTATCATTCCGACCAGACCGCCGCGAGCGGGCCCGGACCTGTCGATTCGGCGCCAGCTTTGCGCGGGGATCGGCGCCGGATCGGCGCGAGCCGGCGCCGACTTGGTGTCGTCAGTCGTGACACCGAACCGTCGCGGCGCGTCCCCGGTCGATCGCACGGATCGCCGGGGAACGCCCGCCGGGCCGTCTCACCCCCCGAGGAACTCCCGGCGGACCTCCTCGTCCTCGAGGAGCACCTGCCCGGACTCCTCGTACCGATTGCGCCCCTGCGCGAGGACGTACCCGCGGTCGCAGCGCCGGAGCGCCTCCTTGGCGTTCTGTTCGACCATCAGCACGGCCGTCCCGGCGTCGTTGATCGCCTCGATCCGGTCGAACATCTCGTCGACGAGGTCCGGCGCCAGCCCCGCGGAGGGCTCGTCGAGCATCAGCAGGTCCGGGTCGAGCATCAGCGCCCGCCCCATCGCCAGCATCTGTCGCTGCCCGCCGCTCATCGTGTGTGCCTTCTGTTTCTGCCGCTCGCGGAGGATCGGGAACCGCTCGAACACCATCTCCAGCCGCTCTTCGGGGACGTCGTCGAGGATGAACGCCCCCATCTCGAGGTTCTCCCTGACCGTGAGCGGCGGGAAGACGTTGTCCACCTGCGGGACGTAGGAGATCCCCCGCCTGATGATCTGGTCGGGCGGGAGTTCGACGATGTCCTCGCCGTCGAACCGGACGTGCCCGCCCATCTCCGTCGTCAGCCCGAACACCGTCTTCATCACGGTGCTCTTGCCCGCCCCGTTCGGCCCGACGATGGAGACGAACTCGCCGTCGTCGACGGTCATGTCGACGTCGTAGAGGATCTGCAGGTCGCCGTAGCCCGCGTCGAGTCCCTCGATCTCTAGCATCGGCTCGCGCCTCCGTCGATCGCTACCATCGGAGTCGTAGCTCCGTCGATCGCGCCCGTCGGTCGCGTCCGGCGCCTCGGTGCCCCGTCGGCACGCCCATCAGACCGTCCCTCCGAGGTAGGCCTCGATCACCTGCTCGTCGTCCTGGATGGCCGACGGCGGCCCCTCCGTGAGGACGCTCCCCTGGTGCATCACGATCACGTGCTCGCAGTTGGACATGATGACGTCCATGTCGTGCTCGATGAGGAGGACGGTGTACCCCTGCTCCCTGAGGTCGTGGAGGTGCTCGAGGAGGCTGGCCTGCAGCGTCGGGTTGACGCCGGCGAACGGCTCGTCTAACAGGAGGACGTCCGGTTCGGTCATCAGCGCGCGCGCCAGCGCCAGCAACTTCCGCTGGCCGCCCGACAGGCTCGTGGCGCGCTCGTCGGCGAGGTGGTCGATCTCGAACAGTTCGAGCACCTCCCTGGCCCGGTCGAGGACGGCCGCCTCCTCGTCGACCACGCGGCGCCGGAGGCCGGGGAGCACCGACTGGAGGAACCGCTCGCCCCGCTGGCCCTGCGGCGCGATCGTGAGGTTCTCCTCGACGGTCATCTGCGAGAGCTCGCGTGGCGTCTGGAACGTCCGGACGAGGCCGTGTGCGACCATCTGGTACGGGCGGAGGCCGGTGACGTCCTCGCCGCGGAGCAGCACCCGGCCCTCGTCCGCGCTGTGGAACCCGGTCACGAGGTCGAACGTCGTCGACTTCCCCGCGCCGTTCGGGCCGATGAGCCCCGTGAGGCTCCCCTCCTCGACGTCGAACGTCGCCCCGTCGACGGCCGTGATACCGCCGAACGACTTCCGGAGCCCGTCGACCCTGAGGATCGAGGTGCCCGTCGTCCGCTCGGAGCCGGCGGCCGCCTGCGGGTCACCGGCGGGCTTCGTAGACATCTGTCGTACTGGATGATCGCCCCACCCCACCTATAATTGTCGACTGACCCCCGATCCCCGGCCCCTGGCCCGTCGACGGTGCCCCGTGCGGTCGCCGGTCGCGACGACAACAGTTAGGACGGCTCGGCTGCAACCTGGCGGTCGTACACGATGGACCACCTCGACGGGACCTCCGTCGAGGAGCTGCGACGCGCCCTCGAACGGGTCGACGGGACGAGAGCGAGACGGCGGCTCCTCGCGGCGATCGGCTACAAGAACGGCGTCGCACAGACCGAGCTCGCCGACCGCTACGGCGTCAGCCAGCGGACGATCTACAACTGGCTGAAACGGCTCGAGGACGGCCCGCCGGCGCGACGCGCCACGGACCGGGACCGCTCCGGTCGACCGCGGAAGCTCACCGGGAGCCAGCGAGCGACGCTGGAGCGAGCGCTTCGCGGTGCACCGGGCGCGGCGGGGGTCCAGGTCGACGCACCGGCGTGGACGCCGGCCCACGTCCGGCGGTTCCTCCGGGCGAGGTTCGACGTCGACTACTCCCCGTCGAGCTGCCGGCGGTTCATGCGGGAGGCCGGGCTCGAGTACCGACGGTCGCAGCGTCGGTGGGTCCGGAGCGGTTCCGGCGACGCCGAGCCGCACGGGTGTCGTGGAGCCGACGGGCGGGGCGTCGACTGTGGAGCCGACGGGCGGGGCGTCGACTGTGGAGCCGACGGGCGGGGCGACGAACCCCGGCCCGACGAGTCGCGGTGGCCGCCGGCCCCGTCAGCGAGTGGAGGGAACGACCGCGGATCGCCGACCTCGGCGTCCGGGTCCCCGCAGGGCACATGACTTATCACGGCCGGGGTCAAGCCTCGCCCATGTCGGTACTCGACGCGTTCAGTCTCGAGGGGAAGCGAGCGATCGTCACCGGCGGGAGCAGGGGTATCGGGCGAGCGATCGCGGAGGCGATCGCGGAGGCGGGCGCCTCGGTCGTGGTCGCGAACCGGTCGGCCGAGGCTGGCCGGGAGGCCGCCGCCGAGATCGCCGAGGCCACCGGGGCGGAAACCCTCGCGGTCCCGACGGACGTGACAGACGAGGCCTCGGTCGAACGTCTCGTCGAACGCACGTGCGAGGCGTTCGGCGGCGTCGACGTGCTCGTCAACAACGCGGGCGTGGCCGCCGTCGCGCCCGCCGAGGACAAGCCCGTCGAGGACTGGCGGCGGACGATGGAGACGAACCTCACGGGCGTGTTCCTCTGTTCGAAACACGCCGGGCGCGAGATGATCGACGGCGACGGTGGTGCGATCGTCAACGTCTCGTCGATCACGGCGGCCGTCGCCGATCCGGACGTCTCGCACGTCGACTACCACGCCTCGAAAGGGGGCGTCGAGGCGTTCACGCGCCAGCTCGCGACCGAGTGGGGCGAGCACGGCGTCCGCGTGAACAACCTCGCGCCGGGCATCGTCCAGACGGACATGTCCGCGGGCGACGAGACGATCGACGCGAAACGGCGGGACCGCATCCCCCTCGGGGAGCTGGCCCGACCGACCGACCTCGTCGGGGCGGCCGTCTTCCTCGCGTCCGACGCGGCCGGCTACGTCACCGGGGCCACGCTCGTCGTCGACGGCGGCTACACGGCGACCTGAACAGTGGCCGCGACCGGTGGACGGCCGGCGGGTCGATCGACCCGGGGTCGTTCCGACGACCGAACAGTTTAAGCCTCGTGGGGCGAGTCACACACGGACACACGATGACGACGGTCCGTCACTCGCGAGTGGTGTCGTCGCTGCCGGACGGGGGTCAGCCATGCTGAGGTACACCGTTCGTCGGGTGCTGTTGACCATCCCGATCCTGTTCGGCGTCACGGTCGTCACCTCGGCACTCGTCTACTTCTCGCCGGGGAACCCCGCCCGCATCGCGCTCGGACAGGGGGCGAGCGCCGAGGCCGTCCGCGAACTCGAACGGGAGATGGGGCTGAACGAGCCGTTCCACGTGCGCTACATCGACTGGCTGTGGGGCGTCCTGAACGGCAACCTCGGGGCGTCGCTGGAGAACGGCCGGCCGGTGTTACAGCTCATCCTGGAGCGGCTGCCGGCGACGATCGAGCTCGCGGTCGCCTCGATGGCGATCACGCTGGTCATCGCGCTCCCCCTCGGCGTCGTCAGCGCCGTCAGACAGCACTCCTGGACCGACCGGCTGTCGATGGTGTTCGCGATCTTCTGGATCTCGATGCCGTCGTTCTGGCTGGCGCTCATCCTGCTGTTGCTGTTCGCGGTCCGGTGGGACGTCTTCCCGATCTCCGGGCGCGCGGGCGCGCTGTTCTCGCTGACCGCGCTGTCGTACCTGGTCCTCCCGGCGATCTCGAACGGCGCCCGTCGCGCCGGCCTCCTCACCCGGATGACGCGGTCGTCGATGCTGGAGATCCTCAACGAGGACTACATCCGGACCGCCCGCGGCAAGGGAGTCGGCAAGCGAGCCGTCGTCTACACCCACGCGATGCGGAACGCGATGATCCCGATCATCACGCTCATCGGCCTGCAGGTGCCGACGCTCATCTCCTCGTCGGTCATCATCGAGACGGTGTTCGCGTGGCCGGGGCTCGGCCGGATGCTCGTCGGCGCCGTCGAGCGACGCAACTACCCGGTCGTCCAGGGCGTCGTGCTGTTCTACTCGCTCATCGTCATCGTCTCGAACCTCGTGGTCGACGTGGCGTACAGCTACTTCGACCCGCGGATCGAGTACGACTGACGGGGACCGGTCGGTCAGGATCGGTCCCGGTCGAGTCGTCCCCCGCGCCCCAGTTCGAGGCCGAGGCCGCACAGTTCGAGCCCGCAGGGGCGGCCCCCCACCGACTGCGGTCGGTTCGCGGCCGACGTGTTCAGTTCAGTTCAGTTCGCGACCTACGTGTTCACCTCGCCGCCGTCGACGAGCAGCGACGTCGCGTTGACGTACGACGCGCGGTCGCTGGCGAGGTAGGCGACGGCGTCGGCGACCTCCTCGGGTCGGCCGAACCGGTCCATCGGCACCGCGGCCCGGGCCGCCCGTCCGGCCTCGGTCCCGACCAGGTCGAGGTCCTCGACGTTCATCTGGGTCTCGATCGTCCCGGGATGGACGGCGTTCACGCGGACGCCCTCGCTCCCGAGCGCGTCGCCCAGCGAGTAGGTGAGCAGCGTCACCGCGCCCTTCGTGGCCGAGTAGGCCGCGAGCGAGCCGCTCCCGACGACGCCCAGCGTGCTGGAGACGTTGACGATCGCGCCACCGCCACCGTCACCGTCGCCGCCGTCCCCGTCGGCGAGCATCCGCTCGGCGGCGACCTGTGCGCCGAAGAAGACGCCCCGGACGTTGACGTCGACGAGCCCGTCGAACTCCGCCTCGGTGACCTCGAGGAACGGGGTGTCCGAGAGGATCCCCGCGTTGTTCACCATGACGTCGATCCCGCCGAACGCTTCGGCGGCGTCGACGGCCGCCTCGAGGTCCGACCGCTCCGAGACGTCACACTCCACGAACCGGGCCGCGCGGTCCGTCTCCGCCTCGATCAGTTCGTGGGTCGGTTCGCCGCCCTCTCGCGGCTCCTCGCGGACGTCCGCGACGACGACGTCGGCGCCCTCCGCCGCCATCGTCCGGGCGATGGCCCGTCCGTTCCCGCTCGCGCCGCCGGTGACGACTGCCGTCCGGTCTGTCAACAGGTCCGTCATCGGAGGCAGACTCGTGGCCCGCGTGAAATAGGTTGCGAGGGACGCGTCGGGGGAACGCGAGGACGCGACCGGTCGACGGCGCGGGACTACTGCTCCGAGCGGACCGACGGATCCGGACCGAGGTCCGCGTACCGACGGGGGCCGTGCTCAGTCGTAGTGGTGACACGCACAGACGTGCTCGTCGTCACCGTCGCCGACGTCGCGGAACGCCGGGTCCGTCGTCTCGCAGACGTCGCCGATGTACTCCTGACACCGCGTGTGGAACCGACAGCCCGACGGCGGGTTCTCCGGGCTCGGGACGCTCCCCTCGAGGACGATGCGGTCGGTCGTCGTGCCGGCGCTGGCCTTCGGTACCGACGAGAGCAGCGCCTTCGTGTACGGGTGGGACGGCGACTCGAACAGCCGCTCGGTCGGCGCGACCTCCGCGAGGCGCCCGAGGTACATCACCATCACGCGGTCGCAGACGTGCTTGATGACCGAGAGGTCGTGGCTCACGAAGAGGTACGTGAGGTCGTACTCGTCCTGCAGGTCGTCGAGGAGGTTGAGGATGTTCGCCTGGACGCTGACGTCGAGCGCGCTCGTGGGCTCGTCGGCCACCACGAGCTTCGGCTTGACGGCGAGCGCGCGGGCGATGGCGATGCGCTGCTGCTGGCCCCCGGAGAACTCGTGGGGCGACCGCGAGAGGTGCTCTTCCCCGAGCCCGACCTCCTCGATCAGCTCGTGGACGCGGGCCTCGCGCCGCTCGCGGGACCAGTCCGTCAGGAAGCGCATCGGCTCGCCGATGATCCGACCGGCGCTCATCCGCGGGTTGAGGCTGGACGCCGGGTCCTGGAAGATGATCTGGACGTCGCGGCGGAGCTCGCGCATCCGCGAGCTGGACGCCTCGGTCACCTCCTCGCCCTCGAACCGGACGCTCCCGCCCGTGGCGTCCTCCAGCCCGACGACGGTCCGCCCCAGCGTCGACTTCCCGCAGCCGGACTCCCCGACGAGCCCGAGGGTCTCCCCGGGGGCGACGTCGAAGCTCACGCCGTCGACCGCCTTGACCTGTCCCACGGTCCGCTTGAGGATCCCCCCGGTCACGGGGAAGTACTTCCGGAGGTCGCGGGCCGAGAGGATCGCGTCGTCGACCCCCTCGCGGACGTCGAGTGCGTCGTCGCGGTCGGCGCCGGCGTGGTCGGCGCGGCTCACTGGCGATCACCCCCGGTCCCGCCGTCCGACCGACGACCGTCCCGCGTGCGCGTCGACTCCGTGCCCGGGCGGCCACGACCGCCGTCCGCCGCGTCGCGCGTGCTCCCCCGGCCGCGGTCGCCCACTCGGGCGTCGCCCGCCCCCGGGACCGGCCACGGCGGTCGCTCGTCGCTCAGGTCGGTGTAGAGGTGGCAGGCGACCTCGTGGTCGTCGTGCGGGCCGGCGACCGGGGTGACCGCCGGGACGACGGAGTCGCAGACGTCGCCGTGGTGTTCGGGACAGCGATCGGCGAAGGGACAGCCCTCCGGCGGGTCGAGGAGGTTCGGGACCGACCCCTCGATGACGGGGAGCCGACCGGGGGTCCCCTCGAGGCTGGGGATACTCTCGGAGAGCCGACGGGTGTACGGGTGGAGCGGGCTGTCGAACAGGTCGCCGATCGAGCACGTCTCCACGACCCGGCCGGCGTACATGACCGCGATGCGGTCGGCGATCTCGCTCACGACGGGGAGGTCGTGGGTGATGAAGACGATGCTCGTGTCGAACTCCGCGCGCAGGTCGCGCAGGAGGTCGAGGATCTGCGCCTGGATCGTCACGTCGAGCGCGGTCGTCGGCTCGTCGGCCAGGAGGAGCTTCGGCTCGGTGATCAGCGCCATCGCGATCATCACCCGCTGTCGCATCCCGCCCGAGAGCTCGTGGGGGTACTCGGTCATGATGCGCTCGGGGTCCGCGAGCCCGCAGTCGTCGAGCATCTCGACGGCCCGCTCGCGGGCGGCCGACTTCGAGATGTCGCGGTGGGCGACGAGCGGCTCGATTAGCTGTCGGCCGACCGATAAGACCGGGTTCAGCGAGCTCATCGGGTCCTGATAGATCATCGAGACGTCGTCGCCGCGGATCTCGTCGAGTTCCTCGTCCGACAGCGGGAGGAGGTCACGGCCGTCGAAGCGGACGCTCCCCCGGACCACCTCGGCGGGGGGCGACTGGAGGAGCCCCATCACCGAGAGGACGGTCACGGTCTTGCCGCAGCCGGACTCGCCGATGACGCCCAGGACCTCGTCGTGGTCGACGGTGAGGTTCACGCCGTTGATCGCCTCCACGCGGCCGTCCTCGGTGTGGAAGTGGACGTGGAGGTCCTCGATCTCGAGCAGCGCCATCTCAGAGCCTCGCCTGCCTGGGATCGAGGGCGTCCCTGAGGCCGTCGCCGAAGATGTTGAAGCCGAAGACGGTCACCATGATCGCGAGCCCGGGGAACGTCGAGATCCACCACGCGTCCGCCAGGTCCCCGCGCCCGGAGGCGATGAGGGCGCCCCACTCGGGCGTCGGCGGGTGGACGCCCATCCCCAGGAACGAGAGGCCGGCGCTCCAGAGGATCACCGACGGGATCGTGAGCGTGGCGTAGACCACGATGCTGGAGGCGACGTTCGGGAGGATGTGGCGGAGGAGGAGGTAGTAGTCGGGGACGCCCGACGCGCGGGCGGCGTCGACGTACTCCTCTTCCATCTCGCTTTTCACGTCGCCGCGCACGAGCCGGGCGAACCCGCGCCACCCCACGAGACTGATGGCGACGATCAGCGGGGTGAGCCCGCCGCCCATCATCCCCGCGATGGCGAGCGCCAGTACCACCCCCGGTATGGAGAGGCTGATGTCGACGAGCCGCATGATAGCCGCCTCGACGTAGCCGCCGTAGTAGCCCGCGACGAGGCCGAGCCCGACGCCGATGATCATCTGGATCCCGACGATGACGATCCCGAGGAAGACCGCGTACCGCGACCCGAAGACGATTCGCGAGAAGACGTCCCGGCCGAGGGTGTCGGTCCCCAGCGGGTACGTCGCACTCGGCGGCTGTTCGAGTGCCGTGTAGTGCTGTTTGGCCGGATCGTACGGTGCGATGGCCGGCGCGAAGACGGCAGTCAGGACGAGGCCGACGACGACGAGGAGTCCCAGGGCCGCGGGGCGGTTCCGGAGGAGGCGCCGCGCCATCCGCCATCGATCCGCCCCGACGCCCGCGACGTCGGCGTCGGCGTCGGCGTCGACGTTCTGTTGTTCGGTTGCCATACTGAGTACCTGCGGCGTTCGCTACCACGATACTCCGGGCCCGACCTAAACATTGTGGTACGCAGTGTCGCGTCGGTCAGTCGTCCCGGCGGGATCGCTCTTTTCTGCCGACAAATATAAATAGATGGATAGAGAGGATGAATCGCTAGCACGAGTCATGAGTCGACACGACGGTGACACGACGGAGAAGAACAGGCGACGGTTCCTCCAGGCGATCGGGCTCGGGGCGACCGTCGGGATCGCCGGCTGCACCTCCTCGGACGGCGGCGACGGGGGGTCGGGCGGCGACGGCGATGGCGGCGACGGGACGGACGCCGACACCGCGACGAGTACCGACACGCCCACCGAGAGCGACGGGGGTGACGGCGGCGGCGGTGGCGGCGGGACGTTCAACTTCGCGCTGGGGAGCGAGCCGACGACGCTCGACGCGCACCTGGCCAACCGGGTGCCCGAGCAGCTCGTCCTCCAGACGATCACGGAGCCGCTGTTCCGGCTGACCCCCGACAAGCAAGCGGTCCCCCACCTGGTGTCGGAGTTCGACCGGAGCGACGACGCGACGCAGTTCACCTTCACCCTGGAGGAGGGGCGACAGTTCCACGACGGCGAGACGCTCACCGGCGAGGTGGCCGCGTGGAACCTCCGCCGGTTCGTCGACGAGGGCAAGAACGCCTACATCCTCGGTGACCCGGCCAACATCGAGTCGACTGGCGAGTACGAGTTCACGGTCGAGTACGACAGCCCGAAGCCGCGGCTCCCGCTCCTCCTGACCAACTGGTACACCTCGATGATCTCCCGCGCGGCCGTCGAGTCCGCCGGCGACGACTACGGCGTCGAGACCGTCGTCGGGACGGGGCCCTTCGAGTTCGAGAACTGGAACTCCGGGACGGAGATCACCATCACTCGCAACGACGACTACGACTGGGGCGTCGACTTCGCCATGAACCAGGGGCCGGCGAACGTCGAGGCGGGGACGTTCTCCATCATCCCGGAGTCGACGACCCGGATCAGCGAACTCACCGACGGCACCGTCGACGGGACGTCGTACGTCCCGCTGTCGAACGCCGACCAGGTGGTCAACTCGTCGAACGCGACGTTCAACGAGACGGCGTTCCCGTACCCGGCGTACTTCCCGCTGAACATGCAGCGGGCGCCGACCGACGACATCCGGGTCCGCAGGGCGATCTCGCACGCCGTCCAGCGCGACCCCATCATCCAGGCGGCGGTCGGCGGCCACGGCACGCCCACCTGGGGGCTCGCACCGCCGATCTCGGTCAACGGCCTCTCGGAGTCGCGCGCCAAGGAGGTCGGCTACACCTACGACGTCGAGCGGGCGCGGTCGCTCCTCGACGAGGCCGGGTGGACCAACTCGAGCCAGGGGCAGATCCGGACGAAGGGCGGCGAGAAGCTCGAGTTGACGATGCTCGGGTTCGCCCTCGACCAGTGGTCGACGCAGGCGAAGGTCGCGCAGGCGCTCCTCAAGGAGGTCGGCATCTCGGTGAACGTCCAGGTCGTCGAGGGCGGAACCTTCTACAACAAGCTCGAGAACCAGGAGTACCACACGATCACGGGCGGGACCTCCGCGAACTACGCCGTCGACTTCCTCACGTCGGCGTTCAGCAGCCGCAACCTCGCGACCGGCGGCGGGTTCAACGTCTCCATGTTCGAGAGCGACGAGATGGACTCGCTCATCGAGCGGGCCAAGCGCGCGCCCAGCCGGGAGGACCGCGTCGAGGCGGTCAAGAACGCCCAGGAGCTCCTGATGGAGCAGGCCGCGGCCGTCCCGATCATGACCGTCAACCGGACGTACGGGCACAAGAACGCCGTCGGGGGGCTCGACGCGTTCCTCGACCACCCGTGGTACCCCGTCCAGTACTACATGCACTGGACCGACGTCACGGTCTGACGACCGGCCCGACGCGACTCGGGGCGCGCCGCCGACGCGCCGGCGCCACGCGCTCCCGTTCCTTACCCCGATCTCCCCGTTCTTTCGTCGATCCACCTGTAGTCGGCGCACCGCCGGCCGTCTGTACCGGCGCACCGCCGGAGCCGTCGCTCGTCCCGAGATCCGCCCTCCGCGAGAACC
>Ga0207797_1000610_pt1 | contig 27365 bp, 20 predicted proteins | sample PRCRCaboRojoPR_6_FD_187275 | JGI IMG/M metagenome (GOLD analysis project Ga0207797, IMG submission 187275) | Marine sediment microbial community from Cabo Rojo, Puerto Rico - PR CR 10% Liquid 1 (SPAdes) | ecosystem: Environmental > Aquatic > Marine > Coastal > Sediment | place: Cabo Rojo, Puerto... | reverse complement strand
ATCCTCTTCAAGTTCCTTTATCCGTTCATATTCACTCCCGTTTACCTTTTCCATTACTTTCGGATAGGCTTCGTATATCCTCCTTTGTCGCTCGAGTTCCTGTCCTGCTTCCAGGTATTCAACGACCCGCTCATAAAAATCCTTCAGGCGGAAAGCTTCACGGGCATCCTCCCTGTTCTTGTAAAGTTTTTGAAGGCGGTCCTCTTCTTTCTTTAAGTCCCACTGCCTTTGCTGAACTTCCTTAAAGTGTTTTTCAGCTTCCTGCACTGATTTATGCTCTGAGATGGCAGAGCTTCTTGCCTGGTAAGAATATCCAAGCTGTTGTTCAGCCTCCTCCAGGTTGTAGCCGCCAATGGATTCCCTGGCGATATGACCGGCCAGCTCTTTCTCATCAGACTTAACCAGCTCATGAAGTGCGAGCATATAGCGACTTTCTGTTTCGGCAGCCGGCAAACCGGCAAGCGTATCATTCCGGCCGTCACGCTGAGTTTCAACATTACCATAATCCATCCTGATCTTCCAGGTCTCCCCGGCAATGTCTGCAAAGGCTTCTGTCTGGGTATGGTTAACCTTTTTGCGCCAGATCAGCTTCCGGATCACACGGGCAGTAGAGCTTTTGCCAGATGCATTGGGGCCGGCAATGATGTTGATGTTGGGCGAAAAATTTTTATAGGGCTTCATCCCTCTTGGAAAGCCGGGCATTTTATCTATGGATAGCTCTTTAATAATAAATGGTAGCTTCTGCATCATGATGAATCTACTTTTGCTGCTGTGCTAATAAAACTCCCAGTAAGCGGTTGCATTCCTCCAATATATATTCTCTGGCTTCCTTTGCTGTTTTTTGCCGCAAACGATTCTCCATTCTCATCGGATGATAAGCACTTGCGGAATCTATCCGGTTCACCTGAATGTACCATTCCTTTATCAATTCATCCAGGAAAGGGGTGGAATCACCTTTTTGAATAGCCAGAATGGTGTTGGCCAGTTTTCCAGCCGGGGATTCATTCTGAGCCAGCTCTTCCAGGTTTTGAACCTCAGGCTGCACATGATTGAGTACTTTGCGTACCAAAACACGGGTTCCTGTCTCCAGTTCCGTTGTATAATCCTTGAGCTCACGGCTCCAGGTGTATATCTGTCTGGTATAGGGGCTTTGACCTGTGAATTCAATATCATATACAAGGTAAGCCACGTTCTCCAGTTCCTGGATATAACCCCGGCCATGATCGAGCAACCCGGAAGAAACCATGTTTCTGAAGCTTTCTTCGTCCTCTGCCTTACTCACATCTATATTCAAAGTTTCATACCGCACCGGCGACAGTGGTATTCGTTTGATCAGCATATCCTGCTTTCCTTCTACCTCCAGCAAAAGAGGTCCATGCAAACCAGGCTCACCTGAATTCAACGCATGGGGTGTACCCGTATAGGCAATATAAGGGTCCTTTTCCTGAAACTCCACAGGTTTATGAATGTGCCCCAGTATCCAGGCATCCACCGGCAGTTCTTTCAGGCGATCAAGACCAAGCGGTGCATATTTGCTGTCCGGAACATTTACTTCGCCATGCAACAATCCAATGGTAAAATGGTTGGGATCCGGTTTAAGATTGTGCAAGGCACGAACCGGTTCCTCAGTAACATATTTTTGGGGAAATGACCAACCCATAAACTGAATTTCTATGTTATTCACAGAATGGGTTTGAATTTCCCAATCTCCACCTGCTCCAAGCATATGAACATGATCATATTGATTGTTGCCGGCAACCTGGGACAGTACATTGTGATCGTGGTTTCCGGCAATCAGGAATACCTCAATGCCTGCGTTTTTCAACCTGTCAAACCCTGACTGCAAAGGTCCCACTGCTTCAAAAAAGCGGTTGTCTTCATCCACCACATCACCGGCAAGAAGCAACACATCAATGTTGTTTCGAACACACCAATCCACCATCCTCTGCCAGGTAAATTTTGTAGAACATTCATCTGCATTTTCCGGCACAGCCGAAGCGGTACGGCCCAAATGAAGATCTGCTGTGGCTAATATTTTAACAGACATAATTTCAATTTATCCATAACAATGAGTATTCCTCCAAAAATAACAAAGATTTCAGGTAATAAAAATACAAAATGCTTTGTTCATAACTTCACCCTCTAATTTTTTCACCTGTGCAACAAAAAGTTTATTTTTGAAATACAATATTCTGTAATGTATAGGTTTTTCTTGTTTTTCCAATAAATTCACATGCATCATGGATGTTTTATATCATAAAGACATTGATTATACCCCAGTAGAAAAACAGTTCAGCAAAACTGTCGAACACCTTCGAAGTGAAAATTTCACAGCTGCCGAAGTAAAAAAAGTACACAGAAACGGCTATTACCGGGCCAAACTGGATTACAGGAACCGCCTTCTTTTTAAAATGGGGCATTACAACAAAGAATACTATATCTTAGTCTTAGAAATAATATTCAATCATGAATATCATAAATCAAGATTTTTAAAGGGGGCTGATGTGGATGAATCCAGTTTTGAACCCGTTGACAATTCCAATGACATTGAAAGCCGCGACATCCATTCCCTGACCTATGTTAACCCGGAAACACCTTATTTTCATGTATTGGATAAAATCATTTCATTTGATCAGGATCAGAATTACCTTTTCAGCTTTCCCACTCCCTTTATCGTAATTGGACCCGCGGGGAGCGGCAAGACTGCGCTTACCCTGGAAAAAATGAAAACCTTAAAAGGCTCAATCCTCTATACCACCCTTTCCTCCTATTTGACAGAAAACTCGGCAAACCTGTTTTATGCCAACAACTATGACAATGACCGCCTGAATATAGATTTTCTCTCCTATAAGGAGTTCCTTGAATCTTTGCATATCATAAAAGGGAAAGAAGCCGGTTTCAGGGTTTTTAATTCCTGGTTCAACCGTCACAGGCAAAAAACTTCCATCCGTGATGCCCATAAATTATATGAAGAGTTCAAAGGGGTTATTACCGGTTATAATATCGATAAATCGTTCATGAGTGAGGAAGAATACCTGGATCTGGGAATAAAACAATCCATCTTTATTGAAGAAGAGCGCAAACAAGCTTACGGCCTGTTCAGAAAATACCTGCAGTTCTTAAAGGAAAACGGATATTACGACATCAACATCATATCCCACCAATGGCTGCCTTTATGCAAACCCCGATACGATTTTATAGTGGTTGACGAAGTGCAGGATTTCACCAACATTCAACTATACCTCATCCTCCAGGCCCTAAAAAAACCCACGCAATTTATCTTATGCGGAGATTCCAACCAGATCGTGCATCCCAACCTGTTTTCCTGGTCAAATGTTAAAAGCATGTTCTATTTGAATGAAATTAAAGGAAACAACATCAACATCCTTAAAACCAACTACCGGAACTCCGCTTCTGTTACCTCCACAGCCAACGCCTTACTGAAAATTAAAAATGCACGGTTTGGATCCATTGATAAAGAAAGCACCTATCTGATAAGCTCTGTATCCAATGATAAAGGGAAAGTCAATTTCTTTAAGGATGACCCGGAAATAAAAAAAGAGCTCAACCGGAAAACCCATAAAAGCACCAGTTATGCGGTTCTTGTCATGCGGCATGAAGATAAGTCCATTGCCAGAAAGTATTTTAATACACCCCTCGTTTTTTCCATTCAGGAAGCAAAAGGCCTGGAATACGATAACATTATCATGCTCAATTTTGTAAGCGAAAACTCAAAGGTTTTCCGGGAAATAATCAAGGGAGTGGACAAGAATGATGTTGAAAGTGAAAAGCTGACCTTCTCCAGATCAAAAGATAAAAAGGATAAATCACTGGAATCATACAAATTCTATATCAACTCTTTTTATGTGGGGATTACCAGGGCGGTAAAAAACATTTACTTGATTGAATCGGATGCAAAACATCCGTTTTTTGAGCTGCTCGGCTTTATTGAAAGTAAAAAGCAGGTAAATATCCAACAGGAAAGCTCCTCTGATGAAGACTGGCAGAAAGAAGCCAATAAGCTTGAAAAACAGGGTAAAAATGAACAGGCCGAAGAAATCCGTAAAAACATCCTGGGAACCCAGCAACCTGAGTGGGAACCCATCACTCCCCAGAATATAGATGAGTTGAAAGAAAAAGCCCTGGAGCCGGATAATTTCAACAAAAAGGCAAAGGACAAATTGTTTCATTATGCCTTGCTGTACAATGAAACCGAATTCATTGACAAGCTGGCTGAACTCAATTATAAGCGTGCACTAAATCCTGACAAGGAAAGGGGAGCCCTGTTCAGAAAATATTATTACACCTACAAACAAGATAATATACAGGCAGTTTCTAACGAAATAAAAAAATATGGACTGAATTACCGCGACCAGTTCAACCTTACCCCTTTACTTGCGGCTACTTTATCAGGATCGGTTAAAATCATCAACTTTCTGAATGACCTTGGTGTTGATCATACTTTGGCGGATAATCAGGGAAAAAATGCCGTACAACTGGCCCTGAAACTTGCCTATCTGCAAGAGAACTACAGAAAGAAAGTCCTGCCTGAAATTTATCCCCTTATTGTCACCGACAACATTAAGCTAAAAGTAAATGACCAACTGGTAAAGTTAGACAATCACAAGATTGAGTATTTCCTTGTTAACTTTTTCATTGCCATTCAACCTGAAATCCTCAAAAAGCAAAAGCATCACTTTTACTATAGCGGCGTTACGCTAAACGATTATATAGATATTCTGGAAGAATTCCCGGAGAATGTTCTTTTTGACTACCGGAAAAAAAGAAGTTACCTCAACGCCAATCTCGCCAAAAATGAAGTCAACCGCGACGATCCGTACAACAAAAAATTGTTCCTCAGGCTGGAAAGGGGTTATTACGTACTGAATCCCGAAATGGAAATCTACATCAATAACCGGTGGATGAACATATACGATTCCATGAACATGGAAAAGATCAGTAAACTTACCACAGAAGAAATCAGGGAAAGGCTCTGGGAAAACCTGCCTGAAGAGTTAAAAGCTAAACTATCCCAGGAGTTTGAAAAAACCTCAAACGATGATGACTCAATCGTTGAAGAGGATGAACCTGAGGACACTCCACAGAAACAGAGTAAACCATCAAAAAACAAGAATAAAAACGGCGACCAGCTAAGTTTAGACTTATAGGTAAAGGAAAAAATAAAAAATGTGACTGGTCTAAAAAGGCGCTAAGCGGCTTTATTGGCTATAATTATAGAACATATTTTACTGACAAACAAAAATCTACAATAGCCGCTAAGCGCCTTGTACTCCAAACGTTGGCTTTTTAGACTAGACTCAAAAATGGGACACTAAAAAACTGCCTTGGATTAAATTAATAGGTATTTATTATATCCTATGGTACCTTATGTCCCATCGATGCCACATAAATCTCAAACCATTGTTCGCGGGTAAGCTCAATATCCACTGACTGAACAGCTTTTTTCAGACGTTCGATCTTACCTGTCCCAACAATGGGGATGATCCCGGCAGGATGGGTCAATAGCCAGGCATAAATCACCTTTTCAATGTCTTCAAGGCCGATCCTTTCGGCGATTTCTTCCAATTTGTTCTTGATTCTTATTCCCCTTTCATCCTCCGGCTTAAAAATCTTTCCTCCTGAAAGCGGTGACCACGCCATGGGACGAATCTCTTCACGCAAAAAGAACTCGATGTTCCCGTTCTGAAAGTGCTCCAGGTTGTAGGGTGAAATTTCCACCTGGTTGGTAGCCAAATGCCAATCGAAATGCCAGTCCAGCATCTCAAACTGCATGCGCGTGAAATTGGACACCCCGAAGTTCAAAACTTTACCTTTCGATTTGAGATCCTCAAAAGCCCGTGCCGTTTCTGCAGGATCCATAAACGGATCGGGACGGTGGATGAGAAGCAGATCAATGTGATCGGTTTGCAGGTTTTTAAGGGACTGTTCTACGCTGGCAATGATGTGTTCGTAGCTGGTGTCGTAATGTTTGATCTTTCTCTCGGGAAATTTATCCGAAACCATTTTGATCCCGCATTTGGTTACCAGCTGCATCTTTTCCCGCAGGCCCGGTTTCAGCTTAAAAATTTGACCGAACAAGGCTTCACAGGTATAATCCCCGTAAACATCGGCATGGTCGAAAGTGGTTACCCCCATATCCATGGCTTCCTCAACAAAACGAAGAAGATCCTGGTTGCTCATATCCCAGTTGTTTAGCCTCCAAAAGCCCTGCACAATGGGCGAAATTTCAAGATTGTCAAATAGCTTTATTGTTTTCATATTTCCGATTTTATCGTTTAATAATTTGATATTTTGTTATTTTCACAATCCATTGTTCAGATAAGGCAAATCCGGGCATTATATCCTTTCCTATAATATCAGGCTACCCCGGCCAATCATTCGGTGTAATGCCGGATTATTTCCATGATGGCCTCTTCGCTTACCGGGCCATAGGTGAAATCCTCCGAATCAAACATATGCACGCCAATCTCCGAGCGGTACAATCCTTTGGCCTGATAACCCGCACCCTCAAATACACCAATCTTGCCTTCATACTTCTTACGATACTTTTCCCTGATTTTCCCTATTTCCCGCTCAAGCTGCCTATTCGTTTCCGAATGTTTTTCCCTGACATCGTTTATGGTCTTTTCAGAAGCACCCTCACTTTCCAGCTTTTCAATTTTTTCTTTCATTTCTTCCTTATAAGCCTCTTGCTGTTTCCTGAGCTTCCTGATTTCATCCTGACCCCATGACGTGGGAACAGGAATACCGGGAGAAAGATGCTCCTCCCATTTTACCTGGTTTGTATCCAGCAGGGCAGTTATATTGGGCTCGGTAGGCTCGGTTCCTTCAGGATAATAATTTTCATAGGAAACAGTGGATGAAAAATACTCGTCAGCCAGTCCGGCAAATCCATGTCCGAATTCATGCATAAAGAGAAATTCGCTCCGCGCATGATCGACAGCGAATATGGTATAATTGTTATAGATACCGCCACCGCCATAACGCTCGGTATTGGCCATTACAATAATGGCCTCGTAAGGCACAACAGAAGCAATGTCACGCATGGTTTTGCGGTCGTCAACCAGCAAATATCTTCGTAAATTAAGGGCATTATAGGAAGCATCGAGTGCAGTGTTCCTGAAGGTATCCCTGGTGGGATGATCGACACCACTCTGGGAAGAAGGTCGGAATGCCCCGTAAACATTAAAAAGATTCCTGTGACTTTTGTAAGGTTCGGCTTTAAAAAGTACCTCTGTGAAATGATCCACATCCTTTTTGAATTTTCCCCATTCCTGCTTTGTATAACCTTCGGCAACAAATACGAAATCCACTTTTTTACCCGGATCCCCGTTTTCCTGGGCTGTATAGACACGGTCCCTGCTATCCGGTTTTTCATGTATGATGTTTTCATTATCGGGATCAATGGTTCGCGAAAATACCGTTTTAAGAATGTTCTTGCTGTTTCTTTCCTCTATTACCAGGTTTACAGGACTTTTCGGACAGGGGAACCTTACCGTTTCCATGAAGGTTCTCTTTTCTCCTTTTTTCGCAGGGCCTGTAGTCTGATATTCACCAAATATACAGTTGAAACCTTTGGAGTAGATAAGCTGGTTGTCAATGAGGCTGTATATCTTCACATAATAGCTTCCATTGTTCAGCCGGTCGATCAGCTTATCGGGATTGCCCGGCCAGCGACCTTCTTTGTACACCTGGTCGAGGGAAATAATTAATCCCTCGGAATCACCAGTCATATAAAAATCTACCCGCATGGTTTGACCAGAAAAATATTTATTGAAGGAAGGATCGGCCTTGACGTTAGATACCAACAAAAACAAAAAAAAGATTACGAGAAGCTGTTTCATATCTGAAGCACTTTATAAGGGATAAAATTAAAAAGATATTGCAAAATTGAAAGGCTTCCCACCCAAAAATGGTTGATTTCGCTGCGAAGGAAATCGATTTATTCTGCAAATGAGATTCCACTTTTCAGGGCTATTCGAATTTATTAACAAAAAGCAAATTTTTAGAACCCAACCAGCGCATTGAAACATTTTAATTCTCGTTATAGGCTTTGCTCTCTTTTCGGATCAATAATTGTTTCTTGAGCTTCTGGCAGATCAGATTTAAGGACAATGGTTTTGCCAGGTAGTCATCGCAACCGGCGGCAAATATCTCATCCTTATCTGCAGATGAAGCACAGGCCGTTTGGGCAATAATTGGTATTCTGGGATTTACCAGCTTAATTTTTCTGCAGGCGGTCAATCCGTCCATCACAGGTAATTTAATATCCATTAATATAAGATCAACGGTGTAATTGGTGCAAAACTCAACAGCCTCCTTACCGTTGGTAACAAATTGAAGATTAATTTCCCAGTCCTCAAATTCAGGGCTTCTAAAAACCTCCCTGAGAAAAAGGGCATGCGAACGGTCGTCTTCAACAATCAGGATTGTTGCGGGGTGTTGCTGAGCGTATTGATAAGTATCCTCAGCGTATTGCATCTCTTTTCTTATGTCTTCCTTACGGGTAATATAGGGTATGGCCATATAAAAAACGGAGCCTTCGCCTTCTTCTGAGTGCAGCCACATTCTACCCTTAAGTAAGCCGGCCAATCCTTTTGCCACTGTCAATCCTAGGCCTGCTCCTAATCCCTCTGAGTTACCGGAACTCGTAAAGAAAGGTTCAAAAATTTTATTTTCCTGATCTTTATATATCCCTTTTCCCGTATCCTTGACAAAGAAACGCATTTCATCATTAACCACCTGATAACCAAATTCTACATTACCATCTGTGGTAAAAAATAAGGCATTATCCAAAAGATATCGGAGGACTTGTTGAAGTTTTTGCTCATCAGACAGTACATAACTTCTGTTATCACTGTAAGGTGTATACAACTGCAACTGAATGCCTTTATTCCTGGCAAGCGGAGAATACATGCCATAAAGCCCGTTCAGCATGATATTGACATTAAATTCCTCAGACTGGACATTCAGCTGATCAGAATTCAACCGGGATATATTCAGAAGGTTATGCACAAATTCATGGATACGGCTGCCTGAATGCAACATCTGACCAAGATATTGTTCCCTTTGATCCCTGTTAATATAAGGATTCTGCAGCAACCGGAAGAATCCTTCCATCCCTTTGGCTGGAACGGTTTTTTTCCTGAATATCCTGGGAGTGAATGAAGATTCTGCCTGCGGGAGGGCTTTTACCTGCTTTTCTGTGACAATTACCTTTTGCTCAATTCTCTTAAGGAAAGTGATCTCCGTGCTGGTTCCAAGGAATTTGTAAGGATATTGGTTTTCATCCTTCTCAACCACTTCACCATAGTCAAAAAACCACAACCATTTCCCTGAACTTGCTTTTATCCTGTATTCAGTGGAATAGCTTTCGGCGTCTCCCCACAAATGATCATTCAATGCTTTTCGCACCCGATGCCAGTCATCTGGGTGAATGAGGCTCTGCCAGGAACGAATATGCGGATCGATTTCTTTCTTTTTATAACCCAGCATCTTGATCCACGCATCATTAAACTTTACCTCACCGGTTTCAATATCCCATTCCCAAAAACCATCTCCCGTTTGCTCCAATGCATCCGCCGGAGTGATCTTATTTTTTCTGAGGGCGCTTTCAACTGATTTTCGCTCTGAGATATCAAAAACCATCATCAGTATGGTTTCTTTTTCCAGATCCGATTTTTCCAGGCTCATTTTATAATCGAGCAATATCCCTCCAAGAAATATATCCACGGTTTTCCCGGACCTGGTTCTCCAGCGTGTTTCAATAGTTGCCAACCCATTTTTTCTCAATAAGGGATAAAAGCTTTTTTCAATTTTCTTTGATTCCCGTTCATTGGGATAGAATATCCCCCCGTATTTCCCGATGAGATCTTTCTTCCCGTACCCGGTAATATCGGCAAGCTGGGTGTTGGCAAAATTTATAATACGGGAAGTCATTATAGCAATTCCGGCAGGTGTGCCATGGAAAAAATCCTCTAAATAGTCCAGGGAAAGGTTCATAGTGATAAAATCAATATATTTATCAAACAACTAAACTAAAAATTAAACCTATGATCATAAAAAATGGTTATGGATTTTTTTTAACATTATAATAACACATGATTAACCAAACGGAACCAACACAAGGTAAGGCTATAATAGAACGATTGACAAAAAAACCGGAAATTCATTCTATTGCCCTTTAAAACTAAATTTCAAATAATTTTCCCTGATATAAGTCATTTCACCAACCAAATAATTGATTCAATGTTCTCGGAAAATTTTTCAACAATTCAATAAACATGGCAATCAACATGGTTTAATATTTATAATAAAGAATGCCATTTATTTTTCAATTTCAACCAATTAACAAATCAAATTCATTTGCGAATCATTTGATTATTTTAATTTTTTTGATATATTCGCACACTGTTATCAACAAAATTATTAACACCATGCCGTACCGAAGACTTCCAAACACTGATAAATCAAGACTACGGGCTCTAAAAACCGCACATGAGAAAGGTAAAGAGCTACCCCCCTTTGACCTTGCTTTTTCACAAGAAACCCTGCAAAAATTAAGCTCCTTCCTTCCCAAATACGAAAAAGGCCTGACTGAATATCAAAATACCTACAAGATTCAAAGACAGAATAACAAAGATTATTCCGACAAGCTTAAGAAAGCCAAAATGTACATTTCTCATTTCATCCAGGTGGTAAACATGTCAATCATGCGCGGAGAAATGCCACCCAAAACCCGTTCATACTATGGTTTGCCGGAAGATGAAAAAAAGCTGCCCTCGCTGAACACAGAAAACAGCCTGGTTGAATGGGGTGAAAAAATCATAGAAGGGGAAGAAGAAAGGAAGAAAAACAATCTGCCCCCGGTTACCAATCCAACCATTGCAGTAGTGAAGGTGAACTACGATAAATTCATGGATGCCTATAAATTTCAGAAGCAACTCCAGGAAAACCACAAAAGGGCCGCAGATCATGTCAATGAGCTGAGGAAAGAGGCAGATGATATCATTGTTAAAATTTGGGATGAAGTAGAAAGCACATTTTCAGATGAACCCGACGAAGTAAAAAGGGAAAAGTCCAAAGAATACGGTTTAGTGTATGTCTGGCGCAAAAATGAACTGGGAAGCCTCAACTTCTTCAGTTACAAAAATTCTTACCAACAGTAATCATTTCTCATATAAGTAGACAATATAACAACACAAGGCAATCATTACACCGCTGAAGATAACCATAAAAGTGGAAGTATCCATGGTGTTATAGCCACCTGCGAACAGTTTGCTGTTGTTCCCAACAAAATAATAGAATATCACGGCACTTCCATTGTTTACAAAATGGGCGGTTATAGGCAGCCATATGGATCCGCTCCAAAAGAACAGATAGCCAAATAGAATACCCAAAGCCAACCTGGGAATAAACCCGTAAAACTGAATGTGCATCGCACTGAACAAAATGGCCGCAATCAGTATGCCCCAGTGAATGTTCCGGGTCCATGAAGCAAACAACTTCTGGAGAATGCCTCTGAACACAAGTTCCTCACCCAATGCCGGCAAAACAGCTACCATAAAAAGATTAACCATTAATTGCTGAAGGTTTTCAGCTCTCAGAAATCGATGGGTCATCTGCCTGGCATCTTCTTCCCTGTTTATGAGATAATTTTCAAGCGATTCCAGTGATTCCGGGAATGGTATGCTTTGATTCAGATGCGATAAAAAATTGATGAAGGGGAGCGCAACAAATATCATAACAATCACAGCAGAAACAGAGGCTATTTTCGGCTGGGAGGCAAAACCCAGGTACCGGCCTGTACCTTCTGCATACAACCTGGCAATAATAAAAGGAGGAATAACGAACAAACCCAGTGTTTGCAGGATTTGAAAATATTTTACGAGGTGTATCTTATCAGAAAAATCCCGTGTGGCAAAAAGATGGGACAGTTCGCTGAATGACAAATCAAAGATGGGTATTGCAAGAAAAAATCCCATTAAAAACACCGCAAAAAAACCTGCAATCATAATAAACACAATGGTAAGCAGTTTTGTGAAAGGATGATGGAACATATCGTTCTGCATAGGCGGATCAATTAAAACCACTAAATTTGCAAATAAAATTAATCAAATAAATTTTGATAAGCATAGGCAACATACAATTACCGGAAAAGCCACTTTTCCTTGCTCCCATGGAAGATATAACCGATCAGAGTTTTCGCCATGTATGCAAGGAATACGGCGCTGATGTGATGATCTCTGAGTTTATTGCATCTGAAGGATTGATCAGGGATTGCGAGAAGAGCATGCAGAAGATGAAAATTTCTGATTTTGAAAGGCCTTTTGGTGTGCAACTCTATGGTCACCGCACAGAAGCAATGGTTGAAGCTGTGAAGATGGCCGAAGAGGCCACTCCCGACTTCATTGATCTGAACTTTGGCTGCCCCGTCAAAAAGGTGGCCGACAGGGGTGCAGGAGCCGGTTTGCTTCAGAACATACCCCTGATGGTTGAAATGACCCGCGCAATAGTAAAAGCCACCAACTTACCGGTTACCGTAAAGACCCGTTTGGGTTGGGATCACAATGATATAAGAATTATGGAGATTGCCCACAGGCTTCAGGAAGCAGGCATCCAGGCGCTAGCCATTCATGGCAGGACCAGAGCCCAGATGTACAAAGGCAAAGCCGACTGGGAAACCATTGCAGAAGTAAAGAACCATCCGGAAACAGAGCTGCCCGTCATTGGTAATGGCGATATTACAAGCCCTGAAGATGCCAGGATTGCTTTCGACAAATACAAGGTTGACGGGGTGATGATCGGTCGCGCCACCGTTGGAAAACCCTGGCTATTTAAGCTAATCAAAACATACCTGGAAAAGGGGTTTATACCGGATGAACCAGATGTAAAGGAAAAAACGCGCGTAGCAAGGAAACACCTTGAAAAATCCATTGAATGGAAAGGCCACCCAAGAGGAATTTATGAAATGCGCAAACACCTGGCCAACTATTTCAAGGGCTTACCGCACTTCAGGGAGATCAAACGCCAGTTGGTAACCACCCTGGATACTCAACAAATAAACGATACGCTGGATTACATAGCAGAAAAATATGGCGATTTTGACAGCACCAACCTGAAAAGCGATGCCTATTTTCACTATTGAAACAGGGGGAGGTTAGAAATACCAAAATCTTTAATGCTTCTTCTAATGAAACACCTAACTCGGACAAGCCAGAACCCAAAAGGGTATTTTCAAGCAATCTAATGTATCTCTGTTTTAGCTTGTCCAAGTTAGCGTAATTCCTTCTCCGGTTTTAAGCGTTGATAAGCTTTTTCTATAACCCGGGAGGCATTATTACCTGGATCATCCTCATGAAGCGTAACCGGATATACGGCAGTATTTTTTCTTTTGTTTAATCCGTGCTGATAGGCTTTATCGTAGTACCGAAGGGTGATGTCTACTGCCGTATAAAAATCATCGTTATCCAGGGCTTCTGTTGCTTTTTGAGCATTCTGGCCTCCCAGCCGCCGCCGGATCTTTTGTATGGAATCTTTCAGCAATTGCTTGTCAAAACATGCATATTCCCTAACAAGTCTTTTGATTCTAATGGACTTGTCAAGTTCAGCCTTAATTACCGGTGCTGATCTCATCCTGTGAAAAAGCTCATCAGGCAGGCAATTTTGCCCGATCATCTTGCTTTCATCTTCCACCCAAACGGGTTTGTTCAGATCCAATTTAAGCCATTCCTCAAAAAGCAGGTTTTCAAAATGCTCATTGGGGAGCTGTTCTTCCTCTCCAAAGCTTCCAAAGACCGAACCCTTATGCCTGGCAATTCCTTCCAGGTCGAGACATTGCTCCCCCTCTTCCCTGATGGCATGCAATATCTCAGTTTTCCCGCTGCCGGTATAGCCACTAAGTACTATCAACGTAGCGGGTTTCTCAAGTTGTTTCCGGCAATATCTTCGGTACTTTTTATAGCCCCCGGTGAGAACATAAGGTTTGATCCCTACACGGCTGAAAAGCCAGGCCATGTTTTCGCTTCTCATACCTCCTCTCCAACAATGCAAAATAACTGCCCTTTGCCCGCCGGCAATCTCTTCAGCATTTTCAACCATATCCAACATCTTGGGACCAACGATTTTCAGCCCTTCCTTAATGGCGGCCAACCGGCCGGTTTGCTTATAGGTAATTCCTACCTTTGACCGCTCTTCATTACTAAAAAGGGGTATATTATAGGCTCCGGGAATATGGGCCTTCTGGTATTCTCCCGGTGAACGGACATCTATTACAGGAAAAGTCTTTCTTAATTCCAGGAAATCCTGTATATCTATTTTTTCCATAAACACTGTTGAGCCTTCAAATGCCAGGGAAAGAGATACACTTCGGGTAATCCTGCTTAACCTGCATTGGAAAGCACCTTTGGTTTAATGAGCGCCCTGACGGCATCAACAATTCCCTGCACATCATAACCACATTCCTTCTGCAATTCCTCCTGCGAGCCGTGCTCAATAAACCGATCCGGGATCCCCAGCCGCTTAATTCTGGGATAATAGGAATTTTCATTCATAAACTCCATCACGGTGCTTCCCAGACCCCCGACGATGGTCCCGTCTTCAACGGTAATTACATATTTGAATTTTTGCCCGATCTCGTGTAACAAATCTTCATCTATGGGTTTCAAGAACCTCATGTCGTAATGGGCTACATTCACGCTATCCTTTTCGAGCTGACCTGCTGCCAGCTCTGCATAATTTCCAACCTGCCCGATGGATACAATGGCCAGGTCCTGCCCGTCTCTTAACTTTCTGCCTTTGCCTATGGGAATCTCCCGGAGAGGCTGACGCCACTCAACCGACACTCCCCTGCCTCGTGGATACCGGATTACAAAAGGTCCCTTATCAGGCAACTGACCGGTATACATCATATTTCTCAATTCAACCTCATTCATGGGTGATGCAACAGTCATATTGGGCACCAGCCTCATATAGGAAAGATCGAGAGCACCATGGTGTGTTGCTCCATCCGAGCCCACCAGGCCACCACGGTCAAGACAAAACACAACATTGAGGTTCTGAAGGGCTACATCATGAATGACCTGGTCGTAAGCCCGCTGCATAAAGGTAGAATAGATATTGCAAAACGGCATCATGCCATCCGCAGCAAGGCCAGCCGAAAAGGTAACGGCATGTTGCTCGGCAATACCCACATCAAAAGCCCGGTCGGGAATCTTTTCCATCATGATATTCAGTGAAGAACCCGTTGGCATGGCGGGTGTGATACCCACAATTTTCTTGTTTTTCCTGGCAAGCTCCACCAGTGTATGTCCGAAAACATCCTGGTATTTTGGAGGCTGTGGCTTATCAGAATTTACCTTGTACAGCTTCCCGGTGTCCTTGTCAAACTTTCCTGGTGCCCTGTGCCATGTAGTCTGATTGATTTCAGCCTGTTTAAATCCTTTGCCTTTCTGGGTAATGGTATGCAGCAGCTTGGGCCCCTTAATGTGCTTCAGATCGGTGAGAATTTTGGTAAGATACACCACATCATGACCATCCACAGGACCAAAATATCTGAAATTTAATGCTTCAAAAAAATTGCTCTGTTTCAGTATGGCTGTTTTCACGGCACTTTCCAACTGAGAAGCCAGCTTCTGATAATTGGGCCCCATTTTACTCAACTTTCCCAACAGATTCCAGATGTCATTTTTTATCCGGTTATAGGTTCTGGAGGTAGCTATATCAAGGAGGTATTCCTTTAAAGCTCCTACATTGGGATCAATGGCCATATTGTTGTCGTTTAATATGACCAGCAGATCAGAATTTTCGTTGCCTGCATTATTAAGCCCTTCAAATGCCAGGCCACCCGTCATGGAACCATCTCCAATGACTGCAACGATGTTCCTGTTTTTTATCCCTTGAATATCTGAAGATTTAGCAAATCCCAATGCAGCGGATATGGACGTTGACGCATGTCCTACTCCAAAAGCATCGTATTCACTTTCTGAAGGATTCGGAAATCCACTCAACCCTTTATATTTACGGTTGGTATGAAATAATTCCTTACGGCCGGTGAGGATTTTATGGCCATACGCCTGATGACCAACATCCCATATGATTTTATCGTAAGGGGCATTGAAAACATAATGCAATGCTACAGTAAGTTCCGATACCCCGAGACTTGCTCCAAAATGGCCGGGATTGACCGAAGCTTCATCAATAATGAACCTCCTCAATTCATTGCTTAGTTCTATCAGGTCAACCTCTGTTAACCTCTTGAGATCGTCGGGATAGTTGATCCGGCTCAAAAACCGATAATTTGCAGACATACTTCAACTGACATTTATTTACAATTTCAAAATTAAAAATTATTTTAGTCCATATCAATCAAAACATCTTCTATAACAACTTATTTTTTATATTTGTTTTCAATTTTGTATAAAAAAGTATAAAAAAAGAAACTCCAAATATATGAAGATTAAAATTTTTATTGTGTTGCTTGTGTTTTTCGCCTCATGTGTTCCTCAAAAAGAATTTAAAAAGGTTCAAAGACAAAAAGAGCAATTTCAGGCACTTAACGATTCATTAAAAGAACGCAACCGAAAGCTTGAAATCGACAACAACGAACTTCAGGCCAGGGTGAAGGTTCTGGAGAACAGAACAGAGAGACTGGCCCGTGATAGTATAAAACGGGCCGAAAGACTGGTTTATTACAGGCAGGAAAATGAAAGACTCCAGGATAAATACGATGATTTAAAGAAAACCCAGGAAAAAATCCTGAAGGGAACCAACCAGGAAACAAAAAAGTTGCTCCGTGAGATTCAGAGCACCCAGGAACAGCTTCAGCAAAAAGAAGATCGTCTGGAAGAACTGGAAGATAACCTGGCTTCTGAAAGAGATCGCCTCAATGACTTAAGGGCCCAGCTTAATCAGAAAAAAGAACGGCTTGTGGAACTCGAAAGCGCATTAAACCGCAAGGATTCTATTGTAAGCGCTCTTAAAAACAGGGTGAGCGATGCGCTATACGGTTTTGAAGGAGAAGGGCTGGATGTTAAAATCAAAAACGGGAAGGTATACGTCTCAATGGAAGACAAGCTACTTTTCCCATCCGGAAGTACGCAAATCGACCAGCGTGGTAAGCAGGCGCTGAAAAAACTGGCACAGGTACTGGAAAGGCATAAGGACATCAACATCATGGTGGAAGGCCATACCGACAACGTACCGGTTATCAGCAATCCCTCATTCAACGACAACTGGGATCTTAGCGTAAAAAGGGCCACTGCTGTAATCAGGGTACTGATGAACAATTCAAAAATCCAGGGAGAACGGATTATAGCAGCAGGCCGCAGCAAATATCTTCCCCTGGAAACAAATGAAACTGAGAAAGGACGCCGCATCAACCGGAGAACAGAAATCATCCTCACTCCAAAACTCGGTGAGCTGCTGGAAATTCTAAATATGAATTAGATTTTGCATGGCATAAGCACGTGGAACCCGTTAAATGACTGGTTAAGATTTATCAGAAATCTTAACCTAAAAAGATCCTTAAATATTACAAAGGTTTTCCTGGGACATGAGGCTTCCCGTATTACCAAAAAGGTGATCCTCTGGGGGAAACCTTACAGCCTATCCATAGAGCCCACGAACTGTTGCAACCTAAATTGCCCCGAATGTCCGTCGGGTATGGATGATCTTGGCAGAGACCGGGGCTTCATGAATATGGAACTTTATAAAAAAATCCTCGGCCAAGCTGCAGAAAACCTGGTGTGGCTGATGCTTTACTTTCAGGGTGAACCTTTCCTTCACAGGCAGCTACCAGATATGATCCGTTATGCCAAAACAAAAAAAATCTATACCTGCGTCTCTACCAATGGTCACTTTCTTACTTCTGAGATGTGCAAAGAAATCATTCATGCAGGTACCGACCGGGTAATCGTTTCCCTGGACGGGGCTGACCAGGAAACGTATGAAAGATACAGGAAAAACGGAGATCTTCAAAGGGTAAAAGAAGGGATAGAAAGACTGGCCGAAGAAAAGAAAAATAATAAGTCCGGCAACCCGTTAATTGAGGTTCAGTGCCTGGTTTTTAAACACAACCAGCACCAGTTGAAAAAAATAAAAAGAATGGCAATCCATCTGGGAGCCGACAGGGTAAATTTCAAATCCGCACAGATCTATAATTATAACCAAAAAAGCAGGCTAATTCCTGATAAACTGAAGCATAGCCGGTACATCAGGAGGTCCGGTAAATTATACGTAAAAAACAATCCCCGGAACCGGTGTTTCAGAATATGGAACTCCTGCGTTATTACCCGGGACGGGCGAATGGTTCCATGCTGCTTCGATAAAAAGGGCCGATTCCCAATGGCTGACCTGACGGAAGAAAATTTTGATATTGCATGGAAATCTCGTGCTTTTCAGGATTTCAGGAAACTGATACTTTCCAGCAGGAAATCCCTGGATATTTGCAGGAACTGTACCGAATGACGAACTAAATCATCTGAGATCGTATGCTAAATGTACACTGAAATTCTGAGCCACTTCAGCATGGGCTTTAAGATTCACCCCGAAACGAAGATTCCCGATCAGGTTGTAGGTAAGGCTATAGCGCTGGAAAAAATTCTTTTCATAATTGGGTGCGTACAGGTAAGTGCCCCAGTACTGGGAAAAGATAAACCGTCCAAAAATCAAATCATGACCCACCAGTAGTGAAAATTGCCTGTGTTCTTTCTCCCCTTCCGATTTTTCCTTTATCTCGCCGTCCCAGTATCCTTCAAAGCCTAAATTCAGGGCATTGATCTTTGCAATCATATGCCTTCCTTTAACGAGAAATCCATAACCAGGCGTGCGTTTCTTTACTTTATCGGGGCCTTCAACCACATTTTTCATGGAACCAAAAACCGCGGCCGAGGGAATAATCCCTTCCTGTTGAACAGGCACAGGTTCACGCTCAACAAATTCTCCGGGTTCTGCAACATAATCCAGGCCAACTCCTATCGTAGGAAAATTAATACCCAGGTTGGGCTGCTCAACGCCTCCGTTGGAGATGTGGTTGTATTTTCCAAAAACCTTGCCGTTCCAGTGGTCAGTTAGCCTGAAATTCAACATAACATCCAAATGAATGATAAAGCTAAAATGATTGCTGAAGAACAGGTTCTCCGGGTTGGTTTCTTCATCATACACCTTTGTGGTATAACTGGGTCCAACACCCATCCGCATGCTTAACCAAAAATTGCTGCCGAAATTCAGGTAGGGTTCGGCAAACATTGCCAGGTTGAATGCTGAACCCAGCACCTCAGGATTGCCAAAATTCACCCAGGAGGCTGAAAAACCAGCCCTTGAGTAACAGTTGCACCTCCGCCAGTCGCTTGCCTTCTTTAAAACCCACCCATAGTCAAATTCCAGGCCGTAAGGACGGTTGCTTTTAAATTTCTGAATCGATGATGTATGGGGAAGAATAAAGCCGTAGTTGGGCTTTAGCCCCATGAATACCGAGTTGGAGGTGGTATCCTGAGCAAATAGGGAGAAAGGTATAAACAGAACAATCAATGAAGCTATATAACGCATTAATACGAGCCTTTATAATTCTCAGCAAACATAAAAATAATTCATTTAGTAAAAGAATGGATTTTAATTTACTACGAATTTTTGTTATCTTTGATTCTTATCAATAACTACAAATCTGCTATGTTATGCTTGATGAGTACATTAAAGAATTGATAGCCAGCAATAACAGGGTTATTATCCCGAATTTTGGTGCATTCCTGCTCCGGGCCACCTCAAAAAATAAAAATAGAAAAGAGCTTTCTGCAAAGATCAATGACATATATTTTAGTCCCTTTCTGAAGTTCAATGATGAGCTTCTGATGAATCATGTGATCAAGAAGGAAAATCTGACGCAGAAAGAAGCCATGGACATGATTACAAAATACATCAGCACCATTGAAAATTCGGTTAAAGAAAACGGTGCTTATCAGATAGAAGGCTTCGGGCAATTTTACATGGACAACCAGGGCAAAATCCAGTTCAAAATTCAACCCACTGCCCAGAAAGAAGAATCCAAAGAAGAAAAGCAGGAGTCACCGGGGAAGGAAAGTGAGCCAAAAGAACCGGAGAAAACCTCATCTACCATCAACGAAAAGGCAGCCAGGAGAAAGAAGACTGTTGCCGAATCAAAAGCTGAGGAGAAAAAAGAAGAAAGTCCGGAAAAGGAAGAGAAAAAGGAAGCTCCGGCATCTCAGAAAAAACCTCCTCAAAGAGCCAAATCGGGAAAAAGTGCACGCAAAACCCCACCACCACCGCCCAAAAAACAAAAGGCCAAAGCCGGCTCCTCGGGGCAAAAAAACAACAAGGGCCTCATCTTATCTGTAGTCATAGGAGTTCCCGTGGCAGTAATTTTCGTTTGGGCGATGCTCAACTTTGATACGGTTCAAAGTCTTTTCTCAGGGGATGATTCTCAAATGCCTGTCACTGAAAAAATGGAGACCGCCAACGAAGAACAAACTGATCAGCAGGAGCAGGATCAACAGGATCAATCCGGTTCAGGCCAGACCGGTACCGACCAGGCATCCGGTCAAGACCAGGATCAGGAAACCGGCCAGGATATGAACCAACAAAATACGCAGGCTGACCAGACTGCAGAACAAGGTTCTACCGGGCAGCAACAGATCAGGCAGGCCTCAGGTGGAAAAAAATATTATGTTGTAGCAGGCAGCTTTAAAAACAAACAAAATGCAGTAAATTTTCATAAAAAATTGCTGAACCAGGGATATGACTCAGAGATGATAGGAGAAAGAGACGGCATGCATGCGGTAAGTTACGCTTCCTTTCAAAATAAGAGCAGGGCGCAAAGAGAACTGCAGCGCCTGAGAAACGAAGAGGGTGTTCAGGCCTGGCTGCTTTACTATTGATATTAACTTATAAGAGTTTATTATCAACAGCAAATCAATAACGTAATCTAAACAATCAGAATTCACCTGGAAGTAAAAAAATGGGAATCTTCTATTTGGAATTGTACCTCTGAATGTCTATTTCTTTATAACTTTAGGGTCAATCAATTATCTTGATATTTCCAGCCTTTTATCTTAACAATACGTTTCAGGATGTTAAACATTCGGCATCGCCTCTATTTCGAAGAGAGCTCCTTCATAGTTCCCTTTTAAAAGAACTTTGAATCCTTCTTCCATTAATTTTTTCCCTGACATTTGAACTACTGGTTTTCCTGTAATTTCATTACGTACCGCATATTTTTTCCGACCGTTCAAATATTTCACAAAAACCTTTCTTTCTTCTTCGGGTGCACCGTGGCGAAAAACACCAACAAGGCCTCCGGACTGAGTTTCCGTATTGATACGTTGAAAACCATCCCAACTGCCTTCGGATGGTTCACCAAAACCGGCAAGATCTTGCCGGAATAGCATGTAATTATGTTTTTGCTGGACTTCAGCCATCCAGGAGGAGATGCTGTGTATCCAAGTCCTTTCTTTTTCATTAAGTTTCATAATGTCACCCAGAACTATCGGGAAAACTCCGGCCACCGACTTGATATAAAGGGCAAAATTGGGATCATCCAGTTGCAGGTTTCCTATGACACATGCTGATGCAGGAATGGTAGGCGAACAAAGCCAGGCAAGGTGACGAGCCTGTAAGGCTCCTTTAGGTCCGCGTTCATAAATATTCGATAACCAATTGCCTTCCGCATGCTTGCACATCGAATAATCGATAAGGTGAGAGGCTCCCATTGTCTCATAGGTACAGTCAATAAACAACTCCGGGAAGGAATTGTGCAACTCATCAAATAAAGCCCAGGCTTGCCGATATATTGCAAGATATGATTCATTCTGACCCCGGTGCCCTGGATGATCCAGAGCATGGCATCCGGACATATCTCTGTCATATATGTAGGCACTGGTCACGATGGCTAGGTCCAGCTTTACATAATTCAAATCCAGCTTTTCCACCTTATCGGCAATTATATTTTTGATATAGCTATACCACTCAGTAGTCATACAAGCTGTAACATTCCTGGAACTCTTACTATGCACACATATAGGCTGGCCATTCCTATCAAGTATAAACCAATCCGGATGTTCCCGGTATACCTTGCTGTATTTTGACGCCATTGCCAGACTGATCCATAATCCGCGTCGAAGTCCCTTCTTTTTTATATAATGAAAACTTGGCTTTAAACCCTGGGGGAACTTTTCGGGATCTGCGATATAATCTCCGCACTTGAATTGCCAATCTAGTTTTTCAGTATGGTCTTCCAGGGTATACCAACCAGCATCAAGTGTTATTTCTTCAATTCCACATTCAGATGCTACATCAGTAAGATTTTTTAACAGGGGCGCATCTACAGTAGCATGGTATGGAGCCCAATGATTATAAGCCAATGATGGAAAATGCGAAACTTTTTTTAAACGTATCCCCATGTGCCGCCGGGTAAAATCCTGAACAGGTCCTTCAATTGCCTCATATGGTGCATCAGTATCACGATAAAGACATAGGAATGTTTGAGGACTCTCCCATTTTTCTCCCGGTTTAAGCCATTTCCGAAAAGGGTACTCCTGACCGGGATGAGTAAGACCTATCGTAAAACTTATTCCATCGAGAAAAGCAGAAGTTCGTTTGGTAACTCCGGGTGCCTCATTTCCCAATACAAGCCCTAGCCTTTTACGGACATGATGAAGAATAATTGCCGGATCATGCCAATTTCCGAGCATTGGCCCTGTCATTTTATATCTTCCATAACGGGCCATGGTATAACAATGTCCGTCCACATCAAAAAACTTTAAATTTTCAACATCCACAGCTTCCAGCCTGATCTCTTTTTTCCCGGTATTTATGAAAGTTAATTTTTTTCTTATCACTGGAAGTTCAGGATAAAGCAGGTAAGTAATACGAAGAGAAAGATCAGGTGATTGCGTACTCTCCAAATGAACATGTACCCCATCCCCCTCATTTTCGTCTTTCGCTTCTTCTATGTCTTTTAGTAACCATTCATCCATACCGGAAATGACCTTTCCATCACATTCAAAATAAAACTCCTTATTGTCTTTCCTGATATAATTGAAATCGCTTTCACTAAACGACAACAAAACAGTATTAAAAGTAAATCCCGATCTATCGAAATGAATCACACGTTTAATGACCCCATTATTCAGAGTCAGTTCAGAATTGTTCCAGGTTGCATATTTTGAACCTTTACCGGTTTTATACGAATCATGAATTTCAGGATAATTTTTTGGATGCTCCCTCACATTGCCTTTCACTTTTATGATTTCAGGAAAGGCAGTAAGGCCCAAACTTCCTAAACCCAAATATTTTAAAAATTTTCTCCTGGAAGTAGGTTTTTTCATTTTATTAAGCTTTTGTCTATGTTCTGTGTTTTTTTTTATCAACAACCTTTAAAATTAAAATATCAAACCATTCAATCGGAAATATATATAGATAATATCAAACATAGGAAAAAAATTTTTCCCCTGAAAAATAAATATAAAATCACGGAATGTCCTAAAAATTCCTGGTATTTTGTCTTACCAGCTTCCGGGAAAGTTTGTCCACCTCGCGGTGGTAATCTGTTATTGCCGACCGGCCTTTTTTGGCATGACCCTCCACGGGAATTAAAGTGATGTTAAAATATTCCAGCCATTCGTAAAATTCAACGATCAAGTCCCGGTTTCTGACTTCATTCCCTTTTTTGGTCTGAAAGTTGTTACTTACCAGTTTCTTCTTTCTGTCAGGCAGGCCAAGAACATAATCGCTGTCGGTATAGACCTCCAGGCTGACGGAAACATTTTGAAATGTGGATTGTATATATTTTAGGCTCTTTAAAACTGCTTTCAGTTCCATGGCGTGTTGGGTGGCATTTGATTCGGTATCTTTCAATACCGTTTCTTCAGATGGGGTGACAACACAGGAAGCCCATGCACCAATACCATGTTTCGGACTGGCACTTCCATCCGTAATTATTTTAATGGTATGTGGTTCTTGTGAAAAAATGTTTCTTATTTTTAACTGCAAAATAAAAGAAACCCTTTTACATAACGATAGAGATTTGTTCCAATATGGGTCACCTGCTAAACATCTCGTTCAATTTCGAATATTACCCTCTGTTAATAGTGGTCTTCCTGGCCTGGCTCATTCCTGTAATACTTTCCCTACTGAGATTACAGAAGGTTCCCACCGTGATTGCGGAGATCCTTGCAGGTTACATCATCGGAAAATACATCATTGCCCATTTCCCGGAAACGCACATCCAGTCACTGGATTTTCTTGCACTTTCGGGTTTTATGTTCCTTATGTTCCTCAGCGGCCTGGAAATTGATGTCAAGCAGATTCTTCTATCTTTTCCCAAACGCCGCCTCAATTTTGGACGGTTCCTGAGCAACCCGCTGCTTGTGGGAATTGCCTTTTTCATTTTATCCCTTATTTTTTCTTATCTCACGGCCCATTTGCTTGGATCTTTGATCGAAATAAAAAACAAATGGTACTTATCCCTGATCATGGTAACCACCTCTGTAGGGATCATTCTGCCGGTGCTTAAGTCACGGAACGAACTAAACTCCCGGTTCGGCCAGATGGTGATCACTGCCGCAGCGGTAGCAGATATATTCAGCATCATTCTTTTCTCCTTTACCGCATTCATCATCAAAGAAGGTTTCCAGCCGGAGCTTTTCCTGATCATCGGGCTTTTCTTCCTCTTTTACATCTTTTATCGAATTGGAAACCAGCTAACACAAAAAACACTTTTCAAGCGTATTACGTATCAGCTATCGCATGCAGCTTCGCAAATACAAATACGCGGCACCATCCTTCTTATACTGGTTTTTGTTGCCCTGGCCCAGTTCATTGGGAAAGAGATCATGCTGCTCGGCGCCTTTCTTGCCGGGATACTACTTTCCGTATTCATGAACAAGTCACGCTCTATTCTGCTGCTTAAGCTCGACGGAATGGGTTATGGCTTCTTTATACCCGTATTTTTCATTATGGTCGGTGTCCATTTCGATGAGACGGCACTCACCCAAATGAAGGGCTCCCCCTGGTTGTTCCTCATTGCCCTCCTGGTGGCACTTTATGCAATCAAAATATTCCCGGGTTTTCTGTGGCAAAGAATATTTGGTATCAGGAAGGCCTTTTCAGGGGGCATCCTCATGGCATCCAGACTCAGCCTTATCATCGCTGCCTCGAAGATCGGTCTCGATTTCGGCATCATCACCCCTGCCCTCAATGCTTCATTTGTCCTGATGGCGGTGATAACATGCATAATTTCCCCGGTTATTTACAACATCATTTCCCCACGGGAAATGCTTAAAATGGACAAGGTGCTCATTATAGGCGGTAGCAGTACCGGTGTGTTGCTTTCCAGGAGACTGAAAATGCATGGTAAAAACTCCATCATTGTGGAGAGCAGCCGGAAACGCTACCTGGAGATGCTTTCCAAAGGTTTGAATGCCTATCTTGGAAATGGCTTCGATAAGAACGTTTACAAAAAGCTGAATCTTCAATCCCACAATTATGTTGTGGTTATCACCGACTCGGAAATAAAAAATACCGAAATATCCCAGATGCTGAAGGAGGAATTCGGGCATCACAAGGTCATCAGTAAAACCAGCACCTGGCATATTGAAAAGCAACTCATGGACCTGCAGGTTGAATACGTGGATGTAACCCGAACCATTGCCACCACCATAGAAAACCTGATCCTCAGGCCAGCTACATACCATATTCTGGTTGAAACATTCGAAAACTACAAGGTGGAGGACATCACCATCACCAATTCCAATATAAGCGGGACACAGATCAAGGAGATGCCGTTCCATCGTGACGGAGAGCTCATACTGGTGCGACGGGGACATGCCGTGGAGATCCCACACGGGGACACATACCTGCAGGAGAACGACATTGTTACCGTCATGGGCACGGAAACCGCACTGCAGGATTTCCGTGAGAAATTCCGCTCTTCCCTGGCCCGTTAAAATTTCTATAATAAGCACAACAGAAAGTTATGATATTTTTATTAATTTTATATGGGTAATTAACCAATACCATTAAAATCAATAAATAATTCAACTCAAGCTTCCATGGAAAACACAGCAAGGGATAAATTCTATCCTACCTTCAATGAATCAGTAAGGCTGATCATCCGGGTTTTCATAGCCTCTTTTTTCGTGGGCGTTCCTGTAGCTACAGTATGGCTGATCTTAAGGGATGGTTTTGATGTACAATCGGAATTGATTGATTCATTTGTCCTTCTCATTGTTTATGTCGTGCCCTTCATCCTGGTATCCAGACTTGGCGTGAAACGGATCCGCATATGGAATGACAATAATTACAGCCTGAACTGGAAATTACCCAATGTAGTCAATTTTCTGGTAATAGTTGTTACCTGCATTTCAGTGACTGTAGTCATGGATCCCCTCGATTCGCTGATGCCGGTTCCCAAGGAATATGTTGAGATGATGAAGAACATGGCAAAGCCCAATATCTTTTCCTTTCTTTCCATTGTGATAGCCGCGCCGCTGCTGGAAGAAATCTTATTCCGGGGCATCATTCTTGAAGGATTTCTGAAAAATTACAGCCCGAAAAAGGCCATCCTCCTTTCAGCAGTTATCTTTGGAGCCATTCATCTCAACCCGTGGCAGGCATCCGGGGCTTTTCTCATCGGGATCCTTATCGGGTGGCTCTACTGGAAAACCCGTTCACTGATGCCGGGGATCATCATCCATTTTGTCAACAATGCCATCGCCTTTTTCGTCATATTAAACTTTTCCGGGGAAGAACAATCCATCAGGGCCTGGGTCGGCAACAGCACCACTTACTGGGTTGTTATCGGGCTTTCTGCCCTGCTTCTAATAGCAGGGATTTATTTTATGAACGGAAAGCTGGGTACAACACCTGATATGGAAGAGGAAACGGTTTAACCATTCAGTTTAATTCCGAAAAGCCGGTGGATAATAACCATCATATCACCGAACGGGCCTTCAGCCCTTATCATCGGGGTTGGTTATTTAACACAGGCCTGCATTGCATTCCGGCCTGTGCTTTTACAGAAATGCCTTTCAGGCATTTTAGCATGCCAGGATAATCACGCAAGATTATATGGATAATATATATACATGGTAATTATCATATCATTGGCTCTTAACTAAAAATTAGTTATCTTGAAGTCGATTCCGGGGGTATATAATGCCCCAATTAAAGGGGCGAAGCTCCGTCCGGTAAAAGCACAGGGTAATATTCGGCAAAGCCGGATAAACCCTGTGTAAAAAAAGCAACGGGGTGGGAGCTCTGAAAGAGCGTCCTGTAATAAATCTTGATAGCAAAATACCATTATAATTGAATTACTAACTTTTAAATTATTTTAT
>Ga0207797_1000609_pt1 | contig 27380 bp, 23 predicted proteins | sample PRCRCaboRojoPR_6_FD_187275 | JGI IMG/M metagenome (GOLD analysis project Ga0207797, IMG submission 187275) | Marine sediment microbial community from Cabo Rojo, Puerto Rico - PR CR 10% Liquid 1 (SPAdes) | ecosystem: Environmental > Aquatic > Marine > Coastal > Sediment | place: Cabo Rojo, Puerto... | reverse complement strand
AACTTCCCGAGCGGCGAGGTGCTCTCGCGCGACACGGGCCACAACCGGCCGTACGGGCGGAATCCGTACGCGGGCTACGACGACGTCGACAAGAAGCCGTTCCTGTATGACGGGCCGGAAAATGGCAAGCTGCCGCCGATGGAGAAGGTGGTTACGATCAGCATCGGTGGCACGCACAAGGCGTATCCGCGCTCGGTGACCAAGGAGAAGCACGTCGTGAATGACGCGGTCGCCGGGCAGCCGCTGGCGGTGTTTCACGCGCCGGGCGCCGTGAGTGCCCTCGACGCCTCGCAGATTGCCGACTCGAAGGAGATCGGCTCCACCGGGGTCTTCAACCGCCAGGTGGACGGACGCACCCTCACCTTCACCTATGCGGGCGACGGGCAGTTCAAAGACGAGCAAACCGGCAGCCTCTGGACGGTGACGGGCCGGGCCGTTGAAGGCGAGCTGCGCGGCACCCAGCTCGACCGCCTGGAGCATGGCGACCACTTCGCCTTCGCCTGGTTTGCCTTCCGCCCGGAGACGGACCTCTACCGGGCGGCGGGCTAACGCCCTTGCGTTCGAAGTTTCGAGTTTGGGGTTCCGCGTCCTGCAACCCCCAACCCAAAACGCGCAACCCACACCGCGCAACCCACAACGCCCTATTCCATCAGCAGGTTGAGGAGGTGGATGAGGCGTCGGCGCAGCCGGCGACGGTCGACGATCATATCGACAAAGCCGTGCTCCTTCAAAAACTCGGAGCGCTGGAAGCCGTCCGGCAGGTCGGAGCCGATGGTTTCGCGGATGACGCGCGGTCCGGCAAAGCCGATGAGCGCCTCGGGTTCGGCGATGTGGATGTCGCCCAGCATGGCGAAGGAGGCCGTCACGCCGCCGGTGGTGGGATGCGTGAGGATCGAGATGAACGGCAGCCCGGCGTCGTCGAGGCGCGTGAGGTGCCCGCTCGTTTTGGCCATTTGCATGAGGCTGAGGGCGCCTTCCATCATGCGGGCGCCACCGCTCTGCGCAATCGTGATGAGCGGCATCTCTTCGGTGTAGGCCCGCTTGATGGCTCGGGCCACGATCTCCCCAACCACCGATCCCATCGAGCCGCCGATGAAGCTGAAGTCCATCGCGGCCATCGACACGGGATGGTCGCCGAGGGTGCCGGTGGCCGACCGCACCGCCTCGTTCTGGTTGGTCTTCTCGCGCGCCGACTCCAGCCGCTGGGTGTAGGGCTTGCGATCCTCGAAGTTGAGCGGATCGCGCGACACCAGATCGGTATCGTGCAGCGTGTAGTCGCCCTCGTCGAACAGAAAGTCGAAGTAGCGGTGGCTGTCCATGCCGAAGTGATGCCCCGAGCTGGGAAACACGAGCAGATTTTCCTCCAGCTCGCGGCGGTTGACGATCTCGTCGGTCTTCGGGCACTTCACCCACTGGCCCTCCGGCACCTCGTTCTGTTCGTCGCGGGTGGTGAGGATGCCGGCTTTCTTCCGCTTAAACCAGGCCATGCTGTTGGGATGCAGATTGTGAGAGGTCGGGTGCAGAGGGCGTGCTACGGACGGCGCCTCGGTCCGTTCGGGATGCGTTCGTCGCCCTCGTCGCGTTACAGCGGCGACGGCGAGGGGGTCCCGTGAAATTCCTTGAGATAGAGCGGCTCGAACGTGGCAACGTCTGCGACCGCTCCGGCGTCCACCCGGGAGCGGGCCCGACGGGCGATCCAGGCGGCAGAAGGCGGAACGACGTTCGTCGGCAGCAAGCGGCTGTCTCCGCCGGCGTGGGCCGCCAGCGTCTCGCGGCTTTTCGGGGCGCCGTCGCCCACCAGCCAGAGCGTTCCGCCCACCGCGCCGAGCCAGTTCGGCAGCGCATCAACCGTGAGGGCCGTCACGTCGGCGTGTTCGTCGAGGGCCCCGTTCTCGCCGATCCGGTAGGCGGCGGCGTAGACCTCGTCGCGTCGCGCGTCGATCAGGGCACAGACGCTGTCGCCGGCCGCGGCCCACGGGGCGACCTGCGCGGCCCAGGCCTCGAGCGTGGGCACCCCGACGAGCGCAGCGTCGGCCGACAGGGCCCATCCTTTCGCCGTACTCACGCCAATTCGGAGCCCCGTGTACGACCCTGGGCCCTCCGAGACGGCGACGGCGTCCAGCGCGTCGGCCTCCGGGCCACTGTGCGCCAAAAGGTCTTGGACGAGCGGGGTGAGCCGCTGCGCGTGAATGCGCGGGCGATGCAGATGTGCCTCCGCCACAACACGCCCCTCGTGCCAGAGGGCGGCGCTGCACGTATCGGTGGCCGTTTCGAGCGCGAGAATGTTCATGCTGAGGCGTGATGCGTGTCCCGTGATGCGTGTCCCGTGATGCGTGTCCCGTGAATCGGGACGCGGGCAGCGCAGGCACAGCCCAAAAGCGGCACCGGACGCAGTGCCCCGCCCCACAACCAGAGATCCAGAAACCGAGCGCTATCGGAACGATGGCTTCTTCTCGCCGGCGGGAATGCCCAACGCGAGCCGGTTCTCGGGGGGCGGAAGCGGGCACGCGAAGTTCGGATCGTACGCGCAGGTTGGGTTGTACGCGCGGTTGAAATCGACGACGACGCTGTCGCCGCCGTGCGGTCGCAGGTCGACGTAGCGTCCGGCCGTGTAGGTCGACGCGCCATTGGTCGAGTCGGCGAATGGAATCCACAGTTTGCCCCGCTCCGACCCGCTCCGCACCTTAAAGACAACGAGCGGCGTGGTCTTCTGCGGGAACGGGATCGCAACGGTTCCCACCACCACCTGCTCCGAGACGGTGCCCGTGCTCTCCGCAACCCGCACCGTGTCGGGGGCATCGTAGCGCTGCAGGGGCACCACGTAGCGATGGGACGTATCGACGGGGTAGTAGTTCAGCCCGCGGAAGTCGCTGCGGAGGCTGGGTGCAACGACGCTGTTCTTCTCGCGCATCTGCATGTCGCGCTGCACGCGGTCTTGCATGACGCGCTGCTCGTAGGACTGGGACGTGCCCGAGTCGCCGCAGGCCACGAGGCTGACCACGAGGCAAAGAAGACCGAGAACGCGAGCGAGGCGAAGGCTCATCGGAGAACAGAAGTCGACCAAACGCTGACAGCGGACGCTTGTAGGCAACACATCGCTGCAGGTTCGCGCCCCGAATGGATTTTCGAGCGAATCCCGCGCCGAGGTGCGCGCCGGACAGGCACCGCCTTCCCGTCCAGCGACGACCTTCCCGGGCTTTTTGCTTGACTCGTTCTTCATTTTATGGTTCTTTAATCTTCGCTGCTGTTGGCACGAAGGATCAGACGCTCCGGAAGGGCTTTTCTTCCCCTGCGTCCCGGCCGGATTGCTCTGATGCTTCACTGCCGTTCTGTCCATCGACCTACCCAACGGATCTATGCAAGTATACGACGCCGACCACATTCGCAATGTCGTTCTCGCGGGCCATCAGGGAAGCGGGAAGACGGCCCTTTCGGAAGCGATGCTGCATGCCAGCGGCGCCATCCCGCGCCTCGGGAGCATCGAAGACGGGACGACGGTGAGCGACTACCACCCGAACGAAAAGGAGCGGCAGATGTCCGTCTTCACCTCGCTGCTGCATGCGGAGTGGAAGGGGCACAAGATCAACATTCTCGACACGCCCGGCTATCCGGACTTCGTCAGCGAGGTCATCGCAGCAATGAAGGTGGCCGACACCGCGCTTTACGTGATGGACGCGCGCTCGGGCGTGCAGGTGGGCACCGAGCTCTCGTGGTCGTACGGCGAGGACACCCAAACGCCGGCCATGTTCGTGATCAACCACCTCGACCATGCCGAGTCGGACTTCCGGACGCTGATCGACCAGATCCAGGACCGGTTCGGACGCGAGGCCACCGTCGTCCAAATCCCCGGCGGCGAGGGCACACGCTCCATCATCGACGTCCTGCGGATGAAGCAGTTGTACTATCCAGAGGGAAGCCTGGAGCCGGAGGTCGAGCCCATCGATGCCGCGTTTGAGGAGGAGGCCGAGGAGCTCCATCGCACGCTCGTGGAGGACATCGCGGAGAACGACATGGAGCTGATGGAGCTGTACTTCGAGCAGGGGGAGCTGAGCGAGGATCAGATGCGGGAAGGGCTGCGTCAGGCCATGATCGACCGGGATCTCTTTCCCATCTTCGTGACGAGCGCGACGGAGCAGATCGGCGTGTCGCGCCTCATGAGCTTCATCGACAACGTGTGCCCGTCGCCGGCGGCCAAGCCCATGGAGACCCTGAGCGGCGACCCGCTCTACGCCGACCCGGAAGGCGACACGACTGCGTTTGTCTTCCGGACGATGGCCGAAGAGCACGTCGGCGAGTACTCGTTTACGCGCGCCTGCCACGGTACGCTGGAGCAGCGGCTCGACCTCGAAAACCCGAGCACCGACGGCACGGTGCGCATCGGCCCCATGTACGCCATCAACGGCAACGAGCGGGATCAGCTTCAGAAGATGGTGGCCGGCGACATCGGCGCCCTCGTGAAGCTCAACGACGTGAGCACGAACGACACGCTCCGGGCGCCCGACAGCGACGTGATCATTCCGCCCATCGAGTTTCCGGAGCCCCGCTACCGGATGGCGGTTCGGGCGAAGCAGGAAGGCCAGGAGGACAAGCTGGCGCAGGGCCTGCATCAGATTTCGGCCGAAGACCCGTCGCTCGTGTTCAAGCACGACTCGCTGCTGAACCAGCTCACGCTGAGCGGCCAGGGGGAGATGCATCTGCAGATCGCCAAGGACCGCCTGAAGCGGCGAGCCGGCGTGGAGATTGAGTTTCTACGCCCGCGAATCTCCTATCGCGAAACCATCCAGGGCAAGGCGCGCGAGTCCTACCGGCACAAAAAGCAGTCGGGAGGCGCCGGGCAGTTTGCCGACATCTCTCTGCTCGTCGAGCCGAACGAGGACGAGTTCGACGCGCCGAGCGACGTGAAGGTGCGGGGCGAGGAAACCGTCGAAACGGACTGGGGCGCGGACATTCACTTTGTGGACGCCATCGTGGGCGGCGTCATCGATATGAACCGATTCTTTACGGCCATCCAGAAGGGCATTCTCAACGCCATGAAGGAAGGGCCGGTGGCCGGCTTTCCGGTGGGCGACGTGCGCATCGTCGTGTACGACGGCGGGATGCACCCGGTGGATTCGAACGAGGCAGCCTTCAAGATCGCGGCCTCGCAGTGCTTCCAGTACGCTTTTCGGGACGCGAAGCCGGTGCTGCTGGAGCCCATCCACGACGTGAGCGTCACGACGCCCGACGACTACACCGGCGATGTCATCAGCGACATCAATACGCGGCGCGGTCGCATTCAGGGCATTGAGACCAAGGGCCCCTTCCAGCGCATCGTCGCACAGGTGCCCGAGGCGGAGCTGTTCCAGTACTCCACCGCCCTGCGCTCCATCACTCACGGACGCGGCCTCCACCACGCCAGCTTCAGCCACTACGAAGCCATGCCGCGAAACGTGCAGGAGGAGGTTGTGGAGCAGGCCACCGCCGAAGCCGCCCCAGCCTGATCGGCATTCTCATCGTGCAGGAGCCCACCCGCGGACGGGCCTGCGGAGGGACATGCCTCTCAGGCCCTGTTCGCACGCGATCTCGGCCCCCACGCGACCCGCAGCGCGGAGGTCTCAGCTGGCGAGGCGGAAGATCACCGGGAGCGCCATACGGACCTTCACAGGCTCTCCGCGCTGGCGACCCGGCTCGAACTTCGCCATCCGTATGACCCGGAGGGCCTCCTTATCGAGGAGCGGATGTCGTCCGCGCGCGACGGTGGGGAGGATCACGTCGCCCTCTTCGTTAACGACGAATTGGACGATCACCCGCCCCTCGATGCCGGCCCGGCGGGCCGCGGAGGGATAGTCAATTTGCTCCTGCAACGCCGCGAGGCCACCAATCAGCACGGGCTGTTCCTCCACGACGACGAAGATCTCTTCCTCTTCGTCCTTCTCGGGCGGTGGAGGCGGCGCCTCGGGCGGCGGGCCGCCGACGTCGAGCGAGGCGTCGAGGTCGAGGCTGGCGTCGAAGTTGAGCGCCTGCTGCTCGACGATCGCGTTGTTCGGCACCTCCACCGGTGCGGTCGGGCGCGGCGGGGGCGGCGGTGCCACCTCCTGCTGCGTCTGCTGCACCTCTTCCATCTCCACGACCTCCTGCTCCGCGAGCTGGACGCTAAACGTGTCGCTCACCGAAAAGCGGAGCTGGGTGAGCCCGAAGATGACCGCGAGGGCCAGCACGATGCCGATTTCGAGCGTGATCCGGTAGTCGTTGCGGACCTGCTTGCCGGGCTTCTTCCAGGGACGGCGGCGCTTGGGGCTCGCCGTGGCGGGCTCGTCGGTGGTCCTCTCGTCAGGCTCTTGCCCGTCGGGCCCCTGATCGTTGGGCAGACGCACGTCGGCAGCGGATCCCGTGGAGCCGTCTCCGCCCCCGTCTTCTTCCCGGGCCGACGACCGCGAGCGTGGCGCAGTTCTGGATTCGTTTCGCGCTGATGTTGCTTCCCGTGTCGTTGTCATGACAGTCCCCACCGTCTATTCGTCGTGCGCGCATATCAGGCTTTGACGAGTTTCCCTCTAAAGCCTCGCGAATATAATGCGAATTGACGATGAGCGCCTCTGCAAGGAGACGCCACACGGGATTGTGCGGGGGTCTTTCTCTGCGGGGTCCGGATATTCCGCCCTGTAACGTGCGGCCTTCCCCTTCTCCCACTGTACGGAGGGTCCGATTCGTCCTGTAGGGGTCTTCCCTACGCAGAGGCGGCGTCCGACGATCTCGCACGACCTTTGCGTTGACGGAAAGGGGCCTCGGTTTGTAGATTCCGATGATTTGAGGTTGCCCTCCTCGCCTTTGTGACCCACCCACCACAGCCTCTATGATTTCCCTCATTGACGTCGACGAGCAGACAACCCTCGACGATTATGCGGCCCATGCCTCGCTCGCACGGCCCGTGGAAGACTTGCGCGCCGCGGCCCAGCATGCGGCGCACCAGTTGGACGGACGCACCGTTTGGATGGTGAACTCGACGGCGCAGGGAGGCGGAGTGGCCGAGATGCTGCCCAAGGTCATCTCGATGCTCCGCGAACTCGGGGTCGACACCGAGTGGGCCGTCATCACCACGGAGCGCGAGCGGTTCTTTTCGCTGACGAAACGGATCCACAACCTTTTGCACGGCTCGGGGAACCCCTTCCTGAGCGACCAGGACCGCACGCTCTACCGCTCGGTGAGCGAAACGCTGGCCGACGAACTCGCCGACCACGTGCAGCCCGACGACCTGGTCGTCGTCCACGACCCGCAGCCGTTGGGCGTCGGGGCGCTCCTGAAGCAACGGCTCGACGTGACGGCCCTCTGGCGCTGCCACATCGGCCTCGACGAGTCGACCCCCGCCACCGAGACGGCGTGGGACTTCCTGCGTCCCTGGACCGAACCGTACGACGAGACGATCTTTACCCTCCGCGATTACGTGCCGGATTTCCTGGAGGATCGCGCTCAGATCATCCACCCGGCCATCGATCCGCTGAGTCCCAAGAACCGCTCGTTCTCGGTCCACGAGCTCACAGAAATCCTCCGCCGCGCCCAACTCACCTACTCGCCGCATCCCACGCTCGGGCCCGACTACGCGACGCCAGCGCATCGGCTGCAGCGCGACGGATCATTCGCCCCGGCCACCCGGCCTGAAGATTTCGGCCTGCTGCATCGTCCCATCATCACGCAGGTCTCGCGCTGGGACCGCCTGAAGGGCTTCGGGCCGCTCCTTCAGGGCTTCGCCCGCATGAAGTCGCGCGACTTCGCCGATCGTGACTCCGTCACCAACGACCACCGACGCCGCATCGCCCTTTCGCGTCTCGTGCTGGCGGGCCCGGACCCCGACTCGGTGGCCGATGATCCGGAGGGGCAGGAGGTGTTCAACGAGATCTGTGGCCTCTGGCACGAGCTGCCGCCCTACATTCAGCGCGACGTGGCGGTCATCACACTGCCCATGGCCTCGCGCCGCATCAATGCCCACATGGTGAACGCCCTCCAGCGCTGTTCCACCATCGTGGCCCAGAACTCTCTACGGGAAGGGTTCGGGCTGACGGCCACCGAGGGCATGTGGAAGCACGCGCCCATCCTGGGCACGCACGCCGCCGGCCTGCGCGAACAGGTCAAGGACAGCGTTCACGGCCGCCTCAACCCGAATCCGGAGGATCCCGAAGCGGTGGCCACGGTGCTGCACGAGATGCTCCAGGAAGCCGAGAAGCACTCCATCTGGGGCCGCAATGCCCGCCGGCGCGCGGCCGACAAGTACCTGGTCTTTACGCAGGTCCGCCGCTGGTTGGAAGTCATGGCCGAGACCTTCGAGCGCACCCAGTCGTTCTCCGTCGACGGCACCGCCTCCGACGAGGCCACGGCAGACGCCTGAGCGGAGGCGCCGGAGCGGAGGCGCCGGAGCGGGGAGCAGGGCCTACCGTCGCCTCCACCCCGCCTCGCGGCGCTGTTCCGCACGGAAGCTGCGGTACGCCTCTCGCTGGCCCGCGGTCAGCTCGGCCTCGATCGCCCGGTCGGTGCGTCGCTGAAGAGCACGCAGGCGGAGCAGGGCTCCAGGCCGCGGTTCCCGGCGGATCGTGTTGAGCTCCCGCAACTGGCGCTCGACGATCGGGCGCACAGCATTCTCCTGAGCGTCGGTCAGGGACACCGCAGCATCAAGCCGCTGCATACGGAGGGTTGCGAGGAGAGCCACCCGTTCTTCCAGGGGCAGTCGCTTTCGGGCGGTCGCCTGGTACGGTCGCCCGTCCAAGAGTCGGGCCAGAAATTCGGCGTCGCTCCACGTGGGGTCTGCACGTCCGAGGCGAACGACGACCATGTTGCGTGAGGGGATGACGTAGAGCCGTTGGTTAAAGAGCCCGGCGGCCATGTAGAGATCGCGGGGGCCGTCGTTGTAAATCATGCCTTGCGGCCCGTCTGGCTGCAACGTGCGGGGCGCGTGCTCGAAGAAGGCACTGCTCGTGTCGACCGCCGCGTTGAGCCACACGGTCAGGCCGTAGCCGGGACTGGCCGCGGCGGGCCGCACCAGCGCGTCGAGCCTCGACGCGGGCACCACCGACGTGCCGTTCCACTGTCCGTTGTTGAGAAGCAGGCGCCCGAAGCGCAGCCAGTCCCTCGCCCGAAGCCGCGCTCCGCCCGCGAGTTGCGGGTCCTGTCCGTCCACGTACGCCCAGCCCCCTACCTGCATTTCCAGGGGGTCGAACAGCCGCCGCTCGATGTAGCGGCGGGGGTCCTCGCCGCCGAGCTTGCGCTGGAGGAGCGCGCCAAACACCTGAAACGCTGTGGGCCCGTACCGGAACGTCGTGCCGGGAGGATCGAGCACAGGCACTTGAAGGGCCCCGTCGAAGGTCGGTGCGCGCCCGGCGCCGCCGGGATCCAGGCCGCTTGTGAGATGCAGCAGTTGTCGAACCGTAATCGAGGAGCGCTGCGGGTCGTCCTGCCAGGTGCGGATCGTTTCTGCGACGCGCTCGTCGAGGGCAAGCACACCGTCGGCAGCGGCTGCGAGGGCAGCGACGCCGACAAACGACTTCGTGCCGCTGGCCAACATGTGCGGCCGATCCAGATTGTACCCGTTTTGGGCGCGTTCCAGCACGAGTTGACCATCGGCCCACACGAGAAGTGCATCCCCGGCGTGGGCCGCCGAGTAGCGGGCCGCCATTTCAAGCCGCTGGACCGACGTGTCCGGCGCGGAATCCCCGGTGGAGGCGGTAGGCGTCGAACAGGCAGCGCTCACAAGACACAGCCCGACAAGCACCGGGAGCGCAGCGCCTCGCAGGCATGCCAGCGGGAAGCAGCGAACGCCGCGCGGTCCGTCGTTCGATGCGCGGGTGGCGGACATCTTGGTTGCCCACAGATTGGATGATTCAGCGTTGGACGATTCGGCGCAGATTGGCGGGTCGAACGCGGGCGGAGGCCGCTTTACACGTTCTCCAGCCAGCGATCCACCTCGTCCTCGATGACGAAGGCCTCGTCGGGCGCGAACGAAAAGCGCTTGTGCACCCAATCACCGCTGCCGGTAAGGACCGGACGATAGTGCTGGCGGTACGCGTCGGGACGCGCGGCGATGTCGGCGAGGGCATCGGCAGCGCGGTCGATGTCGGCCCGCGTGTTGTAGAGTCCGAGCGAGACGCGCACCATACCCGGCTGCGTCTCGGGTCCGCACTCCTCGCCGGTCCCCGTCCCGTTGGCCGATGTCCCGTTGGCCGATCCGGAGCCCGTCCGCCCGAGCAGCTGGCGCACGAACGGCTGCGCGCAGAAGCACTCGTTGCGCACCGCGATGCCGAAGTAGTCGTTCAGGATGGCCGTCACGAGCCCGTGCGGCAGATCATCCAGGTTGAACGTGATGACGCCAATGCGGTCGGCCACTTCCAGGCGGTGCGAGCCGTAGATGTGCAGTCCATCGATGGCCGCAAAGCGCTCCAGCGCGTACTGGGTGAGCGCACGCTCGTCCTCTTCGATCACGTCCATCCCGATGCGCCCCATCAGGTAGAGGGTGGCGGCGAGCAGAAACGCCCCCGGGAGGTTGGGCGTGCCGGCCTCCTCGCGCTCCGGCAGGGCATCCATGATTTCGTACGATTCGGTTTCCACCCGGTTGACGATGCCACCGCCCACCTCCTGCGGCTCGAGCCCCTGAAAGAGGTCCTTGCGTGCCACGATGACACCGGGGCTGCCCGGCGCGTAGATCTTGTGCCCGCTCATGCAGAACACATCGAGGCGCTCGGCCTCGGCCTCGCCCTGCACGCTCAGCGGCAGGTGCGCAGCCGACTGGGCGGCGTCCACCACGCAGAGCGCCCCCACCTCGTGCGCCAGTCGTGCGACCTCGTGCACCGGATTGATGATGCCGGTCACGTTCGAGGCGGCCGTGATGGCAACGTAGTTGAGGCGATCGGCGTGCTCGTGGATGGCCGTCTGGAGCGCCTCGACGTCGACGCGCCCGGCCTCGCCGTCGGGGTCTTTTTCCAGCGGCACGTGCACAACCGTGCCGGCGTGCTTGCGATGGGGCAGATCGTTGGCGTGATGCTCCATCATGGTGGTGATCACGACGTCGCGCTGCGGGCGCTGGTCGGCCAGCACCCGCGCCATGCGGTTGAGGCCGCCCGTCACGCCGGTCCCGGTAAACACGACGGTGTAGTCGTCGGGGGCATCCACGAAGTCGCCCACGATGTCGTGGGCCCGGTGGTACAGCTCCGTCATGATGCGCGCCCCGAAATGGAGCTGCGAATGCGTGTTGGCGTAGTGCCGCATGGCGCGGTGCACGATGTTCTCGGCCACCGTAAGGCGCAGGTTGGAAGCGGCACTGTCCAGATACGTGCGGCGCGCTGTCGAGCCGTCGGCAAGCGGGTACTCGGTGTCGAGGCCGGTGAAGGCGCTGCGGAGCGCTTCGAGGTGGCGTTTCCGCTCCGCGCGCGTTCCGTGTGTCGGGATGCGGGTGGGAAGAACGGTTTCGGGCATGGCACGTGGGGCGATCGGTTCGGGGGCGCACTCCGTTGAATTGCTACGAATAACGTATGGACCACACGGCAAAGACGCATCCGCGGGGCGCAAAATTTGCATCAGGCCGGCGGGACCGTTTCTATGTCGGAAGCGTGGCGTCTCGCGTTCCCCTCGTCCGTTCCGCCCCATGGCCCCGCTGCCTCATGCGCGTCCTCGTTGCTTTTCTTCTGCTGTTCGCCGCATCGTGGCCGGCCCACGGGCAAACGATCTGGACGCGCCCGTATCAGCCCAACCAAATTGCCGTGGAGTGGGTCGTGCCGAGCTTTGAAGACGAAACCGTAAACGGCACCACGAGCGCCGCGTTCTTCAATGTCACCCACTCGCTCACAACCAACGTCGAGCTGATGGGCGAGCTGCCGGTGGCGTACTACTCGGCCGACCGAGAGACCGGCGCCACCTCCACCTCAGCCATCGGGAATCCCTACCTGGGCGTCGGCCTCAGTGGCACCACGACGCCGTTCCTGCTGGAGCTGGGCGTGCGTCTCCCGGCGGCCCCCGACAACGAGGCGACCGGCGCCGGCGGCTTTGCCGACGTGGGGCGAGGCAGCGCCTTCCGTCACGATGCCTTCAACGCATCGGCGCTCTTCAACTGGCGCATTCCATTTGGCCGGCGCACAAGCCTGCGGATTCGCACCGGGGGCGTGTTCGCCTCGTATCCGGACAGCACCGACAACACCGAGCGTGATTTTCGTCTTCGATACAGCGCGCAACTCTGGCGCACCGGCGACCCAATCCTGCTGGGCCTCTCGGCCGCCGGCCGCGTTAGCTTCAGCACGCCCGATACCGCCCCGGCCACCAACACGCGGCACACGCTGGCCGGCTCGGTAATGGTTGACTTCGAGGCGGTGCAGCCCGGCATTCTCGTGGGCGTGGCCCTCGACGACGACGTGCGCGACGTGGCCTCGTTCTTCGTGGGCCTCACCCTCTCCACCTCGTACGGACAGTAAGGGCCGCGTCTGTCGTCCGGCTGCCTCAAAGAACCTGATGGGGACGGATTCGCTTACGCTTCCTCCTCGTCCAGGACGATCTCTTTCCGCAGGCGCGCCACGGGGATGCCGAGCTGCTTCCGGTACTTCGACACGGTGCGGCGGGCAATCTTGAACCCCTTCTCTTCCAGCTTGTCGGACAGCTTCTGGTCGGACAGCGGATCGGTCTTGTCTTCGTTGTCCACGATGCGCTGAAGTTCGGCCTTCACCTCCTTGTTCGAGACTTCCTCGCCGTCGACCGTCTCCAGCCCTTCGGAGAAGAAGTACTTAAGCTCGTAGACGCCCCACTCGGTCTGCACGTACTTGCCGTTCACGACGCGGCTGACCGTCGAGATGTCCATGTCGATGATCTCGGCCACATCCTGCAGGATCATGGGCTTGAGGTTGCCCTCGCCGTAGCGGAAGAAGTCCTCCTGCAGCTGCACGATGGCGTCCATGACCAGCGACATGGTATGGCGCCGCTGGTTGATGGAGTTGATGAACCACCGCGCCGAGTCGTACTTGTCTTTCAGGAATTGCCGGGTCTCTTTGTCGATGTCGCCTTCCTCCTCGTCGCTCTTCTTCTGCGCCCGCAGCTTTTCCAGCATCTTGCGGTACTGCTTCGAGATGTGGAGGTCCGGTGCGTTGCGACCGTTGAGCGTGATCACGAACTCGCCGTCGATGAAGCGGACGGTGAAGTCGGGCGTGATGTAATTCGTTTCTTCCGAGAAGTCTCCCTCGCCGGGCTTCGGATCGAGGCGCTGCTGAATGAGGTCAAAGGCCTCTTTCAGGCCGCGGTCGTCCACGCCAAGGCGCTTTTTGAGCTTGCTGAAGTGCTTTTTGGTAAACTTCTCGTAGTGATCTTCCAGCATCTCGATGGCGGTATCCCGCCCGTCGACCTCCTCCGACATGCGGTGGAGCTGAAGCAGCAGGCACTCTTGCAGGTCGCGCGCAGCGATGCCTGCCGGATCGAGCGACTGCACCTGGCGGAGCACGCGCTCGACATCCTCCTCCTCGATCTCGATGCCATGGTTAAAGAGAATGTCGTCGATGATGGACTCCACCGGGCGGCGTAGGTATCCGTCTTCATCGATGGACCCGATGATCTGGTCGGCGATGATGGAATCGGTTTCGTCGAGATTGAGGAAGGTAAGCTGCTCGTTCAGGCGCTCGGTCAGCGTCTGATCCGACGGCATGGGGCGCTCGCGGTCATCGTCCTCACCGCCGTAGTTCGGGTTCGCCTTGTAGCCGTAGAGGTCGTCGGTGCTATTGAGCAGATCCTCGACGTCAAACTCGTCCTCTTCACTCGTCTCCAGCTCGTTCTCCATCTCGTCGGAGGTCGCATCCAGCTCGTCTTCCACGCGCTGCTCCTCCTCATCCAAGCCTTCCTCGACGAGCGGATTCTCTTCCAGCTCTTCCTTGATGCGCTGCTCCAGGTCCATCGTGTTCAGCTGCAGCAGCTTGATATACTGGATCTGCTGCGGCGAAAGCTTCTGCTGGAGTTCCTGCTTTTGTTGTTGTTTGAAGTCGAGCATAGGGCGACGCGTGCTGGTCGTGCCAAAGAGCGGTCTCCCGAGAGCGGCCCGTGGGGAGGGATGGAGAAGCAAATATTGTTCCTGCTTGGATAATACGCAACGGACGCTCCCTCTGCAAGTTCATCCGTTGGCGTCTCTTCGGCTTTATCGATGCATTACGCGGTCGGGGAGGGGCCGCGGAGGCGAGCCCCCGCTCGGCGTCGCGGGCCGTCAGAGGCTCCGGTCGTACAGTGGGCCGAACTTGGTGCGCACGTAGTCGAGCCACGGGGCAGCCGAGAGCGATTGCCCGGTCACGCGCTCCAGCAGGTCGGGCGCCTCCAGCTTGCGCCCATGACGGTGAATGTTGGTGCGGAGCCAGTCGAGCAGCACGTCGAACTGCCCGTGAGCGATGTGCGTCCGCACGTCGGGCAGGTCGTCCTGCATGGCCGTCCAGATCTGGGCAGACATCAAGTTGCCGAGCGCGTAGGTCGGGAAGTAGCCGATGGCGCCCAGCGACCAGTGCACGTCCTGCAGAACGCCATTTGCGTCGGTGTCCGGGACCACCCCCAGGTACTCGTCCATCTTTTCGTTCCAGAGCCCCGGCAGATCGTCGACCGCGATGTCGCCGCGAATCAGCCCGCGCTCCAGTTCGAAGCGAAGCATTACGTGGAGATTGTACGTCACCTCGTCGGCCTCGACCCGAATCAGCGAGGGCTCCACGCGGTTGATGGCCCGGTAGAAGGTCGTCACATCGGTGCCCGCAAGTGCGTCGGGGAAGGCGCCCTGCGCCCGCGGAAAGTAGTGCTGCCAGAAGGCCCGGCTGCGCCCCAGCATGTTTTCGACGAAGCGGGACTGTGATTCGTGGATGCCCAGCGAGGCCCCGTCGGCCGCAGGGGTGCGGGCAAGGGCGTCGTCGATGCCCTGCTCGTACATGCCGTGTCCGGCTTCGTGAAGCATCGAGAAAAGCGCCGCCGGCAGGTAGTTTTCATCGTACCGCGTGGTGAGGCGCACGTCGTCAATGGCGAACGACGTGGTGAAAGGATGGGCGGAGATGTCCTGCCGTCCGCGCTCGAAGTCGTACCCAATCTCGGCCATGATCGTCTCGCCGAACTGCTTCTGCGCTGCCTGCGGATACTGCCGACGCAGAACGCCGTCGTCGATGGGCTCGGCCTCAGCGATGGCATCGACAATCGGCACCAGGTCCTCGCGCAGCGCGTCGAACGTGCTGGCGACCGTCTCGGTCGTCATGCCGGGCTCGTACTCGTCGAGCAGCGCGTCGTACCGCTCCGCCTCATACCCAATGGCCTCGGCCTTTTCGACATTGAGCGTCACGATGCGGTCGAGATGCGGGGCAAACATCTCGAAATCATCGGCCTTGCGGGCCTCCTTCCACGCTTCCTTGGCGCGCGACACGGCCTCCGACATGCGGGCCACCAGCGAGGACGGAACGCGGCGAGCGCGCTCGTAATCGCGGCGCGCCACACGCACGATGCTGGCCTCGGTGTCGAGGCGGTCGCGACCGTCGAGCTGCTCGGCAGCGCGCTCCACCAACGCACCGATCGCGTCGTCGGTGAACTGCTCGTGGGCGAGCGTTTGAAGCGTCGACAGCTGCCGCGCACGGGCCTCCGCCCCGCCCGGCGGCATGTACGTCTCCTGGTCCCACGCCAGCACCTCGGCGGCGGACTTGAGGTCCTCGATACGGCCCAGGCGGGTCTTCAGGTCGGAGAAGGCGTCGGACATCGTCGCGTTGGATCGGGGTCGGTGGGCGAGAGATACGATCGGCGTTCTGTACGCTTGCGCGTTCCTGGAGTGCCGTGCACCGATGTGAAGGTTTGCGAATCCGTTGGGGCACGGTCGAGCGCGCCGCACCGCCACGCACCCGGGGCGCGGCTGGATTCTTCCGGCGGGCTTCGGAGACCGACGGGAACGTACGGCGGGCGGGCTTCGTGGACGTGACGGTTCTAGTGTCTTGCAGATCTGGTTTTCGTTGTTCCGGCATGACCGTCCACGCCTTCGACGTGCGCAAAGCCTATGGCGAGTTTACTCTGTCCATCTCCGATTTTCGTGTGCACGACGGTCAGGCTCTGGGCCTCGTCGGCAACAACGGCGCCGGCAAGACCACCTTTCTGCGGCTCGTCCTCGACCTGATTCAGACCGATGCGGGCCACGTGTCGATTGACGGCACGGCCGTCACCCAAGCCACCGACTGGAAGACCCGGACGGCATCATTTCTGGGCGATTCGTTCCTGATCGACTTTCTCACCCCGGACGAGTACTGGCGCTTCGTCGGCGCGACGTACGAGCTGGCGCCGGAGGAGGTGGACGCCCGCCTGGACGCCTTCCGCAACTTCTACACCGACGAACCCATCGGCGCGACGACGAAGTACATCCGCGACCTCTCGCAGGGCAATCGCAACAAGGTCGGTCTTGTTGGGGCACTGCTTGTCGAGCCCGATCTTCTGGTGCTCGACGAGCCGTTTGCCAGCCTCGACCCGCGCTCGCAGATCCAGCTCAAGACCATGCTGGAGGCGCGGCGCGGCACGGCCACCATGCTCATCTCCAGCCACGACCTTGGGCATGTGACCGACGTGTGCGAGCGCATTGCCATCCTGGAGGGCGGCACCATCGTACGCGACGAGCCGACCGACGCCGACACGCTTACGGCGCTCAAGCGCTACTTCGCCGAAACCATCCGGCCGCGGGAAGCCGCGTGATTCAGTGTTCGGATTCTGGGTCCGGGCCTCGGAGATGTCTCGGAGCCGGGCCTCATTTCTGAAAACCCGCCTCATTTCTGAAAACTCAAGGCCAGACGCTCGCCTCCTCGGGCTATCCGCGCATGCTCCGGGGGAGCAGGCCGCGCTCCAGCGCTTCGAAGAGAGCAAGCACCAACACGGTGAGCACCGCCGCGGGAATCGTGCCCTCCAGAATCAGGCCCATGTTGGCGCGCCGGATGCCGGTCAGGATCGGCTGCCCGTAGCCCCCGGCGCCGATGAGGGCACCGAGGGTGGCCGTGCCCACGTTGATCACCGCGGCAATCTTGAGTCCGGCGAGGATCGACCGGGCCGCGAGCGGAACCTCCACCCGCCAGAGCTTCGCCAGCGACGACAGCCCGAGGGCCTCCGCAGATTCGCGGAGCGGCCCCGCGATGTCGTTCAGCCCCGTGTAGGTGTTCCAGACAATCGGGAGCAGGCTGTACAGGAAGAGTGCCGTAATCGCCGGTACGCGCCCGACGCCCAGCGGCGGCACCATGACCGCCAGCAGTGCCAGCGACGGAATCGTGTAGATCAGTCCCACGGCGAGCAGCACGCCGCCGCCGAGGCCCCGCACCTTGGCCGCGACGATGCCGAGGGGAATGCCGAGCAAGATGGCGAGCCCGAGCGAGATGCCCACCAGCACGAGATGCTCCCGCGAGCGCAGAATGACGCGGTGGGTGCGAGACTGGGTCTCCGCCGCCACCGAAAGCCCGAACGCGGCGTTCAGGTAGTTGGCCGCCACGACGCGCTCGTCGACCTGATCGATCTTGGAGCGTGCGTTCAACCGCTGCATGGTGTCGGCCGGAAGCTGTCCCTCCAGCCGCTTGATCGCCGCGACGGCATCGGCCGGCAGGTCCATGCGGTACAGAAAAACGGCTTTGTACGCGGGAAAGTGATCGCGCGTGTCAGCAAGCACGCGGATGTCGTACTTCTCGACCTCGGCATCCGTCGAGTAGAGGTCAATGACGTCAATCGCCCCGTTCATGAGTCCCCGATAGGCGAGATCGTGGTCCACCCCGCGGGCCGACTGCGGAAGATTGTACGCCTGCCGCAACGAGGGCCATCCGTCGGCCCGGTCCATGAACTCGTTCGAAAAGCCGAGCTCCAGGTTCGGATGCGCACGCAGATCCGCAATCGTCTGGACGCCGAGCGAGTCTGCCAGATTTGTCCGCATCCCGAGCGCGTAGGTGTTGTTGAAGCCCAGCGGCGCAGTCATGGCCACGCCGTATCGGGCCAGTGTATCGGCCAGGGCGTCGCGGCGCACGCTGGACGCGGACAGGATTTCCTGCAGCAGCGTGCCCGTGTACTCGGGATAGACGTCGATGTCGCCGCGCACGAGGGCTTCCCACAGAAACCGCGACCCGCCCAACTGCGCACGGTGGGTCGCCGCGTGTCCGGTTTGCTGCAGCAGGTGCGTGGCCGCCCATCCGAGGACGACGTTTTCGGTGAACTTCTTGGAGCCGACGGCGAGCGTGGTGTCGGCGGCCTGAGCGTGCACGGGACTCGCCCCTGCGAGGACCAGGACGACTGCCAGGAGAAGGGACCGCACGTCGCTGCGCAGCGTGAAGGAGAGGTCGGTCATTCGAAGGAGGGAGGGAATTGCTGTTCTCGCGTCCCGACTTTAGTCGCCCAAATGCTCCAGCGGAGCGCGCTGCGCCTGGATGAAGGACGCCACGAACTCGGAGGCCGGATCATGGACGAGGGTCTGCATCGTTCCGCGCTGCTCCACGGTGCCGGCCCGCAGAAGCACCACGTGATCGCCGAAGTACCCGGCCTCGCCGATGTCGTGCGTGACGAGCACGACGGTCTTGCCGAGGCGCCGAAAGATGGCCCGCAGATCGTCCTGCAGGTCGGCGCGAATCATGGGGTCGAGGGCGCCGAGCGGCTCGTCGAGCAGCAGCACATCGGGGTCGAGCATGAGTGCGCGCATGAGGCTCACCCGCTGGCGCTGGCCGCCCGAGAGCTCGTCGGGGTACTGGCTGAGCCGATCCGGATGGAGTTGCACGAGGTCGGTCAGCTCGGCGATGCGATCGTCGATCCGGGCGTCCGACCAGCCGAGGTGGTGCGCCAGCAGGGCCGCGTTGCGGCGTCCGGTGAGGTGCGGAAACAAACCGCCCTCCTGGATGACGTACCCCATGCGGTGGCGCAACGACTGGATGGTGGCCGCCGTCAACGTCTCGCCCCCAATGCGCACCGTGCCAGCATCCGGACGGATGAGCCCAATCATGAGGCGGAGCAAGGTCGATTTCCCGCTGCCCGACGGCCCAATCAGCACCGTGGTCTGCTGCGCGTCGGCCGTCAGACTGATACCGTCAACGGCGACCGCCTCTCCGTAATGCTTCGCAACAGACTCCAGCGTGATCATCGATGGATTGGGGGCGTGGACGGCTCAGGATTCGGGGCTGCGGGCGCGTGCCGACCCCTCCCCGGCCGAACTTTAATCGATAGTGAAACCAGACGATCGTGGGATCCTTGAACCGAACGGAGCGTGCGTATCGGTCCACACAGACGTGCCGGTCGACGTTTTCTGCCGGTTTGTCCGCCAACGTAGCTCAGTTGGTAGAGCAGTCCCCTCGTAAGGGACAGGTCACCGGTTCGAGTCCGGTCGTTGGCTCCCTGTCAGCCCTGCTTCTCCATTCGGGGAAGCAGGGCTTTTTGCATGGCCCCACCGGCCGGTTGACGCTAAAGGAAGGCCCGGAACGACAGGATTCACGCCCCGCAAACCGACGAACGGAGCCATGTCTTCGGCCCTCTTTGCATCAACGGCATCAACGGTCCTGCGGCGGGCGGTTCTGCCACCCGCGGGCCACCTCTTCGCCTTCGCGCGTGCAGCGGAAAGACGCGCCCCGGTTCGACGCTTCGGCCAGGCCGTCTCGACACAGGCGCTGCAGACGCTTCTCGACAGACCGCGGCCCCATCTCCATGGCCTGCGCCAGAGCGTACAGATCGGCACCTCCGGCCTCTCGGAGGAGCGAGAGGAGTCGGGCCTCTTCCTTTGAGCGATCCGATCGGTGGGTCATGGGTGGCGGCCTCTCGTGGGATGCATTCGACACGCAAGCGCTACGCCGCTTCTTCGCTTTCATCCTGAGCGCCCGCCTGCGGTTCGGGCACGCTGCCCGGTCCGATGCCGGGGACGTCCATCCCACCGCGGAGCCAGTCCCACGCTTCGTCGGCCTCGTCGTAGAACTGCGTTTGGGCCGTGGGAAACAGCACCTCCAGCTTCGAGAGCCACGTCTCCCACGGCTCCTCCCCGACGACAGCCACCTTGTCGACGTCGCGCGCATGGCGAAGGTCGAACGCCCATTCGTCCCACAGCGACTCGGGCTCCCACCCGTCCACGTCGTCCAGCTCAAACAGGATGCGGACGGTGGTGTAGCGCTCCAGCTTATCGGTCATGAAGGGAACCATGGCCTCGTAGTCGTCCTCCGTCAGCGTGCCGCTGAGCGTGAAGCCGAAGATGTTCTGGTCGGGCGTTTCGTGAAGGTCGTGCATAGAACGTGAGCGTGGAGTGAGCAGAGCAGCGGTGAAGGTGAGTGTATGGGACGGATGCGGCCCCGTTGATCCTCAAACGCAACGATGTTGCGACCGAGACGATCGGACGCTCTTGACACTATGCGCCGATTCTTTCGATCTTAATGGCGTCTCCTGCCGTAGCACGTGTGGTTTTCGCACAGTGGCACGGGGTAGCAGCAGCCGTTGAACTTTTCCCTTCGTTGCCATGAATCGCCGTGTAAAGCGTCAAATCATCATTGCCGTCAGCATTCTCGCTGGCATTTTCGTCATTATGGCCATCATCGGGCAGATGACGTCGTAGCCGGCGGGCCTACTGGGAGGGAGGCTGGAGTTCGCGCAGCCGCTTCCACCGGTAGATGCCGCCGCTGTGGCCGTCGTCCCAGGTGATGCGGAGACCGACACTTCCGGCCATCTCCACCTTCACGTTTTTCCAGCGGTTTTTCTGGCGGAAGATGTCCAGGAACCGTGGCTTCGTGATGCGCTCGATGGCGTTGCCCTGGCATTCGGCACAGGGACAGGCCTGGCGCAGCGCATCCAGCGGGAAGACGGACACGTGGTCGTCCGCCCACTCGATGTTGAGGCGTTGCATCTTCGTGTCGACCTCGATGCGCTCGGGTGCCGGAACGTCCACGGGTGTGTGCTGGCAATTCAGGGGCAGCGGCGCGTGCAGGATCGAGCGGGCGCGTTGCCTTTCTCGAAACTTCGCACCCATAGAAAAGCGCCGAACCCCTGTGGGATCCGGCGCTTTGGACTTCAGAAACAGTGGGCGATACAGGTCCCCGCACAAGGCAGTTACTCTTCCTCTTGGAACGGATACACGTCCTTGAGGAGCGCCTGCAGCTTGGTTCGGCCTCGGTTGATGCGGCTCTTGACGGTGCCCATTGGCAGGCCCGTGATCTCCGCAATCTCGTCGTAGGCCAACTGCTGGATGTCGCGCAGGACCACCACCTCGCGGAAGGCCGGCGGAATCTCGTTCATCGCCTCTTGAATGTAATGATCCTGAATGGTGCTCTCCGCGTGCTTGTCCGGGGAGAACGACTCATCCGGGATCTCCATCTCGTACTCCTCATTGTCGCGGTTCACGGACTGGATCGACTGCATCCGGCGCCGTTTCCGCTTCCGGTACTCCGACCGGGCCAGGTTCCCGGCGATGGTGTACAGCCAAGTCGAAAACTTGGCGATCCGCCGGTAGGAGTGGCGATTGCGGTGCACGCGCAAGAACGTCTCCTGCAGCAAGTCCTCACAGCGCTTCATGTCGCCGAGGAAACGGTACAGGTACTGCATCAAGCGGTCCGAGTACCGCTCCACGAGGATGTTGAAGGCCTCCACGGTCCCAGCCTGGAACTGAGACATGAGGTCTTCATCACTCATCTCTTGGAGCGCCTCGTACTGGTCGTGCCCCCTACGCCCCGTCGCCTTCTTTTGGGTTACGACTTCTGCTTTGTCCTTCGCCATATATTGCTGCGGTAATTGCTACTGGATTGCGAATCGTCGAGGGGTCAAGGATCATTCGTGAATCAAGATCTTACCCGACGCCTTCAAACGCAAGCGCAATTTGTCACGAATCAGAGAATCCCCGACTTGTTCCCAAACGCATCACCTCCCGGAATTATTATTCCGTGCCTTCGGATTTTTGACGCCGTGTTGTGCAGGCCTCCCTTTCGGCTTCCCGCTCAACTTCCCGTCTTCGTTCGAGGCCATTCTTGCGTTCCGGGTAATCATGCCGCAAAGACCATTCCCTGACGTTTCGGCAGATATTCGGTGCGGCGAACGGTGGCGATTGCGCCTATTGCCTGCTATCTTGGCGCCCTCTGTTCCTTCCGTGCACTCGCTGACTCACCCCCCTGTCTACTATGTTTGACGCGCATCGCTGGCAGACCCTCCTCGGCTTGCTCGGCCTCCTGGGTATTGTTGGTGGAACCATGCCGCAACCTGTTACGGCCCAGGCCCCTTCCTCGGCCTCCAACGACGTGGCCATCGTCATTCACGGCGGGGCTGGAACCATCGAACGGGACGCCATGACCGACGAGCAGGAAGCCGCCTACCGTGACGCCCTCCGTACGGCGCTCCAAAACGGGCATGACGTGCTGACACGTGGAGGCAGCGCAATGGACGCCATCGTCGCAGCCATTACCACCATGGAGGACAATCCGCTCTTCAACGCCGCAAAGGGCGCAGTCTTTACGAGCGAGAATACGGTGGAGCTCGACGCCTCCATCATGGACGGTGAAACACGAATGGCCGGTGCTTTGACCGGCGTGAAACACATCAAGAACCCCATCACGCTCGCCCGCACCATTCTTGAGGAGTCCGTGCACGTCATGATGGCTCAGGAGGGCGCCGAGGCGTTCGCGAAGCAACACGGCTTCGACATGGTTCCCAACGACTATTTCTACACCGAGCGTCGGCGGGAGCAGGCCGAGCAGGCGCGAGAGGAATCGGGCGACGGTGCTACCGGCGACGTCCGTCTCCCGGACTCCGTCGATCCGTCGCACAAATTCGGCACGGTCGGCGCGGTGGCGCTCGATCAGGACGGCAACATTGCTGCTGGCACGTCCACCGGGGGCATGACCAACAAGCGCTTCGGCCGGGTGGGCGACTCCCCGATCATCGGGGCCGGCACGTACGCCGACAACGAAACCTGCGGGGTCTCGGCCACCGGGCACGGCGAGTATTTCATTCGCGCTGCGGTGGCCCACGAGATTTCAGCCCGCATGAAGCACGGAGCGATGTCGCTGCAAGAAGCGGCCTCGTCGGTTATCCACGAGGAGCTGCCGCAGATGCCGCCGAACGGCGGATCCGGCGGCGTGATCTCTCTGGACGCCCAGGGCAACATCGCGATGCCGTTCAACACGGCCGGCATGTACCGTGGATACGTGGACACCGACGGCAACCTCGTCGTCAAGATCTACAACGACGAATGAGCGGCAGGAAGAGGTTGTGCGCTTCAAATCTCCGCCCAGCCGCGCCCGGTCGCACACACGCGCCGCCTCCAACGCACTACGCAGCCGTCGCGGCGTGGCGCTTCAGGGTGTCGACGTAGTCGCGCTTCTCCCACGGAAACTCGGCCCGGCCGAAGTGGCCGTACGCCGCCGTTTTCTGGAAGCGGGGCTTCGTCAGTTCCAGGCGGTTGATAATGTCCGACGGCGACAGTTCGAAGTGCTCCCGCACCAGGTCGCACAGGGCGGCGTCCGAGATGACGCCCGTGTCGTTCGTGTCGACGTTGATGGAAACCGGCTCGGACACGCCGATGGCGTACGCCACCTGCACGACGGCTTCGTCGCAGAGATCGGCCGCCACCAGATTCTTAGCCACGTGCCGCGCCGCGTAGGTGGCGCTGCGGTCGACCTTCGAGGCGTCTTTGCCGCTGAAGGCTCCGCCCCCGTGCGCGCCCTTCCCGCCGTATGTGTCCACAATGATCTTGCGGCCGGTCAGCCCCGTGTCGCCGTGGGGGCCGCCGATGACGAACCGGCCCGTTGGATTGACGTGCAGGATGAGGTCGTCGTCGACGAGTTCATCGTGCCGCTCGCCGAATGCACGGGGAAGCAGTTCGTCGCGGACATCCCGCCGGATCTGCTCCTGTGCCACGCCCTCGTCGTGCTGCGTCGACAGGACCACCGTGTGCACCCGGCGCGGCGTGCGGCGGTCGTCTTCGTACTCCACGGTCACCTGGCTTTTCGAGTCGGGACGCAGGTACGGCATGAGGTCCGTCTCCTTGCGGATGTGCGCCAGCTCCCGCATCAGGCGGTGCGCGTAGGTGATGGGCATGGGCATGAGTTCCGGCGTCTCGCGGCAGGCGTAGCCGAACATCATGCCCTGGTCGCCCGCGCCCTGATCGTCTTGCGACCCATCCACGCCCCGGCTAATGTCGGCACTTTGCTCGTGGATGCTGCTCAGAACGCCGCAAGAGTCGGCATCGAAGCGGAGGCGAGGGTCGGTGTAGCCGATGTCGCGGATGACTTCCCGCGCAATTTCACGAACGTCGACGTAGGCGTCGGTGGTCACCTCGCCGCTGAGCACAACGAGGCCGGTGGTCACCAGCGTTTCGACGGCCACGCGGCTGTTCGGGTCTTCCGTCAGGATGGCATCGAGGATGGCATCCGAGATTTGATCCGCGATCTTGTCCGGGTGGCCTTCGGAGACCGATTCGGAGGTAAACAGGTAAGCCATAGGCGAAGATTGGTCGGAATCGAGGGGCGTAAACAAAAAAGGTTGGGGCGCGCAAAGGTTGGGGCGCGCGTCCGGCAGCAGCGCGGGCCGCACGCGAGGGCTGTTGGGGGCCGTTGGGGGGCCGCGCCGGCATCGGACTGCCGTCCTGCATGCGCGGACGAAATCCTGTCATGCGCGGACGAAATACGGGGCCGACGAACCACAGGGACCGACGGACCTGCCCCAGACCGCCGCACTGGCGCTGAACGTAGACGCATAACGTACGTAGGTCCGGCAAGATTCCCAACGGAGCCTTTGTGTTAAATTGCTGAATACGCCTTCTAAAGCCCTTCCAGCACCGCTTCGTTGCGACATCGTGGACTTCGAAGTCTACATCAAACGAACCCGCCGCATTGCTTCTCCGTCGTTCCGGTTGTAGGTTTCGACGATCTTGACGCGGGCGAGCCTGTTCTCGTCCCCCAACTGACGTTTTGACTACGAATCACCAAGAGGGTGCCAATCATGGCCAACGACATTGAAGCCACCGTTAAGTCGATCATCGTGGAGAAGCTGGGCGTCGACGAGTCCGACGTGACCACAGACGCCTCGTTCACGAATGACCTCGGGGCAGACTCGCTCGATACCGTCGAGCTCATAATGGAGTTCGAGAAGGAGTTTGACTTGACCATTCCCGATGAGGAGGCCGAGCAGATCGCAACCGTCGGCGATGCGGTAACGTACTTGGAAGAGAAGACGGAGTAAGCGTTTCTTCTTCTGGAGAACGGTTCGCCCGGTGAGTTCGCCCTCCAGCGCGACTCGCCGGGTTTTTTGTCGTAACAATCCGCGCATCGCATCCATCAAATAGTGTCTCGAAGCAAAGTTTTGCATGGAGTTTTGCATGGATGCGCCCGCGTCTGCGTCGAACCACACAGACGCAGTTCCTGACCTTCGCTTCGCTTTTGCCACTGGCTGCTTGCATCGCCCATGGACTCTTCCGCACGCAGGGTTGTCGTCACCGGCATGGGGGCGCTCACCCCGATCGGCAACTCCGCCGACGCCTTCTGGAATGGACTGATGAACGGAACCAGCGGGGCCCGCACCATCGAGTCGTTCGATCCGGAGGGGCTGCGCACCACCTTCGCCTGTGAGCTCAAGGACTTCGACGCGGTCGACCATCTCGACAAGAAGGAGGTGCGGCGCATGGACCCCTTCTGCCAGTATGCACTCGTCGCGGCCGACGAGGCCGTGTCCGACGCCGGCATCGACACCGACCGCCTCGCCCAGGCGGCCAAAGACCGCATCGGCGTGGCGTACGGAAGCGGGATCGGTGGCATCCAAACATTCCGCGACCAGTCGGAATACTTCCTGGACCATGGCGAGACGCGCACGTCTCCGTTCTTCATCCCAATGCTGATCCCCGACATCGCCGCCGGCCAGATTGCGATGCGCTACGGCTTCCGCGGTCCGAACCACGCCACCGTGTCGGCCTGTGCGACGGGCAACCACAACATCGGCGACGCCTACCGGCTGATCCGCGCGGGCGAGATCGACGGAGCCGTGTGCGGCGGCACCGACGCGTGCGTGACCAAGTTAGGCATCGCGGGCTTCGCGAGCATGCGCGCGCTGTCTACCCGCAACGACGAGCCGGCACAGGCCTCCCGCCCGTTTGATGCGCAGCGCGACGGGTTTGTAATGGGCGAAGGTGCCGGCGCACTGTTTCTCGAAGAGCTCGAGCACGCCAAAGCCCGCGACGCGACCATCTACGCCGAGGTGCTGGGCATCGGGATGTCGGCCGACGCGTACCACCTTACGGCGCCCGATCCGGACGGCGGTGGCGTGCAACTGGCGCTGGAGCGTGTTTTGACCAATGCTGGCATTGACGCTGCCGACGTGGATTACATCAACGCTCACGGCACGTCGACCCCCCTCGGCGACGTGGCGGAAACCAAGGCCTTGAAGCAGGTTTTCGGCGACCACGCCTACGCCCTGAACGTGTCGTCTACGAAGAGCATGACCGGTCACCTGCTGGGCGCCGCCGGCGCGGTGGAAGCGATCGCAACGATTCTGGCGGTGCGCAACGACGTGGTACCGCCTACCATTAACTTCGCGGAGAGCGACCCGGACTGCGACCTTAACTACACGTTTAACGAGCCGCAGGAGCGTTCGGTGGCGGTGGCGCTGTCCAACGCGTTCGGCTTCGGCGGACACAACACGTCCGTCGCCTTCCAGGAGTTCGACGGATAGCGCGTGAGCGCCACGACCGCATCCTACCGGGCACCGTCTACCGGAAGACCATCTTCTCGACGACCTCCTTTCCGAGTTCGTCGTTGATGCGCTGCCGCCAAGCCCGTCGGTTCATATGGAGTTCCTGCCGCCACGCGGCCGAAGCAATCTTGACGTACAGCGTCCCCCCCTTCATCCACGCCGACTCGGTCACCTTCCGGACCTGATCGCCGGCCACGGCATCCCAGGCGTCAACCACGCGCGCTTCGTCCACCTTTTCCTGCACACCGAGCCGCTCGATCACGTCTTCGAGCAGCTCGCCCAGAGGCTGCGGATTGTTCGACCGTGCCGACATGGCTGCCCGAGGGGTTGTGATCGAGGATACACGTACCAGAATGTAGACGAGCGCATCCCCAATATCCATCCCGACAGCAACCGGACGGAGTCGCATTCTCGTTACGTCCTCGATGTTACCTTTGTCCGTAGCAGCGCGGCGTGCTGTTGATGTGCCAATTTGCATCGCGGACCCGTTCGCCAGGGAGGCCTCCTTCCGGCGATGCGTTCGCGCCCTTTGTACATTGTGCTGTTTCGCATGAACGTGCGCTTCCTTCTTCTTGTCGGTGTGTGGATCGGTCTGGGGATGGGGGGACCGGTCCCTTCCTCCGCCCAGGTCGCCCCCCCGTCGCGCACGGCCCCCGATACGGTTCGGCTTTCGCTCACTGAAACCATCGTTTCGGCCCTGGCGGAGAGCCCCGAAGTGGACCAGCGGCAGGCGGAGCGACGGTTTGCCG
>Ga0207797_1000608_pt1 | contig 27455 bp, 19 predicted proteins | sample PRCRCaboRojoPR_6_FD_187275 | JGI IMG/M metagenome (GOLD analysis project Ga0207797, IMG submission 187275) | Marine sediment microbial community from Cabo Rojo, Puerto Rico - PR CR 10% Liquid 1 (SPAdes) | ecosystem: Environmental > Aquatic > Marine > Coastal > Sediment | place: Cabo Rojo, Puerto... | reverse complement strand
AACCGTTTCCCTCATTCCCCAACTAGACTATGATTTTTGATATCGGTTCGTACCGTTCTCTGGCTTACGATAGATGGACTTGATGTAAGCAAATAGTAAATAAGCCCGTAGTCTCCGCTTGGCCAACCTTCAGGAAAGAGGCGCTTCATCGATGGGGATCGAATCGTTCTCGCATCCTTTAAACAACCACTCCAGTTTCACTTCAAGCAAGGGCCAGATCAAGTGGATCTCAAGTTTCACCTTCGGGGTTCTCTTCGAATTTAAAAAGTTAGCAACTCGGGTTGTAAAAATAATGGTCAGAGGGTACGGAATATGAGTAATTATTCTCCTTTTGCCTTTTTAACGGCCTCGTAAGCGTTTATGAGACCATAACCGAATTCTTCGTCCTTCCCTTCCGCGCCTAGGTCCTCGCTAGTCTCGATAAGGATCTCCTTTATCCGCGCCGGCGAAAGGGAGCGATCGACCGCTTTCATCAAAGCTACTGTTCCTGAGACGTGGGCTGCGGCCCATTTGGAACTCCAACTGACCGCGTAGATTCCGTACTCTTCCCAGTATCGGGAAGACATGGGAATGCTCGTATACATCCCGGGGGCGGCAAAGTCGATTTCGGGGCCCCTATTCTCATTGACGTAAGGGTCTTCTTCGTCGGTCGTTCCGGTAAGCGAATTATCCTGACTCAACTCCGTGCAACAAATAACTTCCGGGTACTTGCCGGGATATTCCACGTCCGGCTTATGAGGGCCAGGTATTCCCACGAGGGTTACGCCCGCGTCGTAGGCCTCTTTAATTATATTTCTCACCGACTCCACGTTCGCCGAGACGTATACGGGCAAGACGATCACGTCCGCCTCTTTGTCTATGGCGTATCGTAAAGCTTTTACTAAAAGCTCCACCTCAAATCCCGATTCGGCCAAGATTCGCAAATCCATGATCTTGGCCTCCGGCGCCACGCCGACTTCCACCTGGCCGTTATTTAGCGTTTCATTGCCCGCTATCAGGCCAGCCATCACCGTCCCCCCGTAATCTAGGGGAGTACCCTCTATGGAGGAATTGTCATCGTCGGCAAAATCCCAACCGTGAAGGTCATCCACGTAACCGTTGCCGTCATCGTCTTCCCCATTTTCTACCTCGTCTTCGTTGGTCCAGATCCGCCCCTGGAGGGCGGGGTGATCGTATTCCACTCCCGAGGAGATTACCGCCACCACCGTCCCTTCTCCCTCGCTTATTTCCCACGCCTTGGGAGCCTCTATCCTCCCCAAACTCCAGCGATAGTTCGCAGGGCCCGTAAGCCTTGCTTGGATCTCTTCAGTCACCCCCTCAAATTCCGTCTCGTTATCCACTATCCGATTACCGTAACCTGCAAGTGTACCATCGAAATCCTCCGTCTCGGCCAATCCGATTCCGGCCTCATTGCCCCAGATGAAGCTATTCTTGATCGTTACTTCCGCGGAGCCTTCAAGCGCTATCCCTTCATAGTAATTGCCCCTGATCTCGACGTCCTTTATGGTAATCTTCGTCGATCCCTCAAGCGCTATGCCCACGTCCTGGTTCCACATGATCTCACAATCCGTCACGGTAGCTTGAGCCGCATCTTCAAGCGCTATTCCCCCGTCGTAGTTACCCCCGATTTTCGTCCCTTCTACCGTGGCTCGCGAAGTGCCCGAAAGCAAAATCCCGTGGCACTCACTGCCCATGATCTCGCTATCCTTGACGTCTACCACCGCCGAATCCTCAAGCAGGAGGGCGTCCCCCTCGTTCCACATGATCTTAGTTCCACTCAGAGTAGCTACCGCCGATCCCACTAGCACGACGCCGGCATCCTCGCCACCGACGATTTCACTGTCCGTCACTGTAACCTCTGTCGCGTCCCTAAGAGCGATACCGGCATATTCGTTGCCCGAGATATCGGAATCAGTGACGTGGGCCCGGGCCGAGTTCAAAAGCATCAGAGCCAAAGCGTTTTTCACCAGGGCGAGGCCCTTCAACGTTACGCTTGCCTCGCCGACGACAGACAAACCGACCGGACAAACACCTTTCTCCTCGTCCTCACAAATATCTCCCTCCGCTCCCTGCAGAGTCAGTCCCTCTAGAGTAACTTCTACCTTGGAGGGGCCAACCAATATCACAGGCACCTCTTCCTTAACTCCCTCAATTTTGACTGCGGAGACACCTGACCCTTTGAGCGTCAAATCCTTGTCTATCGTCAGGTTCTCCTCATAGACCCCAGCTTCGATCGTAACGGTATCGCCGGGGTTTGCCGCGTCGATCGCCCCGGCGATCGAGTCAAACTGGCCTCCCTCAGGGGAGACCACGACAGTCTTTGGCTTGACCGACCTAGTCCTTCCCGGGCCGCCATTGGCGGGATCCGCATCGGAGAAGGTCAAAGCACCGGCGGCAGCGGAAAGGTCCAAGATCGACGTGAAAAAAAAGGCCAGGACCAGCAGGAACCCAAGACGTCTATTCCAAAAAAGGCTCATAACAATTCCTCCTATCTTAAGTGATTTTTATAAAAGCGGGAAGTGACTTACTTTATCCTCAGCGGAAAGGAACCGGGAAAGAAGGAGCTCCCCCATACTTTGAAAGATTCTTCAAAGCGATTCTAACGAACCTGGCGGCAGAGGAGGCGACAAGGGCAGACAAGAGTTTACGATGATGATAATTCCAACCAAGGATTAATAGCCATAGTCTACTTCCCTTATATCATTATAGACCATCTTAAGCTATTCGGTTTGTGGAAAATATCACACAAGTTAGTTCGTTACTGCTGGGATTACGCTCAAATTCACAATTGTTGAAGATTTCGTCAAAAGCGATTGAAAGAGCGGACTTAGTAGAGTACTAGTTTATTAAGGCATTTTAAGCCCTTCTTAGTCCTTTACTCGGCGTAAGACGTAACGAGAATCCTAGAGGTGAAAATTAGATGGAACCTTCGCAAGAATTGAAGGATGAACTGGAAACGATAGTCGGTTCCCGCTGGCTGGTCACGGAGCCGGAACAAATGAGGGACTACCTGCTCGATGAGACCCCCGATCCGGTCGCCCCGGAACCCTGCGAGGACGTAGTTTTGGTCAAACCGGCCGACTCGGAGGAGATAAGTGCCGTTCTTCAACTGGCCTCGCGGAGAGAAGTGCGGGTAATCCCCCGGGGAGCGGGGACCGGCCTCTGTGGCGCCGCGGTTCCCCTAAAACCGGGAATAATACTTTCACTGGAGAGACTGAATGAGGTACTGGAACTGGACAAGGACAACATGTTCGTCCGCTGTCAGGCGGGACTTTCCTTAGAAAAATTGTTCGAATCTCTAGAGGGAACGGGGCTTTTCTTCCCCCCTCACCCCGGCGATGAGGGCGCCCAGATCGGCGGCCTAGTAGCCGAAAACGCCGGCGGCGCGCGCGCGGTCAAGTACGGCGTAGTCAGAAACTACGTCAAGGGGCTCCGTGTAGTGTTGCCCAGCGGGGAAAGGATGGATTGGGGCGGGAAAACTCTAAAGGACAATAGCGGTTACCCCCTGCTCCAATTGCTGGTGGGAAGCGAGGGCACGCTGGCCATAATCACCGAAGTGACGCTCCGACTCTATCCAGAACCAAAAAGTTCCGCCACGCTGTTACTGCCTTACGAAGAGCGCAAGGAGGCCATCGAATCGGTTTCCAAATTGCTGCGAGGCGGAGCCGATCCGCTGGCGATAGAGTACGTGGAAAGAGAACACGTGGAGGAATCGGCCCGACATCTAGGGGAAAATTGGCCCTCTCGCGAGGGAGAAGTCTACCTCATCTTGATCTTTGCCTCCGAAAGCGAGGAAGCCCTCTACCGCGACTGCGAAAGAGTCGCTAGCACCTGTGAAAGGGACCTGGCCGGAGAGATGCTGATCGCCGAGCGGGAAAAGGATCAACGAAAAATTCTTGACGTAAGAAGTAACCTCTACTCGACTTATCAGGACCGGATGGCGGAGGATCTGGACATAGCGGTGCCGCCGGCCCGGATGGCGGAGATGATGGACAAGGTGGAAGAAATAGCGGAAGATTTTTCCCTCTCCGTACCCACTTGGGGCCACGCGGGCGACGGCAACCTGCATCTACACATAATGAAAAGAGAGGGGGAAGTGCCGTCGGAACTAGAAGAGGTCAAAGAGAAAATATACGGAGTGGCTCTGGAACTGGGGGGAACCATTACGGGGGAACACGGGGTAGGCCTGGTAAGGAGCGAAGATCTCCCCTTGTTGTTTACCGAAGCGGAACTCGACTTGATGAAGCGTTTGAAGACGGTCTTCGACCCCCAGGGGATCTTAAATCCGGGCAAAATATATCCTAATTAATAGGAAAATATAAGGCAATGAAAAAAAGGGCTCAGTTAAAATTACTGACGGATCGTCTGAGAAGGGCGGAGAAAGAAAGATCCAAATTTCGCCTGGGGATGGAAATGGAGCACCTGGTCTTGAAAAGGAATTCCCTTGAGGCCGTCACTTACTATGAAGACGGCGGGATAGAAGATATCTTGGCCCAAATGGTTCAGTTATCTGGGAGTAACTGGAAGCCGGTCCATGAAGAAAACCACGTAATCGGCCTAGAGGGGGAACGCGGTTACGTTACCCTGGAACCCGGCGGACAATTGGAGTTTAGCACGGAGCCCGGGGGAGATTTGTCGCGAATCGACCGGGCTTATCGCTCCTTTCTGAGCGACATTTTGCCCTCATTGGGCGAGGATAAAATTCTTGCCGCTTCAGGTTTTCAACCTTCCAGTGCAATAGAGGAGATCCCTCTTTTGCCCAAGGAAAGGTACGCCCACATGTACCAGTACTTCGACGGTAAAGGCTTGGCCCACTATATGATGAAGGGGTCGGCCGCCCTCCACGTAACGATCGATTTCGCCGACGAAAGAGATTACGGTCGCAAGATGAAGGCCGCCAACCTACTGGTCCCGATTATCTACTCCAGACTGGACAACGCTCCATTCTTTCAGGGCCAAGTCAGGCGGGGTAATAGCGTCCGAAGAAAGATATGGACGGACTGTACAGGGGTTCAAACGGGTCTAATTCCAAAAGCCTTGGCGGACGGTTTCTCCTATGAGGATTATTGTCAGTTCCTGCTCCGTTCCCCCTTAATCCTATTCAAACGGAAGGGGGAGATAAGGTCGGGGGAAGGGAGATCCATGGCGGAGGTTTTAACTGAATTAAAGCGAGGCGAGTTAAAGGAGGAGGATGTGGAATACCTTTTCAGCATGGTCTTCCCCGAGGTAAGGACCCGCGGTTACCTCGAAATTAGAAGCTGCGATTCCCTCCCTTACCCTTACAACATTGGCTATCTCGCCTTTTGGAAGGGGCTCCTTTACGACGAAGAGAACCTCCGCTTCTTGAACCAGCTGGGGGATAGAACATTCGCCCAAGCGGAGGGGTTCGAGTTGGCCCCCCATGACCACTCGGCCTTGGAGAAGGTCCTCAAGCAGGCCTCCGGAGTCGAAGAAAGCGAAGAACTCTTCAGGCAGCTGTTGGAACGTTCCTTCCAGGGGCTCGGAGCAAGGGAGAGGACCTACCTACGACCGCTGGAAAGACTGACAAGGGGAGGGAGGCCGAAGGATCTGGCCTTAGATCGGCTTGCTGCAGAGGGGCTGGAGAGCCTGGTCGATCATTTCTCCCCCCGCCTTTCCAAGGCAGGGAGCAAGCAAAACGACCGGAGCGAAAAGCAGTCCTTGTCCTTATGTAGCTGTTGTTGTAGCTGCAGTTGCAGTTGAACGTTCAGGTTAACTAGAAGAATCTCCACTTCATCAAGCTCACAGGAGGGCTCAATTTTGCACTCAAAGGTCGCTCGAAACATGTCGGATCGCTTTCAAGCGAAGGTCAAAAAAGAAGAAAGCCGCTATCTGGAAGAACTGGAGCAAGTAAAGGAAGCCATGGACAACTCTTCGGCCCGTTACAGGGGTCAACCGATAGATTTTCTCCATTACCCCCTGTTTGTAAGTTGGGCCGAAGTAGAGGAATTGGAACGCATTTTACATGATTTGACTAAGGTGCTGCGAAAAGCCGTACGCCATTACCTCGAGGAGCCCGATTTTCGGAAATTCTTCGGCTTCCCCCCTCAAATGGAGGAATTGATTATCCAGGACCCCGGTTATAGCTTGCCCTTTCCCATCGGCAGGTTCGATATCTTTCGGCCGGAGGAGGGGCCGATTCAATTCTGCGAATTGAATACCGACGGCTCCTCCGGCATGAACGAGGCAAGAGCCTTGCAGGAGACGATAGGCGATACTGGGTTGTTGCGCGAAACGAAGGGGGATCACAATCTATTTAGCTTCGACCCCTTTCAGGAATGGATCGAAGCCATTTTGGATAACTACGCCGAATTCCTGGGCCGCGAACCGGATGACCCGACGATCGCCATCGTAGACTTCGAGGGAGAAGGTATAGAAAGCGAGTTCCGGGAGTTCAAAAGAAAGTTCCGCGCCGCGGGCTACCAAACCTTCATCTGCGATCCCCGCTGGTTAAACTACGACGGCGGTCGGTTGACCTACGAAGGTCAGGAGATAGATCTAGTCTACCGCAGAGCTACTACGGCCCGAATCGTCGACAGGATGGAAGAAGTGGGGGATTTCCTCAGCGCCTATCGCGACGGAGCCGTATGTGTGGTCGGAGGTTTCCGCTCCCAGATAGTCCATGACAAGGTGATTTTTGCCGTTCTGGGGGACGAAGACAAATCCGGCTTTTTAACTGAGGAAGAAAGGGAATTTGTCAGCAATCATATACCGGAGACTCGGGTGTTGAAGGAGGAAGATCGCAAATTATTGGCTAGAGTGAAAAAGGAGAAGGACCTCTACCTGCTCAAACCCAGGGATCGGTTTGCGGGACACGGAATATGCATAGGGCGTGACTGCAACGCCGATCGCTGGGAGGAGTTGGTGGAAGAAAAGGGCGAGGAGGACGACTATTTGGTCCAACGGTTTTGCGACGTGCCCACAAAGAGGATGCCCTACGTAGAAGAAGGGGAGATCCACTGGGATCCGTTCAACTATCTGATGGGGCTCTACATTTACAATGAGAGTCTGGCCGGGATGTACACGAGGGTCGGCCGAGAAAACCTGATCGGAAGCATAGTGGAATGCTTCACGGTGCCCAACTTCGTGGTCGATTGACCCGAGGCTACAATCTCCACTGAATCTTACTCGTATTTCGAACGTAACTCGTTTTCCAGTTCCTTAACTTCCTCGTAAAATAGGGGAGTCTCCTCCATCATGTTCTTTATCTTGCGGTAGGAATGCATGACGGTACTGTGATCTCTGTCCCCAAATTTCTCCCCCAGGGCGGGAAAGGAACTGTCGGTCAGTTCCCGCGAAAGATAGATGGCGATATGGCGAGAACGGGCCACTTTCTTCTTGCGGCTGGTCCCCTCCAGGTCCTCCGGTTCCAGGCTATAGTTTGCGGCGACCGTCTTCTTGACCGTCTCCACCGTCAATTCCTCCCCCCCTGCCTTTTCCTCGGGCAGGAACTGGCGGACGGCGTCCAGCTTGATCTCTCCGCCGGTCAAATCGGCCCGGGCGACGGCTTTGATCAGAGCTCCCTCCAAATTTCTGACGTTGGAGGAAACGCGAGAGGCGATCAATTCCAGGACCTGATCATCCACGTCTATCCCTTTCTGAATTGCCTTCTTGCGCAAGATCGCCATCCTGGTTTCAAAGTTGGGCGGTTGGATATCGGCCACCAAACCCCAGCGAAAACGGGAGATAAGTCTATCTTGCAGAGCGGAAAGCTCATCCGGCGGACGATCGGAAGTAAGTACTATCTGTTTATTATTGCCGTAGAGTTCGTTGAAGGTATGAAACAACTCCTCCTGAGTACCCTCTTTATTTTCCAGAAATTGGACGTCGTCGAGTAAAAACCCCTGCACGGAACGGTAACGACGCCTGAACTGATCCGTCTTATTCTCCCTGATGGCCCTGATCATCTCGATGGCGAAACGCTCGGAGGAAGTATAAATCACCTGATCGTCATCCCCGGAAGCACGCTGCACTATGCGGTTTCCGATGGCGTGGAGCAAATGGGTCTTGCCCAACCCCACTTTAGCGTAGATGAAGAGGGGGTTGTAGGCCTGACCGGGTGAATCTGCAGCGGCTCGACAGGCGGCGGCGGCCAACTGGTTGCTCTTGCTTTGAACGAAAGTCTCGAAGGTATAGTCGTTATTGAGCGGGGTCCGACCGCCCCCAAACTGAATAGAAGAGCCCTCGTCGCCGCCCTCTCCGCCTTCCTCGCTTTCCCGCTCCGGCTGGGCGAAGGTAGCCGAGGAATTCTCCAGGTTTTCCAGATCTTCACTGCCGAGCTGATTGGTGTCCCCGTCGCCGGATCGGTTCCCCCCCACTTCTATGACGAAGTCCAACGGTTCCTCGGAGACCTCCGCGGCCTTCTCCTTGATCAGACCGAGATATTGGCTCTCCAGACCCCTTTTGATGAAACCGCTGGGAGCTATTAAGTGGATTGAACCGTTTTCTGAAGGCGCCACTTCAAGACTGCCCAACCAAGTTTCGTAACTAGCTTCCGGTAGTTCTTCTTTAAGCCGCGACAGTATCTCATGCCAAAGTGATTCTTTGCCGTCTTCCATATTTTGTGTTACCTCGTACCTATATAGAATTAAGGTGAATACTTGAGAGGGACTTCTTTCTTATACTTCAAATCTCAAAGTTGCTGCCGATCGCCGCCCCCCTAAGATCCAAGAGAGACCCAACTACCCCACCCCTTGGAAAAACCTGTTGCTGTTTCGGATGGAAAGAGTCTTGGCCCCTCGTCGCCTCACAATTTTTTAGCCAAAAGAGTCAAACGCGAACTAAATTCTAGCATAACGAAGATTCAGAATCAAAAAATAAAGGGGCGATCCAAAAAGTTACAATTTGCCTTTAGGGACTAAAGAAGCTATATTTGGAACCAAAGAAGGGAAGAAAGTTCTTCATTCAGATTTACAAATAGGGGGATCATTATGAGCAAGATTGGTTGGATCGGCACTGGAGTAATGGGTCGACCGATGGCCCGTCATCTGTTGGAGGAAGGGCATTCACTCAAAGTGTACAACAGGACGAAAAGCAAGGCGGAACCGCTGGTCGACGCGGGGGCTCAGTGGGTGGACTCCCCCCAAGAAGCGGCCCGAGGAAACGAATTCGTCTGTGTCATGGTCGGTTTTCCCCAAGACGTACGACAGGTTTTCCTGGGCGAGCAAGGGGCGATCAACTCCGTCCAGGAGGGAACCATCTTGATAGATTTTACCACCAGCAAACCCAGTCTGGCAGAGGAAATAGCCGAGCGGTTTGCCGAGAAGGGAGCTCAGACTCTAGACGCCCCGGTCTCCGGAGGAGACGTCGGCGCGGAGAGAGGAGAGCTTTCAATCATGGTCGGCGGCCCTGAGGAAGCTTTTGAGGAAGCGGAGTTCATATTCGACAGGTTGGGGGAAAACGTCGTCCTGCAAGGTGGTCCCGGCGCCGGACAACATACGAAGATGTGCAATCAAATTCAGATTGCGGGAACGATGATCGGCATGGTGGAAGCGCTCCTTTACGGCACCAAGGCCGGATTGGATCTGGAAACTATGCTGGAATCGATCTCGGGCGGCGCCGCGGGCTGTTGGAGTCTGGATAACCTGGCCCCGCGCGTGTTAGAGGGAGATATGGAACCGGGCTTTTTCGTCGACCATTTCGTCAAGGATATGGGCATCGCTTTGGAAGAGGCGAAAAAGATGCAATTGAGCATGCCCGGCCTTTCTTTGGTCCATCAGCTTTACGTATCCGTTCAAGCGATGGGCAAAGGCAAAAAAGGCACTCAGGCCCTTTACCTGGCCCTCAAACGGATGGCCGGAGTGGAAGATTAGTTTTTCCTTGCCTTCCGACAGGAGAAACTTGGGGATAATTACGTGGGGCGAGTCCTTGCCGCTCGCCCCATTTTCCCTCGTTTATATAAAACCTCGTAAAGCACCTTCCATTTGGTTTTAAAATACTTTGGAGGGTGTTTGCATTAATTTTCCAGTGAACTGTCAATTCGAGCATGGTTTCCGTAAAATACCGTTGATTGAAACCCGAAATTCTTTCCGAGGTTTTATATAACTTGTTTACATGATGGTTTACTTCTCCTTTCAACGGACGATCACTTGACCAAGTAAGGCTCCTCATCTAAGTGCTGGGTTCTGCTCGGAGGAGCAACTGGATGTAAATTTTTAACGTCACCCAGGTGGTGAAAGAATTGTACTTTTCAAATAGTAGTAATTTTCCACCCTGTTCCCTATTAGACGTGTTTCGTACGCAGGAGAATCGCACAACTTAGGTCCGAAATAGGGGAGGTCAACGACTTGTACCTGATAATTGTCGGCGGGGGAAAGATCGGCAGAGACTTGGTCGAGACCGCCTCGGGCGAACCGAACAATATAGTCGTAATAGAGTCGGAGGAGAAAAAGGCGAAAGCCATCTCCAGGGATTTCGACGTCTCCGTACTCAACGCCGACGCCACTTCAAAAGAAGTCCTGAACGAGGCGGGAGCGGATAGGGCCGACGCCCTGATCGCGACCACCTCGGAAGACTCCGTCAATCTGATAGTGGCCTTTCTGGGCAAAGAACTGGGGATAGGGGAACTGATCTCAGTGATCAACGACCGCGGTCACAGAAATATCTTTTTCGAAATTGGCGTTAGAGTGACCCAAAACCTCACCCGCCAGACGGCTCAGTACCTCTACAATGCCGTCAGAGAACCAAAGATAGAACAATTTATAAACTTGGCGGGAGGGGCCCAAATCTTCAAGATAGCCGTCATCGAAGAGTCCTACTTGGCCGGCGAAAGAGTGGGAAACCCCGACGAAGAAGACCCCTTCCCCCCTTCTCTATCCTTGATAGCGGTCGAGCGGGAGGACGAAACGATCGAGATCGAGGGCGGAGAGGGGATCGAAATTAAAGCGGGGGATTCGCTGACTTTCTTTTCCCAGAAAAGGGCCTCCGACCGACTGCTGCGCCATCTTCGTTCGACGTAGAAGAGAGGAACCCAGCTCACCTTCCCAGTTTGAACCCACCTCTGGATAGTTGACCCGAAGAACAGTTCCCATCGGTATCTAACCGAATGAAGGATAAAATTATACCTTTTTAACCTTGATTTTTTTCACTTCAGAAATTAGTTTTTATCAATTATATATAAATTTTTTCTCATTTCGTACCGGGAGGTGGAAAAAGAAATTGTAATCTTAGCCGCGCTTAATCATCACCCTAGTATACCCTGAGGAGGTAACGAACATATGAGCAGGAAAATACTGATTATCTTGTTGGGAATTACTCTTGTCCTTTCCCTATCCCTAGCCGGCTTCAGCCAGAAGTATCAGGCGGAATACGAAGGTCCCGTTCCCACCGCTTACGGCGAAGCACCCTCCCTTAGCGATTTGGTCGCCGAAGGGGAACTGCCGCCCGTAGAAGAAAGACTGCCCCAGACTCCGCTCGTGATTAACGTCGCCGACGAGATCGGCGCGTACGGAGGTATCTGGGACAGAGTCCATACTTCTCCCGGCATGGGACAGTGGCAGATCACCAACCATTACGAACCGTTAGTTCGTTGGAAGACGGACCTTAGCGGCTACGCTCCGGGCACGGCAAAGAACTGGGAGTTCAACGAAGACGGCACGGAGTTCACCCTTCACCTGCGCAAGGGGCTCAGATGGTCCGACGGCGCTGAAGTGACGACGGCCGACTTCATGTTCTGGTGGGAGGACATGATTCTGAACGAGGAATTTCCGGACGCTCCGCCCCACTGGATGACTCGCGCGGGAGAACCGGCGAAAGTGGAAGCGATTGACGACTATACGCTAAAGTTTACCTTTGCCGCCCCCAACTGGATCTTCCCCGGCCAGCTGGCCCAGGGACACTGGAGAACGACTCCCATCGTCGCCTTTACGCCCAAACACTATCTAAAACAATTTCACCCCGAATATAACTCCGAACTAGAAAATTACGAAGAGCTCGACGAAAAGACCACCGACATCCACCAGAATCCCGACTATCCCACGCTAGGGCCCTGGCATACGGTCAAGTACTCCGAAGGTAAGGTGCTTGAAGCTGAACGCAACCCTTACTACTACGTCGTCGATACCGAAGGCAATCAACTCCCCTACATCGACAGAGTGATCAGCAGGAGGGTCTCCGACGCCGAAGCACAGTTGCTTAAGACCATCGACGGCACGATCGACGCCAAGTTCCGCCAGTATCATCTGCGGGACTTCACCGTGCTGAAAAAGAACGAAGTCAAGGGCAACTATCGCGTCATCCTCTGGGAAAGGGGAGATGGCGGCAGTCCGATGATATTCCTCAACTGGGATCACGACGATCCCCAGTATCGGGAGCTATTTAGAAATCACAACTTCCGCGTGGCCCTCTCTCACGCCATCGACCGCGAATACATCAACAACGTCGTCTATAGAGGGCTGGGCACAATCCAGAACGTGACGATGAGCGAGTTTTTGATGCACTACCTCTACCATCCCGAAGGGCCGGAGGCGGGCAAAGAACTCCATGAAGAATGGGCTGACGCTTACGCCGAATATGATCTGGAGAAGGCCAAGAATCTGCTGGACGAAGCTGGCTACGTGGACCAGGACGGCGACGGTTGGCGAGACTTCAAGGACGGAACGACGATCAAGCTTCTGCTTGACACTAACGCCCAGGACGTCCTCTCCATCGATGCCAACACTCTGATCGCGGAAGACTGGGAAGAAGCCGGGGTAAAGACCGAGGTAAATTCTATCTCAGGTGCAAAAATGCAGATGAGACTGGAAGAATCCACCATGATGTTTAAGACGTTCGGCTACGGTTCCGAGGTGGATCTGCTCACCTATCCCGACAACGTCTTCCCCGTCGCACCGACCCGTTTCCATCCGAGAACCGGTCAATGGTATGAGACCGGCGGGGAGGAAGGTCTGGAGCCGACCGGTCCGATGAAGAAACTGCTCGACATCTACCAAGAAGCACTGGAACTCAAGTCCCCCGAAAACCACCAGAAGATACTGGAGGCAGTAAGGGTGACGATAGAAGAAGGGCCTTTCGCCTACTGTCCGGTGGCCCGACTACCTTCGATAGCAGTGGCCAAAGAGACGATGCACAACGTGCCGGAATTTGGCATTACGGGCCCGTGGGCCCCGGGATTCCCCGGTGCGATCTTCCCCGGTCAGTTCTACTTTGAAGAAGGGGCACAGGCCAGACAGTAAGCCGATCTACCGGATCGTCGCAAAATAAATAGAAGGGGGCGGAGGAGAGGGGTTTCCTCCGCCCTTTAGTTTTTATCACCGTAAGATCCGTCTGCTTTCACTTTTTCAGTCTCCAAGATGAGCGTCAACCTCAGGGAGGAACAAGAATGACCGCGTTTATAATAAGACGTCTCGGCTATATGATCCCGACGCTTATAGTGATCTCCCTAGTGAGTTTCATAATAATCAATCTACCGCCCGGCACTTATCTCGACGTTAGATTGGCGGAACTGCAACGGCAGGGTAGTTCGACCGCCAGGGAACAGATCGCCCAATTGAGGCGCAGATTTGCTTTGGACAGGCCCGTCTACGTCCAGTATTTAAATTGGGTTTCCGGCTTTATTCGGGGAGATTTCGGGCGCTCTTTCGCCTACAGGAAACCGGTCGCGGAACTGATAGGCGAAAGACTGGCTCTCACAGTGACCATCGCCCTTTCCACGCTATTTTTCACCTGGCTGGTGGCGATACCGATCGGAATTTATTCCGCCACTCACCAATACTCCGTCGGCGATCATTTCTTTACCTTGCTCGGATTCCTCGGTCTATCTACGCCCAATTTTTTGCTGGCCCTGATTCTCCTGGTAGTGGGCTTTTCCCTTTTTGGCACCGCCCCGCTGGGTCTTTTCTCCAAGGGAATGGCGGACGCGCCTTGGAGTTTGGCCAAGGTCGTCGATCTGCTGAAGCATCTCTGGGTGCCGGTAGTAGTAGTGGGTACGGCGGGTACCGCTAGCCTAATTAGGATAATGCGTTCCAATTTGCTCGACATTTTGGGCAAACAATTCGTCAACACCGCCAGATCTAAAGGCTTACCGGAAACGATCGTGATAATTAAACACGCGGTGAGGATAGCCATCAACCCCCTGGTCAGCCTGCTGGGGATGCAGTTCCCGCGCATAATTTCCGGTTCGACCATCGCCGCCATCGTGTTGAGTCTGCCCACCTGCGGTCCGCTCTTTTTCGAAGCCCTGCAACAGCAGGACATGTACCTGGCCGGCACCTTTTTGCTTTTCCTGAGCTTTATGCTCGTCCTGGGAAATTTCTTTGCCGACATCGCGCTGGCCGTCCTCGATCCCCGCATTCGCTATGATTAATCTTAGCAATCCAAGAGCAAGAGGAGGTTTTAGTGGAAATGATTGACGACCAAGAAAAGATAGAGCAAAGGAACGATCCCGGGGAAGGGCAGCCGGGGGAGGAGGGTGCCAATACGCCCCCTTCGCAGTGGAAGATAATGTGGCGACAATTCAAGAAGAACCGGCTGGCGACGACGGGCGGAGCTTTGGTCCTACTTTTCTATTTTTCGGCCATCTTCGCCGGATTCTTGACCCCCCATACCCTAGAAACCCACTTCGGCAGCTTTATCCATTCCCCGCCGAACTATCCTCGCTTCATCGACAGCGAAGGCAACTTTTCCTTAAGGCCCTTCGTTTACGGAATGAAAAAAGAGATCGATATGGAGACTTTGGAACGCACATACGTCGTGGATACCGAGAAGAAATATTATATTTACTTTTTCGTAAAAGGCGACAGCTATTCCTTTCTCAATCTCTTCCAGACCGATATCCACCTCTTCGGCACTAAAGAGAAGGCTCCCTTGTTCCTGCTGGGCACGGATAAGCTGGGCCGGGATCTCTTCTCTCGGATTCTGTACGGGGCACAAATTTCTCTGACAGTCGGTCTACTGGGAGTGATATTGAGCTTGGTGCTAGGTTCGATCCTGGGATCCATCTCCGGCTATTACGGGGGAATGATCGACGATTTAGTTCAGCGAACGATCGAAATAATGATCAGTTTTCCCGCGATTCCGATGTGGATGGCCCTGGCAGCCGCTCTGCCCTCCGACTGGTCGCCGGTCAAAGTATACTTCGGCATTACCATAATCCTCGCTTTGGTCAGATGGGGCGGACTGGCCCGGCAAGTTAGAGGCATGGTACTTTCCATCAGAGAGGAGGCTTATACCGATGCAGCAAAGGCCATGGGGGGAAACGACCTGCATATCATATTCAGACACGTCTTGCCCAACGTCTTCAGCCACATTTTGGTCATTGCCACCCTTTCCATTCCTACGATGATCCTCGGTGAAACCGCCCTCAGTTTTTTGGGAATTGGCATTAGACCGCCGATGACCAGCTGGGGGGTGCTACTGGAAGAAGCTCAACATGTCAGGGTATTGTTGCTGCATCCCTGGCTCCTGGCCCCGGCAGTGGCCGTCATCATCGCCATTTTAAGTTTTAACTTCCTGGGGGACGGCATTAGGGATGCCGCCGATCCCTTCGCAACCAATTAGACAATCATCTACTTCGGAGGTTCGAAAATGGAAGAGCTGACCACACACGAGCGAATGAAGAGAATGTATGAACATAAAGAAGCCGATCGGGTACCGGTCCTCGATTCCCCCTGGCCCTCGACGATAGAACGGTGGCACGAGGAGGGCATGCCCGAGAATACCGATTTTATCGATTACTTCGATCTGGATCGGTTCGTCATGATTCACGCCGACAATAGTCCCCGTTATCCGGTAGAGGTACTAGAAGAGACCGACGACTACCGGATCGAGACCTCAAGATGGGGCGCCACTCTCAAACAGTGGAAACATAAAGGGGGCACGCCGGGCTTCGTCGACTTCAAGGTAACCGATCGGGAAAGCTGGGCGGAGGCCAAAGAGAGAATGACGCCCAGCAAGGACAGGATAAATTGGGATAGACTGGAGGAAAACTACGCCCGGTGGAGAGAAGACGGGGCCTGGATCGTAGCCGGATTCTGGTTCGGCTTCGACGTCACCCATTCCTGGATGGTCGGTACTGAAAGGTTGCTCAAGGCCATGGTCACCGATCCGGACTGGGTTCGGGATATGTTCAATCGCTATTTGGACCTGGATCTGGAACTTTTTCAAATGGTCTGGGACGAAGGCTACCGCTTTGACGAGATCCACTGGCCGGACGACATGGGCTACAAAAACAAGCAGTTCTTCTCCCCCGCGACTTACAAGAACTTGCTGAAGCCGGTTCACAAGAGAGCGGTCGACTGGGCCAAGGACAAAGGGGTCAAAGTACGTCTGCACTCCTGCGGCGACGTAAACCCCTTCCTGCCGGAATTTATCGACATCGGGATCGACATGCTCAACCCCTTGGAGGTAAAGGCGGGGATGGATCCAGTCGAATTGAAGAAAGAATACGGCGAAGAGATCGCCTTCCACGGCGGCCTGAACGCCGTCCTCTACGAGCACCCCGAGGAATTGTGGGCGGAGATGAAGGAAGTGGTTCCCAGAATGAAAGAGGACGGGGGTTACGTAATCAGCTCCGACCACTCCGTGCCGGAAACGGTCAGCCTGGAACAATTCCGACACTTCACCGAACTGGCGAAGGATCTGGGCTCTTATCGATAAGACCTTAAATATAAGGACAAAGAAACGGAGCTAGCCCTCCTTCAAAACGCCAAACCATCAAAGGAGGGCCCAGCTTCTTCTTAAAAACGGCTAGCTAATAGAACAGGTACTCCAGCCACATTCGACGCACTTATTGCATCCTCCCTCGTGGATGATCTTGCCCCCACAGGAGGGACAACGATCTTCCTCCAGTTCGGCCCAGTCCCCTTCCTCCCTCGCTTCCGGTTTCTTCCCGTCCGACCCGCCGGGATTAGCTCGATCCGTTTCCCCCTCAAAAATTCCCTTGGAGAGGAAATCCGAAGCTTCCTCCTCCAAGTATTGCTTCAAGTGATCGCTGGGGCTTTGGGAGATCTCTTCCCCCCGATCACTCTTTGACTGCAATACCTGGGAAGATTTGGAGCCGTCCCGATAAACCGTTACGCCCTTGAGCCCGAGCTCATGGGCCAGCAGATAGGTATTGAAGACGTCCTCGGTCGTCACGCTTTTGGGCATATTGATCGTCTTGGAAATGGAGGCCGAAATCCATTTTTGCCATGCGGCTTGAGCCATAAGATGATCGGAGTAGTGAATCTCCATCGCCGTGACGAAGACCTCTTTCAGGTCCTGGGGTAAATCGTCCAACCCCGCCAGATTGCCCCCTCTGTCGGCGATCTCTTCCAGCAACTCTTCGCTATATAAGCCCCGGTGCTTTAACTTCTCCTCCAGCACTTCGTTGGAATAATAAAAATCGCCGGCGGTCACGCTCTTTTGGTAAGCAAGGGAAAACTGGGGTTCGATCCCGTTGGAAGTATCCGCTATCATGGAGATACTGCCCGTGGGAGCGACGGAAGTATGCATACCATTCCTGATGCCGTCGTCCCTTATCCGCGAGACCAACCCCGCCCAGTCTCGGCCGGGATCGTCCTCCTCGTAGTAACCGGGGAGGGGAAGTTCTCCGTCGGGGTAAGCGGTCTCCTCGTACAGGGGAAAGGGGCCTCTCTTTTTGGCCAACTCCACCGATTCGTCCATGCTCCAGTAACTCAGCCCTTCGGCCAGATCTTCCATCATCTCGTAGGCCCGGCCGGAGTTATAGGGTACTTCCATTCTGTAGAGGGCGTCGGCCAACCCCATCACCCCGAGGCCGATCTTTCTGGTCTCCTTGGTCGATTCTTCAATGCGTTCGATAGGGAAATCGTTCATATCCAGGACGTTGTCCAGAAATCTTGTTCCCATGCGGACCGTCTCCTCGTACTTCTCCCAGTTGAATTCCCCGCCTTCGATCATCTTCTTTAGGTTGATCGAACCGAGATTGCAAGATTCATAGGGATAAAGGGGCTGTTCCCCACAGGGATTGGTCCCCTCTATAGCTCCTTTGGCCCCTTGGAGGACGTTATATTCGTTGACCCGATCGAAAAACACCATACCCGGATCCGCCGTATCCCAGGCGGAATGAGCGATAGTTTCCAGCAACTGCCCGGGATCTATCTCCTCCCAGACGTCACCGTCTCTGGGATTTACCAGTGGGAAGGGACGTCCCTCCCGTAAAGCTTGCCAGAAATCCTCCCAGACGGCGACGGAAATGTTGAAGTTTTCCAGTTTTCCCTCTTCCTCCTTGGCCCGGACGAAATCCTGGATATCGGGGTGGTCGACCGCCAGCAGACCCATGTTGGCCCCCCTTCTCTTGCCTCCCTGTTTGACCACCTCAGTCATCGTGTCGACTATCCGCATAAAGGAAACCGGTCCGCTGGCCACGCCCGCAGTGGAGGAGACTATATCCCCATCGGGCCGAAGTCGCGAATAATTTATCCCCACGCCGCCCCCGCTTTGAAACACTAACGAAGCCTCTTTGACCGTATCCATGATGTCTTCCATGTCGTCCTCCACGGGCAACACGAAGCAGGCGGACAGCTGGCCCAGCCTGGTCCCCGCGTTCATCAAGGTAGGACTGTTGGGTAAAAACTCCCGCCCTACCATCAGCTGAAAATAGTCCTCCCACTGAGAGTCGTAATCCTCGAAGACCCCTTCGTCAAATAGCTCCAACAGACGGGAAAAATCCACCTTCATCTTGCCTTGGCCGGCCAATTCCCGATACAATTGCCCCATGCGCAAGAAATTCCACGAGTTGATCGGATGACCGGCAAAAGCAAATTTTCCTCCGTAATCCTTGAAACGGTCCAAATATTTCCCGACCTGCCCGGCAGACCCCTGGGCTCCCCCGTCCGGATCGAAGACCCGTTCGTCGCGGAGGATATCGGGAATCGTGATCGTCGTCGCCACCCGAGAAAACAGTTCTCGGGGCGCTTCCACCAGCTCGCCTTGATCGTCTCTTAGCAAGTACCTAGAAGAGAGAACTCGCAACGCGTTCAAGCTGAACCTTTTATCGATGGAATCGACAGCCTCTTTGCGGAGCAGTCTCTTCTTCTCCCGTCTTTGTTGTTTGTGTTGCTGTCGATAAATGATGTAAGCGCGAGCGGTATCGTAAAGCCCCTCTTCCAACAGGACCTTTTCCACCATGTCCTGGATATCTTCTACGTGGGGTACCTCTTCTTCGGGATAGACGGACTTCAACTCCTCCACCACGGCGGCGGCCAAGCGAGCCGCCCGCTCTTTATCGTTGCCTCCCACGGCCCGGGAGGCGTTAAATATGGCCTTCGTAATCTTCTCTCGGTCAAACTGAACTATCTCTCCGTCCCTTTTTTGCACCTTGTCTAATGCCAATTTCTCCACCTCTTTAATATGAATATTAGCCCACTTGACCCCTTGCCCCAAGGTAAAGCTTCACGCCCCTCTCTCTCGATAAATACCACTGGAAGGGGGGATAATTCAACTTCCTCCTCTTAAGCCCTCTCAGCCGACGTCTTGGAAAGACCCCTCGGAAAAATCCCTTTAGGCCTTGGGCAAAGGAAAGATTGATGATAAGCTTAATGGGACTATAAACAGAGCACACAGGGAACGGTTTCAGTATTGAAAATTGAAGCAAATTCAAGGGAGGTAGTGAAGATGGGCTATCGGTTAAGACTACTCCGCGTCGACCTCGATCGAAGGGACTATTCAGTAGAAGAGATAGATTCAGGGCTTACCGCAAAATTTATCGGCGGTAGAGGGATCGCGGCCAAGCTGCTTTATGACGAACTGGAGCGAGGGATAGATCCGCTCGGTCCGGAAAACAAATTGATCGTCGCGGCCGGTCCGCTGACCGGCCAGCGATTGCCCTCATCCGGGAAATTGGTCCTGGCCGCCAAGAGCCCTTCGACCCTCTCCTACGGGGACGGCAATATCGGCACTCGTTCCGCCATTCAGATGCGCAAGGCGGGCTTCGACGTGATGGTTTTCGAGGGGGCGGCTTCAGATCCGCTCCAAGTGCACGTATCGGACGGCGAGGTGCAATTCAAGAAAAGAGACGACCTCTGGGGTCAGGACACCTTCTACAAGGAAGAGAAATTGAGCGAAGAGCTGGGTGAGGGGGCCGGACGATTGGTAATCGGTCCGGGCGGGGAGAATTTGGTCCGCTACGCCAACGTAATCTCTCAAAATGGCAGGGCCGGAGGCAGGACGGGCATGGGGGCGGTCATGGGTTCGAAGAACCTGGCCGCGATCACTCTAAAGGGGAGCGGCGATATTCCCGTTCGAGACGAGGAAAAACTGCGCAAATTGAGCACCAGGGCCTACCAGGAAATAAAGGAGAAGGAGGACTACGACTTCTGGATCCGTCAGGGGACGGTACAGGTAGTCGATTGGTGTCAGGCCAACTCCACTCTTCCCACTCACAACTTCCAAGAGGGGGTCTTTCAGGCCGCGGACGATGTGGACGGTTACGCCCTTGAAGAACACAAAAGCGGCCGTCGCGGCTGCCCCAATTGTAATATGCAGTGCGGCAACGTGATGCCCGACGCGGACGGAAAAGAGGCCGAATTGGACTACGAAAACTTGGCCATGCTGGGGCCGAACCTGGGAATTGGCGACCTGCAAGAAGTGGCGGCCTTGAACAGACTCTGTGACAAATACGGGCTGGACACCATATCCACCGGCTCCTCCATCGCCTTCGCCATGGAAAGTGCGGAAAAAGGGATTATCGACGAAGACCTCTCGTTTGGAGATTACCCCGCCGCCCGTCGTCTGCTGCGAGATATCGTGAAAAGACGAGGTCTAGGTGATCAGCTGGCCGAAGGTACGAAGAGGGCCGCTTCTTCCTTCGGCGGAGGCAGCAGTGCTTGGGCCATGCAGATAAAGGGGCTGGAGATTTCGGCCTACGATTGCCATACGCTACCGGGCATGGCTCTCGCTTACGGGACCTGCTCTATCGGCGCTCACCACAAAGATTCCTGGCTAATTTCCTGGGAAGTGGAAAACGACAGGGAAGGTTACGGAGACGGCAAGATAGAAGAATTGATCGCTCAACAGCGAAAAAGAGGGGGAGCTTTCGAAGCCTTTACCACCTGCCGCCTGCCCTGGATCGAGGTCGGCTTCTCCCTTGACTGGTACGAGAAATTTTTCCGTGCCGTAACGGGGGAAGAGCGGAGTTGGGAGGATTTCGACCGTGTCGGTGACAGGATATACTCTTTGATCCGTTCCTTCTCCGTGGAGGAAGCCGAGGAAAGAGGTCAAGGGTGGAGCAAAGAGGAAGACGTGCCCCCCGATCGCTGGTTCGACGATCCTCTGACCAAGGGAAATTACAAAGGGGGAACCCTGGACAGGGAGAAATATTTCGACATGTTGGATCGGTACTACAAGAGAAGGGGCTGGGACGAACGAGGGCGGCCGACCAGGGAAAGGATAGAGGAGTTGGATCTATCGATCCGGTAGGGATGAGGTGAGATGAAAGTAAGACATACTCTGATCCGCGGCTTTCGCAACCTAAACGGCGTCGATCTATGGCCGAACGAGCATTTAAACGTTTTGGTCGGGGCCAACGGTTCCGGCAAGACCAACTTCTGTGAGGCCTTTCACTTCGCATCCACGGGCCGTAACCTTAGAGGATCCAGCCGCAATGAGCTAATCGGGTGGGATAGCTCTTACCTCCTCTTACGGTTTGAACTGATAAACGAAGACCGATTGACGGTCTATCTGAGAAAAGGAGAGGGCAAAAGGTTGGAATTGAACAACAAAGCGGTCAAGCAGAGCCAAGTTCGCTCTCAGTTACCCGTGCTCAGTTTCACGCCGGACGAACTGGTCAAGCTCAAGGGAGGGCCGAAAGAGCGGAGGCGCATGCTGGACGAACACCTGGGTTTTCTCAGCTCCGAGTACGGTCGCATGCTGGGCGATTACGAAAGCGAACTGAAAAAGAAAAATGCTTTACTGAAAAAGGAAAAACCGGACGAGGAATTCTTGGAGGTGCTGGATAAACGGTTGGCCAAATTGGGAGCCGAGGTGATGGCCCGGCGAGGCCGCTTCCTGGAGCGGTTAAACGGACTGCTGCCGCGACTCTATCGGGAACTAGCCCCCGAGGCGGGAAGGTTGAGCTTGAACTATCGCAACTTGCCGGAGGGAGAGATAGAGGTAGATAGACTGAAGGTCCATTTAGAGAAACGAATCGAGGAAAGCAAAGAAAGGGAACGTCGTTTGGAAACGACCGTCGTCGGTCCCCACAGAGATAAGATCGAATACTTCTTGGGAGAGAGGCCGTTAAGAAAATACGGCTCCCAGGGAGAGCAGAGGAGCGCCACGATCGCCACTTACCTGGCCTTTCTTAAACTTTACGAAAAGGATCGCCAGGACTGGCCCCTGCTGTTGCTGGATGATATCTTAAGCGAACTTGACGAAGAGCGCAGCCGGTATTTGCTGGAAAACTTGCCGGAAGAGCCGCAAATATTTCTGACGACGACCGAATTGTCCCGGAAACTGAGCGAACTACTGGGGGTCGATTCCCGTTCGATATTGAGGGTGAGAGAAGGTAATATTTATGTAGACGATTGACGGGAACGGAAACGGTCGGCGCTTGTTAAATCCCCAACCTCTTCCGAAGGTTGACTTTACGAAATTCTGGGCGACGTTAGGAGTCAGGATCGGCGATGGATATTCTTACTTCCATATTTAAAAGAAACAACTTGTTGGAGGAATACCGTAGCCAAGAAGCCCTGTTTGTCTGGAACGAGGTGATGGGGGAAAATACTAAAGAGATCGCTACGCCCCTCAAAGTGATTGGCAGAAAATTGCTCGTAGCCACCCAATCTTCCTCGGCCCAACAAGAACTCTCTTACATGGAAGACGAGTTTCTGGAAGAGATAAACGCTCGATTGCAAGGTCCGGAATTGCGAAAAATAAAATTTATCGTAGAAAGGGGTCGTTCCCGGCGTCATTCCGGCACCAAGAGGAAAAATGGATGGCGCGACAGGGATCTGGAAGATATAGAGCTGGACGAAGAGGAAAGATTAGAGATCGAAACCGCCCTGGAGGGTTTGGACTTAGGGGAGGAGTTGAGGAACTGCCTGCGGAATTTTTTGACCGCCCAAAAGAAAGAGGAGAAAGCTCGTCTCTCCTCCGGCTGGCAGAGATGTCCTCGTTGCGGTCGATTGTACGAAGGAGATTCCTGTCTGCGTTGCGAGCGTAAAACTGGATCCAGACGATGAAAGTTTATCCAAGTTGATACTACCGGTACCTATCTTTAGAATTCGTCATGTTCGAGATCAGTTAAATGAAGCGATTGTCTTTTGGAATCGATCTTTATAAAACGCCTTACGAAATCTGTGAGTGATATCCATGGAAGAAATGCATGCGACCACTATCATCGCCCTACACTCTGCCGAAAAGAGAAAGGCCGTCATCGCCTCCGATGGCCAGGCCACGATGGAAAATACCATAATTAAGGGCAATACGAACAAAGTTCGCTCCCTCTACAACGGCGAGGTATTGACGGGCTTTGCCGGTTCTACGGCCGACGCGATGACGCTTTTCGACAAATTCGAAGGCAAGCTACAACAGTATAACGGACAGTTGGAGAGGGCGGCAGTGGAATTGACCAAGGAATGGAGAACGGACAAGATATTACGCAAGTTGGAGGCCCTTTTGGTCACCGTAAACAAGGACTCTTTACTTTTAATATCGGGGGCCGGAGACGTATTGGAGCCGGACGAACCCGTAGTGGGTATCGGTTCCGGTGGCTCTTACGCCCTGTCGGCGGCAAAGGCTTTGTTGCACAATGACGTCGACCTTTCCCTGGAAGAGATAGCGGAGCAAGCATTAAAAATAGCGGCATCGATAGATATCTACACTAACGAGAACGTCTCTTTGAAGAAAGTTGAATGGTAAAGCCGGAGACGATCGACCCAAGACTTTCTCGATACCCGTATTACGGGTGCAAGTTGGAGGTTAAACGAAATGGTTGAATTACCGACGGTGGAAAAATCCAGGTCGAGAGCTAAAGGTCTCACTCCCAAAGATATCGTTCGAGAACTGGATAATTATATAGTTGGACAGGACGAGGCGAAACGCTCAGTGGCGATAGCGATAAGAAACAGGGCCAGAAGACAACAATTGCAGGGAGAAATCAAGGACGAGATAAAGCCCAAAAATATCCTCATGATCGGTCCGACCGGCGTGGGCAAGACGGAGATCTCCCGCCGCTTGGCCCGCATCGCCGACTCGCCCTTCGTCAAGGTGGAGGCATCGAAGTTTACGGAAGTCGGCTACGTCGGCCGGGACGTGGAATCAATGGTCCGCGACTTGGTCGATGCGGGCATAAACATGGTCCGCCAGGAGGAAATAGAGAAGGTAGAAGAAGAAGCAGAAGAGCTGGTCGAAGAAAGGATACTGGACAGCCTCTTGCCGGAAAAAGGGGAGGGAAGTGACAGATCGGAAAGTATCGAGCGGACGAGGGAAAAGCTGCGAGAGAAGTTGCGCAACGGTGACTTGGACGAACGCTATATCGAAATTACTGTGGAAGAATCAAATATACCTCAGGTCGAGGTCTTCTCCCAAGAGGGGATGGATCAGATGGGAATAGACATGAGCGACATGCTAGGCAACCTCCTCCCCAGCTCCAAGGAGACCAAGAGGGTCAAAATCAAGGAAGCCCGGGACCTGATCTTCGATCAGGAGGTCAATAAACTGCTAAATGAAGAGGAGATCAAGCAGAAGGGACTGAAACTGGCCGAAGAAACGGGCATTATCTTCCTGGACGAGATAGATAAGATTGCGGAGGGCAGCGGCCAGGCAGAAAGCGGCCCCGGCGTCTCCCGCCAGGGGGTCCAGCGGGACATATTGCCCCTGTTGGAAGGTTCGAACGTCCGCTGCCGTCAAGGGACGGTCAGTACGGAAAACGTCCTCTTTATCACGGCGGGCGCCTTCAACGTGGCCAAGCCGTCCGATCTGATTCCGGAACTGCAGGGAAGGTTACCCATTCGAGTCGAGCTGGACAGCTTGGGTGCGGAAGAGTTCAAAGAGATCCTGACCAAACCGAAGGATGCCCTGATCAAGCAGTACGCCGCTTTGATGGAAGTGGAGGGTATGGAGGTCGAATTTAAGGAGGACGCCATCGACGAAATAGCCCGCATCTCGGCCGAATTGAATCAGAATACGGAGAATATCGGCGCGCGACGGCTGCAGACGGTGATGGAGAAACTGATGGAAGATCTGTCCTTCAACGCCCCCGACATGGAGGGGGACAGGTTAGAAATTGATCGGGAATACGTTTTGGACAAGCTGGAGGATATCGTGGAAGACCGAGACCTGTCAAGATACATCCTCTAAGGTCCTTTCGGGGCATATTCGTATTCATTGAGGAACAAAATATCAACTAACCACAGGAGTGAGTCAAGTGCAACTCAAACTGCCCGACGGCGATCTATTGGAAGTCGAAGAAAGTGCAAGAGTAATAGATATTGCCTATGAAATTGGTCCGGGACTAGGCGGGGCTACGGTTGGCGCTAAACTGGACGAAGAACTGCTCGATCTTCGTGACACGGTCACCCGGCCCGGGGAGTTTGAGATAATTACGCTGGATTCGGAAGAAGCTACCCCAATTTATCGTCATACCGCATCTCACATAATGGCACAGGCCGTAAAGGACCTTTTTCCCCAAGCGAAACTGGCGATAGGCCCCGCCGTGGAAGACGGGTTCTATTACGATTTCGATTTGGACTATTCCCTCTCCCAGGAGGACTTCGGGGAAATCAAGGAAAAAATGGAAGAGATCATAGCTTCAGATTACGAAATAGAGCGATTCAACTTGCCGACAGACGAAGCTCGGCAGCGTCTGCGCGAAAAGGGAGAACCTTACAAACTGGAGCTGGTGGAGGACCTGGAGGAGGAAGGGGCCCAGAAAGTCACCTTCTATCGCCAGGACGGGTTCACCGATCTATGCCAGGGTCCCCATCTACGGAGCACGGGACAGATGGAACATTTTCAGCTGCTCGACGTGGCCGGCGCCTACTGGAAGGGAGAAGAGGACAATACCATGCTGCAACGCATCTACGCCACCGCCTTCCCTCAAAAATCCGCCTTGGAAGACTATATAGAGCGCAGGAAGGAGGCAGCGGAGCGCGACCATCGCAAGCTGGGACCGGAACTGGACCTATTTACGTTCCATCCCCAAGTAGGACCGGGCCTGGTATACTGGCACCCCAAAGGGGCGACAATTCTCAATACTATAAAGGACTACTGGCACGAAAAGCATCGGGAGAAAGACTACGAGTTCGTCTCCACCCCGCACATCGGCAAGAGCCAGTTATGGGAAAAAAGTGGCCATCTGGACTACTTCAAAGAGGATATGTTTCCCCCGATGCACGAACGAGAGCAAGAGTATTATCTAAAGCCGATGAATTGCCCCTTTCACGTACAGATATATCAAAGTAGGACCCGCAGCTACCGCGATCTGCCCCTGCGCTGGGCCGAACTGGGTACCGTCTATAGAAACGAACGCTCGGGCGTCCTCCATGGCTTGATGAGGGCCCGTGGTTTCACCCAGGACGACGCGCACATAATCTGTACCCCCGGAGAAATCGAGGACGAGCTGGTCGGCGTACTGGAATTGACCTTCGAAATACTCCGCGACTTCGGGTTTGAAGACTACGAAGTGGCCCTCTCCACCAGGCCGGAGAAATCGATCGGAACGGACGATAAGTGGGAAGAGGCAACGGAAGCATTACATGGAGCGGTGGAAAGAGTCGGACTGCAGCCGACCGTCCAGGAGGGAGAAGGCGCCTTCTACGGTCCCAAGATCGACGTCAACCTGCAGGACGCTATCGGCCGGTCCTGGCAATGTTCCACCATTCAGTTCGACTTCAACCTGCCGGAAAGGTTCGACATGACCTATATGGGCGCCGACGGCGAGGAGCATAGGCCCTACATGATCCACCGGGCCATATTGGGCACCCTCGAGCGGTTCCTCGGCGTGCTGATCGAGCATTACAAGGGCTCCTTTCCCGTCTGGCTATCTCCACTGCAGACCGTCGTCCTGCCCGTTACCGAGGAAAACGACGATTACGCGGAGGAGGTCGCCGAGCGAATAGAAGCGGCGGGGATAAGGGTGGAAGCTCGCACCGAAAAAGACGAGAACCTCTCTCGCCAAATCCACGAAGCCCAACTGGAGAATATACCCTATATGCTGGTCGTCGGGGATCGAGAGGAGGAGCAGGGGACGGTCTCACTCCGCTTGAGGACGGAAGAGGACCTCGGCCCCCGACCGCTGGACGATTTCATCGATTTCGCCCGGGAGAAGATAGCGTCGAAAGAGATCTTATGAGTATGAGCAGGGCGGTCAAATCGCCTCTCTCAGCATCTCCGCCCGATCCACCTTTTCCCAGGGGAGATCGAGTTCCTCCCTGCCAAAGTGGCCGTAGGCCGACAGGGGCGTGTAAATGGGTCGGCGCAGCTCAAAGAGATCGATGATGGCCGCCGGGCGGAGATCGAAAATCTCCCTTACGGCCTCT
>Ga0207797_1000607_pt1 | contig 27459 bp, 29 predicted proteins | sample PRCRCaboRojoPR_6_FD_187275 | JGI IMG/M metagenome (GOLD analysis project Ga0207797, IMG submission 187275) | Marine sediment microbial community from Cabo Rojo, Puerto Rico - PR CR 10% Liquid 1 (SPAdes) | ecosystem: Environmental > Aquatic > Marine > Coastal > Sediment | place: Cabo Rojo, Puerto... | reverse complement strand
AGGAGGTTCAATTTCCAATGAACAAAGGCGAATTTGTAGAGGCTCTGAGCGAGAAGACGGGTTTCACCAAGAAGGACTCCCGCGAGGCTCTGGACAGTACCATCGAGATCATCAGCGAGGCGCTGATGGACAACGAAGAAGTGCTGTTGACTGGTTTCGGCAAGTTTGAGACTCGTCCGCGCAAGGCCACGGAGCGGATCAATCCGCAGACCGGGGAGAAGATCGAGGTCCCCAGCAAAGTAGTGCCTGCTTTCAAGGCCGGCAAGAACTTGAAGGAAGGGGTGACCGAGAGTCTGGAGGCGGTGGAAGGGGAAGACGACGAATTGGAAGTGAAGAAAGCCTAGGCGTTAAGTTTCTCTTCGAGACGACCTAACGAAGACAATGAGAGAGAAGTTTCATCTGGATTTTTCCAGGGGAGGCATTATAATTATTTGAAGAGGACGACTGTCTAAGATCTTTTTTCCGATTAGTTTAGAAGAAAGATATTCAGCCGGAAATGGTAAGTCAATGTTACTATACCCACCACGGGCCCGCCTAGGTAAGGGCCATAGACTGCGGGTTTTCCTATGCGGGGTTTACGCCTCCTTCCTAGCGTAGGTTTTTCCCGGCAGATTAAGGTTCCTATACCTGAACCCTAGGCGGGTCCCAATTTTGTTTTTCGCGGCCGTTTTTCTTTCGCGTTCCACAATTTTTGACTTAAGATAAGCGATTTTCCTGCGTATGAAACGCGTCTAACAGAGAGCAGATAAAAAATTGCTACTATTGGAGGAATACAATTCTTTCACCTATTGGGTGGTGTTAAGAAGTTAAATCCAGTCCGGCACGTAGATGAGCAATTCCTCTTAGCATAGATCTTTTGACATATTAACAGAATGCTCTGTCATGCCCTCTTTACTGCCAAACAAGTAGGTTCATCTACGTGCTGGATGCTGGACCAACTTCCGCTTATGAGATAGGTCTGAGAGTGAAGTCCTTTTTTCAAGAAACATGGTAGAACCGCTCAACCAAGGTTTGATTTTTCTCGATAACTTTGTTATGTCTCGACTTGATTAAGTCTCCAACCAAAACTCTAAATTAAAAGGAAGGTATAATGAAAAAGATTTTGGCCAAAGACAAGTTAGGGGAGGGCATCTGGGAGTACGTGATAGGTGCCCCTTGGATCGCTCGTGCCGCCCGACCGGGACAGTTTATTATCATTAGGCTCCATGAGAGAGGAGAGCGGATTCCCCTTACCATAGTGGAAAGTAAGGAAGAAGAAGGCTGGATAAAGATGGCGGTACAGACGGCGGGCAAAACTACGCGGGAGTTGAACGAAAGATTTGATCGGGGGGACGAGTTGCTGGACGTGACCGGACCGTTGGGTGAACCTTCTGAAATCGATCTCTACGGTGACGTAGTGGTGGTCGGCGGCGGTGTCGGCACGGCTATCGCTTTGCCTGTCGCCCGCGCCCTTAAGGAGGCCGGCAATAGGGTAACTGCCATAGTTGGCGCTCAATCGGCGGATAAGTTGATCTATCTCCAGGAGATGGAAGAGGTCAGCGAGGAGTTCTACGTTACCACTGATGACGGATCGGCCGGCGAAGAAGGCTTTACGACTGCGCCCCTCTCCCGCGTTTGTGAAGGTAGTGATCTGGACAGGGGGTGGGCGATAGGTCCGGTGCCCATGATGAAGGCCTGTGCGGGGATCGCCCGGGAAACGGGCCTTGATTTAGTGGTTAGCTTGAATTCCATCATGGTCGACGGTACGGGTATGTGCGGCGGTTGTAGAGTTGAAGTGGATGGAGAGACCAAGTTTGCCTGCGTCGATGGTCCCGAGTTCAAGGCCACTCAGGTGGACTTCGAATTGCTTCTTCAGCGGTTGGACACTTACCAAGAGGAGGAGCGCTGTGCTCTGGAGGATCACTTGGCGGAGAGGAAAAATGGGGCTGAAGGAAGGGAGGACGTCTAAAAATGTCCGTTCGTAGAGAGCAAGTTCCGATGCCGGCTCAGGAGCCGCAGGAGAGGTCGAATAACTTCGAGGAAGTTCCGCTTGGATATAGTTCCGAAGAGGCTATCGCGGAGGCCAGCCGTTGTCTGAATTGTCCCGATGCCCCTTGTGTGGACGGCTGTCCCGTGGAGGTGGATATCCCCGGTTTTATCGAGTCGGTGGCCGCGGGTAACTTCGATAAGGCTTTGAGAAAGGTGAAGGATTCCAACAATCTGCCCGGGATCTGTGGCCGTGTCTGTCCTCAAGAGGAGCAATGTCAGCGAGAGTGTAGACTGGGGGAAAATTTCGAACCGGTAGCCATCGGCAGACTGGAGAGGTTCGTAGCGGACAGATCGGACGGTTTTTCCCCAACCGTCGGGGATTTGGAGGGCGACTCGCCCGGCAGAGTGGCCGTGGTCGGCTCAGGCCCCAGTGGATTGACCGCGGCCGCCGACCTGCGAAACGCGGGCCATAAAGTGACCGTCTTCGAGCAGTTTCATCGGGCGGGGGGCGTGCTCACTTACGGTATCCCCGAGTTTCGTCTGCCAAACGCAATAGTGAAAAAGGAGGTAAGGGATCTGCGTGAAATGGGGGTCGACCTTCAGACCAACGTAGTCGTCGGTCGGCTATTTACTTTGGACGAACTCTTGGAAGGGGGTTGGAAGAAGAGATACGACGCGGCCTTTCTCGCCACCGGAGCGGGTCTGCCCCGCTTGCTTGGTCTGCCCGGGGAGAGTCTAAACGGGATATATTCGGCCAACGAATTTTTGACCAGGGTCAATCTGATGGGGGCATTCAAGTTTCCCCGCTACGATACTCCGGTCAAGGTGGGAGAAAGAGTGGCCGTGATCGGCGGGGGTAACGTGGCGATGGATTCGGCCCGTACGGCTTTGAGACTGGGGGCGAAAGAGGTTACCGTCGTCTATAGGCGATCGGAAGGCGAACTCCCCGCTCGGGGCGAAGAGGTGGAACATGCCCGAGAGGAGGGAATTCGGTTTCGGCTCTTGCTTAGTCCCCGAGAGTTTGTGGGGGAAGACGGCTGGTTGGAGGGGTTAAACTGCGTCGAGATGGAGTTGGGCGAGCCGGACGAATCCGGCCGACCCCGGCCTACCCCCCTGGAAGACTCTTCCCAATGGGTTCCGGCCGATACGGCGATCATCGCCTGTGGCACTTCCCCTCATCCTCTCCTGGCTCGTACCACCCCGGGCCTTGAGACCACGGATTGGGGAGCCATCTCCGCCACGGAAGAAGGCAGAACCAGCAAGAGGGGCGTCTGGGCCGGCGGGGATATCGTTACGGGTGCGGCAACGGTGATCGAGGCGATGGGAGCGGGCAAGAGGGCGGCCCGCGACATGGACGGCTGGTTACGGGATAGGGAGAGATATTGGCGCGATGATTGATTTTCGACTCTCTGGTGAAACTGCCCGGTAGAGCTTTGTAACGGGCCTTAAACCCAGCCCCTCAATTTCATCGTTTCCGCCACTCTCTCCACGGCCACCATATAGGCGGCGGTGCGATTGTCCACCCCTTCCTGCTCCGCCCTACTTCTGACTTGGCGAAAGGCTTTGGTCATCTTCTTATCCAATCTTTCATAGACTTCGTCTTCTGACCAATAGTAGCGATTCCTGTTTTGGACCCATTCAAAGTAGGAAACCGTCACCCCGCCGGCGTTGCAGAGGAAATCGGGGATAATATAGATCCCCTTATCTATCAGTATCTCGTCGGCGTCCGGAGTAGTGGGTCCGTTGGCCCCCTCGGCAATTAGCGTGGCCTGGACGGATCCCGCGTTTTCCTCCGTGATGACGTTCTCCACGGCGGCAGGTATCAATACGTCCACGTCCAGACTGAGCAACTCCTCGTTGGAGATTTTCTCTCCCTCTCCGTAACCGGCCACCGACCCATGTTTTTCTTCGTACCTCTTCAGCGGCTTTAAGTCCAAGCCGGAGGAGTCGTAAATCCCCCCCGATACGTCGCTGACGGCTACTACCCTACAATGCAGTAATTCTCGGACCAGGCGAGCGGCGTGGTAGCCGACGTTGCCGAAACCCTGAACCGCGATAGTGGCCGAGTCAGGAGAAATCCCCAGTTCTCTTGTGGCTTCCCTGATCGTAAAGACTATGCCCCTGCCGGTGGCGTCTCCCCTGCCCAAAGATCCGCCGAGCCCCACGGGCTTCCCGGTGATGACGGCGGGAGAGTTGTAGCCCAGGTTTTTGCTAAACTCGTCCACCATCCAGGCCATCACCTGGGGGTTCGTGTATACGTCGGGAGCTGGGATGTCTTTGTCCGGCCCGATGAAATCAAATATAGCGTCGATATATCGCCGCGATACTCGCTCCAGTTCGCCTTTGGAAAGCTCCTTCGGATCGCATACCACTCCCCCTTTCCCTCCTCCGTAAGGCAGATCTACGACCGCCGTCTTCCAGGTCATCCAGGCCGCCAGAGCTTTGACCGTATCCAAGGTTTCGTGGGGATAAAAGCGCAAGCCCCCCTTGGTGGGACCTAAGGCGTCGTTGTACTGCACCCGAAATCCTTTAAACGTCTTCGTACTTCCATCGTCCATCCTTACCGGAAAACTAACCGTCAGTACGCGCATCGGTTCGGAGAGAAGTTGATGTACTTCTTTATCCAGACGTAGCTTTTCCGCCGCCTTATCGAGCTGCCTTTGAACCATCTCGAAAGTACTGGGCCGTTTCGCCATTAATTACCTCCATAGGATGCGGAATATGAGTTACAACGTTTCATGTAGCAGAAAGAATAGTCCGGCCAGAGTTTTGCCGTCCCTGAGCCTTCCTTCTCCGGCCATTTCCAAAATACGCTCCACGGAGAAGGAACGGGCGCGTAGCTTTTCGTCCTGGGGGCTTTCTTGCCCTTCCGCCTCGCCGAGAGGCTCGACCGCTTCGGCGATAAACAGGGTCAATACCTCATCGGAATAACCGGGGGAGGTAAAGAGGTCTACCTTTCTGTCCCATTCCCCCCCTCCGTGGCCCGTTTCTTCTGCCAGTTCGCGACGAGCACATTCCAAGCGAGATTCGCCTTCCTCCAACGTACCGGCGGGCAGTTCCCAGGTGAGTTCGGCCGGCGGATACCGGTACTGCCTAACCAGCAGTATTTCTTCTCCCTGATCGGATTTTAGGAGCGGGACGATCACAACTCCCCCGGGATGTCTGACGTACTCCCTGCTAGCCCTGCCGCCTCCCTCCTTGAATTCTATTTGATCGACGAATAGGTCCAATAAAGAGCCGCCGAAAATTTCCTCCGATCTTACCTCTTTTTCCAGCAATTGCCGATCCCCTTCGATTTCTTTTTCAAGCATCAACCGATCCTCCCTTTAGGAAAGAGGGTCCAGGTTTAGAGTCGGAACTATAATTCGACTTCCTCTATGAAGGTTTCGCCGCTTCGAACCCTAGGCGTAAGGCCTTTAGGTTTATTTCTATAAACTCCTCTTTGCCCTCCTCCTTCAACAGAAGCTCCATTCCTGCTTCTACCTCCTCCAGCTCTAAGAGCCGGTTCAATCTGACCCAACCGCCCAGGGCCAAGGTGTTGATCGTCTTCTGGTTTCCCAATTCCCCCGTCAATTTGCTCAACTCCAACCGCGCTACCGTCACTTGGGGCCTTTCGAAGGGTTTTTTGACCAATGAACTGTTTAAGACGATATTGCCCCCTTCCCTTACTTGCGGACCAAATTTATCCAGTGAGGGCCCGTTGAGGGCGATCAGGGCGAACGGGTTTTCCGCCATAGGGGATCCGATCGGCCTTTCGCTCAAGATTACGGTGCAGTTGGCAGTTCCGCCCCGCATTTCCGGTCCGTAGGAGGGGAGCCAGGAAACTTCCAGCCCGCTCTCCATGCCGGAACGGGCGAGGACTTTACCTGCCAGGATAACCCCCTGTCCCCCGAATCCGGCTATCACGGTCGAGTGTTCAAGAAAGGGCTTGGCCCGGTCTCTTTGCTCCATCTTGCCCCCTTACCTTTCTTCGCTCCGATCTACTATGTCCCCTAAGGGAAAAACCTGCTCCACTTTTTCCTTTACGTGTCTATTTGCCTGGACCGGATCCAACCCCCAGTTTGTCGGGCATGCGGAGAGCAATTCGATTAAGGAGTAGCCCTTGCCTTGCAGTTGATATCTAAATCCCTTTTTGATCGCTTCTTTGGCTTTTTTGATATGCGGGACGTCGTAGACCGCCTGTCGGGTTATGTAGGTCGGTCCCTCTAGCGTGGCCAACATCTCCGACATTTTCAGGGGATAGCCGAAGTCTTTCGAGTTCCTCCCTTCGGGAGTGGTCGACGTTTTCTGACCCAACAAGGTAGTTGGAGCCATTTCCCCGCCCGTCATCCCGTAGAGAGTATTATTGACGAAGAAAACCGTTATGTTTTCCCCGCGGTTTGCCGCGTGGACGGAATTGCCGGTGCCAATGGAGGTGAAATCGCCGTCTCCCTGATAGGCGAAGACGGTTAGTTCTGGGTTGGCCCTCTTTATGCCAGTCGCTACTGCCGAAACGCGCCCGTGAGCAGGCTGGACTACGTCAATATCGAACCAACGATAGAGGAAGACGGAGCAGCCGACGGGGGCGGTACCCACGGTCTCCTCCTTTAGCTCCAATTCATCTATGGCCTCCCCGATCAATCTATTGATTATTCCATGGTGACAGCCGGGACAATAGGTAAACTTTTCCTCGTTCAGGCTCGCAGGGCGGGAAAAGACCTTTCTCATCTCTTCCGCGGGGGGCTCAGGGGACATATTTCTCCACCTCTTTCAATATCTCTCCCGGCCCCGGTACCGCTCCCCCGCTTTTGCCGTAAAAGGGGGTCTCTACCTCGTTCCCCAAGCTCAACCTTACGTCCTCTATCAATTGGCCGCTGCTCATTTCCACCGTCAAAACCGTATTTACCTCCTTGCTCAGTTGACGCAACCGGTTTTGGGGGAAAGGCCACAGGGTTATGGGCCGAAAGAGGGCCAGATCTATCCCCCTCTCCGCGGCCAAGCGGCGGACCGATTTGGCGATTCTGCCCATAGTTCCGTAGGAGACGAGCAAGAGATCGGGTCGATCGGAACCGACTATCTCCTCTCGAGTTTCCTTTTTCTTAATTTCCTCATATCTTTTCTCCCGTCTTTCGTTCGCCTGGCCCAGTTCGGCGGCTCCCAAAGCCAAACTATTGACGGTATTGGGAGATCGTCCGGCGGCCCCGCTTACGGCCCACGGTTTCTCGGGCAGGTCCTTTTCCTCCAACGGCGTCGGCAAGGAAACCGGTTCCATCATCTGACCGATCATCCCGTCGGCCAGTAAGACTACGGGCAGGCGATACTTGTCGGCCAGGTCGAAGGCCTCAAAAGTCAGCTGAGCCGCCTCGGGCACGGTGGACGGAGCAAGCACGATTGTCCGATAATCCCCGTGACCGCCGCCTCTGGTAGCCTGGAAATAGTCCCCCTGGGAAGGCCTTATATTGCCTAGGCCGGGTCCTCCTCTCATTATATTGACGATTACGGCGGGAAGATCCGCCCCGGCCAGGTAGGATATTCCTTCTTGTTTGAGACTAATGCCGGGACTGCTTGAGGAAGTCATCGCCCTTTCCCCTGCCGCGGAGGCGCCAAATACCATATTAATTGCGCCTATTTCGCTCTCCGCCTGCAGGAAAGTTCCCCCCTCCTTTTGAGGCATCTTCTCTGCCATCCACTCGAGCAGTTCCGCTTGGGGAGTTATGGGATAGGCAAAATAGTTGCGACAGCCCGCCCTCAAGGCGGCCTCGGCGATAGCCTCATTGCCCCTCATCAAAAGTTTATCACTGCTCATCTTACCCCCCTCGACTCGCCATAAGCTGACGACCTTTCGATTGCGCTTTACTTTTGTCGGCGATCACCTCGGTCAGTCGGTTCGGTATTTCTTGTATACGGTTAGCGCGACATCGGGGCAGCTAATCCCGCAGAATCCACAGCCGATACACGCCGGAGCATCATTCATTTCTACGTACTCGTAGCCGTCCGAGTTGAATTTCCCCGCAAATCCTAACACTTCTTGGGGACAGGCTTCTATGCATAACCCGCACCCTTTGCAGCGTTCGCTGTCTACTTCCACTCGACCCTCAGGCATGGTCCCCCCTGGGAAACCGTCTTATAGAATTTTCCGAGCAAGCCCCGGAAATCCCTCCGGAGATAAGGAGCGGGAGGCGATTGGCCTTATTCACTCTTCTATGTAAAATTCCTCGTCCAGCCGTTTGGAACGATGCTGGCGAAGCTCCTTCAAGGTTTTCTCCACTTTGTAGAACCACTCTTCCAATTGCTCCGTCAATTCTTCGCCGTGGTCGTTTGATTTTTCACTATTCATTGTACTCATGCTTTCGGAGGAGTTATTCACAGAATAGCTTTTCGGCTGATTTAATAGTTTGTCTTCCTGCAGAAGTCCTTCCAGTTTTAAGGAAAGCCGCCCCTCCTCGTCTTTGTCCTCGCTTTCAATTGTAACATATATTTCCTCTCCTTCCTGGAGTAATTCTCTGTTGATGCCATTGTTGTTTTCCAGGTCGACTATTCCGGTGACCCCTTCTCGCACTGAAACCAGTATTTTCTCTCTTTCTCTATCGAAGTTTTTAATTTGTCCCAATATTCTCTCTCCTTTTCTAAATTCCATAATAAGTCAACCTCCCAGTCAATAAAACTGGTTTGATCTTGACAATCAAGGAGCGTTGATTCTTTTGGAAGTGAGCTAGGTAGGACTTGTTTGCGGGTAAAAGGGCCAGTTGCCTTTCCGTAGGAGGAGATAAGTAGAAAGGATAAAAAGAAATAGCCTAGATGGGGGAAATATGGCAAGGAAAATCCCCGATGGAGGTAGTTCTCGTCACTTTTTACCCCGTCTTTCGCCCTGTTCTTCATTTAAATCTATTAGCTGCTGTATATTGGTTGAGATCTTTCGCCTCTTCGCCGACCTACGGAGGCCTAAGAGAGCCTTCCTCCTTCCCTGAGCGGTACAAACCCTACTGTAGGTTCACTGCCATTGCCCCTAGCCACTTCTTATTGTCTTTCCGCGACCGATGGAGCACCACTTGAAGCTTGAGAAAATTTCAGCGAAGCGCCCCCAACTCGCCGACGTCGGCGAGGAAGTCCCATATACGAAAAACCTCGAGTTCCAACGGAGACTATGCTCAGATTAACCGTTCTATAGACGATTGAGACCGACACCCTCCTTGACCCCTTGCTTTTGCGAGCGGATGGAAGGTGCTTTACGAGGTTTTATATAGATCGAGTCGAAAATTTCTCAAGCTCGGAAGTTCGAAGAACGCTCCATTGTCAGAAATAAACTGTCTTAGAGTCGATAGTTCAATTTTAGAGTCTTAAACGTCTTCTCCTGAACTCCGCTCTTGCCGCTATCCCTCTCGAAAATTGTATAATCGCAATTGAAGAAGACTATATAACCTTATAGATTTATACCTTGTCTATTAACCATTATAAGTAGAGGGGTTGAACGGTGCAAAGAACGTTTTTCGGATTCCGAAAATATTGAATTTGGCACGGTTTGGGGCCTTTTTTCCGGTTTGATAGATTAGCGGCGACTAAATTTGACATGGCGTAAAAATGAACTAAAATGTTGTGATTAGCGGCCGTTCTTCTACTCGCAAGTCAATAGTCAGCTTCCTCGTTTTCTATCTATAGGAGGTTTTTAGTTTTTCTCTCCCGGCCGTTAAAGGCTGGCGTCGGGTGACCATAATTATGGACTAGGAGGGGTTAATATGAGTGGAACGGAATCGGTGGAACCGATAGAAGATATGACGAAGAAGATGAACGGGGCCATTAAGAATCTGAAGGAGGATCTATCCAAGATCCATTCGGGGCAGGCAAATCCTGCTATGATAGAGGATATAGAGGTCGAGTATTACGGGACTAATACCCCCTTGAATCAAATTTCCAATATAGCCGCCCCCGATAGCGGGCTGTTGGTGGTGCAGCCCTACGACAGTAGCCAGATCGATTCCATTGAACGAGCGATTATGGAAGCCGATCTCGGACTTAACCCCAACAATGACGGAAACGTGGTAAGGGTTCCCATTCCCAAGTTGTCGGGAGAAAGGCGAAAAGAACTGGTCAAGATGATCAAGGATCACGGTCAGGAATCGAAGGTGGCAATTAGAAATATCCGCCGCGAAGCTAATAAGGAGATAGATTCTCTGGAGGAGAAAGGGGATATCACCGAAGACGACAATTACATGCTGAAGGAGGAAGTGGACGAAATTACGGACGAGATGACGGAGAAAGTGGACGAGTTGGTGGAAAATAAGATCGAGCGGGTCCGCTCCATTTGATCTTGGGAATAATAAAAAGTTCGCTCCTTCCTTTGATGGTTGAGTTAAAGAGATGGACCTCTCCGAGGGGAGTCGATCGATGAGAAGGTCTAGTTCCACAGTCAGTTCTAGATGCTCGGATGCCCAGGCCCCGTTTGCCCCACTCGATCATGAGGGGTGAATCGCAGACGCCCGCCGTGAGTTACAGGGATCTGTTTCCGGTCAAGCTTACCTGGGGGGTCGCCGTGCTGCTAGGGACGATCTTAAACTTCGCGCTGGGTTATAGTTTTGGATTGGGCCTGATCTACGGGCTGGCCGTATCGACCCTAGTCTCTTTCATCTCTTTTAGGGCTTATCGCGACTTGGGGGCTCAACTGAGAGGGGGGACTGAGGGAACCTCTTCCGATCGAATCGATGGGGGCAGGCGGAATAAGATCGTCCGCCGTTTTCGACTGGGAGCTTTGACTAAGTTTGTAATTTATGGAGGAGGATTGGTCTTGACGACGTTTCTTTCCCCACTGAATCTTTATGCCGCGATCGGCGGTTTATTGCTGCCTCGTTTTTCTTTGCAGCTGCGGGCATTGGTGAGGACCGATTTTTTGAAAGACCATTTTGGAGGTTGAGAATGTTAGAGCACCTCGGCGATAAGCTGGTTCTGCGTATAGATATAGCGGGCAGAGCCCTTGAACTAGACTTTATCACCATTTTGATGTCCTGGATCGTGATGCTCATCCTCATCGGCTTGGCCCTCTGGTTGAGGAAGGGGCTGAGGGAGGAAGTGGAAGCGGAGCCTTCTTCTCGTCAAGTGATGATGGAATATTTGATCGAGATACTGGACGAACAATTCCTAAGGGCCTTCGAGTCGGACATGTTGAGGAAGAGGTTGTTTGCCTTCGTCTCCACTCTCTTTCTATTTACCCTTGTTTCCAACTGGATATCCGTGATCCCCGGCTTCCAATCTCCCACCAGGGACTTAAACGTACCCTTGGGGTTTGCCTTTCTCGTATTCTTTCTATCCCATTACTACGGAATGAAGATTAACGGAACCGGAACTTATTTGAAGTCCTTCTTTGAGCCTTACCCCTTTATGGCCCCGCTGAACGTAATCTCGGAAGTGGCCAAACCGCTATCCCATTCCTTTCGTCTTTTTGGCAACGTCTTTGGAGGTGCTGTTTTGGTGGCCGTCGTATCGGCAAAGTTGATCCCCTTCGTGCTGCCCGCTTTCCTTCAGATATTTTACGGACTCTTCATCGGGGCCGTGCAGGCGTTCGTCTTCGCCTTGCTTGCCGTGGCCTATATCAACGTGGCAGTAGAAGGTTAAGAGGGTGGATCTGTGGGGAATAGCTGATATAAGGCTGCTTAATTTTATTTTTTAAGGAAAGAGCATTAAGACCAGTTTGGTGGATTACTTTTTATCCATTTATTACAGGAGGTCAAAAGAAAATGGAGATTTCTGTCAGCATAGTAGAAGCGGCGAAGTACATCGGTGCAGGTTTTGCCATGGGTATCGGAGCGATCGGTTCGGCCATAGGTGAAGGTCAAGTTGCTTCCCACGCTATAGACGGAATGGCGCGCCAGCCGGAGATGGAGCCTGTTTTGCTTCGGACGATGATCATCGGCCAGGCGATCACGGAGTCTACGGGTATTTATTCCTTGATCGTGGCCATAATTTTGCTATTTGTCGCTTAATTTCGAATTCAGCTACGGCCCCCGCGAACCGCGGTCTTTTTCTGCAGGCGATGACATGCAATAGCAAGCGCGCCCTTTCTTTATTTATGGCCTTTCTCGGTCCGGGAGGTTTAAATTGAACCATAAATTCTGCATGAAGACAACTGAAGGGGGGAAGTTATGGGACTAGAATGGCAAAAGGTCGTAAGTAGCCTCAACTTTACCCTACTGGCCAACTTGATCAACTTTGCCATCTTGGTCGGTGTGCTATCTTGGCTTTTGTACGATCCCGTTAGAGAATTTATTCAGAAGAGAAAAGACAAAATCAAGTCCCGGATCCAGAACGCTAGAGACAGAGAAGAAGAGGCGGAAGAATTGAGGGAAGAAAGGCGGGAGGAGCTCCGGAAAGCTAGAAAGAGAGCGGACGAAATTATCCAAAACGCCGAGGAAACGGCCGAGAGGGTCCGGCAGGAGAGAAGGGAAGAGGCCGAACAGGAGGCGGAAAGGATCGTCCAACAGGCTCGCGAAGAGGCCCAAAGGGAAAAGGAACAGATTAGGGAGGAAATGCGTTCCAATTACGTGGAAGTGGCCCTGATGGGAGCGGAGAAGGTGCTACAAAGGGAGGTAGACGAGGAGGATCACCGGGAGGCGATCCGGGAGTTTATGAGCAAGTTGGATGAAGAAGGACTGAAGCTAGAATGAAATCGACAGAAGTAGCCGATCGTTACGCTCAAGCGCTCTACGATTTGGGAGAAGAGGAAGGAATCTCCCGCGAGCTGGGCGATGATCTGCAACTGGTAAGGGAAACCGTGGAAGAAAACGAGCAGTTGCGGCTTTTTTTGCGCCATCCGATCGTCCCCAATCGCGACAAAAAAGAGGTCCTGGAGCGGCTCTTCGGTTCCGAAGCGAACGAGCGGACGCTCAATTTTCTCTATCTGTTGGTGGAAAAGGGACGGGAGGATTATCTGGAATTGATCTGTGATCGGTTCGAAGAGATCAGAATTGAAGAGCAAAATCTGGTCCGGGCTAGGGTCTATGTCGCTCCCGGGTTCGACGGGAAGGGGGAAGAGGCGATCAAGGAGGACCTGAGGGAGCAATTGGAGGAGAGATTGGACAAGCAGGTACTGATAGGCGACGTAGTCCAGGACGAAAGCCTGATCGCCGGGATAAGGGTAGAAATTGGCGACAGGATCATAGACGGGTCTCTTCGCTCTCGAATGGAAAAGTTGCGCAACTTTATGCTGGAGGAGAGATAGAAAATGGCCCAATTGCAAAGCGACGAAATTACGGGATTGATAAAGGAGCAGATAAAGGACTTCGACTACTCCTTGTCCATGGAAGAGACGGGCGTAGTGGTCGAGGTCGGCGACGGTATTGCCAGAGTATTTGGCCTGGAAAATGCCATGGCCATGGAAATTTTGGAGTTTCCGGGCGAAGTAAACGGTTTGGCGATGAATCTGGAAGAGGACAATATCGGAGTTATTCTTTTCGGTTCGGACGAGGGTATCAAGGAAGGGGACCGAGTCGAGCGGACGGGCCGTGTTCTGCAGACTACCGTCGGTCCGGAATTACTGGGGCGAGTGGTCGATCCGCTGGGGGAGCCGAAGGACGATCTCGGTCCGATAGAGGCCCAAGGAAACGCGGAGATCGAAATAAAAGCCCCCGGCGTGGTCGAGAGGCAGCCGGTGGAAGTGCCGCTCCAGACCGGCTATAAGTCGATAGATGCGTTGACCCCCATCGGTAGAGGGCAGCGAGAACTGATCATCGGGGACCGCAGGACGGGCAAGTCGGCCATAGCCATCGATACGATCATCAATCAAAGAGAGGCGGACGTATATTGCGTCTACGTGGCGATCGGACAGAAGACGTCCACGGTGGCCAAGACGATCGACACCCTCCGGCGCTACGACGCCATGGACCACACCATAGTGGTCTCGGCCGACGCGGAAGATCCCACTCCGATGCAGTATATCGCCCCTTACGCCGGCTGTGCCATGGCCGAACATTTCATGTACAATGGTGATGACGCCTTCGTCGTCTACGATGATCTGTCAAAGCATGCGGTCGCCTACAGAGAGATTTCCCTGTTGCTACGTCGCCCACCCGGTCGGGAGGCTTATCCCGGAGACATTTTTTACACTCACTCGCGCCTGCTGGAGCGGGCGGCCAAGCTCAATGAGGATAGAGGCGGCGGCTCGTTGACCGCCTTTCCCCTAGTGGAGACGAAGGCCGGCGATATCTCCGCCTACATTCCGACCAATGTCATTTCCATCACCGACGGTCAGATCTATCTGGAAAGTGACCTGTTCAATCAGGGTTTTCGCCCGGCGATTAACGTCGGAGATTCCGTCTCCCGTGTCGGCGGGGCAGCTCAGAACGACGCCATGCAGGAAGTGGCGGGCGAGTTGCGGTTGGACCTGGCCCAATACAGGGACCTGGAGGCGTTTGCGGAGTTCGCCTCGGAATTGGACGAGGAATCTCGCGCCCAGCTGGCCCGTGGTGAGCGGGTGATGGAGGTACTAAAGCAGGATCAATATCAGCCCATGCCCGTGGAAAAGCAGGTCATCTCCATATACGCGGTGACCAACGGTTACATGGAGGACTTGGAGACCGAAGAGATCAAGGACTTCGAGAGAGAGATGCACGAATACCTCGAGGCCCAACACTCCGAACTGCTAAAAGATTTACGAGAAGAGGCCGAGTTGACGGAAGAGATTGAAGAGGATATTAAATCAGCTCTGGAGGAGTTTGAAGATCTCTATATGGAAGGCAAGGAGTGACGAGAAAGCCTAGAGGGAGTGTAAGATATGCCCCGTGCTAGAGAAGTAAAGAATCGTATAGCCAACGTAAAAGATATTAGACAAATTACCAAGGCGATGAACGCTATCGCCATGGCTCGTCTGACCAGGATGAAGAATAGATTGAGTCAAGCTCGGGCCTATCATCGAGAAATGGAGAATGCGTTGCAGCCTTTCGCAAGGGACTGGGAAGAATGCAGGAATCCCCTCGTCGCCCCTCCCGCGGCCGAAGAAGAGGAAGAGGGAAAGGGGAAAACCGGCGTCATGGTGTTGAACTCCGATCGGGGGCTCTGTGGCCGTTACAAAGAGGAATTAAATAGGGCCACGCGCGATTTTATCAGGTCTCGACAGGAGCCCGTCGCCCTGATAGCGGGCGGAGAGAAGGCCCACTCTTATTTTCATCGTTGGGACGAGTTGGTCCATAGCTGGACCAAACTGTACGACGAGCCGGAATACGAAGACGCCCGCCTCATGGCTGAGGACGTCCTAGAGAGGGTCAGATCCGGGCAACTCAGGGAATTCTGGTTGGTTTATATGGAGTATTACTCCGACTTGAACCAGGAGTTGCGGGTGGAGCAGGTCATTCCCCTCTCTCGCCCCGAAGGGGAAAAAGAAGAGGGGGAGGAAGAGGATGGGGAAACTCCGGAACTGGAAGAGGAAGAAGGGGAAGGAAGGAGGGACGAACGCGAATTGTACGTACTGGAACCTTCCCGGGAGGAAATTCTGGATGAGTTTTTAGTCTCCTACTTCAAGGAAAAAATTTTCTGGTCCGTCCTGCAGACCAAGACGAGCGAACAAGCGATTAGAAGGAGAGCGATGCGGGATGCCACGGAAAACGCCGACGAACTTGTGGATGAACTTACTTTGACCTACAACAAGGCTCGCCAGCAGCAGATTACCAGAGAAATAAACGATATCATGGGCGGCGCGGAAGCATTGCGAGAGGAATAGGCGGTCTTCAGGGGTAGTTTGCTGAGGTGATTGAGACGACGATCGCGACTTTAACTCTGTCGCTTTTGAATTTACAGCAACGTAATGTAGAGTAACGTAACGAGGTGTATGAAATGCCAGAAGTAGAGAATGAAGGAAAGATAACGGAGATCAAGGGTGTAGTTATCGACGCTCGCTTCACCGAAGGGGAACTGCCCGCGATCAACAACGCTTTGCGCGTAGAGAGGGAGGACGAAGAGGAGTTGATCTTAGAAGTCTCCCAGCATCTGGGGGACGAAGAGATAAGGGCTATCGCCATGGACTCGACCGACGGTCTGAGCAGGGGTACCCCGATTTACGATACCGGCGATCCGATCACTATGCCCGTCGGCGAGGAGACCCTGGGCCGCATGTTTGACTTGGCCGGTAGGCCGATCGACGAGATGGAAGCCCCGGAAACGGACGAGAGTTACCCCATCCATCGGGACGCGCCGGAGATCACCAACCAATCGACCGAAGACGAGATTTTCGAAACCGGGATCAAGGTCGTCGACCTGCTGGCACCCTTTCCTCGCGGGGGCAAGATCGGCCTCTTCGGCGGAGCCGGGGTGGGAAAGACCGTCTTCATCATGGAATTGATCCGCTCTATCGCATACGAGCATGAGGGGTTTTCCGTCTTTTCCGGAGTGGGGGAAAGAACCAGGGAGGGAAACGACCTCTGGCTGGAGATGAAGGAGTCGGGCGTACTGGAAAATACGGCCCTGGTTTACGGACAGATGAACGAACCACCCGGTGCTCGTCTTCGAGTGGGGCTTTCCGGGGTCACGCTGGCCGAATATTTCCGTGACGAGGAAGATCGGGACGTACTTCTATTTATAGATAACATTTTCCGTTTTGCCCAGGCCGGTTCCGAGGTTTCGGCCCTCTTGGGCCGCATGCCCTCCGAGGTGGGTTATCAGCCGACCCTGGCCACAGAGATGGGCGAACTGCAGGAGCGGATCACCTCCACCAAGAGCGGTTCGATCACCTCCGTTCAGGCGATATACGTGCCCGCGGACGACCTGACCGACCCCGCGCCTGCCACGGTCTTCTCTCACTTGGACGCCACGATCACATTGTCCCGTTCCATCGCCGAAAAGGGGCTCTACCCCGCGGTGGATCCGCTCGATTCCAGTTCTTCAATGCTTGACCCCCATATCATACCCGACCGTCACTACGAAGTGGCCCAGCGCGTGCTACAGACGCTGCAGCGATTTGAAGATTTGCAGGACATTATCGCCATCATGGGTATGGACGAGTTGTCCGAGGAAGACCAGGTGACGGTCCAGCGAGCTCGTAAACTGCAGCGGTTTATGAGTCAGCCCTTCTTTGTCGCCGAGCAGTTCACGGGCAGGGAGGGCAAATACGTCCCCCTAGAAGAGACCATAGACGGGTTTGAGGCAATCGTGGACGGGGAACTGGACGACGTGCCGGAGCAGGCCTTTTATATGAGAGGATCGCTGGAAGAGGTCTTGGAAAACTACGAAGAATGATCGTTCATCCGAGGTTATGATTAAGGCTTATGATCAGGCAACGCCGGCTCGAAGACTTTCAAAGGAGCCGCGCGTTGCCTGGCTATTTCACTTGATTTGAGCTAGATTTGACCCTCTCTGATCAGGTAGCGATAAGCGCCTAAGGCCGCCTTAGCTCCCTCCCCGGCAGAGATCACTATCTGCTTTTCGGGCACGTTGGTCACGTCCCCCGCCCCGTAGATGCCGGGCACGTTTGTCTCCGCTTTGCAATCCACCACTATCTCTCCGGCCTCATTTAGTTCCAGCAATTCTTCCGCAAAGCCGGAGTTAGGTATCAGGCCTATCTCGATAAATACGCCTTCCACGTCCAGCACCTTTTCCTCCTCGCTCTCCCGATCCCTGATCTTAACTCCGGAGACGCTTTCTTCGCCCTGGATTTCCACTATCTCGTGATTGTAATATCCTTCAATGGCGTCTTCTCCGACGCGCTCTTTGAGGATGGGATCGGCTATCGGTTCGGGGGCGATATCTACGTTGAAGATTTTACCCGCGATGGGCAAAAGGTCGATGATTCCTTCGAAAGCGGAGTTACCTCCCCCCACTACGAGGACGTCGCGGTCGGCGAACAGCGGGCCGTCACAGGTAGTACAGTAGCTGACGCCCTTGCCCGTCAAATCCTCTTCTCCGGGCACGCCCAACTTGCGCCAGCGGCTGCCGCTGGCGACCACGACCGCTTGAGCGTGGAAAACTTCTCCCCCCTTCGTCTCAATCAGGAATCCTTCCCCCTCTTCGTCCCTCTTTAGTTGAGTGACCTCTTCCCCTTCGAACTGATCCGGGCCGTACTCTTTGACGTGGTCTTGAAACTTCTTCATCAATTCGTAGCCGGTGGTCGATTGGATCCCAGGATAGTTCTCCACTTCGTTTGACCAAAGCAGTTGGCCGCCGAACTCCTTGGCTATCACTGCCGTAGAAAGGTTCTTTCGCTTGGCGTAGATGGCCGCGGAAAAGGAGGCCGGCCCTCCTCCGATGATTGCTAGTTGATAATCATGTTCTTCCATAACTAATACCACCTTCGATAATTCGACAATTTTTGAAAACGATTATTATGACAAAAAATAGCCACAATCTATAATAAATGGCCGGCAGCGGTCGTTCAAGTTAGTGTTTTATCTCCCGGATCGGTGCAGGGTCTCCCGTCTCCGGTCGAACGAGTTGCTGGAATTGGCCCCTATTGTTTACGAATATCGCTGGAATTGCCTCCATACTTGAAATATCGTGCTTTAGATGGGATCATAATTTCGGTTACAATTTAAGGGAGTGGGGGCTTGCGATTTGGATGAAGTTTGGCTTCTTACAACAATAATCAATTGAATCAATGGATGCCGTTTAAACGTCTTCCTACATTCAGGGGGTGTATTTGGTGAGCCTATCAGTGAGTGATCTTTCTTCGGGAATGACGATCGAATACGAAGGGGAACTTTGTCGCATAGTGGATTACGAACATTCCAAGCGGGGCAGAGGAGATGCCTTTGCTCGCCTCAAGTTGAAATCTCTGGAGAACGGCCGTACTTTTTCCACCACCTTTAAGGGTTCGGCCAATATCCAGAAAGCCTATCTGGAGAAGCGGCCGCTGCGTTTTCTCTATGCTCAAGGCGATACATATAATTTTATGGAGGAGGAGAGTTACGAACAGTTTCAAGTTATTGCGGATAAGCTTGGAAATAAAGTAAAATTTTTAAAGGACAACTTGGAGTTAACGGGCCTTTTCCACGAGGGAAAATTGATTTCGATCGATTTGCCCACTTTCGTCGAACTGGAAGTAGATGATACGCGGCCCGGCGTCAAGGGCGATACCGCTTCAGGTGCGGAAAAGCCCGCCCAGCTCGTCAGCGGTCTTGAGATCCAAGTGCCTCTCTTCATCAAGGAAGGGGACGTGGTCAAGGTCGATACGAGAAGCGGGGAATACGTGGAGAGAGTTTGACCGGGCAGCGGGGGCAGATCGGCTTTATAAAAATTTCCGAGAAGATCCCGGAAGCGAGTGGGGATAGGGAGCATAAGGCGATTGGTTTTATTGAGAGAGGAGGAGGAAACGGATGGAGGAAGATAATTATCGTTCTTTCCAGAGTCGGGGCGAAATAGAGATTTCCAAGGACGTGATTACCACTATAGCCGCGGTAGCGGCCACGGAAGTGGACGGGCTGGGCGATATGGAAAGGGAGGCCGGCCTTTCGGGCGTCTTTAAGCGAGAGGATAGGAAGGGGGTTGAAACCTACCTCGAGGACGGCCACGTCAGGATCAACCTTAAGATAGCGGTCAAGCGCGGTTACCCCGTCCATGAGGTGGCTCGGAAGGTGCAACGGCAAGTGAAGGAGGAGATAGAGAATATGACGGGCCTTAAGGTCAGTCAAGTGAATATAGACGTGATTAGGCTACAGTTGGAGGAAGAGGAAGAAGCACTAGAGGAAGAGGAATAGGGCTTTCGCTCTGCCGCGGATGCCTGCCGGCATCGGAGGGGATTGGCTTGCGAGCGGGCAAGATGAAAGACCTAAAAGAGTGGGGTGGTTGGATTGAGATCTTGGAAGGATAATTCCTTAAAGGCCTATTATCTGCTTTTTACGTTGATTTGGCTGTTGGCCGGGGCCGCTTTGATCGGGTTGAACTTTGGTTTCTTCGGTAGGTATGATCTGGAATCCTTTATCAATTCGCCCAGCGGTACCATAGTTCTATACGCTCTCGGCGCTTTGGCCGCCGTTTCCGGCTTTTACTTCTTTAAGAAATTCATCGTCCTACAGCGCCAGAGCATGAGTTTCGATCATCAGGGGGAGCTGGGCAAGGTTCAAATTTCTAGCTATGCCGTGCAGGAATTGGCCGAAGAGATATTGCGGGAAGAGATCGGTCTCTCCTCTTTTGGAACTAATCTTGCTCAGCTCGATGGAGGAATTTTAATAGACGTGCGAGCCACGGTGGATTCCAGCGAGGATATCGGCGCTTTGGGTAAGAATATTCAACGGACGCTTAGGGATAAGATCATGGAACGTACGGGATTGGCGGTGGAAAAGGTGGACTTCTACGCTCAAGGGATAAGGAGAAATGAAGGGCTGGGACCTCGGTCGATGGACAGTTATGATGAGGTCCCCAGTGAGAGCGAGGACTCCCTTGAAGAGGAAGAAGGGGAACAAGCGCCGCAGGAAGAAGAGGGGGAGCAAATTGATGAGATGGAGATGGAAGATGAAGAAGAGGACGAGGAAGAAGAAAGTTTGGAAGAGAGAATTTCTTTAGTAAATGAGGGCGAGGAAGAAGAAACGGGCAGAGAAGAAAGCGAGGAAGAAGAGAAAGAGAACGAAGGGAGGGAGCAATAATGGAGGCTAGACCACGTTTGATCGGCGCTATATTGGGTTTTATCATCAGCCTCCTCTTTATATTATTTCATTGGAAGGTGGTTTTATTAATTTTGGGGCTCACCCTGGTGGGATATTTGGTAGGACTTTATTTCGAGGCGGGGACGGAAATCAGGCGTAAACTGCGAGAGCTACTTTCGCTCTTTTTGCGTTGATCCCCTGCGATTCTTTCTTTCAATGGAGAAAATATAAATAGTATGCTGCGTCGTCAAGCCAGAGAAGAAGTGCTCAAAGCCCTTTACAGATATGAGTTCTTGGAAGAGGAACCGCTGGAGTCCGTCCAAGAGCGGGAGGAAGACTACGGGGAACAGCGGGACTTCGTGGAGGGGCTCTTTTTGGGAACGATCGACCGGCGGAAAGAAATAGACGAAGTTATAGATCGATCCGTTATCGGATGGCGCTTGGAACGGTTGGCTCCCCTGGACCGCAATATATTGCGCATGTCCATCTTCGAACTTCTTTTTCAAGAAGAGACTCCGCCGGAAGTCGTCATCAACGAGGCCATCGAGCTTTGCAAGAAATACGGTACGGAGAACTCCCCCAAGTTCGTAAACGGTATCTTAGACCGGTTATGGAAAGAGGAATCGGAAAAGACCACTTCGGGCAAGAAGGAGTAGTTCTAGGAGATCGGGTTTAATCGTGCCCAATTGTAGAAAAATCGAGTCGAGGCACAATCACAATCACAATAACATTAACATTTAGTCTGGTCGGGAGGTAAAAATGAATCTATTCTCAATTAGTGACAGGAATGGTCTGTCGGTTCGTTCCTTATTTTTGTCGATCGCCGTCTTTTTCTTGGCCTTGTCGATCGCCGTCGGCGCCTCTTATCTAACTGCGCTGGGTGTAGAAGGCGAAGAAGGGACTCACGAAGAAGGGACTCAGGGAAAGGTTAGGAATTCGCGCCGCACGGCTATTACGGAGGCGGCCCAGATAGTGGGGCCATCCGTGGCGCGAGTGGAAGTTACCAAAATAGTTGAGGGACCCAGCGGGGGATTTTTCGATGATCCCTTTTTCCGTTATTTCTTCGGTGAACCGCCGGAAGAAAAAGAGAGAGAGGCCAAGTCCCTCGGATCCGGTTTCCTGATCGATTGGCAGGACAAGAAATACGTGCTTACCAATCAGCACGTGGTAGATGGCGCCCAAGAAATTTATCTGGAGTTCAGCGAAGGGCAACAGTTTAAGGCCAAAGTGATAGGAAGCGATGCACTGATCGACATAGCGGTCTTGGAGATCACGGAGAGTCTTTACGGTTCCGATCCGGACAAGCTCTCCCCCGTTCAAATGGGAGATTCCTCCAGTGCGATAGTCGGCGAATGGGTCGTGGCGATTGGAAATCCTGAAGGGTTTCAAAATACGGTCACTGCCGGCGTCCTCAGCGCCAAAAACCGCAATATACCCAAGCCCGACGGCAGGGGACAGTACAGCAACCTGCTGCAGACGGACGCCTCCATTAATCCGGGCAACTCCGGCGGTCCGCTTGTCAATGCGGAGGGCAAGGTAATCGGCATCAATACCGCAATTATCAGGAGGAGCAGTCAAGGGGTGCCGCTGACCGGGCTGAACTTTGCCGTGGCCATAGATTCGGTCAAGAAGGTATTGCCCCAGTTGATCAAGGGCGGTCAGGTCAAGAGAGCTTGGCTTGGGGTCTGGATTCAGGATCTAACCGGTGCGATGGGCGAGAAGTTTGGCGTAGCCAATAACGAAGGGGCCTTGGTAGCGGAGGTGCAGGAAGGTTCGCCCGCCGAAAAGGCCGGGATCAAATCCGGAGACGTGATAATCGGCGTCAACGGAGAAAAGGTCGAGACTTCCGCCGCTTTGCAGGAAGCGATCATGTATAAAGAGGTAGGCAGTACGGTCGATATTCGACTGGTGAGAGAGGGCGAAGAGATGGTCCTTCAAGTGACGTTAGGCGAAAGGCCGGAGGAAACGGAAAGAGCTGAGGGAGAACAGGAGAGGATAACGTCCGACCGTTACGGCATGACCTTGCAGGAAAACTCGCCCAGCTTGGCCGAGGAAATGGGGCTTTCCGTAACCAGTGGCCTGGTAGTGGTGGACGTCAAAGCCGGCGGCCGCGCCGCGGCGGTGCTGCAGCCGGGCGACGTCATAGTGGAAGCGGAAGGCTATCCCGTCGACACCGTCGCCGACTGGAAGGAAGTGCAGGAGCAGTTGGGAGAGAATGAAGCCCTGTTGATTAAGATAGCCAGGGATAGACAAATACTTTACCGCACCTTATAATTATTCCCTAGTCGGTTACGTTTCAAAGTTCGATTTGCAAGAAATAATTGTCGGATAAAATTAGGCTCGGAGAGTGGCGCAGCTTGGCTAGCGCGCAGCGTTCGGGACGCTGAGGTCGCCGGTTCAAATCCGGCCTCTCCGACCATATTTACGACCAATCTAAACTTTGATCCGTCAGTCTTTTGACGGATCAAATCGCGGAAGTAGCTCAATGGTAGAGCACTGGCCTTCCAAGCCAGTTGTTGCGGGTTCGATTCCCGTCTTCCGCTCCAAAATCCCTAGGATGGACCGGCGCCCGTAGCTCAGCTGGACAGAGCAGCGGCCTTCTAAGCCGCAAGTCGGGGGTTCGAATCCTCCCGGGCGCATTTCATTCCCGTGAGGAGCGTAGCTCAAAGGCAGAGCACTGGGTTGTGGTCCCAGTTGTTGCGGGTTCGATTCCCGTCGCTCCTCCCACTTTTCTCGCGCCCGTAGCTCAACTGGATAGAGCATCGGACTTCGGATCCGAGGGTTGGGGGTTCGAATCCTCCCGGGCGTAATACTTTTCCTTTGATTTTCTTTCCTTCCTTTCGAATGCCCAGATCACAGGACCTTTTTATATAAGTTGTTGTCTCTCTTTAAACTTTAAAACTAAAAGCAAGGTAATTTGGGAGGTTTTATATATACAAAGACGATCCTCGCTAAACCTTGATACTCGCATAAGGGACAGCTTCCGGGTGAAAGCCTTTCACCTTCGGGGATTCTCTCAGAATTTAGAAAGTTAGCAACCCCGCCCGGCGACGATAGCTTTGCGGGATGACACCTTCCCCGCTTCCTTACTCCTCCTCCAGCGGCGCCGGGAGATAATCGCCCGTCGGGCCCTTGAATCGAAACTTGCCTTCTGTATACCTCGTTATCTGGATTGCCTCCACGGGACACTGATTTACGCACCTGAGGCAGAGGTAACAGTCATTCCCAAAATGCACCTCTCCCTCCTCTAGAGAGATATTATTTGCGGGGCAGATCTCCTCGCAGATCCCGCAGTTAATACAGTCTTCGTCAGCCCTAAACCGCTTTACGAAGATCCTCTTCAACAACCGGAAGAGAACCTTCATTAGGGGGGTAACCAGTAGATAGATCAACTTCCTTTCCGGCAAGACGACGTTCTCTTCCCGGATCCCTCCTTCTTTCAGCTCCTCGATCCTCTCCCCAATTTCCCTTATCGCCTGATTGAATTCCTCCAGGTCGCCGTAATCGGTAGCCAGTACCTCTCTTGCCGCTCTGGAGGTCTTCTCCATCAGAATCAAACCGTCATTGCCGGGCATGGAAAACTCCGTGGAGCCCACCACGAGAAAGCCGTTATCTTCAAATAATTCGGCCGCTCTCCTCAAAGCATTGCCCCCATTATAGCCCAACGTGGAATATAAGAAAACTCCTCGGGTCTTGGGCAAAGAGGCCCTTTTTACGTAGCCCTTTAAAAAATCGGGCATATCGTAGCCGTAGACGGGATAGCCGAATACGAGGAAGTCGTAGGAATCCATTTCTCCAGGATCAAACCGCTCGACGGAGCGGGATTCAGTCGGATGCCCCCTCTCCCTCAACTCCGCGCCGATCCGCTCCGCGATGAACTTGGTATTTCCCGTACCGCTAAAATAGAGTATTAATACATTCATTGGCACTCCCCACTATTTTCCCGGACATTGGGCGATTGAGCAAGTGGAAAGACTCACAAAACTTGCCCTTGCCCCGGCATAAGGGGGGGACGTGTGCCGAGCAATTCGGCTTCCCCCTCTCCCCGCTTGACAAATAATCAACTTAAATGTATAAAATGTGACGATAAGGAAATATTTTTGTCCTTCAATTTTCAGTCGCTTTATTTTCCTTCCCGTAAAGGAGGAAAACTGGATTCGATAGTTAGGCGAGTCATCCCGCTCCACGTAGCGAGTAGCCTAGCACTCGACTCTGTAGCTCAACGTTTTTGTTTAAGCCGGATAACATTTTTTATTTGAGAGATGCCTGATCAACCCAGCCGCTCGAGCTCCCCCGCTCGCGCGGGAGTACAAACAGAATGAAAAGGCGAAGAAGGCGAGAATAAAAACCTAGCACGAAAAAGGAGGATAGGCGGTGAGAAACGACAGTTCAGACAGAATCTTGTTCCTCGTTGTCGCAGTCACGTTGGCGGTTTCTGCACTCGGTTTTCCCGGATACGGTTCATTGTCGGGAAGTATGACAAACGATCTCCACTTCGAGCCCCAGACCAACCCCCTTGCGCTGGATTCCACCCTCACGGTCAACTACTCCGCCGGAGGGCTAAACTTCCAAAGCATATCCTCGCTTGAAGACAACTCCTTTACCGACCAGGAATTCAGGGTCGACTTCTCCCTAGGACTGCTGGACGTCGATTCGACCTTGGCTTTCGATCCCCCGGAAGCCCGCATGGACTACTGGCTGGCGGAGGGAGGGTTCACCCTCGGCCGACTGAGGGTGGAAAACGTCTTCCTTCTGGAATACTTGGAGAAAGAGGAAAGCTTCGGCGCGGGCTACGAACTGAGCCTCTCCGGCCGGCTAGCCGGCGGGGCCAGGGTCTATCTATCCAATTACTTCGGCATGGAGGAGAATACGGGCGAGATCTTGGGGATAGAGCCGGGGAGCGGCTACACCATAGTGACGGGCGACGGCGTCGGGACGGGCTCCTACGGGCCCTCCCAGCTGCAGTACGTGGAGACGGTCCTCGAAGTGACGGGGATCAGCTTCGACTGCTGCCAATTCCATTCCACGACCAAATTCAGCGAAGCGGAGGGCTTTGAATACTCCCTTTTTGAGTTCGACCTGGAAGCGGAGATCATCCCCCTGGAACTGGAGACGGAGCTGAAATTCAGCACGCAGACCAAGTCCGTCGAGCTCAACCCGAGACTGGATCTGGAGTGGGCTTGCTTTGACCTCTATACGGATCTCTCCACCGTCGACGATGAAAACCTGTTGGGCAACGACGGGACGACGGCCGACACGATCGGGGGGTTGGAAATAGAGGGCTTTGGGATCAGCGAAGTCGCGGTCGGCCATCTGACCTTCTCCAGCCTTACCGCGCTCGAGGGCAACCTCTTCCGGCTCTCCTCCGCAAGCGACATGGACCTGCGGGCGGAGGACTACGTCCTGGATCCCGATCCCGTCTACTCCGGCCTCTATACGGAGACCGGTTACGATGAGGTATTCTCGATCGAAAAATCGGGACCCGCCTTCGGCCTAACGCTGGGGGTCGACTTCTATTTCGACATGAGCCAGAGCAGCTCCCTCTTCGACTTCGCCCTGCTCACGGGGAGCGGGGAGTACGAGTTGAGCGACCAGTTTACCCTGGGGGCCGCCCTGGCCGTGGAGCCCGATCGGCTGCAGGGGGTCAGGGTCAGTCTGGATTATTACTTTTGATTATAAATCAATTATAGATCGGTTCTTTCAGCTTTTAGGGGGTTAAGGAGGTACAACAAAATGTCAAGAGAATCCTGTTTGAGATTGCTGGTCGGAACTCTTGTGATGATCGCGTTGCTCGGCCTGTCCCTCTCGCTTGCCGCCGCGACGCTGGTGGTGGATATGGGGGATCCCGACTGCGACGACGAGGGGGGAAAACCCTACTGTACGATCGGGGCCGCGGTGGACGACGCGGCGCAGGGTGATCGGATAAAGGTGGGGCCGGGGGATTACGGGCCCTTCGTCTTGTACGAAGAACTCGTCATCGACGCCGAGCGGGGTGACTTATCCGCGACGGGCGGGCCCCTCTGGCCGCCGGCCGCCCTCGTCCCCTCGGAGGGGTCAGGCAGCGTTTTGCAGGGCTTTCGGGTCGAAGGATCCGGTGGCCTGCTCGGGGGAGCGGGGATTATCCTGACCGACTTCGGGCAGCCGGTAAGCGGGGTCGAACTCTATCAGAACTTGATCGAGGACAATACCCTGGGCGTCGGCCTGCTAAATGCGACCGGCAATCAGATCGGCAGCCTTGGGTTTGAGAGCCCGAGCGGCGAGCCATTGGGCAACCTGATCGCGGGGAACGGAATCGGGATCGGACTGCTGGGGATAGAGAAACTGAAATTGCCCGACCTGCCCGAGATCGCCTTCCCGACGACGGGCAACTACATCGAAGGGAACCGGATCGAAGACAACGTGCTCGGGGTCGGCCTGTTGGGCGCGGAGGACAACTATATCCGGGTCAATGAGATCACGGGTAACAGCCTGGCCGGAGTGGGAATAGTGGGGATCGAGGACCTCAGCCTGAAGCTGAAGGGGCCCCCTTTGGGCGGCATCTTACCTTTGGCGGACGAATTCCCTTCCGGCTTCACCCTGGAAGCCAGCATGCCGGCGGGTGGAAATCGGGTAGTAGGAAATGTGCTGATCGGTAACGGATTGGGCGTCGGCCTGCTGGGAGGGAAAGAGACCCTGATCGCGGACAACACGATCAGGGACAACTATCTGGCCGGAGTGGGGATAGTGGGGGCCGAGGATCTCATCTTGAGGCTGAGCATGAGCTCCGCAGAAGAGACGGAGACGACCCAAAGCGTCACGGGATTTAATTTTTGGGGAAGGGGAAGGTCGCCGGCGGATGGAAACGAAATAGCGAGTAACGAGATCGGGGGAAATACCCTGGGCGTCGGCCTGCTGGGAGGGAAAGAGATCCTGATCGCGGGCAACACGATCACGGACAACGCACTGGCCGGAGTCGGGATCGTAG
>Ga0207797_1000606_pt1 | contig 27465 bp, 22 predicted proteins | sample PRCRCaboRojoPR_6_FD_187275 | JGI IMG/M metagenome (GOLD analysis project Ga0207797, IMG submission 187275) | Marine sediment microbial community from Cabo Rojo, Puerto Rico - PR CR 10% Liquid 1 (SPAdes) | ecosystem: Environmental > Aquatic > Marine > Coastal > Sediment | place: Cabo Rojo, Puerto... | reverse complement strand
ACGCCGAAGGCGAGTCAATACCGGGGCAGGGACGGATCCACCTCGTCGGCCCAGGCCAGGTAGCCACCCCGGAGGTTGGCCACGTCCCGAAAGCCCCGGGAGCGGAGGGAGGCCACCACCATGGCGCTCCGGACCCCCACGTGACAGTAGACCACCAGGGGCCGGTCCCGGGGTAGCTCATCCAGGCGCCGGGAGAGCTCGCCCATGGGAACCAGCACGGCCCCACGGTCCTCCAGGTTCCCGATGGCCCACTCGTAGGGCTCCCTGACGTCCAGGAGGAAGGGGTGCTCGCCTCCTTCCAGGCGGTCCCGGAGCTCCCGGGGAGAGACCTGGGGCAGGGACTCGGAGCTGAGGGGTGAAGGCTCCGGCTCCACCCCGCAGAAGGCGTCGTAGTCCACGAGCTCCGTCTGAGTGGGTTGGTCTCCGCACACAGGGCAATCCGGGTTCTTCCGGAGCTTCATCTCCCGAAAGGACAGCTCCAGGGCGTCGAAGACCAGGAGGCGGCCCACCATGGGATCTCCCACCCCCAATACCAGCTTGATGGCCTCCATGGCCTGCAGGGATCCCACCACCCCCGGAAGGACCCCCAGGACTCCGGCCTCGGCGCAGGTGGGGACCAGGCCCGGCGGGGGAGGTTCCCGGAAGAGGCAGCGGTAGCAGGGACCGTCAGGGGCGCCGAAGACGGAAAGGTGCCCCTCCCAGCGGTCCACCGCCCCGTACACGAAGGGCTTGCCCGTGAGAATGCAGGCGTCGTTCACCAGGTACCGGGTGGGGAAGTTGTCGCTTCCGTCCACCACCAGGTCGTAGTCCTCCAGGATGTCCAGGGCGTTCCCGCTGGAGAGGCGCTCCCGGTGGATCACCACCTGGACGTGGGGGTTCACCTCCCGGAGCCGGTCCCGGGCCGAAGCCACCTTCGGCCGGCCCAGATCCGAGGTGCCATGGAGGACCTGCCGTTGGAGGTTCGAGGGGTCCACCACGTCGGCGTCCACCACCCCCAGGGTCCCCACTCCCGCCGCCGCCAGGTAGAGGGCCGCCGGGGAACCCAGCCCCCCGGCCCCCACCAGGAGGATTCGGGCCTCCTTGAGCTTCCCCTGCCCTTCCGGCCCGACCCGGGGCAGGACGAAGTGACGGGCGTAGCGGACCAGCTCTTCCGGGGCGAAGGAGGCGTAGACGTCGGGGGAGGACCCGGAGCCAGGGTCCGGGGACGACTCTGCCCGAGAACCGGGAGACCGCCCGGAGCCGGAGGCGGGAGACGGCCCGGCAGGGGAGTCGGCTGAGGTGTCCCGGGAAGGGCCGGAAGGCGGATCACCGGGGGCGTCGTGGGTCATGGGCAACAGGAAAGAAGTGGATGAAGGAACCGGAGACATGGGACCCCTGCCCCGGCCTGCTGTTCCTGGGACACCGGCGGGAGTCCTCCCTCAGCCCAGGGAAGGTCCCGTCCTCCATTCTTTCTACGAAGCTCTTCGTTGACAACCGTGGAAGCCGCCCCCACATTATACGAAAGCATTCGTAGACAACCGGGAGAGGGTCCTTGAGAAACCCCACTTTCACCGATCGTGAGCTGGACATCATGAGCGTTCTCTGGCGCCGGGGCTCCGGGACCGTGGCCGAGGTCCGGGAGGCCCTGCCCGACGCACCGGGCTACACCACGGTCCTGAAGATCCTCCAGATCCTGGAAGACAAGGGGGCCATCCGCCACGAAGCCGAAGGACGGGCCTACCGCTACTTCCCCCTGGTGGAACCCGAAGAGGCGGGAGAGAGCGCCCTGGGCCGGATCCTGGACAAGATCTTCGGGGGTTCGGCGGAGCTCCTCCTCACCCAGCTCGTCTCGGACCGGAAGATCTCCGACGAGGAGTTGACCCGCATGCGCCGCCTCCTGGAGGAGCTGGAGGAGGAGGATCGATGACGGCCCAGCTCATGCTCTACGGCCTCGTCCTGACCGCTCTCCTGGGGGCCTCCGCCTGGTTCCTGGAGCGGGCGCTCCGGACCTGGAGGCGGCCCAGCCGTTGGGTCTGGGTTCCGGCCATGGCCGCCGGGGCTCTCGGGCCCTTCCTGACGAGGCTCCTGCCCGGGGCGAGCCCCGGGGAACCGGGCCGGGCCGGGGCCTCTCTTTCCCTGGACCAGCTCTACGCCCTCCTCCCGCAGGGGCCCGGCGGGGTCCAGGGGACGGGTTTCCTCCCGACCGTCCTGGCCGATCCCCTGCGGGTCGTCCTGGCGGACCCTCTCCTGACGTTGTGGGTGGCCGCCACGGCTCTCACCCTGACCCTCTTCCTGGCCGCCTCCCTGCACCTGCGGCGCCGGACCCGGAGATGGCCGCGGCGGAAGGTGGAGGGGGAAGAGGTCCTCCTCTCTCCGGAAACCGGCCCGGCCCTGGTGGGTCTCCTGCGACCCCGGATCGTCCTGCCAGCCTGGACCCTGGCCCTCCCGGCCCGGGAGCTCAGGATGGTCCTCCTGCACGAGGGAGAACACCGGAGAGCCGGCGACCCGGCTCTCCTGGGCCTGGGCATCCTGCTGGTGTCCCTGGCCCCCTGGAATCCGGGGCTCTGGTGGATGCTCTTTCGCCTGCGTCTGGCCGTGGAGGGGGACTGTGACGGCCGGGTTCTGGCCCGAGGCGTTCCCCGGAGGCCCTACGGACGCCTCCTCCTGGAGGTGGCCACCGGGGCCCGGGGCCCCTTTCCCCTGGCCGCCATGCTGGCAGAAGGAAACCGAGGCTCCCTGGAAAGGAGACTGAGAATGATGCGACGCGACGTTCGAAAGCACCGTTGGACCGCCGCCCTGGCCGCCGTCCTGGCCGGAGGGTTCTTCCTGGCCCTGGCCTGTGAGGCCCCCACCCCGCCCGGGGTGGATGGGGACACCGAGTGGACGGTGAACAAAGTGGACTACCCGCTGGCCGCGGAGGAGGTGACCCTGGAGTCGGATACAGGCTCACTTCCCCATGGGATGAAGATGAAGGCGGGACGAGCTCTCCTCACTCCTGACACGATCACCCTGGAGGGGGGAGTCAGGGTCGTGGTGGACGCAGCCGACGGGATGGCGGAGAAGGGCGCCGGGACGGCCGCCCCCCTGGTCTTCATCGACGACGAGCCGGTGGGGCGGATGACGAGCCTGGACTCCCTGAACGCCCTGAACATCGAACGCATCGAGATCATCAAGGGCGCCGCGGCAGCAGCCATCTACGGAGACGAAGCCGCCAACGGTGTGATCAAGATCTACGTGAAGAAGTGAGGGGCCGGGAAGGGGTGTCTATTGCCCCTCTGCCGGGAGGGACTCGGGGAGGACCGCCCGCCGTCCTCCCTGGGCTGTGACGTAGAAGCCTTCGGCCATTTCCCGGAGCTCCCGGATCTTCTCCTCCGTCCCCTCTTCCCAGCGGGACACGGCATCGGACAGTTGGACCGCCGTGGCGTAGAAGTACCAGGGGATGTTCAGGGTGGAGCGGTCGGCCCAGACCTCCCGGTCCGTGAGGCCCCGGTATCGATAGACGTCCTCCAGCAGGGCGAGGGATCGCTCCACGTCGAACCAGTCGCCCCCCACTCCGGGGGAGGTCTGCACGAACTCCGGGGGCTGCTCCTCCTCCAGGTCCCGGGGCACGAGCTTGGCCGCCAGCCCCTGACGCACGGACCAGGGCTCCAGCCCCAACCCCGAGAGGGTGGCCGAGGGTGTGGCGAAATAGATGGGACGCTCCTCCAGGCTGTGCACGATCATGGCCAGGGTTACCTGGTCGGCCCGGTCCAGGAACGTCCGGGCCGGGTACTGGACGACTACCGGGCCCAGGGGGATGGCCATCTCCCGGGACGAGGTCCCGGCCCGTATGCCGTCCATCTCCTCCGGACTCAGATCGATGATGGGTCCCGACGGCGGATTCTCAGGAGGCTGGTAGATCCCGCCTCCCTGTTCCGGCAGGAAGGGACGTTGCCGCTCCGGCCGGGTCAGCTCCTGGAGCTGCTTGGGGTACCAGTCCGTGTAGAGGTATTGCCCCACCACCACCGTGACGTCCTTGCGGATGCCCTCCACCTCCTGGACGTACCAGAGGGGGAAGGTGTCGTTGTCCCCGTTGGTGAAGATGATCCCGTAGGGCTCCACGCTCATGAGGAGGTCGTAGGCCCAGTCCCGGGTGGCGTAGTCCCCGGCCCGGCTGGCCCAGGCCCAGTTGAAGCCCAGGGGTACGAAGGCCAGCACCAGGACGGGAGCAGCCAGCACGAACCGCCGGGGAGAGGAGAAGATCCCCGCCACGTAGCGCCACAGGCCCGTGAGTCCCAGGCCCGCCAGCACTCCCCACAGCCCGAAGCTGGCCAGGAAGAAGTAGTCCCGCTCCCTGACCTCGTGCCGGCTCGCGTCCTGAACCTCCGGGGCCAGGGAGTAGCCGTACTTGAAGTTCAGGTAGAAGACCAGCCCCAGGGAGAGGAGAACCGTGAGCCCGGCCAGGTAGTAGAAGGCCCCCCGGTCCCCCTTCCAGGTCAGCCATAGCCCCCAGAGAGCCAGGAACAGGAAAAGGAGGGCCAGGGGAAGGCGGGGCCCTCCGGGCACCTCCGATGGATCGAGCCCCCGGGCCCACTGCCATTCGAAGTACTGGTAGTAGTTCAGGAGCTGGGCCTGAAAGGGAGCCTGCCGGTCCGTGAGAGGGGGCTTCTGGTACTGAAAACGGGTCAGGACCCTGGAGAGGTTGTCACAGCCCGCCTGTCCATTGGTGTAGATGGCCACGGCGGCCCCGGTCAGGGACTCGCAGGTGGGGTTCCCTTCGTTGATCACCGGGTTCTCCGCCGCCCGGATGGGGAGGAAGAAGTTGAAGGAAAGCCCCACCACGCCCAGGAGCACCCCCCGGGTCCACAGGGTCCGGTTCAGCAGGACCCCGGGACCCACCAGCAGCACGAAGAGGGCCAGGACCGGAAGGGGGAGCACGGACATGAGGTGGTTCGTGGACCCCAGGGCCACGAGGTAGATGGCCCAGAGGAGGTAGCGCACGCTCCCCGGATCGTCCCTCCGATCCCTCCAACGGAGGGCCAGCCAGGTGACGGCGGCGATGATGGCCACGCTGACCGTATACACCTTCTCGTTCACCGTGGACTGATGCCAGACCGTGTAGGCCGTGGCGCTCAACAGGACGGCCAGGATGGCTCCGGCCGTGGGAAGCCAACCGGGGGTGTCCTCCTCTTCCGACTTCAGGAGTCCCCACAGGACCCGGTGGGCCACCAGGAAGTAGAAGCCGGCGGCCATGGCACTGGTGGTGGCGGCCAGGAGGTTGATCCTCACGGCCACGGGCAGTCCCAGGGGGGAGAGAAGCACGCTCCAGCTCCGGGCCAGGGCCACGAAGAGGGGGTTCCCCGGGGGATGGGGAATTCCCAGGATGTGGGCCGTGGCGATGTACTCGCTGGCGTCCCACATGGCCGTGGAGGGAGCCAGGGTCAGGACGTAGAGAAGAAAAACGCCCAGCCCGGCGAGCACCGCGTTCCTGTAGGGCGGTCGGTAATCGATCATCCGATATGAATACCCCAGGCAGGGGGAGGATGGAAGGCTCGGGTCAGGACAACCCCCTCCGCCGGACCTCATCCAGCAGCTCCAGGACCCGGTCCACCTCCCACGGCTGGTTGTAGAGGTGGGTGGAAAGGCGCATCCACCCGTAGTCGTACTCGCCGATGACCCGGGTCCGGACCGAGGCCGTCCGGGACAGGTGTCGCTGGAGCTCCAGGGAGTCTATCCCCTCCATGGAGAAGGAGACCATGGCCGAGGCCAATTCCTCCGTCCCGGGGCTCACCACCTCCGTTCCCGGCAGGCTCCGGAGCCCCTCCTCCAGCCGTCCCCGGAGGTAGCGGGCCCGGGCCTCCACCCGCTCCATGCCCACGGTCCCCAGGAACTCCACGGCGGACAGGAGCCCGGCCAGGCGGGTCTCGTCGAAGGTGCCCAGGTGGTTCAACCGGTGAGCCCCCAACGCCAGGTCGTCCCAGCCCCCGGAGGCCAGGGTGGGCCACAGGCGGGTCCTCCAGGAAGGGCCCAGGTAGAGGAGGCCCGTCCCCTGGGGCGCCAGGAGCCACTTGTGGGGAGAGGACGCGTAGAACTCGGGCTCCCAGGCGGAGAGGTCGAGACGGAGCATCCCCGGAGGATGAGCCCCATCCACCACGAAGGTCACACCCCGCTCCCTGCAGATGCGGGTCACCTCCTCCACCGGGAGGCGGGTCCCGGTGGTGAAGGTGACGTGGGAGAGGCTCAGCACCCGGGTGCCGGGGCCGATCTCCCCGCGGATCAGAGTCACGAGCCCCTCCCTGGACTCGGCGGGCACCGGAAGGGAGAAGGTGCGCAGGGGCGCTCCCGTCCGGGCGCTCACCAACTCCCAGGGGCAGAGGCCCCCGATGTGCTCGTGATCCGTGGTGAGGATCTCGTCCTCCGGCCCCAGCTCCAGGCCGTTGGCCACGAAGCTCATGGCTTCCGTGGTGTTCCGGGGAAAGACGAATCCCTGGGGATCGGCCCCCAGGAGGCGGCCCACGGATCCCTTCAGATCGTCCCAGTCCACTCCCGGAGGGAAGGTGGCCGCCACCCGTCGTGCGTGCTCCGCCACCGCGTCCACCACCACGGAGGGGGAGGGTCCAAGGGTTCCGTTGTTGAGGTAGATCCGGTCCCCGGGGATGAGGAACTGCTCACGGACGAAGGACCAGAAGGCCTCGTCGTCGGCTTCCCCTCCTTCCTCCAGCTCACGGCCCAGAGCCTGGAGGGCCCGGGGCCAGGCCAGGGTGCTTCCCAGCAGGCCGAGAAAGGCACGGCGCTTCATGGCACCACGGCCACGAAGCTGATCTCCACCACGCCGTCCCCAACGATCCCCTCCACGGCCACACACTCCCGGGCCGGGGGATCCACGGGGAAGTACTCCCCATAGACCCGGTTCATGCCATCGTAGTCCCCCACGTCCGTCAGGTAGACGGTTCCCTGGACCACGTGGCTGAAGTCCATTCCCAACTCCAGGAAGAGATCCTGGAAGCTCTCCATGATGTTTCGGGTCTCGGCCTCGATCCGGCCTTCCGCCATGGCCAGGGTCTCTTCCGTCACCCCCACCTTGCCGGCAAAGTAGTAGGTGTTTCCCACCCGGTAGGCCTGGGAGTAGGGCCGATCCGGCAACTGGGGATGGATGGCCTCCCGACTCTGAGGGGGAAGGGGTGGAGGAGGAGCCTGACAGGCGGTGAGGAGCAGAGCCGGGACCAGGAAGCCCGGGAACAAAGCCCGGAGTGGGACGGCACGGAAGCGCATGGAATCCTCCCGTCGTTGGAGGTGGACCGATGGAACGCCCTGAAAGGGCAAGGTAGCGGGTGGCGGAGGGAATTGAAAAAGGGGTAGGTTCTCCGGATGATCGTCGGTCTGCGAAGAGCCCTGGCCTTCGCCCGGGGTTGGAAGTCCGGAGTTCCGGGACTACGGGAAGAGGCGGTGGAGATCCACAGGGGCGACCGCCGGATTCCCGGAGCGCTCCTCCTCCCGGAGGGCCCGTCCGCCCCCCTCCCCGGGTGGGTCATCCTCCACGGCATCACCCGCCCCGGACCCGGTCATCCTACCCTTCAGCGCTTCGCCCGGGCCATGGCCGGCTCCGGCGCTGCCGTCCTTGTGCCCGAGATCCCGGAGTGGCGTCAGCTCCACCTGGCCCCGGAGCAGGTCTCCGCCACCATCCGGGCCTCGGTCCTCCACCTGGACCGACGGGGGGAGGTGGGCCGGCACCGAACCGGCGTCATCGGGTTCTCCTTCGGAGCTCCCCAGGCCATCATCGCCGCCACCCACCCCTCCCTGAAGGGGCATCTGGCCGCCGTGGTGGGATTCGGGGGCTACTGCCGGCTGGAAGAGGTCGTGGCCTTCCTCTTCTCCGGACGACACGAGTGGGAGGGGCGGAGCTACGTCCTGGAGCCGGACCCCTACGGACGCTGGGTCGTGGGGGGGAACTACCTGGACCGGACGCCGGGTTACGAAGAAGCCGAGGACGTGAGTCGGGCACTCCTGGAGCTGGCCCGTATGGCGGGGGACATCCAGGTGGGGGCCTGGGAGCCCATCTTCGACACCCGGAAGGACGAGCTGGAGGAGGCGATTCATCCTTCCCGCCGAGAGCTCTTCCGGGCCTTCGCACCGGCGGCGGGACAGCCCCCCGACCGTGAGATCTGGGAGCCCCTGGCTCCGGTCCTGGCCCGGACCATCCGGGCCTCCAGTCCCCTGGCCGAGGCCCCTCCCTTCCTCCATCGGCTGGACGTCCCGGTTCGTCTGATCCACGGAAGGGAGGATCGCCTCATCCCCTTCTCCGAGACCCTTCGTCTGGGCCGGGAGTTTCCACCGGACGCCGACATCCAGGTCTTCCTCACCGGGCTGTTCAGCCATTCCCAGCGGGGGGGAACCTCGGGGCCCCTGAACAAGGCCAGGGAGGCCTACCGGTTCCTCCGGGCCCTGTCCGACATCATGGAATTGCTGTGAAACCGGCCGGAATTGCTGTGAACCGGGAATCCGGGTGGGGAAGCCCCGGGAAAAGACCAGGAGCTCAATCCTCCTCGAGGAGAGCCTCCACCACGGCCCTCACCTCCCGGTCTCGGTCCGACCGGGCCTTCTCCAGGAGGTTCCGGGCCTTGGGTGTCCCGATTCCCGCCAGGGCCCGGTAGGCGGCAATGCGCACGTCCCGCCCGGGTCGGGAGAACAGGCCCCCCAGAGCCCGCTTCTCGATGACGGGAACGGCACCGGGATCCCCGATCTGACCCAGGGCCTGTAGAGCCCCCACCCGGACGTCCTCCTCCTCGTCCTCTTCCAGGAGCTGGAGGAGAGGCTTCAGGGCCTTCTCCACCTTCAGGACCCCCACGGACCGACAGGCTGCCGCCCGGACCTCCGGGTCCTGGTCGTTCAGCATCCCCACCAGGAGCATCTCCGCGTCCTCCCCTCCCAGCTTGCCCAGGGCCCGGACGGACTCCAGGCGGACCCGGGGGTCCGGGTTGGCCAGGGTACCGGTGATGTGGGAAACGGCCTCCTCGGCCTCAGCCCCCATCTCCCCAAGGATGGCCACACCGTTCCGGACCACGAACCAGCGGGGATCATCCACCATCTCCTGGGCCCGTTGCATGCCGGCGGCGCCCAAGGCCACCAGGGCATCCATGAAGACCCGCCGCTGGTAACGGCCCCGGGCCTCCACCAATGCGTCTCCCAGAGCCTCCGCCACCTCGTTTCCCAGATGGGGAACCATGGCCAGGTAACGGGCCCGCTCCTCTTCGTCCCGGACCTCTCCCAGGCGCCCCACGATGCGGCTGGCCACGGTAGGCGTGGTGAAGGCCGCCGCCAGTGCCTCCAGCTCCCGGGCGCGAGCCGGTGAGGAGCTGACGACGCAGGCGTCCCCCAGTATCTCCACCATGTCGGTGAGAGCGGTGATGTCCCGAGCCTCCCTCCGCCGGACACCCTCGGCCCGGATTTCCTCGGCCAGACGCTCCCGCTCCTCGCCGGACGCCTCGCCGTAGGCCCGGACCATCTCCGCCAGCTCCTCAGGAGAGAGGAAGGCATCCTGGGGCTCGTCGGAGAGCGCAGCTTCCGCGTCCTCTTCCTTGTCCTCTTCGGAGAGAGGGGGCCGGGTCTCAAGGCTTGCCTCTCCGGTCCCGGCTGTCAGGGTCCGCTCTCCGGAGCCCCCCGCGCCCGGGGACAGGAGGAGGGGCTCCTGCCGCAAGTCGTGGGTCGGAGGCTCCCGGGCGGGTGTCTCGGAAGGGGGCGCATCCTCTCCCGGGGAGAAGAGGCGCTGGATGGATGCCGCCATCCCCACCGGAACGGCGCCGGTGGAGCGGAACGACAGGCCCAGGGCATCCTCCAGGCCCAGAAACCGAAGGGAAGGACTCCCGCCGGGAGCGTCCTCGGAGGTCAGGAGCCGGGACAGAAAGTCCTGGAGAAGGTCCGGCTCCAGGGGCTCCTGAAGCCTCAGCTCCTGGATCCCGGCGGAGTCCAGGGCCTCCCGGAACCCCTCGGTATCCCGCTCGTCGTCCTCCTCCTCTACCTCCAGACCATCCCAGACCTCCGGGTCGTCCACCCGGAGCACCGTCCAGCCCTCCCTCTCCTGGACCTCCCGAACCTCCTCCAGAGCGCGGAGGAGCTCCGGGTCACCGGAGGACCGGGTCTTCGTGAGGTTGAGGGCCCGAGAAAGAGCCGGAAGAAGATTGTTGGACGCTGACATGTCGGGGGAAATCCGGAGAATGGAGGAGTGTTCATCGAACGCACCGGCCTCCCGGAGACCGACCAGGGGAAATCTAGCGAGGGGAAAGGGGGAAAGCGAGAATGCCCGCCTGCCTGGCCCGGGCCGGGGCCCCTCGGCTATTGTAGTGCCCGGTCCCGGGACCCGGCCAAGGGGATTCCGGGGCGCAAGACAGCCCGGTTTCGGGGCCCTGACGCGGCCGGTCCCGCCGCCCCCGGATTCAGCGACGTCGCGAACACGGAACACGGATACGCCATGAAGATCGCCCTTCCCACCCTCCGTAACTCTCTTCTCGTCACCCTGATCTGTGCCGGCTTCTTGGCCGCCTTTCCCGCCCTCGTTTCCCAGCCGCGGCTCTCTGCCCAGGAGACCGGGGGAGCCCAGGAACTCCAGACGCAGGACCTCCAGGACCTGAGACTCCGGACCATCGGTCCCGCCGTCATGAGCGGGCGGATCGTGGATATGGCCGTGGTGGAGGCGGATCCGAACGTCTTCTACGTGGCCTCGGCCACCGGCGGATTGTGGAAGACCACGAACAACGCCGTGACCCTCACTCCGGTCTTCCAGAACCAGCCGGTCCACTCCATCGGGGACGTGGCCGTCCACCAGGTGGATACCAGCCTGGTGTGGGTGGGCACCGGGGAGCGGGCCAACCGACAGAGCACGTCCTGGGGGGACGGGGTCTACCGGTCGGAGGACGGGGGACGGACCTGGGAGAACGTGGGCCTGACCGACAGCCACCACATCGGGCGCATCGCCCTGCATCCCACGGACCCTGACGTGGTCTACGTTGCGGCCATGGGCCACCTCTGGGGACCCAACCAGGAGCGGGGCCTCTACAAGAGCGTGGACGGAGGCGCCACATGGGAGCGGATCCTCTTCGTGGACGAAGACACGGGGGTGGTGGACGTGGCCCTGGATCCGGACAACCCGGAGATCGTCTACGCCGCCTCCTACCAGCGGCGCCGCCGGCCCTTCGGCTTCCACGGAGGCGGCCCGGGGAGCGGGCTGTGGAAGTCCACGGACGGTGGCCGAACCTGGAAGAACCTCCAGGAGCTGGCCCCCGGAAACGGGCTTCCGGAAGGAGAAGTGGGGCGGATCGGGATCTCCATCTACCGGTCGGACCCCCGGATCGTCTACGTCTGCGTGGAACAGGGGCTCCGCTACAACGCCTCCACGGCCTACGAGGAGCGGAAGGCGGGCATCTACCGCTCGGAAGACCGTGGAGAGAGCTGGACCCACATGAGCGACTGGAACCCCCGGCCCATGTACGCCAGCCAGATCCTGGTGGACCCCAACGACGACCAGCGGATCTACATGGTGAACGCCTTCTCCTGGTCCGACGACGGGGGCGAGAACTTCACCCGGGCCCGACAGTCCCTTCACGGGGACGACCGCTTCGTGTGGGTCAACCCGGAGGACTCGGAGCACGTCATGAAGGCGGACGACGGGGGACTGGGGATTTCCTACGATCGGGCACGGACCTGGCTCTACATCACCCACCTTCCCGTGAGCCAGTTCTACCGGGTGAGCTACGACTTCCGCCATCCCTACTGGGTCTACGGAGGTCTGCAGGACAACGGAAGCTGGGCCGGTCCCAACGCCACCTACCGCTCCGAGGGGATCCTGAACCACGACTGGGTGAAGTGGGGCGGCGGGGACGGCTTCCTGAACCTGGTGGACCCCAGGGACGACCGGACCCTCTACGTGGAGTCCCAATACCTGGGATTGGACCGGGTGGACCTGGAGAACGGGCAACGCCAGCGGATCCGGCCCGGAGATCCCACCGGGGCCATCGGGGCCCGGCGGAACTGGGAGACCTGGCTGGACCTGGAGGGACCGGAGCAGCGTTTGGGCAACGCCATGGAGCCGGCGAACTGGGACGGGCCCTTCCTCCTGTCTCCCCACGACCCGAACACGGTCTACGCCGGCACCGCCGTGCTGTGGAAGAGCACGGACCAGGGGCGGAGCTGGACGAGCCTGGGGGACCTCACCACCGGCGCGAAACGCCAGACCCTGCCCATCATGGGTGAGCTCCCCACATCCGAGACCCTCTCCCTGGACGATGGGATCCCCTACTACCCCACCCTCACGGCCATCGCCGAGTCGCCCCTGGAGGAGGGGGTGCTCTACGTGGGTACCGACGACGGGAACCTCCAGGTCTCCCGGGACGGGGGAGCCACCTTCCAGGAGGTCTCCCAACGCCTTCCCGGAGCCCCGGCCGACGCCTGGATCAACGGCATCGAGGCCTCCCAACACAGCCGGGGTCGGGTCTATGTGGCCCTGAACAATTACCGGAACGACGACTTCGCCAACTACCTCTACCGGTCGGACGACTACGGCGAGAGCTGGCGGGACATCACCGGGGATCTACCTCCCCGGCGGGTCACCCGGACCGTCCGGGAGGATCCCAGGAACCCGGATCTCCTGTACCTGGGCACCGAGCTGGGGATGTTCCTGTCCCCGGATGCCGGAAGCCACTGGGTGGAGCTCCGGAGCGGCCTGCCCACGGCGGCGGTGAACGACCTGGCGGTTCATCCCAGGGACAACGACCTGATCCTGGGCACCCACGGGCGTGGCATCTGGATTCTGGACCAGGTCAACGCCCTCCAGGAGCTCACCCCACAGGTCATGGCCTCCGCCGTTCACGCCTTCTCCACGGAGCCGGCGGAGCAGATCCGCTACCGGAGGGAGAAGGGTCATGCGGGAGACATGGTCTTCCGGGGCCAGAACCCCCCCGCCGGAGCCATCCTGGACTTCTGGCTTCGGGAGGATGCGGAGGAGGTGGCCCTCACCGTCCGGACCGAGGCCGGGGAGGAGGTGGCCCACTTCACCGCTCCAGGCAGAGCCGGGATGAACCGGGTGATCTGGAACCTCCGCTTCAGCGAGCCGGACCAGGAAGCCGGGGAGGTGCCCGGAGGCCCCCTGGTGGTGCCGGGCCGCTACGCCGTGGAGGTCCGGGCCGGCGGCCGGAGCTCCGAGACCCGCCTGGAGGTCCGGGAAGATCCCAGGATCCAGGTGTCGCCCACTGTCCGCCGGGAGTGGACCGAGACCCTCCTGGAGCTGGCGGCCCTGGCCCGGGAAACCCGCCATCGGGCCGAGGGAATGGAGGCCTGGGTGGAGGAGCTGGAGGAGGAGGGAGCCGCCGGGGAGGAGTCCCTGGCCAAGGCCCGGGATCTCCTCAGGGAGTGGGAGGAGCTGAGCTACCGGGCCAGCCGACTCCGGAGAGAGGTGTCCGGGTGGGTGGGGCCCCTGACGGAGCAGCAGCGCTCCCAGTGGGACTTCTACCGGGAAATGCAGGGCACCCTGGAAGAAGAGACCGTGGAGCTGGAAGAGGACCTGGGGAGGGGCGGACGGTGACCTCGAGGGGCACGCCCGTTCTCCTTCTCCTCCTGATCCTGGTCGCCCTCCCCCCTTCGGCGGAGGCCCAGACCTCCGGGACCACGGCTTTCCGAGGCGTAAACGTCCTCCCCATGGACCGGGAGAGGATCCTGGAGGACCACACCGTCCTCGTCCGGGAGGGGGTCATCCGTGAGGTCGCTCCCTCCCACAGGGTCTCCCTCCCGGAGGACGCCCGGATCATCGAGGGCGAGGAACTCTTCCTGCTGCCGGCCCTGGGAGACATGCTGATCCGTCTTCCGGGCCGGGAGGCCCCGGAAGGCCTGGTGGGGGACCTTCTCTTCCTCTACCTGGCCAACAACGTGACGACGGCCCGGGTGCTGGACGGAGGGTTGGAGCACCTCCGCCTGAAACGGAGGATCCAGCAGGGGGACATCCTGGGGCCCACTCTCTACGTGGCGGCGCCCCCCTTCGACAGCGCCACGGCAGCCCATCCGGACACCCTCATCGCCCGGCTCATGGCCCACCGGAGCACCGGCTACGACTTCCAGGAGATCCGGGGCCACATCCCCCTTCTCTCCTGGGACTCCATGACGGAGGCGGCCCATTCAAGGGGTTACACCTTCGGGGGTCTGATTCCCGACTCGGTGGGGATCCGGCACGCACTGTCCACGGGAATCTCCTTCATCCATCACCTGGACGGCTACCTGCCGGAGGTGGTGCCCCCGGAGGTGAAAGCCCGCATGGAGGACGAGGAGGATCCCCTCCCCCTGGGGCAGGTCCTGCCGGCGGTGGAAGGCCGGCGGATGCGGGCCATGGCCGCACACACTCGCGCCGCCGACACCTGGGTGGTTCCCACGCTCCGGCTGTGGGAGAACCGCTACCGGCCCCTGGCCCCGGACTCCCTCCTGACCCTTCCGGAGATGGCCTACGTGCCCCAATCCATGAAGGCGGAGTGGGTCGGGGAGAAGGCCCGGGGGCCGTCGGTGAATGAGGAGACGGCCCGGCTCCTGACCGACGCCCGCCGACAACTGGTTCGGGCCATCACCATGGCCGGGGTGGGCGTGCTCCTGGGGTCCGACTCCCCTTCCCTCTTCAACGTACCGGGCTTCGCCCTCCGGCACGAGATGGAGAGCACCCGGGCCGCCGGTCTCACGCCCTACGAGGTGCTGGTCCTGGCCACCCGGAACGTGGCGGAGTACGCTGGACGGGAGCTCCGGGAGGCGGGGAACTTCGGTCGGGTGGAGGTGGGCAACCGTGCGGATCTGATCCTCCTTCGGGGCAACCCCTTCCGGAACCTGGATCATCTGTGGGACCAGGAGGGAGTCATGGTCCGGGGTCAGTGGATGAGCCGGGAGGAGATGGACGCCGGTCTGGCCCGATTGGCGGAGAAGTACGGGGCCCCGGCCGGAGAAGGCCGGAAGCCATGAGCCCGGAGGGCCCTTCTCTCCGGAGGGAGCTGGGCGTCTTCGGGGCCATGATGATGGGACTGGGCTCCATCCTGGGAACAGGGGTCTTCGTGGCCGTGGGCATCGCCGCCGGGATGGCTGGACCCGGCATTCTCCTGGCCATTCCCGTGGCGGCCCTACTGGCCCTGTGCAACGCCCTGAGCAGCGCTCAGCTGGCCGCCAATCATCCGGTGAGCGGTGGAACCTACGAGTACGGCTACCGCTACCTCCATCCCGCCCTGGGCTTCACCGCGGGCTGGGCCTTCCTCCTGGCCAAGAGCGCGTCCGCCGCCACGGCGGTCCTGGGTTTCGCCGGCTACCTCCTCCATGCCCTGGGCGTGGGCCGGACCTGGCTGGTGCCCGTGGCCGTAGCCGCGGCCCTGTCTCTCACCGGGGTGGTCCTGGGGGGAATCCGCCGGTCCCACACCGTGAACGTGACCATCGTCTCCGTGACGATCCTGGCCCTCCTGGTGTTCGTCCTGGGGGGCCTTTCCCCTCTCCGTGAGGCCGGGACCCAGCACTTCCTGCCCTTCCTTCCTACCGGGGAGGAGGGTGGGTCCGGACCCTTGCCCTCCCTCCTCCAGGCCACGGCCCTCATGTTCGTGGCCTACACGGGCTACGGGAGGATCGCCACCCTGGGGGAGGAGGTCCGGGAGCCGGAACGGACCATCCCCCGGGCCATCGTCCTCACCCTTCTGGTCTCCGCCGCCCTCTACGTGGGGGTGGGGGTGGTGGCGGTGGGTACGGTGGGGCCGGAGTTCCTGGCCCGGGCCACTGCCGGGGAGGCGGCTCCCCTGGAGGTGGTGGCCGAGACCTTCTCCGTCCCGGGGGCCGGACCCCTGGTGGCCCTGGGAGCCATCACCGCCATGCTGGGAGTGTCCCTGAACCTCCTCCTGGGGCTCTCCAGGGTTCTCCTGGCCATGGGGCGCCGGGGCGACATGCCCGGGTTGGTGGCCCGTCTGGACGCCTCCGGCACCAGCCCCCGCTGGGCGGTCCTGGCGGTGGGTCTCCTGGTGGCGGGACTGGCCCTGGTGGGAAGCGTGGAGACCACGTGGTCCTTCAGCGCCTTCACCGTGCTCCTCTACTACGCCGTCACGAACCTCTCGGCCCTGCAGCTCACGGCCCGGGAGCGCCTCTTTCCCCGGGTCTTCCCCTGGGCCGGTCTCGGAGGGTGCCTATTCCTGGCCTTCTGGGTGGACCGGACCATCTGGGTTACGGGCCTCCTCCTCCTGGGAGCGGGTCTGCTGTGGCACGGGTTCCGGCGGAGGAGCTGACCCGGCGTCACCGCCGGTCCCAGCCGGGACGACCCCCGGCTCCGGGCTTCGGACCTTGCGGTCACTCTTCCTCCCGACGCACGGCCACGTAGGCCCGATAGCCCAGGCGCAGGGTGAAGGCGTGGATCACATGGAAGGGCTCCAGCACCCGCTCCACCTCCGCCGGCAGGAGGGGAGGCCAGGTGGGCCAGGGATGGGCTTCGGGCTCGTGCCGGATGCGTTCCAGGCTCTGGAGGGTGAACCGTACGGGTCGGGGAGGCCGGTCCGGGGAAGCGTTCACCAGGATGTGAAGCAGGGCGCCCTCCGAGGTCAGGCCCGCCAGGCGCTCCACCAGCAACGGATGCTCCTCCGGCGACATGCGGTCCAGGAGATCCCAGGCCAGGACCACGTCGAAGAGCTCCCGGGCGCCGGAGGGGAGGGCCTGGAGAGCCGTGGCCCAGTTCTCGCCCCGGGCCGGAGCCCCCAGGAGATCCGCGAAGCGGATGCGGCGAGCGTAGCGGCTGTAGATGTCCAGGTGGGTCCGGGCCGCGGGACCCAGGTCCAACACGGCGTGGGTCCCGTCGGGCTCGAGCTCGTGGAAGAGGGCGGCGATCCCCGGGGCGGCCCGCTCCACCGCCGGGGGACCCGTCTCCTCCGTGTCCTCAGGCTCCTCCGCCTCCTCCGCCTCCGACTCCGGGGGCGGTTCGGGCCAGAGCCGTCGCAGCCATCTCACGGCTTCACTCGGTGGGGGAACGAGGACGCAGGCTCTCTATACCTTGGCCTTTCCCGACTTCTCCTGGGCGTCCTTCCTGGTGTCCGAGCTCGAGGGGCTCCCATCCCCGGAGCCCCCGGCCGTTCCGCTGGACTTCGTGGGCCCGGAGTCCCTCCCGGATTCCTGGGAGGACGACGCATCGGCCTTCCCGGACTCCTTGCCCGGAACGCCCATGTCGATCCCTCCCCGGAAGTTCGCCCCGTCCTCCAGGACGACCCGGGGCGCGGTGATGTCTCCCTGCACCTGGGCCGAGCTGGTGAGAATCACTCGCTCCTCGGCTTTCAGGTCCCCCTCCACGAATCCTTCCACCGTCACGACCCGGCCGGTGATGTTCGCCGTCACCTTTCCCTCTTCTCCCACAGTCACCGCCTGCTTCTCCAGCTCCACCGAGCCGTCGATCTCACCCTGGATGAGGAGGTCCTCGTTTCCCCTCACCTCGCCCCGGATGGTGATGGAACGGCCGATGGTGGCCCGTTGCTCCCCGGAGGGCGGCGGGGGGGCCGGCCGGGACGGAGCCGGGGACTCCTCCTTCTTGGGAGTCGCTGGCGGACTGCTCGGGGTCTCGTCTTTCTTCCACATTCCTGGCCTCCCTGATGTGAGCCTCTGGCATGGCGGGGACGTGCTCCGGTCCAGAATCTTCTTGTATTTGCAACAAACCTGCCAGGCTCCCGCCACTCCGGCGAAACCGGGCAAGCGGGGCAGCCATCGGCGCGTCCCGGGGACGTTCCGCACCGGTCACCGACAGTCCCGTCCGGCGCCGCAACGATCCCGTCCGCTCCGCACACGCTCCCATCCGGGGACCCCTGCCCCGAAACGAGGCAGGTCACCGGAAACGGGACAGGAGCTCCGGGAGACCTCCCCCCTCCTTCCCATCAACCTCCCGGGGCGTCCCGGAACCGGTAGGCCCCGGGGTAGTCCGGGCGTTCCGCCTTCTCCTTCCCGCTCCACTCCCGTATGTCCAGACGCAGGACCGTGGTTCGGGCCAGGTCCTCCGCACTGGTGGGCCGGTAGTCCCGGCCGGGCTCCAGGTGGGGAGCGTACTTCTCCATGAGAAGGCGGAGACCGAGCTCCGCCTCCCGGGCATCCTCCACCACCACACCCGTGCCGGTCACCACGACACTTGCGTACTCCAGGCCGAACTCCGCCGCCTGGCGGGCCGGCAACAGACGTCCCATCTCGAACACGGTGAGGGAGGCCGGCCCACCGTCTCCCTCCAGGACTCTGCGGGTCCGGCCCCGGAGGCCTGTGTGCATGTAGAGGGCCTGGCGGGTCTCGTCGTAGGCGTAGAGAAGGGGTATGGCCACGGGGTAGCCCTCGTCCACCGTGGCCAGAACACCCACGGCGCCCCGGCGCAGGAAGCCCCGAATCCAGCCCTCACCCTTCCCCCGGTCCTTCCGCCCGGGATAACGAAGCTCCGGCGTCATCCAAGCGCTCCTTTCCGGAAAGCCGGTGAGGTTCCGGGAGTGCCGAGCCGATACGGCATGAACGTCCTCCGCCGGGACGGACCCGGGGTCAACACCGACTCCTTCCCTGGCCATCCGACACGAGTGCTCTCGGCCACAGCGGCCCTGGGCTCACGGCCGTCCGGCTCCGTCCAGCTCCTGGATGGTGACGGTGGAGGGGCCCCGCTCCCGCTGGAGACGCCGGGCCACGGCCTCGGCCTCCCTCCAGGCCCGGAGGACATTCTCTCCGGCCAGCTTCCGGAGCTCGGCCTCCGTCCAGCCCCGGCGGGCCAGCTCGGCGAAGAGACTCGGAAAGTCCGAGACGTCTTCCAGACCCACGGGGACCGACGAGATCCCGTCGAAGTCGCTCCCGATGCCCACGTGATCGATCCCCGCCACCTCACGGACGTGATCGATGTGGTCCGCCACGTCGCCCAGGGTGGCCCGGGGAGCCTGATCCCGGGGCCCCTCCCACGTCCGCAGGGCCTCGCTCACGTAAGAGGGGACAAAGGTGACCATGACCACCCCGCCGTTCTCCGGCATGCGACGGAGGATGGAGTCCGGAACGTTCCGGACATGGTTCGTCAGGGCCCGGGCCGAGGAATGGGAGAAGATGATGGGCGCCTCCGAGACGTCCAGGACGTCACTCATGGCCCCGTCGGAGACATGGGACAGGTCCACCAGCATCCCCAGCCGGTTCATCTCCCGGATCACCTCTTCCCCGAAGGCGCTCAGTCCCCCGTGCCGGTGCTCGTCCGTGGCCGAGTCCGCCCAGTCGATGGTGCCGCTATGGGTCAGGGTCATGTACCGGACGCCCAGGTCGTAGAAGGCCCGGAGGGCTCCCAGGGAGTTCTCCAGGGCATGGCCTCCTTCCATTCCAAGCATGGAGGCGATCCTCCCGGAACCGAAGATCCGCTCCACGTCGGAGACGCTCAGGGCCAGCTCCAGGTGGTCCGGATACCGCTGGATCATCTGTCGGGCAATGTCGATCTCCTCGAGCTGGACCCGGGCGGCACCCTCCTCCACGGCCCGGAAGGGCACGTAGACGGACCAGAACTGGGCCCCCACACGCCCCTCCCGGAGCCGGGCCAGATCCGTGTGGCCCGACGTGGGCCGGCGGAGGTCGTAGGCGGCCACGTCCATGGGAGCCTCGTCGTGGTTCCGGATGGCCCAGGGCAGGTCGTTGTGGCCGTCCACCAGGGGCGTGGTGGCCAGGACCTCCAGGGCCAACTCCCGGTGCCGGTCCGAGGGACGGGGATGGTCCTGCTGGCCCAGGAGGGGGGAAGCCGGGGCCAGGAGGACGGCCAGGAGGAGGAGCAAGGAGAGGCGCATGATCATCGGTCCGTAATGGAGGTGGTGAAGGAGCCGGCCCGGGTCTCCACCTCGTCCAGGACGAACTCGGCGAAGGGCAGGGCACAAGTGAAGGCGGGAGACACGGCGTTCAGAACGTGGAACGACCGGTCGTCCCCCTCCAGATGGAAATCCATGAGCATGGCCCGCTCCTTCCGGTGGAAGAGCTGGGCCCGGATGCCCGGAGTTCCCCAGCGTCGGAAGGAGTCGGTGGGCATGCCGTCCACCAGGAGGGCGGCTTGCTTCACCAGAATGGGCCGAAGATACTTTTTCACCTCCTCCAGGGCGATGTTCCGGAACTCGAAATCGTTGCGGAGGAAGAGGGAAGCCTCCATGGCCAGGATGGAGGCCATCTCTCCCAGCTTCAGGTTTTCCAGGCCCCGGTAGTGCTCCCGCCAGAAGGCGGGAATGGCCGTGGGTCCGATCTTCACCTCTCCCTCCACCCCGATGGTGAAGTGAACTCCGAGCCAGGGCCGGGACAGGATGGGAACCGGGTAGATGTGGACCCGGGGGCGCTTCCTGGGAGGATCGCCGTAGAGGTAGATTCCCTTGAAGGGGAGGATCCCCAGGTCTTCCCCGAAGCCGTAGCTGTGGGCCAGGCGATCGGCGTAGAGGCCGGCAGCGTTGATCAGGTACCCGGGCTCGACGAATCCGTCGCTGGTCTCCAGCTTGTTGCCCTTCCGTCCCAGGGCCCGGACGCCGGTGCGGATCTCCACCCCCGCTTCGGCGGCGTCCCCGGCCGCCACGGTCACGATCTCGGCAGGGTCCACCGAGGCCGTTGTGGGAGACCACAGGGCCTTCTCCCAGGTCCGGGCCGCAGGATCGATCTCCCTGGCCTCGGCCTGGGACACCACCTCCAACCGGACCCCGTTCCGGTCCCCCCTCCGCTTCAGCTCGTCGATGCCCTCCAGCTCCCCGGCGTCCTTGGCCACCACCAGCTTCCCGCACCGGTTGATCCTCAGGCCCCGTTCCAGGCAGTACTCCGTCCACCGGCGGGTGCCTTCCCGGGAGAAACGGGCCTTCAGGCTGTCGGCGCTGTAGTAGAACCCGGCGTGGAGGACACCGCTGTTCCGCCCCGAGGCGTGACGGCCCACGGCGTCTTCCTTCTCCAGGAGGCTCACGGAGAGGTCCGGCCACCGTTCTCGGGAGGCTCGGGCAATGGTGAGGCCGATGATGCCCCCTCCCACCACCAGGATGTCCGGGCTGCGTCCACGGGTCATGACATACCTCGACTCGAGATGAGTCCTTCGACGTTCGAGGGCCGGGCCCTCGGATGTCTGGGAAGCAAAGGGGTTCGGCGCCATTCGGTCAAGAGGACCGGAGAGGGGAGCCGGTCCCGGGCGTCGGCGCGTCACTCCCGGGCATCAGCTTGCGGACTCCACCACCCCGAGCCAACCCAGAGGCCCTGGAAGGCGTCTCATTGAATGAAGCACTCCCCTTGTTCCATTCCAGGAGTCCCTTGAGGAGTCTCTTAACGAATCCCACCCCTGGACCCGTCCGTAGAGGAGGAAGAGGGAGCCCCAGGGCCCAGGGGACGAGGCGAGGTGATGAGCCGACGTGGCGAGGCACCCATGGACCGAGGAGACGGGGCGTCGAGGAGACGATGTGAGGAGGAGACGATCCAGGCCATGGACCCTGTAGAGACTTCCCAGGACAAGACGACGAGCTCCCGCTGGCATTCCCTCCGGACCTTTCTGGGAGAGCTTCGCAGACGGAAGGTCTGGGAGACCATGGTGGCCTACGCTGCCGTGGTCTTCGTCCTCCTCCAGTTGGGGGAAATCGTCTTCCCCGCCTTTTCCGCCCCGGACTGGGCCCTTCCCGTGCTGGTCCGGTGTTGCTTCCTGGGCCTGCCCCTGGTCCTGGCCCTGGCCTGGGTCTTCGACGTCACCTCCCAGGGCATCGAGAAGACCGAGTACGAAACCGCTGCGGAGACGGCTCCGGCCGCCTCTACGGATACGGGCCATCCCCTCCTGCCCCGTCTGGCCCTGGTGGCGGTGACCCTGGCCACGGTGGGAAGCCTGGGTTGGCTCACGGTGAAGGACAGCCTGGCCACCGAGGTGCCGGCGGACCCGGCGGCCTCTTCCTCGCCGGGGCCGGCTACCGCCTCCCTGAAGACGGAGACCGGGGATGCGGAGGAGCTCCCGGTCCGGTCCCTGGCCGTCCTCCCCCTGGACGACTTCAGTGAGGTGGAGGGAGGAGCCTACTTCACCGCGGGACTCCACGAGGAGCTCGTCTCCCAGCTCAGTCGCCTGGGGTCGGCCCGAGTCGTGTCCCGGACTTCGGTGGTCCAGTACGACCGGACGGGGAAGACCATGCCCGCCATCGCCCGGGACCTGGGGGTCGAGGGCGTGGTGGAAGGGTCCGTCTATCGGACCGGAGACCGGGTGCGTATCACGGTCCAGCTCATCCACGGGCCCTCGGACCGGCACCTGTGGGCCAACAGCTACGAGGGGACCACGGAAGACGCCATCGCCCTGCAGGGAGAAGTGGCCCGGGCCATCGCCCGGGAGATCCAGACGGAGCTCTTCCCGGATGACGTCCCCTCCCCGCCCCAGAGCCGCGTGGCAGCGAATCCCCAGGCCCAGGAGGCCTACCTGAAAGGGCGATACGCCCAGGCCAAGGCGTCCCCCCAGAAACTGCAGGAGGCTGTGCAGCACTACCGGGCCGCCCTGCGGCACGACTCGGGCTTCGCTCCGGCCTATGCCGGTCTGGCCGCCTCCCGGCTCCTCCTCTCCCTGGAGGCCGGCGACTCGGCCGCAGACGGCTTGGTGGTGGATTCCGGAGTGACGGAGCCCCTCAGGAAGGCCCTCGCCCTCGACGAGTCTTCCCCGGAGGCACGGGCGGTGCTTCTCTCTCTCACGGGCATGCCCGGCCTCCTGGCCGGAGGATCCCTTCCTCCGGGAGACGGGGCTCCGGAATCGGGAGAGCAAGACGACGCCGGGTCCCTGGAGGTGGAGCTCAGCGTGGCCGCCACCGAGTTCGGCCGCCAGCTCCAGCGTTCCCTTCACGAGAGGGCCTGGTCGGGGCCTCCCCGGGATTCTTCCGACGGCTACCCCGGGTACATGAGTGCCGTCCTCCGACTCCGCCTGGCCGGGAGCCTCCGGGAGTCGGAGGAGATCCTGCGAAAGGTGGTGGAGGGCCGTCCCGGAGAGATGGATGCCTGGCGGGCCCTGGAGAGCCTGAAAGCGGGAGAGGGTGACATCGCCGGAGCGGTGGAGGTTCGTCGGAGGTGTGTGGCGGCGAACGGAAACTCCCCCGAAGCCCGGACCTCCCTGGAACGCCTGGAGGAACTCTACGGTGCCCAGGGGGAGAGAGGGTTCTGGATCTGGAGGCTGAGCCAGCTCCAGGAGCGACGAGCCCGGGGAGAAAAGGTGTCCTTGGTGGATCTGGCCCGGGCCCAGCTGGCCCTGGGACAAACGGACAGGGCCCTGGATCTCCTGGCCGAGGCGGCGGAGAGCCGGGACCGGCAACTCCTCACCGTGTGGACAGACCCGGCGTGGGACACCCTCCGGACCGATCCACGGTTCCGGGAAATCCTGGCCCGGGTCCGAAAGGGCCGCTCCTGACGCCTTCTGCCCCGCCTTCCTTTGCGCCGGAGGCCCTGTAAGGCCATTCTCCACCCGAATCCGCCCCTCTGACCTCTCTCGGGGGAGATCATGTCTCGAGCATCCCGTGTTCTTCTCGCCGGCCTCTTCCTGGGCGGCCTCCTTCTGTTGTCAGCCCTGGGGCCCCGGGGCCTCTCCGGTCAGCTCCCCGGGGAATTTCCCAACCGCTGGAGCCAGGTGTCCGCCGAGCTCCGGGATACCCTGGATGCGGCGGGGATGGTGGGCAGCTCCTGGGCCTTCCTCCACCGGGGGGAAGTGGTGGCCCACGAGACCTTCGGCCATGCCCACCTGGAGACGGGCCGAAAGGTGGACCAGGAGACCATCTATCACTGGGGGTCCATCACCAAGACCCTGACGGCAATCGCCATTCTCCAGCTCCGGGACCGGGGCCTCCTGAGCCTGGACGATCCCATCCTGGACTACGTTCCCGAGCTTCGGGAGGTCCACAACCCCTTCGGGGACATGGAGGCCATCACCCTCCGTCACCTCCTGAGCCACTCGGCGGGCTTCCGGGGCCCCACCTGGCCCTGGGGCGGTCAGGAGAGCTGGCATCCCCACGAGCCCACCCGCTGGTCACAGCTCGTGGCCATGATGCCCTACACGGAGATCCAATTCCCCCCGGGAAGCCGCTTCTCCTACTCCAATCCGGGAATCGTCTTCCTGGGCCGGGCCCTGGAGGAGCTCACCGGTGAGGAGTGGGAGGTCTACGTGGAGAAGAACATCCTCCGGCCCCTGGGCATGCGCCGGAGCTATTTCGACTTCACGCCCCGACACCTACTTCCCCACCGCTCCAACAATTACACCGTCCGGGGCGGGGAACCCCGGCCCAACGGCCTGGACTTCGACACGGGCATCACCGTCTCCAACGGTGGCCTGAACGGTCCCCTGGGGGACATGGCCCGGTACCTGCGCTTCCTCCTGAACCAGGGAACGCCCCAGGAGAGAGCCCTCTACGAGACCGTCCTGGCCCGAAGCTCCCTGGAGGAGATGTGGGAGGAGGAAGTGCCCATTCAAAAGGAGGAAGGCCTGAGGGAAGCCATGGGCCTGTGCTTCTTCCTCCTGGACAGGGACGGGCACCGGTACGTGGGCCACACCGGGAGCCAGAAGGCCTTCTTCTCCTTCATCTACATCGACCCCGTGGCCAGAACAGGCGCCATCGCCGCCTTCAACAGCGTGGGCGCCGGCGGCGAGGGGCCCCTTCGTCCCGATACCCGCGCCATCCTGAACCGCCTACGGGAGACCCTCTTCCAGCGCATCTTCCCCCTCTTTCCGTCAGGACAAGGAGTGACCCCATGACCCCATCCTCCACCCCACCGGCCTACGGCGGCACGGGCTGGAAGCCCCGGGAGCTGGAGCTGCGACAGGAGCTGGGCACCCACTGGGGCCGTTGCGGCCTGGACTCGGAGTGGCGTCCTCTGAAGAGTGTCCTCCTCCACCGCCCGGGAGCCGAGGTGAACACCGTGGCCCACGACCCGGAGGCGTCCCTCATGCTGGCGCCCCCTGATCTGCAACTCCTCCAGGAGCAGCACGACGGGCTGGCGGAGGCCTACCGGGAGGCCGGGGTGAAGGTCCGGTACGTGGACCCCTCCTCTCTGCCTCCTCCGAACCAGCTCTTCGCCGCAGACCTCATGGTCATGACTCCGGAGGGGGCGATCCTGGGACGTCCGGCCTCCGAGGTCCGGGCGGGAGAGGAACGGTGGGTAGCCCGGGCCCTGGGGAAGCTGGGGGTGCCGGTCCTTCGCTCCGTCCGAGGCACCGGAACCTTCGAAGGGGCCGATCTCATGTGGATGGAACCCGGTGCGGCTCTACTGGCCCGGGGATTGCGGACGAACCGGGAAGGGGCCGCACAGGTGAGGTCCACCCTGGAAGAGATGGGGGTAGAGGTGGTGGACACGGCCCTTCCCCCGGGCACCATGCACCTCATGGGCCAGCTCCGGATCGTGGACCGGAACCTGGCCTTCGCCTGGCCTGGCCGGCTTCCCGAAGACGCCGTGGAGGCCCTGGAGGCCCGGGGCATCACCGTCCGCTTCCTTCCCCACCAGGAGGAGGCCCGGAAGGGGTTCGCCCTGAACGTCGTGGTCCTGGCCCCCCGGAGAATCCTCATGCCCGCCGGCAACCCCGGGAGCCGGGCCTTCTACCAGGAGGAGGGAGTGGAGTGCGTGAGCGTGGAGGTGGAGGAGATCGGCAAGGCCGCCGGCAGTATCGGGTGCGTCACCGCCATCCTGGAGCGGGAGACGGACCGGGGTGGGTGAAGGTGCCGCGGGGAGCCCGGACCCGGGGAGAGACACGGATGCCGTCCCTGGGAAGTCCAGTGGGACAAGGGCAGAAGACGAGCTTCCCCGGCGCCTGTCGGTGTGGAGCACCGGGGCGGTGCTGGTGGGCTCCACCATCGGCTCGGGGATCTTCCGGGTGCCCTCCGTGGCGGCGGCGGAGGGAGGGACGGTGGGGGCCGTGGGCCTCCTCTGGATCGCCGGGGCTCTCCTCACCCTCTTCGGAGCCCTCACGGTGGCGGAGCTGGCCGCAGCGTTTCCCCGGGCCGGGGGCATCTACGTCTACCTGGAGGAAGCCTACGGCCCCCTCCCGGCCTTCCTCTTCGGGTGGACCCGGCTCCTGGTGATCCAGCCGGCGTTGCTGGGGGGCATCGCCCTCATCTTCGCCGCCTACGCCGACACCTTCCTTCCCCTCACGGACTTCCAGACCCGGGGCGTAGCCATGGCGGCCATCCTGGTGCTGGGAGCCGCCAACTACCGGTCCCTGGGATGGGGGGCTGCCATCCAGAACATCTCCACCCTGGCCAAGGTGGTGGCCCTGGTGGGACTGGCTCTGGCCGTCTTCGCCCTGGGAGAGGCGGGCTCGGGAGCCCTGGCCGGGGCGGGTGGCCAGGCCGGAGCGGGAGGCCCGGCCCCCTCCACCCTCCTGGACCCCGGGAACTGGTCCGGCTTCGGGGTGGCCCTCATCGCCGTGCTCTGGGCCTACGACGGCTGGGCTGATGCCACCTACATGGCCGGTGAGGTGAAGGACCCGGACCGGGCCATGCCTCGGGCTCTCATCGGAGGATTCCTGGTGGTGGTGGGCGTCTACCTCCTCCTGAACGGCGCCTACCTCTTCGCCCTTCCCCTGGAGGCCATGGCGGCCTCGGAGCTGGTGGCGGCGGATGCTGCGTCCGCCGTCATGGGGGGAATGGGGGCCGCCGTGGTGGCGTCCCTGGTCATGCTCTCCACCTTCGGCGCCCTGAACGGAACCATGATGAGCGGCCCCCGGGTCTTCTTCGCCCTGGGCCGGGACGGTCTCTTCTTCCGCCGCATCGGTGCCGTACATCCCAGGAATCGGACGCCCCACGTGGCCGTGGCCCTGGCCACGATCCTGGGGGTGGCCTACGTCTCGGTCCGGACTTTCGAGGAGCTGGCCGAAGCCTTCATCCTGGGCCTCTGGCCCTTCTTCATGCTGGCGGTCCTGGCCGTGTTCCGCCTCCGGCGTCGGCGTCCCGGGCTGAGGCGTCCCTACCGGACCTGGGGGTATCCCCTGGTTCCCCTGGCCTTTCTCCTGGTCTCGGGGGTGATGCTGTTGAACGCCCTGGTGGCCCAGCCCATTTCCACGCTCTACAGCTTCGGGATCATCGCGTCGGGTGTGCCCGTCTACTGGGCCTGGAGGCGGTCAGGCGGGGACGTCATCCGGTGAGGGGCCGCCCGTCTCGTCCGGGTCTTCCAGGATACGGGTGAAATCCGGGCGGTTGGGGACCACACAGAGAAACTCGAAGGGCTCCAAGCCCACGGTCTCGTAGGCGTGGGGCACGCCGGCGGGGATGAAGACCACGTCGTGGGCCCCGACGTCCAGAACGTCGTCCCCGATGGTGACCCGGGCCCTGCCCCGGAGGACGTACTGTTCATGCTCCACGGAGTTGATGTGCAGGGGCATTCCCCCGCCGGACTCCATGCGGAACTTCCGAAGGGCGAAGTTCGGGCCCTCGTCGGGACCGATGAGCACCTGCTTGGTGGTCTTGATCCCCTGGGCCACCGTCTCCACGGGGACGGACCTGGACGAACGGGCGGACATGGTGCCACCTCCGAAAGGCGGAAAACGCTAGGAAC
>Ga0207797_1000605_pt1 | contig 27470 bp, 28 predicted proteins | sample PRCRCaboRojoPR_6_FD_187275 | JGI IMG/M metagenome (GOLD analysis project Ga0207797, IMG submission 187275) | Marine sediment microbial community from Cabo Rojo, Puerto Rico - PR CR 10% Liquid 1 (SPAdes) | ecosystem: Environmental > Aquatic > Marine > Coastal > Sediment | place: Cabo Rojo, Puerto... | reverse complement strand
AGAGGCTCTCGGCAATGTACGCCGAGACCACCCAGTTCGGCGCATCCACGACCTCGTTGATCTTGAGGTCGACCGCGACCGAACAGAGAAGATAGGCATCGGCCCTCGTCAACCCGCGTTCTACCTCGAGATAATCGAGCATTTCCCGAACGGCTGATTTCGTCGCGACCATGAGGTCATCAGCGATACCAGCCGTGGCCACCATCGGTTCATCGACCCCCGACGCAGTGAACGGTCCACTCGTCCGGAACCGGGGTGCCGAGAGCTCCAGATCCTCCCGGATGGAAAGACGAACCGTCACGTGCATCGGGGCTTCAATCCCGGTGATGCATATTTCCCCGTCACCTTGGGCGGCGTGGCAGTCGCCGATGCTGAATAGGCCACCGTCGACGGCGACCGGGAGGGACAGCCGCGATCCGGCCGTCAGGTGTTTGATGTCGAGGTTGCCACCGACACTTCGTGGAGGGACCGTCGAGTGCGGTCCGGGGTCGGCTGGAGCCACACCGAGGTTTCCCGGAAAGGGGGCTAATGGGACCTCAATCCCCTCGACAAACGTCCCCATCGAACCGTCAAGCTTCCAGACGTGCAGTCCCGGTTCTTCGAATTCCGAGGGCAGCAGGCCTTTGCCATCGCGTCCGGGGTAAAAATAGGTATAGCCGATCCCGTGATGGTCGAGATCGAGAATATCGATCGCCAGCGTCTCGCCGGCGTCAAGCCCCTCGATTTCGACCGGTCCGGAAAGTGGATGGCCCTGGAATTCGAGCGTCTCGATGTCTGCTGCGGTGGAGTTCGGCCCGAGTTGGCCATCAGGCGCATCCCGACACTCGAACCGAACCACGTCGCCCGGTTCGACGGTCAAGACGGGGTCGATCGAACGATCCCAGGAATAGTGGATATTGGCCGATCGATCGGCGACAACGTGATCCGGGTCGGGGGGCATACCGTCTCGGGCCACGGCCGACGATAAAAACTTGGCCGCGGTGCTCGAGGATGACGGGGACCGCCAGTACTACCTTCAATGGCGCCTTACAGAATTCATGGTCGCCGAGGACTCCATAATCGAGCTGGAACGCGGCGAGGTCGCCCCGGATTTCTCCCTGCCGGGAACCGACGGACGGACCTATAGCCTCGCTGATTTCGACAACTACGAAGCCGTCCTCCTGGTGTTCACGTGTAACCACTGCCCGTATGCGAAGGCGAAATTCGAGGCGCTCAACCGAATCGCCGAGGACTACGATCAGGTCGCGGTCGTCGGAATCAATCCGAACGACGCGGAAGAGTATTCCGAGGATTCGTTCGACCGGATGAAGGATCTCGTCGAGGACGGCACGATCCAGTACGATGCATACCTCCGCGACGAATCACAGGACGTTGCCCGTGACTATGGAGCAATCTGCACGCCGGATCCCTTCCTCCTCGAGGCAGTGAACGGGGAGTTCCACCTGGCGTATCACGGTCGGCTCGATGACGCCCTCCACCACGAGGAAGAGCCAAGCGGGGACCCTGGCTTCGAGATGCGAGCCGCGATCGACAACCTGCTCGCCGGTGACCCGATCGAGGACGAGTTCAAACCCTCCCGGGGCTGCTCGATCAAGTGGAAGTGACTTCGCCGGTTCCGTAACGTTCCTTGAGCCGTCCGGCGAGGGGGAACTATGAAATATCTCGCCTGGTCGCTCGTCGCACTCGCGAGCTACTCGATCGTGAGTCCGCTGGTGAGCTTCGTCACCCGGGACGTTCCAAGTACCGTCGCGGCACTGATCACGAACGGGATCCTTGCCATCGCCGCATTCGGGGTCGTCCTCGCCTCGGGTGAGTCGGTTGCCCCCTACCTCACCCACCAGAAAGCGCCCTACATGTACCTCGCGGGGGTCTTTCTCGCCATCGGGATCCTGGCGTACTACCGGGCCCTTTCGCTCGGCCCGGTCAGCATCGTCGTTCCGATTTTCGGGCTGTTTATCGTCACCAGTTCCGCCATCGGGATCGCCTTTCTCGACGAACCCCTGACCGCCCGGAAGGTGGCCGGGATCGCCCTTGCCCTCGTGGCGATCTATCTAACCTCGGTCGAATAACCGGTCCAATTACTCGTGGCCAGACACGTCGAGCGGTTGATACGGCGATTCGAGGTACTCCATCTCTGACTGTGAGAGATCAATATCGATCGCTTCGACCGCCTCCTCGAGATGTTCGACGCTCGTCACCCCGACGATCGGTGCATCCACACCATCCTGCTGGAGTAACCAAGCGAGGGCGATCTGGGCCATCGTCACACCCTTCTCCGCGGCAAGCTCCTCGACCCGCGCGTTGATTTCCGGGCCGCCGCCCTCCCAGTAGGGCTGTTCGTGCCCATATTGATCGGATTCACCCCGGACCGTTGACTCGTACTCGTCGTGTGGTCGGGCGAGGTACCCACGGGCCAACGGCGACCACGGGATCACCCCGATTCCTTCCCGAAGACACAGGGGGAGCATCTCCCGCTCCTCCTCCCGATAGACCAGGTTGTAGTGGTTCTGCATCGAGACAAAGCGTTCCAGCCCCGTCCGTTCGCTCGTGTGTAACGACTCGGCGAACTGGTAGGCCCACATCGACGAGGCGCCGATGTACCTCACCTGGCCGCGTCGGACGGCGTCATCGAGCGTCCGAAGGGTCTCCTCGATAAGCGTAGTATAGTCCCATCGATGGATCTGGTAGAGGTCGACCGCGTCCATGCTGAGCCGGTCGAGGCTGTTTGCCAGCTCCTGTTCGATCGCCTTCCGAGACTGCCCACCGGCGTTCGGGTTATCGGGGTCCATCTGCCCGTGGACCTTGGTGGCCACAACGGTCCAGTCGCGGTCGTACTCCGCGAGCCCCCGACCGAGGATCTCCTCGCTCTCACCGGCTGCGTAGACGTTGGCCGTATCGAAGAAGTTGATTCCGAGGTCCACCGCCCGGTCGATGATCTCGTGGCTGGCCGCTTCGTCGAGCGTCCAGTCCCTGCTCGTCCCGAAGCTCATGCACCCGAGACAGATGCGGCTCACCTCGAGGCCCGTCGAACCGAGGGATGTGTAGTCCATGCGCAGGGATGGACCGCCGTGTCAATAAGGCTGGCTCAGCCACCGATCGTGTGTCCCGCGTCCCGCCGAACGACCGCGTAGGCGACGACGGCGATCACGAGATAGAGCCCGACCAGCCCGTACGATAGCCCCGTTGAACTTCCCATCGCGAACTTGGCGATCAGGTTCGGCGGACTCTCCGGGAGAAGGGTCGCGAGCCCGAAGACCAGGAGGACGGTCAACGAATAGAGCAGCTGCGTTGATTGGCGGTCCTGCAGCCGGATCGCCAGCCCCGCACCCAACGCAACGAGCACAGTCGCCACCGCGGCCACGATCGCGAGGATGATCCACGGGTTGACGAGGGTCGTCCCGTTCATCTTGAGGAGGAATAGCCAGGCTCCGGCCTGAACGGGCGCCAAGGCGATCATCGCGAGCATCTTCCCGTCGAGGATTTCTGTGATCGACAGTGGCGTCACTCGCAGGAGATCGAGCGTGTCCTCGTCGAACTCTTCCGTGATCGCATCCGCAGCGACGCTCCCGCTGATAAACGTGGGGAGAAATGCCAACAGCGGAAGAAGCACGGTATAGGTGAACGAAAACGTGGGTGTGGAGTCGGGCGCCTCCGGCACCGGAACCGGCTGGTTCGTCAGCCTGGAGGCGAACGCGTCTCGACGGTCGCGCTCGAACACCTGGAGGGCCTTTCGAACCTGGACCACGATCATGGTCGATCGGACGCTCTCGTCGGGGACGATCGCGTTGACGTAGATCACGTCGGTCGGGAGCCGGTCGGCCACGAACACGGTATCTACCCGTCCCTGTTTAAACGCCGTCCGAGCGGCCCGCTCGGAGTCGAAGGGCTCCAGGTCCCAGTTCCCCTCCCCCTCGATCGCCTCAATGAGTTCAGACCCACCGTCGCCGGCCACGCCGATTTCGATTTCGTCAGCCGCGACGGATCCTGGATCGTACAGCGACACGAGGCCGACGAGCAGAAACGACGAAAACGCTGCGATGAACAACTGGATACCCAATGCGAGCACGATCGTCTTCTCCCGACGGAGGGATGCGAACTCCCGCCGGGCGATTCGAGTTCTACCCAAGGATGATCACCACACCGAGGTTGTACGCGGTGTGAACGAGGATCGCCAGTACGAGGGCGCCGAGATAGGGTGTTCGTCCCCGGCTCGCCCCGATGGACGAGATCGTCGCCGTTACCGTGTGTAACGCGAGCGGCGCTAACAGGACGACGCCCAACAACAGCGGGGACGAGGACACGCCCCCGAGCCCAGCACCGAGCTCGAAGGCGGCCCGGCCGAGGTCGAGCTGGAACAATCCAACGACCTGTGACACGGCCGCGGCCTTCTCACCGACGAAGAACCCGAGCCCACTCAAACACCCGACCGTGATCGCCGTCCGGACCGTTCGATCGTACCGTGCCCGTTCGTATCCGGCGTACAGGTGTAGGCTCTTGGCAACCTCCTCGATCGTCGCGATCGAACCGATGAGCAGGGGCAACGAAAGCTCCAACGGTAATACGAACAGGACGGCGATGGCCAACAGCTCGGCCAAGAAGACGAACGGGATCGCCAGGAGGCTCATAACCGCCGCCATGGCCCGTCGGTCGATCGGGTTGGCCAACGCGTCGAGCAGTTTCGCGGGAACCCGTCGCTGTGCGAACAGGTCCTCCTCTCGATAGAGCCCACCCCCGAGACCGAACAGGACGAACGCCCCAATGACGACTGGCGTGGTCGAGAAGAGGAACGTCCCCGGCGAGACGATGGCCCCTTCGAGCTCTCTCACGACAAGTGTCAGTGGCGAGATGGCGGCGATGGGATGGATGTCGGTGAAGATGGCGGGGACGAACACGTAGGTCGTCACGACGACGCTCACGGTCACGAGAACGAAGGTCAGCTCCTTGTGGGAGCGAGCGAGCAGTGCCCCGACGAACGCACAGGAGAGGAACAACAGCGCCACCGGGATCACGGCACCGAGCGAGAGCAAGCCGCCACCGATCGCCGCGGCCGTGCCCGCCGCGATCAGGAGCATGAGCGTGAAGTAGGGAAGGGTTTTTCCGGTGATGATTTCCCACCGGCTCACGGGCGACACTAGGACGAGTTCGCCCCGCCGCTTGCCCCGCTCGTGCAGGATACTGCTGGCATAGGCCTGAATGACGAAGTTCATCGGGACGATGAAGGCGAACGCGAGCACGAGCGAGATGAAGGGAAACGGCGGGCTGATGTCGGATGGCGTCCCACCGGTTTCGCCAAGCAAGGCATCAGACCCACCGATGGTTGGCAGCCCTCCCGAATCCCCGCTACCGCCCGACTGACCCGGACTCCCCTCGAATCCCTCAGGTCCATCGCCAGACCCCGATCCGGAGCCACCGGATCCCCCGCCACCATCATCCGAGGATTCAGATCGGCGGAGAAGGATCACGTTTCGCTCGACGTATTCGATCCCGACGGTGACTGGAAAGGCGGCTACCTGATCCGGCTCGGACTGCATCAGGCGATCGTTGTGGCTTTCGATGGCCGCTTTCAACGCCGACCCCGCCGCCCGACCCTTTCGGGTGTCGACGATCGTGACCTCCTCGCCCTCGATTAAGACATCCAGCTCCCCCGATCGCAGGTTTGCCAGATCGGGCTCGTGGATCGAAAACGACGGGTCATGCCGAACCGCTTCGTAGTACGGGCTCGATGGCTCGACGCCGACCCGGTAGATTCCCTCACCAGGTCCAGAACCAGCCATGAGAACGACCGGTGCCAGCGCCCCGAGGGCCAATAAGGTGACCGCCGCCAGGATTACGGCCCGCCGATCCAGCCCGGTCGCACCCGAGGTAATTTCCCACCGGGCGATGCGCAAGACGCTTCGGAGGTTCACGTTCCCTCCGCGACCGCGAGGAACACCTCTTCGAGGCTCGGTTCGTGGGTGCGGACGTCGAGGAGCTCACCTCCGGCATCATCGATCACCGACCGGAGGGTTTCGACCGCGTCCATATCGTCGACGACGCACCGATAACGGTCGCCCATCGGCTCGCCCCCGTCGACCTTGATGTCGCTGTAGACGTGATACTCGACGCCGCCGTGGGCCTCCCGAATCTCGTCCAGCGTCCCCCGAGTAACAATCTCGCCGTCAAGCATGATCGCCACACGGTCGCAGAGCTCCTCGACGTGGAACAGGTTGTGCGCACTGAATACGACCGTCCGGTCCTGGCCGAGTTCCCCGACGAATTCGATGATGGCATTGGTCGTCAAGGGGTCGAGGCCGCTCGCCGGTTCGTCGTAGATCAACACGTCCGGATCGTTCACCAGCGATCGGGCGATGGCGACCTTCCGCTTCATCCCCTTCGACGTATTCCCGAGGGGGCGATCACGCACCTCGAGATCGAGGCGGTCCAGCGTGGAGTCGATCCGGTCATCTGCGACGGACCGGGGCACATCGTACAGGTCGGCGAAAAACCGAAGGTAGGACCGGGCCGTCATCTCCTCGTAAACCGGTGAGTCCTCGGGGAGAAACCCGAGGTTGCGACGCATGTCCCGTTCGCGGCTATCGTATCCGGCGACCGTCGCCGATCCGGCCGTGGGTTCCAGTAAGCCTGCCAACATCTTGAGGGTGGTTGTCTTCCCGGCACCGTTCGGACCGATGAGGCCGAAGATTTCGCCGCGGTCGACGGCGAACGTACTGCCGTCAACGGCGACGACATCGCCGTATTCCTTGCGTAACTCCGCGGCCTCGATCATTACTGCTGGCCAAGGTAACCCGACCGATGTTCCTTACGGTTGGGTTATCAGAACTGGTAATCGTCCTACTCGGATCGGGGCCGACCGACCGGCGTCGCAAGCGACGAGCCGAGGATGGCCTGGTCGAGGTCTTCGAATTCCGAAAGGTATTCCCAGCGCTCCGATCGCAGGACTGCCAGTTCATCGTCGAAGTCTTGGATGTAGTCGGGGGGATAATACTCGGAGATATCGATACCGGGGACGCTTTCGGGGATGGTCAACTCGAGGCGGTCGTCGGTCGTCCACTCGATGGTCTCACGGGCGACCCCGTTGATCAGCGTAACCGTCTCCGAGACACCGATATCGATGCCCTCCCGACCCACCTCGCCGGTGTTGAGCAGAAAGCACTCAACGTCGTTGTCCCTCACCAGTTCGAGGAACCGATTGCCCTCGTCACCTCTCGACCCGATGATGAACGGATTGGTCCCCACGACTCGGATGGAATCGCCCGCCTTGTCCGGGTCGCCGGCACTCGTCTGGATCGATTCGCCAAGCATGAAGGCCGCCGCCCCCTCGGTGGGCGAGAGTTTGGCGATCGGCGGCATCAGCGGATTACGCGTGATGAAGAAGACGTGATCGGGGCTTTCGAGGTCGATATCGTCGGCCGCATGGGGCAGATCGGCCCGACGTATCGATGCCCGACCGTTCGTCGTCAATGATCCGTCGTTGAAATCCACATTCCCGTCTCGATCGACAGTGACGTTCTCGAGAACGGCGCTTTCAGCCGTCGCGGCTTCGTAGAGGGAAGCGTGGTGTTTGGCAGAGAGGCCGATGGTCTTAATGTAGAGCCCGCCGCCCTCGCTGCCGGCCACGGTCCCGCCGGGGAGCATGGCACACACGTCGTCCTGGAGGAGCTCCATACTCTCCGGCGGCTCCAAGCCAAAGCCATGGCAGGTGAGCGTTGTCTTGCCCGTGGCCGAGAGCCCGAGAAACAGCTGTCCGACCGTCCGCGCCTTGCCAGTTTCGACCAACTGTAAACGCTTCGTCCCCGCATGGAGCCCCAGCCCGCCGAGCTGCTTGGCTCGATACATGAACAACCGGAGGAAGGACTTCTTCGCCTCCCCCGTATAATCGCTCCCGAGCACGTACGTAACGCCCTCGTCAGGGAAGACCCGGATCATCGGCCCGTCCATATCGGGAAGCTGGAGGGTGACGAAATCTGGGTCGCCCGCGGCGGGCTCCAGCAGCGTGGCCCATGACAGCGCGATCCTTGCGTAGTCCTTGGGAACGAACAATCGGCAGGTAAAAGACAGATCGTGATGCCGCCCGAGCTGTCGGTCCAGACAGATCAGCTCCTCTGATTCGAGCTGATCGTGGGCGTCATCAATTCGTGACCGCTCGGCGTCTTCGATCCCGTCATCGATCGAATTCGCCGTCCGGTCGGCGCTCCGTGACCGGCACTCGCTCACGTAGGACGGACTGCCGAACTCCGTTGTTGTTTCCATCGCCGACGAGTATCCTCGAAGGTCGTCGAACGATGGGTTGTACGTAATCGATGTCGATGCCGTTGGATCGGGGAATCTATCGATCATTTATCCTTACGGGGCGGTGAATGAGACGGGGCACTGCCGGTACGGCTGTCTTCGAATCCGACATCGGGTTCATCCCCCCTTAGCCGTCGGATCTTCGGACAGCTACTTATCAGTCCCTATTCCACTCGCCACCCCGATGCCATCGCCGACCATCCCTTCCCAGTGTCCGGGAATGGCCAGGGTGGTATTATTAATGGCCGCCGAACCTTCACCCGCTATGTACAATCGAATTCTGGTCCCGACGGATGGGAGCGAGGGCGCCGAAACCGCCGTGAATCACGCGATCGAGATCGCCAAACAGTTCGATGCCGAGATCCTCACCGTGTATGCGGTCGACCCCTCCGCCGTCCCCCCGGACGTCGCCGGTACGGGCATGATCGAAAGCCTAGAACGCGAGGGCGAGCGCGCCATCGAATCCATCGTCGAGCAAGTCGAGGCGGCCGGGTTGGACGCTCGGGGTGACGTCGTTGACGGGCCACCATCGAGTGCGATCCTCGACTACATCGAGGACAACGATGTCGACCTCGTGATCATGGGAACCCATGGCCGGACCGGGCTCGACCGGGTCCTACTCGGGAGCGTTACCGAACGGCTCGTCCGTACGTCGACCGTGCCGATCCTCACCGTACGCCTTGACAGCGCTCGATAGCCAGGACCGACGCTGTCGGGGGGAGTTCGGGACAGTTATTGGCGCGCCTTTCTCATTCAGGCCCATGTACATCGGAGACCGAGCTTGGCCGGAGCTCGGCGACTACCTCGCCGCTGAACGGACGGTACTCGTACCCCTCGGGTCAACCGAGCAGCATGGCCCCCATCTCCCCCTCTCGACCGACCATCGGATCGCCCAAGCCCTCGCCCGGGAAGCAGCCGACCGGTCCGGCTGCGCCTGTACCCCTACGGTCAATATCGGCGTCAGCCCCCATCACCGTCAGTTCCACGGCACGATGTGGGTTGATGCTCCCGCCTTCCGGCAATACGTGGAGAGCTTCACCCGAAACCTGGCATACCACGGGCTCGATCGCGTGATCTACGTCAATGCGCACGGTGGCAACGTCGTCCATCTCCGGGAAGTCGGCCGACGGCTTCGGGACGATGGCACGGGCTACTGTATCGAGTGGATGTGGGACGAGAGCATTCCTGATCTCGTCGATGACTTGTTCCCAAACAAAGGGCCGCACGGCGGTCCCAAGGAGACCGCCATGATCATGCATATCGACCGTGAACTCGTCCACGAAGATCGATTGGCCGAAGCCCGGGACGGCGGGCTGGTCGACTGGGAATCGGGCGGCCGGACACACGGGGCCCGGACCTTTTACGACGCGATCGACAACACTGCCAACGGCGTGCTGGGGGACCAAACCGAGGCGTCACCTGAAAAGGGTCGACAGCTCTTCGAGGCTGCCTGTGAACAGCTCGTGTCACTGATCGACTGGCTCAGAGACCGTGACCAGGACGAACTGCTGGCGAAACCGCATGTCGATCCCCAACCCGGCTCGGCTCGACCCTAGTCCGTCGCTAGTTCGGCGATCGCCCCGGCCAACACCGCCGTCGCTGCCTCGCAATCGGCCCAGTCGGTCCATTCTCGGGGGCTGTGAGAGATGCCCTCTTTCGAGCGGGCGAACAACATGCCGGCATCAGTGACGTTCGCGACGTACATCGAATCGTGGGCCGCACCGGAATGAAGCGACATGGTCCCCACGCCGGCCGCGTCACCGGCCTGTGTTGCGGCGGTCTGAACTCGCGTACACATGGAGACCGGCTCGAGGTCGAATTCCCGATCGAACGTCGTCTCGATTCCCCGTTCCGTTTCGAGGCGTTGGAGGCTCTTTTCGGCGGTCGAAACGAGGGCATTCATCACGCCATGATCGACCGCCCGTATATCGAGGCCGATCTCGACCTTGCCCGGGACGACATTGGTGGCGTTCGGTGACACCTCGACCAGGCCCACCGTGCCCACGGCGGTTTCGGAACCCGACCTGACGAGGTCGTTCGCACCCGACTCGACATCGAGAACGAACTCGCTCGCCGCCGCCAACGCGTCGGTCCGCTGTCCCATCGGGGTCGCCCCGGCGTGGTTGGCTTCGCCGATGACAGTCACGTTACAGTGAGTGATTCCGGTGATATCGGTGACGACACCGACCGGTAAGTCAGCCGCCTCCAATCGCTCCGACTGCTCGACGTGAAGCTCAAGCCAGGCGTCCCATTCAGCCACCTCGATCTCTCCCCCACCCTGGTACCCGATCTCCGTCAAGGCCGTTTCGAGGGTGATGCCCTCATCGTCCGTGCGATGCAAGGCCTCATGGGCGGGCCGGGCACCGGCCGCCACCGACGAGCCGAGCAGGCCCGGGCCGAACCGAGTCCCCTCCTCCTCGGTGAAGGAGACCACCTCGATCGGTCGCGAGAGGCTGATGTCCTGTTCCTGGAGCGAACGGACCGCCTCCAGCCCCGAAAACACGCCTAATGGGCCGTCAAAGATTCCGCCTGCGGGAACGGAATCGAGGTGGCTCCCGGTAGCGACTGGCTCGGCCGTCGCGTCCGCCGTGGCCGGCACCCACTTCCCGGCGATGTTTCCAACAGGATCGACGCGGACCGTCAATCCCGCGTCCTCGAGGCGGTTAACGAGGTAATCCCGTGCCTGTCGGTTGGCTTCACTCCCGGCCAGGACCGTTCGCCCATGGCCCTCGACATCGAGTGCACCGAACGCGGCATTCGCCTCGATGTCCTCGCGAAGCCGCTCACCGGTGACATCCATAGGTTCCATTTTTCCGCCCGGAAGTTGGATATTGCGGGGACGCAAACACCCTTCCGAATCGCCCCCGATTGGTGGACCACGATGAATGTCGCGTTCGTCTGCTACGACGGCCTCACGGTCCTCGATCTCGTCGGGGCCTATGATCCCATCACGCGATTGTCGACGATGGGATTCATGTCACTCGATTGGGATCTGTGTGGAGCAACCGAGACGGCAACGGGGACTGGCGGCATGACGATAACCGCCGACCGTATCCGACCTGACCTCGGTGACTACGACCTCGTCTTCGTCCCCGGTGGGATCGAGACAAGAGCGTTGATCGACGATCAAGGGATAATCGACTGGATCCGGACAGCAGATGACTGTGAGCGTAAGACTTCGGTTTGCACGGGCTCGCTGCTTCTCGGTGAAGCGGGGTTCCTCGAGGGGAAGCGGGCGACGACCCACCCGAGCGCTTTCGACTTACTCGAATCGTACTGTGAGGCCGTCGATGATCGAGTAGTCGAGGACGGCGACGTGATCACCGGCCGGGGCGTCTCCTCCTCGATCGATCTCGGGCTGTATCTCGTGGAGATCCTCGCGGATCAGGAGACCCGGCGGGCGATCGCCGAACAGATGGATTATCCGTACGGGAGGGCAGTCTCCGATTAGGGCTGGAGGATGGATTAAACCGCCTCAATGACCTGATCGGCGAGGTGATCGCCGAACGGGAGCGACGAGGTGAGCCCGGGTGAGACGGCATTCAAGACGTGGAGCGAGTCGGGACCGGCTTCGAACCGGGGGTCCTTGATGAGCCGTCCGTCGGCGCTGACGAGCTGGGCCCTGATGCCGGCGTAACTCCGGCGGAAATCATCGGACTCGACCGACGGGACTAATCCCTGTGCGGCGGACACGAACCGCCCTTTCCGGTAGGACTTGTTCAACTCATCCCAAGCGACCTTGACCATCTTTGGGTCGGCCATGAGTCGCCAGAATCCACGATAGCCGAGCGTCTGTGCGAGTTCAGAGAGGTCGACCTCCGTGTTTCGATAGGCCTCACGGCCGAAGGCGAGCACGGCATTCGGCCCAACGATCACCTTCCCGTCGGAACGCCGGGTGAAGTGGACTCCAAGAAAGGGCAGGTCGGGATCCGGGGTGGGATAGATCATCGTTTGACAGAGGTGGGCCCGATCGGGGACGATCTCGTAGTACTCACCTCGGAAGGGAACGACCTGATAGCCGTCACCCACGCCGAGCTGTTTGGCGATGCGGTCGGCATAGAGTCCGGCACAGTTGACGAGAAAATCCGCCTCGAAGGAGCCGCCGGTGGTTTCGATTCGATGTCCTTTACCGGTGTGGGTGACGGCCGTCACCCGATGGCCCAGGTGAAGGTCGACGCCAGCCGATCGGATCTCCTTGGCCAGCGAATACACGTACTGCTGTGAATCGATCGACGCCGCACCAGGAGCATGGAGGGCCGCGCGACCCTCGGCGTGTGGCTCGAGCTCTTGGAGGCGATTCTCGCCGATGATTTCCGTCTTTACACCGTTCTCATCGGCCTGCACCTTCAGATTCTCGAGCCTCGATTGTTCGGCCGGGGTCTGTGCGACCACCACGACCCCGAACTCCTCGAGCGGGATGTCGTGCTCCTCGGCGTATGCCTTCATCCGCTGTGTGCCTTCGGTCGCAAACCGCGCCTTGAGTGATCCGGGGGGATAGTTGAATCCGGGATGGAGGACACCGGAGTTCCGACCGCTCTGGTGGACCGCAAGGTGGTGCTCCTTTTCGAGGATGGCAACCGCGAGCTCTGACCGCTCGACGAGGTGTTTGGCAACGGAGCAACCCACACACCCCCCACCAACGACGACCACGTCGTACCGCGCCATATCGATCGATGATCACCCGTCCTACAAAGGAACTCCGTCCTGTGGCGAACGGTTTTTGCCCCGGCCCGCGGCAGGCCTGGTATGGATCTCGGAATTGATGGCAATGCAGCGCTCGTAACGGCATCGTCATCGGGATTGGGGAAGGCCTCTGCGCTGGCTTTGGCGCGTGAGGGGGCGGATGTCGTCGTCAATGGACGGGACCCGAACCGTCTCGAGTCGGCGGTCGAGGAGCTGCGGGCGGAGGCGCCCGGGCGCGTCGTGGGCCAGCGCGGCGACTTGACCGACCCGGCAGACATCGAGGCTCTGGTCGACCGCACGGTCGATGAGTTCGGCGGGATCGATCACCTCGTCACCAGCGCCGGCGGGCCACCGAGCGGACCCTTCCTCGACATGGATGACGGCGATTGGTACGACGCATACGACCTGCTCGTCATGAGCGTGGTCAGGCTGGTCAGGCTCGCTGCGGACCACCTCCGCGACGGCGGTGGGACGATCGTGACGATCACGTCTCGGACGGTTAAGGAGGCGCTCGATTCGCTGGTCTTGTCGAACGCTGTCCGGATGGGCGTTATCGGCCTGGAAAAGACGCTCTCGAAGGAGTTGGCGCCCGACGTCCGGGCCAATGCGGTGCTTCCGGGAGTCATCGAAACGGCCCGAATCAACGAGATTATCGAACAGGCACTCGATCGGGGCGACTACGAGACCTACGAGGAGGGACTGGCCGATTGGAGCGCCGATATCCCACTCGAACGCGTCGGGGAACCGATCGAGCTTGGCGACATGGTGGCCTTCCTCTCGTCGGAGCGGTCGAGCTATATCAATGGTACGGCCGTCCCGATCGACGGCGGATCGATCTCGGCCAACCTCTGACGATGGTGGCCGACCCGGAGGTCCTCGACAACTATCTCCGATCGACGGGCCTGCCACCGACAGCTGTCCAACGGGAGATGGCCGACCACGCTGACCGTGAGGGATTCCCCATCGTCGGGCCTACGGTCGGCAGCCTGCTCTGTGGTATGGCGGTCATGATCGGCGCCCGATCCGTGTTCGAGTTTGGATCCGGATTCGGGTATTCCGCCTCGTGGTTCCTCCGGGGCATGACCGAGGACGGATCGATCGTCCTGACGGAACACGACCGTGACGAACTCGATCTCGCGAAATTCTTCTTCGAGCGATCGGGTGATGCCGGTCGGGTGACCTTCGAACACGGCGATGCCATCGAGATCGTCGATGGCTACCCGGGGCTGTTCGATATCGTGCTCATCGACCACGAGAAGTCGAGATACGTGGATGGGTTCGAGGCCATTCGAGACAAGGTCGCTTCCGGTGGCGTCGTGGTTGCGGACAACATGATGCACGGGCCGTTCGAATTTCGCGAGATCGCCGACGGCGTGGCTGGTCGATCCGTGTCTGACGACCGTGTGGAAGGCATCGTGGACTACCTGGACCATGTGAATAACGCCGACGGGTTCGTCACGAGTGTCGTCCCCCTCGGAAGCGGCATCGCGATCACCGTGAAGCGTCGATGATCCAGAATCGGGCAGCGCTGGCTGCCACACCCCAACGCGAGGCGGCATTGGCGTGTATCGAATCAGGGATCGACGCGGCGAATCCGGAACGGGTCATCGAGACGAAACTCGCACTCGAGCAGGATGTCCTGGTGATCGACGGTCACGCATACGACCTCGACGAATATGACCGGATACTGGTCGTGGGAGGCGGCAAAGCCAACGACGCCGTCGCGACGGGTCTCGAACGCCTTCTCGGTGACCGGATCGACGACGGTGCCGTCGTCACGCTTGGCCCGGCACGGTCGACCCGTATTGATCGACTCCCAGGCAATCACCCAGTGCCCGGCGAAGCGAGCGTCGAGTCGACGGACCGGATCCTGTCGATCGCCGAACGATCCGACGAATCGTCGCTCGTACTGGCGCCAATCACGGGTGGTGGCAGCGCCCTCATGACGGCCCTCGCTGATGGTATCGAGTTGGCGGACCTGCAGACCGTCACCGACGCCCTCCTCAGAAGTGGCGCCGATATCGGAGAGATCAACACGGTTCGAAAACACCTCTCGCGGATCAAGGGTGGCGGACTCGCCCGCGCGGCTGCCCCGGCTACCATCGTCGGCCTCATCTTCAGTGATGTGGTCGGGAACGAATTGGGCGTCATCGCTAGCGGCCCGACCGCCCCGGACCACTCGACGTTCACCGATGCCATCGAGATCCTCGACCGCTATGCAGTCGATGCGCCCGAATCGATCCGACGACGACTTGAAGACGGGCGAGCGGGCTTCGTCAAGGAGACACCGGGATCCGACAATCCGGTGTTCGACCGTGTCACGAACCACGTCCTGGCAGATAGCTTCACCGCTCTCGAGGCGGCGAGTAAGGCTGCAACGGAGCTCGGCTACACCCCGTGTATCCTGGCCTCGGGCGTAACGGGTGAGGCTCGTGAATCGGCAAAAACCCACGTCGCAATCGCGGAAGAATCACTCGTATCCGGCCATCCCGTTGAGCCCCCCGTCGTCCTGCTTTCCGGTGGTGAGACGACCGTGACGGTCCGGGGCTCCGGGACCGGCGGTCCCAACCAGGAGTTCGCCCTCTCAGCGGCCCTATCGGGATCGAAACCGATCACAGTCGCGAGCGTCGACACGGACGGCGAGGACGGATCGACGGATGCGGCCGGCGGAATCGTCGACGATTCGACTATCGACGACCCCACCAAAGCCCGGGCCGCCCTCGACGACAACGACGCCTATCCCTTCCTCGAGCAGCGATCAGGGCTCGTCATGACTGGGTCGACCGGGACAAACGTGAACGACCTACGGGTGTTCGTGATCGGATCGACCTCAGACTTGTGACACCCATTCCCCGGCCGTGTCGTCGATGCCGACAAGTCTGATCTCGCGAGTGTCGTTTTCCGCCCGGAGTTCGATCACCCCATCATAGAGCTGTTTGAGGGTATTGATCGTGCTCCGGTCGTGCGTCGTCGGATCGATCGCGAACATGCCGAGCCCCTCAATGCTCTCGATCCGGCCGGTGAGCACGTGGAGGAACCGGAACACGGTCTCGAGTTCAGCATACATCAGGAGTGTGGAAAGCGAGTAAAAACCAATCCGCATCCGACGATATTCGGCTTCGGCAAACCGTCGAAGTTGTTCGGAAACGCCGATCCCGATGCCGGTTAGGTCCGCCGGGGACGAGACGTACTCCACTTGATCGGGATCGAACGGTCCAGGGTTCCCCGGTTGGTCGGAGACACAATCGACGAATCGGAGATTCCCGGTCTTCGCTCCTGTTTGGTTGTGGAAGTCTTCGTAAACCGCATGCGCATCCTGATTAGTCGTCACGAGGAGTCCCGCTTCCTCGGCCGCAAGCCCCTCGAGCAGGAGATCGACTAGCAGTTCGTATTTCCCGGACATAGCCGGACCCGCGAGGAGATATGACCCAGTGTCGAGGGATTCGGCCGGAAGCGAATCAACAGTTGAATACATAACGCCGAGTGGAACGTAATCCACCTGCTGAGGCGATGGTGATATACCTATTGGCTCGCCTCGCATCGGGTTTTCCGTGGGTCTTGTCGATTAGGAGCTCAAGATCTCGGGCAATCGTTGTGGAAGCACGTCGAGGGCCACGGTCGGCGGCTGTACATCATCAACTATCTGCTCGGTGAACCCGGTCCCGGTTAGTACGAGTACGACCGTCTCGTCGGCCGTGATTTCCCCGGATTCCACCAACGATTCGGCCCCGGCGAGGGTGGTCGCGCTGGCGGGTTCAACCCGAACGCCTGCCTGCCGGGCCAATCGGTCTTGGGCATCCCTGACGGCCTGGTCGCTTACCGCAATGACTGACCCACCAGTCTGTCTCGCGGCTTCCAGGGCTCGGGTCCCACTCGGTGGGTCGGGGTTCGCAATCGAGTAGGCAATGGTCTCACTGGGCTGGACCCGCCCGACAGCGGTGGCCTCCGATCCATAAGCATCCGCAATCGGACTGCAAGCCTCCGCCTGGACGAGATGCAGCCTTGGAGAGTCATCCAGGTGACCCATCCACTCGAGTTCACGAAGGCCCTTCCATACCGCGCTCGCGTTTCCACCGCTACTCACGGGGAGCACGATCGCCTCCGGGGTGATCTGGTCGACGATTTCGTACGCGACGGTTTTCTGTCCCGCCACCCGGAGCGGGTCATCGGAATTGATGAACAGGCCGTCCATGGACTGTTCGAGGTCGAATGACCGTTCGTAAAGGTCGCCATAGGCCCCTTCGACCCTGATTATGGTCGGCCCAAAGACCGAGATGTGTGAGAGCCGGTCGGCTGGGATATCCGCTGGCACCAGCACCACGCAGTCACGACCGGTGGCCGCGGCTGTGGCCGCCACGCTCCTGGCCATATTTCCGTGCGATACCGTCCCGACGCGGGCGATATCGTTTTGGAGGGCCCACCCGACGCCGACGGCACTCCCGCGATCCTTGAAGCTCCCGGTGAGGTGACCGGTCTCGTCTTTGAGCCAGAGGTCGCAGTCCCCGGCCCTCACCGACTCGGCCTGGAACAGGGGCCGCCCGCCGACGGTTCCCGGAAACCCTGGCGGTGCCACCGTGGGCAGGACATCCCCGAAGCGCCAAAGTGAGGCATCGGTCTTTGGTGGTGGCCAGTTGGTCAGCCTTTGCCTCTCGAACCAGAGGGGCTCCCCGCAAGCACACCGTCGATCCGGGTACGACGACGTCCGACCACAGGAATAACAGACGAGTCCCTTCGACATGGCGAATCGGAGGACCCCGCGGCCGATAAGTCCGGGCCCCTACCTCGATCCGTGTTGACAGTAGAGTATCACAAATGGCCGTTTGTGCCTTCACAAGGTCCATTATCTGTTGTCCCATGCCACCAGATGGGGTGTGGTCGCCCCGACTCCCCGGCACCCGTTTCGGCTCGATGACCGATCCGACGTTTCCTTCCCCATTCTTTTTCCCCATCTCCGGAATCGTAGGGCGATTTAAGGGAGTTGAGGGAGCTAATGCATTCTATGTATCAGATACTGATGCCGATCGATACGGACGTCGATCGGGCGTTGGCTCAGGCCGAATATATCGCGAACCTGCCCCGCTCCGACGAGGTGCAGACGATGATCTTGTTCGTATTTAGTGGCCGGACTGGGGAGGATCTTCCGAACGAACTGAAACCGTTCAAATCCGCAACCAGAGTGGAATCGGTGAGACGGGCACAGGAATACCTCGAGGAACACGGTGTCGAGGTCGAAATCCTGGACGAAAGCGGGGATGCCGCCGAAGACATCATCGACGAAGCCAATCGCTATGAGGTCGACTCGATCGTCCTCGGTGGCCGGAAACGCTCACCCGCGGGAAAGGTCATTTTCGGCAGCGTCACCCAATCCGTCATCCTCAACACCGATCGGCCGGTCGTCGTAACGGGCGCGAAACACAACTAGCCCGGTGACCGCTTTACTCCCGAGCGAGAGTATAGAACTCGTCGTTAGGCTGCATGTCGGCAACGGTCGCTAAGCGATTCGAGAGGTTGTAATAGGCCGTAACGCTGGCGATATCCCAGATGGCCTCCTGGCTGAATCCAACATCGCTGAGCGCTTCGAGGTCCTCGTCGGTGATCCGGCCCGGCTCTTCGGTGAGTTTGACCGCGAAGTCCAACATCGCTCGATGCCGATCGGACAGATCGGCCGACCGGTGATTCGAGGCGAGTTTGTCGGCAAGCTTCGGCCGTTTCGAATAGATCCGGACCAGCGCGCCATGGGCGACGACACAGTAGAGACACTCGTTGATGCCGCTGACCGTGACGACGATCATCTCGATCTCGTCTCGTTCGAGGGCGGTATCATCGACCAGCGCATCGTGATACTCGAAGAAGGCCCGGAAATGGGAGGGCTTGTACCCGAACGCGAGGAAGACGTTCGGCGTGAACCCAGCCCGCTCGGTTTCCTCCTCGATTCGATTCTGCAGGTCTTCCGGAAGGTCTTCCACATCGGGTACCGGAAATCGACCCATCGGGTCATCGCTCATATCGCTGTCCGGGACGGGTGCGGGGATATAGCTTGGGTGATCCGCTCTTGGTCACCGATCCCAGTATTTCGGGTCGATCAAGTGGTCGTTGACGTCGATCGACCGCCAACTGAGATAGAACAGGTAGCCGAGGGCCAACAGCAAGCCCGCCGCATACTGCCAGTAGCCGTTCCAGGCGGTCCAGAGCATCATCACCCCAGCACCGGCCAAGATCACCCGGGTGAGGGCTGCACCCATAAGCTGGCTGATGGCATCCGTCATTGGGCAAGAATTACTCGCCGAGCGGCTAAGCCCTTCCGGCAAACGGAACAGGTTTGTATCGGCCCGAGAACGCCCCTTGCATGCAGCACGTGAGGTTTCGCGATCCCGCTGGATCGATTCGGAACGGCCAGTGGACGGATGGAACCGTCAGGTTCGGCGATTCCCAGTACGAGGCAGAGGATGTCACTATTCTCGCTCCGACGGATCCCTCGAAGATCGTCTGCGTCGGGCTCAACTATGCCGATCACGCCGCGGAAACGGGAAAGGACATTCCGGACCGGCCATTGCTGTTTCTCAAACCGCCGAATGCGGTCTCCCATCACGGGAGTACCGTCACGCTCCCTGCTGGGAAGGAGCGAATCGATTACGAGGCGGAGTTCGGCGTCGTGATCGGCGAACAGTGCCGACAGGTGGACGAGCCAGCGGCAATGGATGTGGTCGCGGGATTCACCGGCGGTGTCGATCTCTCGAATCGCGATGACCAGCGGGTCGAACAGAACTGGGTCCGGGGCAAGGCCTTCGACAACGCCTCACCCCTCGGCCCGACCCTGGCGACAACCGACGAGGTTCCTGACGACGCTGGGATCAAACTTTACCTCAACGATGAGCTTCGACAGGACTCGACTCGCGAGGAGTTCATCTTCGACGTGCCGGAACTCATCGCGGAGATCACGACTTATATGACGCTCGAACCTGGCGACGTTATCTTGACCGGGACGCCGGCCGGGGTGGGCTCCCTGTCCGACGGCGATACTGTTACGGTTGAGATCGACGGTATCCCCCGGCTCGAACACACCGTCGAGATCCCCTGAAAGGAAGCGCTAAGCCCGCTCCCCCCGTAGCAGTAGCATGGATTCGAAGTCGGTGACGGAGGAGGAGATCGAAGACCGCGTCTCGACCTTCCTCGTCAGGAACTTCCCACAGATCTCGATGCACGGCGGATCCGCCATGATCGAAGGGCTAGACCTCGAGACCGGTGAGGTCTGGCTCAGACTGGGCGGTGCCTGTAGCGGATGTGGAATTTCACCGCTCACCATCGAGGCCATCAGGTCCCGGCTCCCCCGAGAAATCCCCGAGATTTCCACGGTCCATGCCGATACCGGATCGGCGTTCATGGGCTCTGAGTCCGCCACGGAATCCCGTGAGGGCGAGCGCTTCCCCGACGTCCCGTTCTAAGCCTATATTAGCCCCTCCCCCCGTAGCGAGGGTACGTCTATGACTCCCGTCAAACTCGATCACCTCGTCCTCTACGTCGAAGACCTCGACGCAACGAGTGCGTTCTATGAGAGACTCGGTGCCACCACCGAAACCTTCGCAGATGGCCGCCAGGCGATCAGGATCGGCGAGCAGAAGATCAACCTCCATCAGGCCGGCGACGAGTACGACCCCCACGCTCGGTCCCCGGAACCGGGTGCGGGCGATTTTTGCCTCATCGTCGACGGCACAATAGAGGCAGCGGCCGACCACCTTACCGAGGCCGGGGTAGAAATCATCCACGGCCCAGTTGAAAAAACGGGTGCCTGTGGGCCGATGGACTCGATCTATACGTATGACCCCGACGGCAACCTCGTCGAGATCGCGGTCTATCGGGACTGATCGACCCGGACCGCCGCCGTCACGGGATTGCCCAAAAAGCCTTTTTGAAGCGGTGGCTTCTGTCAGGGTGATGAGTAGCCTCGAGGCCGTGTTGGACAGTTTGATATCCGAGGTAGATGCGGTTGCGCTTTTCTCCCCGTCGGCCTCGGCGTACGATCGGTTCGTCGGCGAGGACGACGTCGACGTGTTGGTGATCTCCCGTGAGAACACCGTCGATGCGGAGAACTTCATCGAACTACCGCTGGACTTCGGGGACGTTCGAGATCGGATCCGGTTCGGCATCGAGGGCGCCATGGATCAGGGGGTGATCGACGACGGTGACGTGCTCGCTTGCGTCGTCCCGGTCTTTGCCGACGAGCCCGACACCGTCGTACGGGTGCGGGCGAGCGAGTCACTCCACACCGGGATCTACGACCTCTTCGTGCATTCTCGGGCCGAAGCCGACGTGATTCGGGACGTCCTCGAACTGGTGATCGAACTGGGAAAGAAGGGCCAGAAAGGCCAACGCGTAGGCGCGCTATTCGTCGTGGGCGACGCCGGCAAGGTCATGAACAAGTCCCGGCCGCTGTCGTACAACCCCTTCGAGAAATCCCACGTCCACGTGGGCGATTCCATCGTCAACGTGATGCTCAAGGAATTCTCCCGACTCGACGGGGCGTTCGTCATCTCCGACTCGGGGAAGATCGTCTCAGCCTATCGCTACCTCGAGCCGTCCGCTGAGGGTGTCGACATCCCCAAAGGACTCGGGACCAGGCACATGGCCGCGGCGGCCATCACCCGGGACACTAACGCGGTTTCCATCGTCCTTTCCGAAAGCGACGCGCTGGTACGGGCGTTCAAGGGCGGGGAACTCGTACTGGAGCTCGATCCGGAGGAGTACTGATGGTCGCCCTGGATCGGCTGTTCGCCGAGATCCCGAACCGGATACTCCTCGCCGGGATCGTTCTCATCCTCGGCATGATCTTGGGCTATATCGCCAACCGGGTGAATCGTCGGCTCCTTACCCGGGCCGGCATCCCTGAGGCCGTCGAGGGGACCGCCTTCGAACGAACGGCCCGATCCGTCGGGACATCGACGGTCGCGATCATCGCCCAACTGAGCATGTGGTTCATCATCGGCGTCTCAATCCTCGCCGCCCTCTCCGTGGCTGATGTCCGATTTACCGCGCAGTTCTGGGGCCAATTGACGGGATTTCTCCCGGAGGTGTTCGTGGCGATCCTGGTGCTGATCGTGGGCATCGTCGTCGGCGACAAGGTCGAACTCGTTATCTCCGAACGTCTCCGCGGGATCAAGATTCCACAGATCGGAGTCCTCCCTCGACTCGTCAACTACAGCATTGTCTATATCTTTGTTCTCATCGCTCTCGGCCAGATCGGCGTCGCCACCAGCGCGCTCGTCGTCCTGCTGGGCGGCTACATCATTGCCGTCGTGATCATCTCGGCCGTCGCCTTCCGCGACCTCCTCCGCTCCGGTGCCGCTGGGGTCTACCTCCTCCTCAACCAACCATACGGCATCGGAGACGAGATACACATTGATGACCACGCGGGGATTGTCCAGGAGGTCACGGTGTTCGTAACCCGAATCGAGGGTGACGAAGCGGAGTACATCGTCCCGAACCGTCGGGTGTTCGAGGAGGGCTTCGTCAGGGTCCGTCACGACTAGTACCGCTCGGTCGGACCGATCAGTCCTTGGAGTCAGTGGCAACGGCCGGGACGCCGGCGACCGTCTCGCCGGCCTCGACGTCACTCGCCACGAGCGAGTTCGCGGCGACCCGGGCGTTCGCCCCGATCGTGACGCCGGGTAAAATGATGGCCCCCGCCCCGATCATGGCGCGCTCGCCGATGTCGACCGGGCCGGTTCGGTACTCGTCCTGGAGGAATTCGTGACACAGGACGGTGACGTCATAGCCGATGATGGCGTGGTCGTCGACGGTGATCAGCTCCGGGAAAAAAACGTCCGGGGTGGATTCGAGAGCCCAGGAGACCCCCGTTCCGACCTCCATTCCCAGCCGCCTGAAGAGCCAGTTCTTCAAGCGCAGGCTTGGCGAGTGCCGGGCGATGACGATTACCGCATAGTTGATCGCAACCCGGAAGGGGTGCCGAGCCTGAGTCCACGAGCGCAACGAATTGCTGGGTCCCGTGATTTGATGGCGAGTGGTTCGCTCGTGCCTACTGCCGTCAGTCACGGCCCGTGTTTCGCGACCGGGGGTTTTCAACCCCGCGGAGAGCACGGCTGTAGGGGTTAGGCGCCACGGATTTCGGCCATGTGATCGATCCGGCGCTGAACTAACGCATCGGTCCCGATGTCGTGTCTAACCCGGAGGCCATCCTCACCAGCCGCACCGATGGCGACTTCGGCGATCCGTTCGGCCTCGGCGATCGTGTCGTCGACGCCCACCACGGCGAACGATCGCGATGTCGTGGTGTAGATACCGTCCTCCCGCTCGTCGACGCTCGCCCAGAACAGGAGTGCATCACCCGTCGTGGACTCGTCGATCCCGATCTTCGTCCCCCCCACGGGATCGGTCGGATACCCCGCGGGAACGGCATATTTACAAACGGTTGCTTTCGGTCGAAATTCGAGCTCGGGAAGCGGGACTCCGGCCCGTGCGGCCGTCAGGACCTCGACCAAATCGGTCTGGAGGACGGGAAGTGTATTCATGGCCTCCGGATCCCCGAACCGAGCATTGAACTCGACGACTTTCGGGCCGTCGCTGGTCAACATGAACTGCCCGTAAAGCACCCCGTTGTACGCGGGAAGGGCGGCCACGGTTTCTTCGAGGATTCCGACCGCAGCTTCGTAGTCATCCTCGGCCATGAACGGGAGGGTGGCCCGTGCGTCGGAATAACTCCCCATCCCGCCCGTATTTGGCCCCTCGTCCCCTTCGAACGCCCTCTTGTGATCCTGAACGGCTGGCGTTGGCCGAACCGCCCCGTTGGCGACCAGTGCTTGAACGGTGAACTCCTCGCCCACGAGCCGCTCCTCGATCACCCACGAATCGTAGTCGCTCTCCAGGATATATGCTCGGGCCTCCGCCTTCGACAGCTGATCACCGGTGATACGCACACCCTTCCCACCTGTCAGGCCCGTTGGCTTGACCGCGACGTCACCCGGATACGACTCGACGTAGTCTGCGGCGGCCTCGGATTCATCGAACACCTCGAACTCGGGCGTCCCGGTGATCCCGTGCTCCCGCATGAATTGCCGCTGCCAAGCCTTGTCCGTCTCGATCCGGGCGACGTCGGCCGATGGTCCGAACGGATAGATCCCTGCTGCCTCGAGGGCGTTGGCGACCCCGGCCGCCAACGGTGCCTCGGGTCCGATGACGGCGAGGGTGGCGTCGACAGCGGTGGCAAACGTCGTCACCTCGTCGGCATCCGTGGAATCGAGGATTCGATACTCCGTCGCGAGGTCATCGATCCCGGGATTGCGATTGCCCGCACAAGCGAACAAGGTCACCTCCTCGTCGCTCGCCATTACGGCCCTCGCGATGGCGTGTTCCCTCCCCCCACCTCCGACCAGCAGGACGCGCTCGGTCATACGTGGGTGGCGAACGCACGGGGGCGTAAGCGTTACCCTCCCCCGTGTGTGCGGGGCTATCGGTACTGCAATGCGAACAAAGCGCCGATTCCTCCCACTAGTGCAAGACATCCGGCCGTCAGCAGCACCGTACTGTACCCGATCATGACTGCCGGTACGGTAAACAGGGGCGGGGCGACGGCTTGGCTCGCGAGGACGAGACTCGTCCGGAGGCTCATGACCCCGCCCCGGAATTTCGTCGGTGCAAGCCCCGCCAGGGCGGATGCGACGGAGGGTAGCACCAGCCCGTGACCGATCCCGAAGAACACGAGGGCCCCGAGGACACCCGCTGCCGAGCCCGCCGACCACGTCCCGACGAGCCCGATGCCGTAGGCGACGAACCCGACCGAAATAAGCTGCTGCTCGGTGGCGATCCGCACGAACCGACCGTTTAGAATGGCGACGACGGCGGAAACCAGCATCGCCGCCGTGATGAGCGAGCCGATCCGGCCCGATCCGAGGCCGTACGTGTCGTTCAGCAGGAAGCTTACCGCTGTTAGGACACCACCAAAATAGAGCGCGAAGCTCGCAAAGTTCGCCCCGTAGAGCCCGAGAGCGGGTCGGGTCGGCACGGTCCGCAGCGCCTCACGGAGGTACGCCAGATCGAGGGTGGAGTCAGTCTCCCGAACCGGCTCCTCGAGCCAGAGGTACACCGCCCCGGCGACGACCACGCTGAGCCCGTAAATGGCAAACGGGGCGTCCCATGCGATGGCGGCGAGCGCCCCGCCGATCGCCGGGGCCAATGCAGCCGTGACCGTAATCGATGCACTCGTCATCCCCATGACCGTGTTCTGAGTCGGTCCGTCGTAGATATCCCCCACGACCGTCAAGGCCAGCGAGGCCAAGATGCTCCCACCGACGAGCCCCTGGACGAACCGGAGGGCCAGCACGGCGACGAACGTGTTCACCGCGAGGATCCCCACACCGGCCAAGCCATAGATCAGCAGACAGGGGATGACGACCCGCCGCCGGCCGTACCGATCAGCCAACATCCCGATCACGGGGCCCGCGAAGATCCCCGGGATGGCGAACATCGTTATGATCAGCCCCGTCCGGGCATCGCTCAATCCGAACGTTTCCGCGATCGTCGGGAGGGCCGGCCCGACCACGTTCACGTCGAACGGCGCCACCATCGCGGTCGCCATGAGGAGATAGGCGGTCGGCTCGCGCCAAACGGCCCTGCCGTCCCCGTGCCTCATCGGTTTGTATCCCCCAGCCCCCGGTAAAGAAGGCCCCGATGCCACCCACGGTGGCCGGGGGTTTACCTTCGCGACGACCCTCAGTCCGGCCATGGCCGATCCCCAGCTTTCCCGGAACCGTCTCGACGAGGAGGCGAGCCCCTATCTCCGCCAGCACGCCGACAACCCCGTCCACTGGCAGCCGTGGGACGATGCGGCGCTGGCGGCCGCCGAATCGCTCGACCGGCCGATCTTCCTTTCGGTGGGCTACTCCGCCTGTCACTGGTGCCACGTCATGGAGGATGAGAGTTTTCAAGACGAGGGGGTCGCCGAGGTTCTCAATGACCGGTACGTCCCGATCAAGGTCGACCGTGAGGAGCGCCCGGACGTCGATTCGATCTATCAAACGATCTGCCAACTCGTCACCCGAGGTGGCGGCTGGCCGCTGTCTGTCTGGCTAACTCCCGACGGCCGCCCGTTCTATGTGGGCACCTACTTCCCCCGGGAGGAGCGCCGGGGCATGCCCGGATTTTTAGACCTGCTCACCGGGCTGGCCGATACCTGGGAGCACGATCGGTCGGAGGTCGAACAACGGGCCGACGAGTGGCTCGACGCGATCGAGGGTCAGGTCGATTCGGTGGACGAACCGGGCGAACTCGGCGACAATCCGCTCCGACCAGCGGCAGATGCAGCCCTCCGGGCTGCGGACCGACAACACGGGGGTTTCGGCGCCGGAGGCCCGAAGTTCCCCCAACCAGCCCGGATCGAACTTCTCCTCCGAGCCGGCCATCGCTACGGGACGAACGATCACCTCACGGTCGCCATCGAGGCGCTCCGTGCGATGGCCAACGGCGGGATGTACGATCAACTCGGCGGTGGCTTTCACCGGTATGCGACCGACCGTGACTGGACCGTCCCCCATTTCGAGAAGATGCTCTACGATAACGCAACTCTCCCCCGTGTCTACCTCGCGGCGCACCAACTCACCGGAGAGCCACGGTTCGCAACGGTCGCCAAGGAGACCCTCGAGTTCGTCGAACGAGAACTTACCCACCCCGGTGGCGGCTTTTTCAGCACGCTCGATGCCCAGAGCGAACGTGATGGCGAGCGCGAGGAAGGCGCGTACTACGTCTGGACGCCGGCCGAAATTCGGGACGTCCTGGATGACGTCGAGCTCGCCAATCTCGTTTGCGACCGCTTCGGCATCATCGAGTCGGGCAACTTCGAGGGGCGGACCGTCCTAACGATCGCCGAGGACATCGAAACGCTGGCTGACACCCACGGACAACCCGACGATGCGATCGTGCGACGACTGGAGCGAGCGAGAGCGACCCTCCGTTCTGCCCGGGAGAAGCGACCTCGACCGGCCCGGGACGAGAAGGTGCTGGCCGGATGGAACGGACTCATGATCTCGGCCTTCGCCGAGGCTGGACTGGTGTTCGAGAGTGCCTTTCTGGATCGTGCCGCCAACGCCCTGGACTTCGTTCGGGACGAACTCTGGAATGGCAGCCGGCTCTCCCGCCGATTCAAGGACGGGGACGTCCAGATCGATGGCTATCTGGACGATTACGCCTTTCTGGCCAGGGGCGCCGTCGATACCTATCAGCTTTCTGGCGACCTCGACCATCTCTCGTTCGCTCTCGCACTCGGCCGGGTGATTGTCGACGAGTTCGTCGATCCGGAGACCGGAGCCATCTACTATACGCCGACCTCGGGCGAACGCCTCGTCGCCCGGCCCCAGGAGCTCACCGACCAGTCGACGCCGTCGAGCGCCGGTGTGGCGATCGATACGCTCCTCACGCTCTCACATTTCACCCCCGACGATAACTTCGACGGCGCCGCAGAAGCCGCCCTCGAACTATACAGCGACAGAATCAAC
>Ga0207797_1000604_pt1 | contig 27524 bp, 23 predicted proteins | sample PRCRCaboRojoPR_6_FD_187275 | JGI IMG/M metagenome (GOLD analysis project Ga0207797, IMG submission 187275) | Marine sediment microbial community from Cabo Rojo, Puerto Rico - PR CR 10% Liquid 1 (SPAdes) | ecosystem: Environmental > Aquatic > Marine > Coastal > Sediment | place: Cabo Rojo, Puerto... | reverse complement strand
CCGTCCTCGTCGGGGCCCTGACGTATGCGGTCACCCACCACCGCGTCCACGACCGCCTGCGCCAAGCCCAAACCACCCTGCGCCGCATCCGCCAGCACGAGTTTTCCGACCTGGAAGCGAGCTCTGCACCCACGGGCGACGAGCTCAACACACTCATCTGGGAGGTCTATCGGACCGGGCGCAAGCTGGAGAAGGAGATCCAGGAGCTCAAGCAGATGGAAAACTACCGCCGGGAGTTTATCGGCAATGTCTCGCACGAGCTCAAGACGCCGATCTTCAGCGTGCAGGGCTTCGCGGAAACCCTGTTGGACGGCGCCCTCGAGGACGAGTCGGTGAACCGCAACTTCCTGGAGAAAATCCTCACCAACGTCAACCGCCTCGACAACCTGGCGCGCGACCTGTCCGACATCGCCCGGATCGAAACGGGCGAGCTGGAGATGTCGGCCGCCGCGTTTGACCTGAACGAAGTGGCCCGGGAGGTCGTCGAGTCGCTCGAAATGAAGGCCGAGAACAAAGACATCGTCCTCCATCAGCGCGTGCCCGAAGCGCTGCCGGAGGTCTACGGCGACCGCGAGCGCATCCGGCAGGTGCTCGTCAACCTGGCCGACAACGCCATCAAATACAACCAGTCTGGCGGGCACGTTGACATCGTCGCCCGCAAGCTGCCGGAGGGCGACGTGAAGATTTCGGTGGTGGACGACGGCATTGGCGTAGAGCCCGATCAGATCGAGCGACTCACCGAGCGCTTCTACCGCGTCGATAAGAGCCGATCGCGGAACCAGGGCGGTACCGGCCTCGGGCTGGCCATCGTGAAGCACATCCTCGGTGCCCACGACCGCGAGCTGCAAATCGAGAGCACCCCGGGCAGCGGATCGACCTTCGGCTTCACCCTGCCGGCCGTCACCGCCTCCACCCCGGTCACCGCCTGAGCCGTCCCCCAAGCGTTACGATGTAGACGGCTCCGGAACGCCCCTCTGGGCCAGCGGTAGCGACGACGTTGCTGACGCGCAGCCCGTCCCCTTCGTCCCCGCTGACTATCGTTTCGCTCGTATGCTTCGTGAGGCGTACGTCCTGAATCGTCCGCAGAAACTGTACGTCATTTGTGCGGCCGTCTTTCTAACGGCGTTGGTCGTGGCCGAGGCCACCGCCAGCAAGTTTTTCACCGCCTTTCAGCTCCCGTTTACGCTCACGATCTGGGGCCAGGAGTTTACGCGCGTCACGATGACCGCAGGCGTCATTGCGTTCCCCATCACGTTCATCGTGACCGACGTGATGAACGAGTACTACGGGAAGCGCGGCATCCGGTACGTGACGTTCGTCGGGATGGCGATGATCGTGTTCGAGTTCCTGCTGCTCTGGATCTGCATTGAGGTGCCCGTCGACCCCGCCTCGCCGGTCTCGCAGGACGCCTTCTCGGAAGTGTTCGGCAGTTCGCAGCGCGTCATTGTGGGGAGCCTCACGGCCTACTTGCTCGGCCAACTGGCCGACATCACCCTCTTCCACTGGCTGCGGCAGCTCACGCGTGGCAAGTACCTGTGGCTGCGGGCCACGGGCTCGACCTTCGGCTCGCAGTTCATCGACACCTTCATCGTGCTCAGCATCGCCTTCGTCGGCCAGCTCTCCATTCAGGAGATCCTGGCCATTACGCTGTTCAATTACAGCTACAAGTTTCTCATCGCCGTGGGCATCACGCCCATCATCTATCTCGCCCACTACGCGATGGATCGCTACCTCGGGCACGACAAGGCCGCCGCCCTCCGGGAGCAGGCCGAGCAGGGGGCCGCGGTGGAGGCGTAACGCGAGGCCGCCCCCCCGCCTGGGCACCGGGATCGTGCGCCGGGTCGGTCGGCCGAACACCGTGTGGTCATTTCTTAAAGGACCGAGGCCGCCATGTAACGCAGGGTCCGGCCCATGGACGGAACGAGCGAAGTTGTCATCCCGGCAGCCGGGATGCCTCGCTCGCTTCCCTTTCCCGCACCCCCCCTCCGCTGATGCCCACGACGGACCGTTCGCTCGACGACGCCTGTGTCAACACCCTGCGCTTCCTGGCCGTCGATGCCGTAGATGAAGCCGGGAGCGGCCACCCCGGGATGCCCCTCGGTGCTGCGCCGATGGCCTACGCGCTGTGGGACCGCGTTCTGCGCCATAATCCCAACAACCCCGAGTGGCCGGACCGCGACCGGTTTGTGCTCTCAGCCGGACACGGATCGGCCCTGCTGTATGCGCTGCTTCACCTCTACGGCTACGACCTGTCGCTGGACGACGTCAAGCAGTTTCGCCAGTTGCACAGCAAAACGCCCGGCCATCCCGAGTACCGGGAGACCCCCGGCGTGGAAACCACCACTGGGCCGCTCGGGCAGGGGTTTGCGAACGGCGTCGGGATGGCGCTGGCCGAGCGGTACCTCTCCGACACCTTCAACACCGACACGCACAATCTGGTCGACCACTACACCTACGGCATCGTCTCGGACGGCGACCTGATGGAGGGCGTCTCGGCCGAGGCGGGCGCCCTCGCGGGCCATCTTGGCCTCGGGAAGCTGATCTACCTCTACGACCAGAACTGCATCTCGATTGAAGGCGAAACCGACCTCGCCTTCACCGAGCGCGTGGCCAGCCGGTTCGATGCCCAGGGCTGGCACGTGCAGCACGTGGAGGACGGCAACGATCTGGATGCCATCGAAGCGGCGATCCATACGGCGCAGGACGCCACCGATCAGCCTTCGCTCATCTGCGTCCGCACGCACATCGGCTACGGAAGTCCCAAGCAAGACACGGCCGGCGTGCATGGCTCGCCTCTCGGCGCCGACGACACGGCGGCCACCAAGGCCGCCCTCGGCTGGCCGACCGAGAAACGGTTTCACGTCCCGGACGAGGTCCGCGAGCACTGCCGCCAGGCGGTGCAGCGCGGCGCTCGGTGGGAGTCGGAGTGGACGGCCATGCTGGACGATTACCGGGAGTCCCATCCCGACGCCTGTCGCCTCTTCCTCGGCGCCATGGAGGGCAAGGTGCCCGAATACGATCCGGGCGATGTGCCACAGTTCGATCCGGCCGACGGTCCGATCGCGACGCGGCGCGCCTCTGGTACCGTTCTGCAGTCGCTGGCGAAAAACATCTGCACCCTCGTCGGGGGGTCGGCCGACCTGGCCCCCTCCAACAAGACACACCTGGACGGCTACGAGGACTTTACGGCGGGCACGACGGGGCGCAATCTCCACTTCGGGGTGCGGGAGCACGGCATGGGCTCGATCGTGAACGGCGTCGCGTTGCACGGCGGCCTCCTGCCCTACGACGCAACCTTCCTCACCTTTTCGGATTACATGCGACCGGCGCTTCGTCTCGCCGCCCTCATGCGCGCCCATCGCATTACCGTGTTCACGCACGACTCGATCGCCCTCGGCGAGGACGGCCCCACGCATCAACCTGTGGAGCACGTCATGGCGCTGCGGAGCATCCCCGGCTACACGGTGCTGCGCCCGGCCGACGCCAACGAAACCGCGGCGGCCTGGGACTATGCCGTGACCCACGACGGTCCCGTGGCGCTCGTGTTGACGCGGCAAGGGCTTCCCGTTCTCGATCCCGACCGCGTGCCCGAGGATGCGATCCACACCGGCGCGTACGTCCTTCGCGACCCCGACGCCGCGCCCGACGTCGTGCTCGTCGCGACCGGCTCGGAGGTGTCTCTGGCGCTGAAGGCCGCCGACGCCCTCGCCGAAGACGACCTCCATGCCCGCGTCGTGTCGATGCCGTCGATGGAGAACTTCGAAGCGCAGACGGATGCCGACCGTGCCGAGGTGCTGCCGGCCGACGTCCCGACCGTCGCCATCGAGGCCGGCATCACACGCGGCTGGCATCACCTCGTAGGCGACGACGGCGCCGTCATTGGCCTCGACCGCTTCGGCCTCTCGGGTCCCGGCGACGAGGTCTACGCCGAACTCGGGTTCACCGTCGACCGTGTGGTCGGCACCGCGCGCGACGTTGTGCGCGACGCCTCGGAATCTCCTTCGGTCGGATAGCCGTGTGAACACGTACTGCGTGCGGCGTGCCCCCTGTTCATCCCCGACCGCTGAACGCCCCCTTTAAGCTCACACCTTCAAACTGCAACTCGAAACGTCATGCCTGCCCCCGACACTGCACAGACCCCGACCACGGCGCTTCGCGAGCAGGGCCAGTCCCTCTGGCTCGACTACATCCGCCGCAGCCTGATGACCAGCGGTCAGCTCCAGCGCCTGATCGAGGAGGATCATCTGCGCGGTCTGACCTCCAACCCGTCGATCTTCCAGAAAGCCATCGGCGGAAGCGACGAATACGACGACGACATAGAAGCGTTGCTGGAGGACACTCCCGACATGGAGGTGGGAACCCTCTACGAACAGATCGCTGTGGACGACATCCAGCGGGCGGCCGATGTGCTCCGCCCGGTCTACGACGAGACGGGCGTGGACGGCGTGGTAAGTCTCGAAGTGTCGCCGCACCTGGCGCACGACACGGAAGGCACCGTCGAGGAAGCCCGGCGTCTTTGGGCGGCCGTCGACCGGCCCAACCTGATGATCAAGGTGCCCGCGACCGATGCCGGCATTCCGGCCATCGAGCAGCTCATCAGCGAGGGCATCAATGTGAACGTCACCCTGATGTTTTCGCTTGACCACTACGAGAAGGTGGCGCACGCCTACCTGCGGGGCCTGGAAAAGGCCGAGGATCCTCGGGGCATCCTGTCGGTGGCCTCGTTCTTCGTGAGCCGCGTCGCCCGCGAGGTCGACACCCGCATGCAGGAGCGCGGCATCGACGCCGACATCGACGGCAGCGACGTCGCGATTGCCAACGCGAAAATGGCGTACAACCGGTTCCGGGAGATCTTCCATGGCGAGGCGTTTGCCGACCTCCGGGACGCCGGCGCCGAAGTGCAGCGTCCGCTGTGGGCCTCCACGAGCACGAAGGATCCCACACGCTCCGATGTTCTCTACGTGGAGACGCTCATCGGCCCCGAAACCGTCAACACCATCCCGCCGGCCACGCTCGATGCCTTCCGCGATCACGGCACCGTGCAGGGCGCCTCGGTGGCGCAGGACGTCGACGCCGCGCGCGCCGTCCTGGAGCGCCTCGACGCGCTGGGCATCGACCTCGACGACGTGACAGAAACCCTGCAATCACGCGGCGTCGAGAAGTTCGTTGCGCCCTTCGACGACCTTATGGCCACGCTTGACGAAAAGAAAGACGCTTTTCTGCAGTCCAAGGCCGACCCGGTGTCCTTCCACCTGAACGGCTACGAAGACCGCGTCGTCGAACGCCTGCACACCTGGCAGAGCGAGGACTTTGCCTGCCGCTTGTGGGAGCACGATCCCACGCTGTGGGCCGATGAAGACACGCCGGAGCTGACCAACCGGCTCGGCTGGCTTGATCTGCCCGAATCCATGCAGGAACCCGCGGAAGACCTGATGGACTGGGCCGCCGACCAGAAGGATGCCTTTGACGACGTCGTCGTGCTCGGCATGGGCGGCTCCAGCCTCTCGCCCGACGTGTACGGCCACATCTTCGACGCGCCCGAGGGGTATCCGTCCCTTTCGATCCTCGACAGTACCCATCCCACGGCCGTACAGGCCAAGGCGAACGCACTCGACCTCGAGCGCACGCTGTTCGTGGTCGCCAGCAAGTCGGGCACCACGACCGAGACGATGTCCTTCTACAAGTACTTCTACCACCGGTTGGCGGAGCACACCGACGCGCCCGGCGATCACTTCGTGGCCGTCACCGATCCCGGCTCGCAGCTGACGCAGATCGCGGAGGAGCGCGGATTCCGCCGCACGTTCCTCGCCCCCTCCGACGTTGGAGGACGCTACTCGGCGCTGACGCCGTTCGGGCTCGTTCCGGCCGCCCTCATGGGGATCGACCTTCACAAGCTGCTCGATGCCGCGTGGTCGGCCTCCGAGGCCTCGGCATTCTGCGTGGAAGCGCCCAACAACGCCGGCCTCGAGCTGGGCGCCATCCTCGGCGAACTGGCCGAAGCGGGCCGCGACAAGGTGACCTTCTTCACAACACCGACTCTCGCCAGCTTCCCGGCGTGGCAGGAACAGCTCATCGCCGAGAGCACCGGCAAGGACGACACCGGCATTGTGCCTGTCGCCGACGAGCCGCTCGGCCGCCCCGACCAGTACGGCGACGACCGCGTGTTCGTCTACTTCTACCTGCCCGACGAGCAGGACCGCGCAGTGGTGGAAACGCTGGACGCCCTCGACGACGCCGGCCACCCGGTGCTGAGCTTTCGGTTCGACGACCGCTACGACTTGGCCCGCGAAATGTACCGCTGGGAAATGGGCGTGGCCGCCGCCGGCGCCGTGCTCGGCATCCATCCGTTCAACCAACCCAACGTGGAGGCCGCCAAGCGCCTGGCCCGCCAAGCCATGCAGAGCGAGGACGGCACGGCCTCTGGCGACACGCGCACCATTGCGGCCGACGACGACGGCGCGCTCGATGCCATGCTGTCCGACTGGCTCGATGCAGGGGATGCGTCCAGCTACATCGGCGTGCAGGCCTACCTCCCGCCTTCCGACGCCACTACAGAGGCGCTGCACACCCTCACACGCACCCTGCGCGACGCCACGGGCTACGCGACGACGCTCGGCTACGGCCCTCGCTTTCTGCACTCCACCGGACAGCTCCACAAGGGTGGGCCGCCCAACGGCCTGTTCCTGCAGCTCGTGGACGCTCCGTCCGACGACGTTTCGGTGCCCGAAACCGATTATACCTTCAAGGAGCTGATCGCGGCGCAGGCCACGGGCGACTACCAGGCGCTTGAGGAGGCAGAGCGGACCGTGCTGCGCGTCCGGGTGGACGCTGCGAACGTGGACCGGGTGACCCAGGCGGTGAAACGAAACGCGTCGTAAATCACTAACGGGCGGGCCGCGCCGCCGCGGCCCTCTGCTCGTGTACTCTGTGACGACGCTCCCGGTGCCCTCATGACGTTCGAATTCTGGTTCATGCTCCCGGTGGCCATCGTGTTCGCCACCATCGCTCTCGGATCGGGCGTGGAAGGCGCGACGTTCTTCTCGCCGTTCTTCATCCTGGTCCTCGGCCTGGAGCCAACGGTGGCCATCGGAGCCGGACTGATCGTGGAGGTGTTCGGGTTCAGCAGCGGGCTGTACGCCTACGTTCGGAAGCGCCTGATCGACTACCGGATGGGCGGAACGCTGCTCGCCATCAGCATTCCGGCGGCCCTCGTGGGCACCTACGCCGCACACTACATCGCCGACGACATCCTGAAAACGATCTTGGGCGTGGGCCTCGTGGCGGTTGCCGCCAGCTTCCTGCGTACGCCCAGCGCGGAAACCCGCGAGCAGCTCGATGCCGCCGCGCAGCAACCTGCCGACCGGGCCGAGCGCTGCCTCGTCACCGCCGACGAGGAGGAGGTCTGCTACACCGTGTTCAACCGAACGGAAGGCGTCCTCACCGGCGGCATCGGGGGCCTCTTCATCGGCATGGTCTCGACCGGTCTCGGCGAGATGAACGGCTACCTGCTGCTCCAGCGCTGCCGCGTGCCGGGACGCGTCGCCGTGGCCACCAGCGTGTTCGTCGTCGCACTGACAGCCCTCACGGCGTCGGTCAGTCACGCCGCGGCCTTCCTCCAGGAAGGCGGCGCAGCGCTGAATCAACTGCTGAGCCTGCTGGTCTTTACCGTTCCGGGCGTCATCATTGGCGGACAGATCGGCCCGAGCGTCTCGGAGCGCATTCCGGAACGGACGCTCGAACTCGGGATGGGCATCCTGTTTCTGCTCGTGTCGCTCATCCTGCTGGCGGAGGTGGCCATCCGCTGAGGTGCGCGGTACGGCGCCGAGATGCGCTGTACGTCCGCCTGGGAGGCAACCGACGCTGCGAGCTCGCCTTCCGTCAGGGCGGCCCGGCTGCCCTTCTCGTCTCGACTCGAACTCTTTCTCTCCCAACCCCTGTGACTACCATGAAACTCGGAATGATCGGACTCGGCAAAATGGGCGCCAACATGTCGCGTCGCCTGATGCGCGACGGGCACGCGGTCGTCGGCTTCGACCTGGATGCAAGCACCGTGCGCGAGCTGGAGGACGACGGCGCCGACGGGGCCACCACGCTGGAGGGTCTCGTCGACCAGTTGGAGCCGCCACGCGTGTGCTGGATGATGGTCCCGGCCGGCGATCCCGTCGACGCCACGATCGACGACCTGCTTCCCCATCTGGAGGCCGGCGACATTCTCATCGACGGCGGCAACTCGAACTACAAGGACACCCTGCGCCGAGCCGATCGCGTGCAGGAGGCCGACCTGCATTACGTCGACGTGGGCACCTCGGGCGGCGTCTGGGGGCTGGACGAAGGCTATAGCATGATGGTCGGCGGCAGCGACACGGCCATCGACACGATCCGCCCCGCTCTCGAAACGCTCGCGCCGGGTCCGGAGAAAGGGTGGGGGCACATGGGCAAGGTGGGCTCCGGCCACTTCGTGAAGATGGTGCACAACGGCATCGAGTACGGCGTGATGCAGGCCTATGCCGAAGGCTTCGACATCATGCAGGCCAAAGAAGCCTTCGACCTCGACCTGCACCAGGTGGCCGAAACCTGGCGGTTCGGCAGCGTGATTCGCTCGTGGCTGCTCGATCTTACGGCGCGCGCTCTGGACGGCGACCAGACCCTGGAGGACATCGCACCGTGGGTGGACGACTCGGGCGAGGGCCGGTGGACCGTCAAGGAAGCCATCGATCTCGACGTCCCGGCCCCCGTCATCACCGATGCGCTCATCTCGCGCCTCGACTCCCGCGTTGAAGACTCCTACACGCACAAACTGCTGGCCGCCATGCGCAATCAGTTTGGCGGGCACGACGTTAAAGGCAGCGACGAATAACTGGATCAATAACTTGGAGCTGCGCTGCACGTGGGTCTGGAGGCCCCCGGCCTCGTCGTCCCTGAACACCTGCCCTTCGATTTCAGATTATGGCTGACATTCAGAAGCATCTCTTCGTCATTTTCGGTGCCACTGGCGATCTGGCCAAGCGCAAACTGATCCCGGCCCTGTATCATCTAATGCAGAGTCAGGAGGTTGCCGAACACTGTTTCATTCTGGGCTCGGCGCGGTCGAATTGGTCGGACGAGCAGTTCCGGGACGCGGCCAAAGACGCCCTGCGAGAGAAGGGCTTTCCACAGGAAGAGGTCGACAGCTGGTGCACGCGGCATCTGTTCTACCAGTGCCTGGGCGCAGAGGGCGACGATTACAGTGCCCTCAAGCAACGCATTACCCAGCTCGAGCGACACTTTACCTTGCCCGGAAACCGGGCTTTCTATCTGTCCCTCCCTCCCAGCATCTACGGACCGACGCTGACCGGCCTCGGCGAGGTCGGCCTCAACCGCAGCGACGGATGGACCCGCGTGGTCATCGAGAAGCCGTTCGGGTACGACCTCGAATCGGCCCGTGCGCTCAACGACACGGTCCACGAGTATTTCACCGAGGACCAGGTCTACCGCATCGATCACTACCTGGGCAAGGAAACCGTGCAGAATCTCCTGGCCTTTCGGTTCGGCAACGCGCTGTTCGAGTCGCTGTGGAATCGGGACCGGATCGAGCGCGTCGAGATCAACGTGTCGGAGAGCCTCGGCGTGGGAGGGCGCGCCGGGTACTACGACCAGTCGGGCCACCTACGGGACATGGTGCAGAACCACGTCACGCAGCTTCTCACCCTTACAGCCATGGAGCCTCCCTCCTCGCTGGATGCCGACGCCATTCGGCAGGAAAAGGTGAAAGTGCTCCGCGCTCTGGAGCCGATTTCGTGCCCGGACGATGTCGTGTTGGGCCAGTACGACGCGGGCATGGTCGAGGGCGAACCCGTGCCCGCCTACCGGGATGAACACGACGTGCCGGACGACTCGACCACCGAGACGTACGTGGCCCTGCGCCTCGGCATCAACAACTGGCGCTGGCAGGGCGTGCCGTTTTACGTGCGCACCGGCAAGCGCATGCCGGCCAAACTCACGCAGATCGCCGTGCGCTTCAAACGAGCACCCGTTTCGCTCTTCCAGTCCGACGGCGATCCCTGTGCCCCGCCGGACATCGACTGCGAGGCGGCGCCCAACGAGCTGCTCATCACGCTGCAGCCGAACGAGGGCTTCGACCTTCGCTTCGAGGTGAAAGCTCCCGGTACGTCCGAAAACGGAGCTATGGAGTTGGAGACCCAGCAGCTCAGCTTTTCCTACCAGGACGCGTTCGGGCCCATGCCCGATGCCTACCGCACCCTGCTGCGCGACATCATCACCGGCGACCAAACCTTGTTCGTGCACGCCGATGAGGTGGAGGCCTCCTGGACGCTGTACACGCCTGTGCTGGAGGCGAACCTGACTCCCGACCCGTACGAAGCCGGGACCTGGGGCCCGCCCGCCGCCGATCGGCTGCTCTCCGACTGGACGTCAACCCTCCGTCCTATTCGTGAGCCGGCCTAACGCAGCAGCCGGAGCGGCCCCTTGTCGAAGGAATCTGTCTTCATTACACTACGCGTGTCCGCATCGGGGTCTCCTTGCGTTGGGTCCTCCGAACCCGTTCACCAGCTTTCCATGCCCATGCCTTCCCCGTCCGACACGGCGGCCGACTCTGTGCACGTCTATCCGGATCTCGACGGCCTCAGCCGAGCGGCCGCTGAGCACATCGTCTCGCACGTCCGCCGCGTTCTGGCGCAGAGCGACCATTACGCCCTGGCCCTTGCCGGGGGCAGCACGCCGAAACGACTCTACGAATTGCTCGCGGACCTCGACCCGTCGATTCTCCCCTGGGAGCGCATTCACCTCTTCTGGGGCGATGAGCGCTTCGTTCCGCCCGGGCACGAGAAAAGCAACGTCACGATGGCCCAGCGCACGCTGATCGATGCCATCGACATTCCGGAGAGCAACGTGCACCCGATTCAGACCAATCGGCAGGCCGAGAGGGTGGCGGCTGACTATGAGGGCGTTCTTCACCAGGCGTTTGAGGGACGCGACCGTACGTTCGACCTCGCGCTCCTTGGCCTGGGCGGCGACGGGCACACCGCATCTCTCTTTCCCGAACATGAACCATCGGTCGACGATCCGCGCTGGGTCCGCGTCGTAGAAGCCCCCCGGCGGCACGACATCGCGACGCGCATCACCTGCACGCTGCCCGTCTTCAACCGTGCGGCGCAGTGCCTTTTCCTCGTCTCGGGCGCACGCAAACACGAGGCCGTCCGGGCCGTGCTCGACGAGGGCGACCCCACGAAACCCGCTGCGCGCGTCCGACCCCAGGAGCGGCGGCTCTGGTTCCTTGACGAAGCCGCGCGCGGCGCGTAGGCCGAGCCGACGTCCCACGCGGATGGCGGCGTCAATTCAACATCCAGAGGCCGACATTCAGCGCCGCGGCGTACGTTACCCACAGCAGATACGGGACGAGCAGGACGCCGGCGCCTCGGTGCAACCGATAGAATCGAGCCAGCGTGACGGCGATGGCCGCCCACAGAGCCACGATCACGACGAGGCCGCCAGAAATGGACTGCAGCCCGAAAAAGGCGATCGTCCAGGAGGCGTTGAGCACCAGTTGGAAGGCAAACCAGCCCAGTGCCCCTCGCACGACGGAACGGTCCCAGCCGAGACGCCACACAAGGCCGGCGGCGATGCCCATGAGGGCGTAGAGCAGCGTCCACGCCGGAGCAAACACCCAGTCCGGCGGGGTGAACCCCGGCTGGTTGAGCGTCGGGTACCAGGTGTCCACGGATTGCCGGGTCGCGAGGCCGGCGACAATCCCCACGCCCTCGCAGATCAGAATCCCGGCAAGGATCGGCCCCAGCCGTCGGATCCAGGATGCGCGTTTCGAAGTGTTGGATGCGTTGCTCACGGGAAGCCGCGTGGGCTGGATAATGCGAGACGCGCGACCGGGGCTCGAACCTATTCGTACACGTCTTCCGGATCGAACACCGAGGTGCCGTCCTCCACGAGCGCCCCCTCCTCGGCCCGGCGAAAGAAGCAGGATTCATAGCCGGTGTGGCAGGCCCCCCCGGTCTGCGCCACCCGAAACAGAAGGGCGTCTCCGTCACAGTCCACGCGTACCTCGCGGACCTGCTGGGTGTGGCCGCTGGTCGCTCCCTTCACCCACACCGACTCGCGCGACCGGCTCCAGTAGGTCATCCGACCCGTTTCGAGCGTCTGACGGAGGGTATCGGCGTTCATGTAGGCCATCATGAGAACCTGATTGGTCTCCGCGTCCTGCACGATGGCGGGAACGAGCCCCTCGTCGTTGAAGGAAATGGCCTGAAGCAATGCAGAGGGATCGGGCATGCTACGCTCAATTCAATGACGAAGAAACCATAAGGTGTACACCACCGCCCTCGGACAGGTTCAGCGGGGCGAACTCGTGCCGTCTCGGCTCGTTTTCTACACCAACCAACATGGCTTTTCCTGCTCATGCGCCGACTGCTTCACGTTCTGGGCCGGATTCCCCGACGTCTTTTTGTGGGAATCGTGCGTAGCTATCAACTGCTGGTATCGCCCCATATGCCGCGCACGTGCCGGTACCACCCGACCTGCTCCGAATACGCGGTGCAGGCCTTTCGCAAGTATGGCGCCGTGAAGGGGCTGATTTTGACGCTCCACCGGCTCGCGCGCTGTCATCCGTGGGGCGGTCACGGCTACGATCCTCCGCGATGGTTCGGAGAGGAATCAGTGGAGGCCGAGCGGACGGCCTGCCCCGAACCCGAAGATTCCGTTCGGGCCGCACAGTAACGCCCCTTTGAAACTCCCCGAATCCTCACGGCACAATCCGAAATGCGCCGGGTACGCGTGATGATCGCCTGATCCTGCCACGCATTCCCAGAGCGGATGTCGTCCGACCGCACGTTTCGGATTTACAACACCCTGACGCGCCAAACCGAGCCCATCGAACCCATCGAGGACGGGCACCTTCGGTTTTACAGCTGCGGCCCGACGGTCTACACGTTTGCACACATCGGCAACTTTCGCTCTTTCCTGACGGCGGACCTCATTCTGCGCACCGCGCAGGCGATCGGGTGGGAGACCACCTACGTGAGCAACATCACCGACGTGGGGCACCTCACCCAGGACGACCTGGTCGATCCCGGGGGCGAAGACAAGATGGCCGCAGCCCTGGAGCGCGAAGGCGAACGCTTTCCAACCATCTACGACCTCGCGCGCTTCTACACCGACGCGCTGCTGGACGACTGGCACGCCCTCAATCTTCGGGATCCGGACGTGCGCCCCCGGGCGGCCGAACACGTGACCGACCAGCTCAAAGCCGTCATCCAGCTCGTCCAGAAGGGCCACGCCTACACCACCGACCAGGGCGTGTACTTCTCCGTCGAGAGCTTCGACGAGTACGGCAAACTGAGCGGCAACAAAGAAGCCGACCAACTGCGGGCCACCGACCGCGACACGGTAGACGATCCTGACAAGCGGGATCCCCGCGACTTCGCGCTGTGGAAAATCGACCCGGAGCACCTCATGCACTGGCACAGTCCCTGGGGATGGGGATTCCCCGGCTGGCACATCGAGTGCTCGGTCATGGGCATGAAGTACCTCGGCGATCGCTTCGACCTGCATGCAGGCGGCGAGGATCTCATCTTTCCGCACCACGAGTGCGAGATTGCGCAGAACGAGGCCCTCGCCGGTCATCCGGTGATTAACTACTGGGCGCACACGCGCTTCCTGCAGGTCGAAGGCGAGAAGATGTCGAAGTCCGCCGGCAACTTTTACACGGTGCGCGACCTCATCGCCCCCGATCCCGATGACGACCACGTGCCGGCTTCCATCCGCGAGATGGGTGGCATCGATCCGCTGGCACTCCGCTACGCCCTGATGCAGGGCCAGTATCGCAAGCCGTTTAACTTTAAGCTCGATACGCTTCGCACGGCTGCTCAGCACGTGCAGCAGTTCCAGCACCTGGACGAGCGCGTGGCCTCGGCACTTGACGCGGATCGCGAGGGACCGGATCGGCTCGGCGATGCGCTTGAGGACACCTACCAGCGGTCGCTCGACGCCATGTGCGACGACCTGAATACACCCGCCGCGCTCGCCGCTGCGCTCGACGGGGCCAAGGCACTCCGGTCCGTCGAGGCGCTCTCGGGAGCCGAAGCCCAGGCAGCGGATGACTGGCTGGCCAAGATCAACGATCTGCTTGGCATTCTCCGGCCCGACCACGCGGCCGAGAAACGCACTGCCGCCTCCCCCGAGTCGACCGACAATCTGGCAGCCACCGTCGAGGATCTGCTGGAGGAACGTGCAACGGCCCGATCGGACGGCGATTACGCCCGGGCCGACGCCATTCGCGACACCCTCGAGGCCATGGGCATCGAAGTAATGGATCGCCCCGAGGGCACCGAGTGGCGCCGCAAGGTGGAGCTCTAACGGCGCGGTCCCGATCGAAGCTCCCCATCTCGTCCGCGACGGCGGCCGCCCCTCGCCGACCGGAACCCTTCGTCGCCTCCCTCTTCCACTGCCCCCCCATCCATGCCTGACACGACCGAGTACAACCTTGCCCATCGCCCGCGCCGCCTGCGCACGAGCGACGCCATCCGGCGGATGGCACGCGAAACCCGCCTCTCGACCGACAACCTCATCGCGCCGCAGTTCGTGATGGAGGGCGACGACGACCAGGTGGAGGTGCCCTCCATGCCCGGGCAGTATCGGTTTACCATCGACCGCCTGGCCGATGAGGTTCACACCCTGGACACGCTCGGCATCCCGGCCGTTGCTCTCTTCCCGGCCATTCCCGAGGAGCGCAAGACGTCGGACGCCCGGCACGCGCTCGACCCGGACGGCCTCTACCCCCGAGCCGTGCGCGCACTGAAGGCCGCCGCCCCCAATGTGCTCGTAATCACCGATACGGCCCTCGATCCGTACAACGCCGACGGGCACGACGGCATTGTGCGCGACGGTATGATCGACAACGACGCCACGCTCGACGTGATGCGCAAGATGGCCGTGGTACAGGCCGACGCCGGGGCCGACATCATCGCGCCGTCTGACATGATGGACGGCCGTGTCGCCGCCCTCCGCGATGCGCTCGACGCCGCCGGCCACTCCCACGTGGCGATCATGGCCTACACCGCCAAGTATTCGTCCTCCTTCTACGGGCCTTTCCGGGACGCGCTCGACTCCGCTCCGCGTCAGCGGGAAGGCATTCCGGAGGGCAAAGACACCTACCAGATGGATCCGGCGAATGCCGAGGAAGCCCTCCGCGAGCTCAAGCTCGACTTAAATGAAGGCGCCGACTTTGTAATGGTGAAACCGGCCCTGCCCTATCTCGACGTGATTCGCCGGGTCCAGGCCGCCAGCGATGTGCCGGTGGCGGCGTACAATGTGAGCGGCGAGTATGCAATGCTCAAGGCCGCCGCGCAAAACGGCTGGCTCGACGAAAAAAACTGTGCCCTCGAGGCGCTTACCGCCATCCGTCGGGCCGGCGCCGACGTCATCCTGACGTACTTCGCCAAGGACGCGGCCCGTTGGCTGAATGCGTAGCGGCCTCGAAGCGCTCTCTCCGGATTGCCTTTCTTCCCATGTCTGAGCCCACCCCGACGGCCCCCGACCCGGGCACTCTGCTGAACGAACTCGTCGCCGCTCGCTGGTCCACCGCCGCCCGCCACGCCTGGCGCCAGTACGAGCAGCGCGGTCGCGGTGCCATCGTCTTTCAGCTGCAGGCTTCGGAGTCCGATGCACCAGCCGCCGACGACACGCGGACGCCGCTGCGGTATCTGACGTTCACCGACCGTGAGGCGGCGCGCCAGGGCGCCTTCGCGAAGCTGTCGGAGCTGGTTGAAACCTACGATCCCGAGCAGGAAGTCGTCATCGCAGCCGTGTTGCCCGATGACCGCACCGTGTTCGACGTCTACGCCGACACCCCACCCCCGCCCCGAGCCGCCGCGTCCGATGCCGGCGACGCAGCCGACTGATTCTTCTGTCCGACCCCCTCCTTTTTGTGACGCCGCCTCATCCCTCGCTCGATGCCCCGCCGCCCCTCCGCGGCAGCGACCCGGATTCCTTTGCGCACCATTCGGTCGTGAACCGTCTGCCGCGCATCCTGCGACAGACGATGGACGAAACCGACTTTCCGACTCGGACGCATGCGCAGCTCAGCGCCCTCCAGGCCGAGATTCCTCACGCCCCGATCCGGACCTTCGACGATCCGCCGGCGCCCGACACCTCGGACTGGAACGGATACATTGAACCGCGCCGATCACAGGACTGGTTGGAGGTGCCCTGGTTCTTCGCCGAGACGTATTTCTACCGTCGGATCGTAGCGGCGACCGGCTACTTCGAAGCCCCCTCGCCGGAGCGCGACCCTTTTCGGCGCCAAAAGGCGGAAGGGCTGGCAAGCAGTAGGGAGGCCATCGCGGCCCTGTCGAAGCGTCTCGTGCCTGCGTTCGACCAAGACACGCCTGCGGTCGACCCGATCGTGCGGGCGCAAACCCTGTCGCTGTGGGGCAACCGGGCCGACCTGAGCCTTTGGCCCGCCGGCTCCGACGCCGACCGCACCACCGCCCCGGCCGACGCGCACATCCTGGCCGACAACCGGCGGGCGGCGGCCGAATGGATCGTCGACCACGCGCCCCTTGGTCGTATCGACGTGCTGCTGGACAACGCAGGCTTCGAGCTGGTGAGCGACCTGGCGCTGATCGCGGTGCTTCTGGAAACAAACGCCGCGGCATCGATGCACCTGCACGTGAAAGCGCACCCCACGTTCGTCTCCGACGCCGTGATGATGGACGTGAACGAGACGATCCGGGCCCTTGCCGAGGCCGACGACTCCGACACCCGAACCCTCGGCACGCGCCTCCGCACGCATCAAGCCGACGGCCGGCTGACCCTCACCGATCCGTTCTTCTGGACGTCCCCGTTCCCCGGATGGATGATGCCGGATTCCTTGGCCCGCACGCTGGGGGCGAGCGATCTTGTCATTAGCAAGGGGGACGCCAACTACCGGCGCCTCCTGGGCGACCGCCACTGGCCGCCCACGGCACCGTTCGCGCGCATCGTCGAATACCTGCCGACGCGGCTCCTGGCCCTTCGCACGCTCAAGTCCGAGCTGGCCGCCGGCATCGACGCGGCCACCGCCGAGGAGACCGCGTCCAATGACCCCGACTGGCTGATCGACGGCGAGTGGGGCGTGATTCAGTTCGTGGGGGTGTGACTGGTTTCCTGCTTGAGATCCTCCTCCGAACCTTGAGCGGGAGCGACAAGAATCACGCTGCTGCGCGGAGCCATGGCGTAATGCTCCTGATCGTCGAGGCGCGTCTCACTCCCCGCTTCGAGGATGTCCCCCGGCGCTTCGTGCGACGTATCGGCCTTGCGGAACCAGTCGCCGCCCTGCGGGGCAGGCGGAAGCGTGAAGCGATGCGCCTCGGTTTCGGCGTTGAACAGGAGCAGCAGGTCGGAGGTGTCCGTCCCCGGCACCAGCAAGCCGAGGCAGCGCCCGTCCGGATCGTCCCAGTCCGGCGTCTGGCAGCGGCAGTTGAACCACTGCACCTCATCCGGACGGTAGTAGGTGTCGGCACAGAGCGTCGGGCGGTTCTTGCGGAAACGGATCAGCTCCTGCACGAACTGCACGAGGTCGGCATTTTCGGTGCCGAGCGCCCAGTTGATCCAGCTGATCTCGTTGTCCTGGCAGTAGGCGTTGTTGTTGCCCTGCTGCGTGCGTCGCATCTCATCGCCGGCGAGGAGCATGGGCACGCCGCGCGAGACGAACAGCGTGAGAAGAAAGTTCTTTATCTGCTTTAGCCGGACGGCTTCGATGCTGGGGTCATCGGTCGGTCCCTCCAGGCCGTAATTGGCGCTGTAGTTGGCATCGGTGCCGTCGCGATTGTTTTCGCCGTTCATCTCGTTGTGCTTCCGCTCGTAGCTCACGAGATCATTGAGCGTGAATCCGTCGTGCGAGGTCACGTAATTGATGCTCGCGTCGGGACCGCGCCCGGAGAGCGCAAAGAGGTCGGAGCTGCCCGCAAGGCGGCTGGCAAAGTCGGCCCGCATGCCCGGATCGCCGCGCCAGAAGCGGCGCACGTCATCGCGGTAGCGGCCGTTCCACTCGGCCCATCGCCCGGGCGCGAACGATCCGACCTGGTAGGCCCCTGCAGCGTCCCACGCCTCGGCAATGATCTTGACGTCCCGCAGCACGGGGTCTTCGGCGATCCGTTCGATGAGCGGCGGATCGGCGAGGATGTGGCCGTCCTGGTCTCGGCCCAGCACCGAGGCGAGGTCGAAGCGGAACCCATCGACGTGCATCTCCACGACCCAGTAGCGCAGGGCGTCGAGAATCATGTCGCGAACGACGGGGTGATCGGCCTTGATGGTGTTTCCGGTGCCCGTAAAGTCGCGGTACGAACGGAGATCGTCGTCGAGCACGTAGTAAACGAGATTATCGAAGCCGCGCCAGCTGAAGGTCGGCCCGTGTTTGTCGCCCTCGGCCGTGTGGTTAAACACCACGTCGAGCAGCACTTCGATGCCGGCCGCATGGAACGCCTGCACCATCTGCTTGAACTCCAGGACCTGCTGTCCATGGCTTCCCGCCGCGGCGTAAAATCCGTTGGGCGCCATGAACGCCGTCGGGTTGTACCCCCAGTAATTGCGGAGGGGCTCGCCGGTCTCGGGGTTGGTGCGTGGAATCTCGAACTCATTGAACTCCTGCACCGGCATGAGCTCGACGGCCGTTACGCCGAGCCACAGCAGATAGGGAATTTTCTCGATCAGGCCCCGATACGTTCCCGCGTGCTCCACCCCTGCACTGGGGTGCTTGGTAAATCCGCGGACGTGCATCTCGTAAATGATCGTTTCCGACCAGTCGTGCTGCAGCCGTTCGTCGTGCTGCCAGTCGAAGCCCGTGTCGGTGATCACGCACTTCGGTGTGTATTCCACGTTTTCCTGCTTCCACAGAACGGCGTCCTCCTCCGCTGCCGACGGATCGCTCCCCTGCGCCTTCTCGAAGTCCCAGGAGTCGAGATGCGTAACGGCCGTGGCGTAGGGGTCAATCAGGAGACGGTACGGATTGAACCGATGGCCGCGGTCCGGGTCGTACGGCCCGTCGACGCGGTAGCCGTACAGCTGGCCGGGCTGCAGGCCATCCACCCACACATGCCAGATGTCGCCGGTGCGGTTCATGTGCGGGTTGAGCCCGATCACCTCTGACGGCTCGCTGTCTTCCGGATGGGCGTACAGTTCAAGCCACACCTGGGTGGCATGGCGGCTAAAGACGGCAAAATTGACGCCGCCGTCTCGGAACTCGACCCCCAGCGGTTTCGGGAGTCCACGGCGCACGCTTCCGGTTTCGAGCAGGCCTTCGGCGTAGGCCCGGTAGCCTGAGCCGTTCCGGACAATTTCCGCGGCCTCAGCCGCGTCGTGCATCATGGTCGCCCAAGAGAAATCGAGATCGGAGGAAGCAGACATTGGAGAAACACGTCATGAGAGAAGCGTCCAGGGGGCTCTGGCGCCGAGGGCGTCGGGTCCACGCCTTGCCGATCCCCTTTCGTACGTTCCGGCAGCGCCGGACGGACGGAACCAGAGGGTCCACGTCCTCGGGATGCGGGATACGCGGGCCTGCGCCGGTGGAAGGGCTTCCGCCGACGCAGCCGGTCCGCGCGCCGTCGGTCAGGGCAGCGCCAACACCGCCCAGGTCCAGCCGATGATCCCGCCGAGGTAGGCAACTGCGACGAGGAGAATCCCTGCGTACTGTCGGTAGGTGTCGGAGGAAGACCGGTTCATGCAGCCAGAGGCGCGTTGAGAGGAATTCTGGGCTCTGTACGCACCATGCGCCTGAATGCTCCCTGCTGCCGGCTCTTCGACGGTGCTGCCCCTCGCCCGGTCCGACGCTCCGCCCCGAGATGGGGTCTCTGCCCCGAGGGGGGACGTTGTCTTTCCCACCTGCCGTCCCCTATCTTCACGTCGGGCACCGTGCCCTGGACACCGTGCTCTGCGGGTGGTTCTGCTCGGACCGGACTCGGCTTCAACCTCCTCTCGGCCTTCTTCTGGCAAACTCCTCGATTTTCCTCACGGTCATGACTCCTTCTTCTCGGACGCGCAAAGGCATCGTGCTGGCGGGTGGTGCGGGGACTCGCCTCTACCCCATCACGCAGGCGGTGAGCAAGCAGTTGCTTCCGGTCTACGACAAGCCCATGGTCTACTACCCGTTGTCGACACTGATGCTGGCCGGCATCCGGGACATCCTGCTGATTTCTACCCCAAAGGATCTTCCACGCTTCGAGCAGTTGCTGGGCGATGGCCGTCAGTGGGGCATTTCGCTCCAGTACGTGGAACAGCCCGAGCCCGAGGGCATCGCGCAGGCCTTCATCCTGGGGCGCGACTTCATCGGCACCGACGACGTGTGCCTGATTCTGGGCGACAACATCTTTTACGGCCACGGTCTGCAGTCTCTGCTCGCGAGCGCCTCGGCACAGCCCGAAGGCGCCAGCGTCTTTGCCTACTACGTGCGCGACCCGGAGCGGTACGGGGTTGTGGAATTTGACGAGGCCGAGCGCGCCCGATCCATTCAAGAAAAACCGGACGACCCGCAGTCCAATTACGCGGTCACGGGGCTCTACTTTTACGACAATCGCGTGGTTGACGTCGCGGCGTCGCTGGACAAATCGGAGCGCGGCGAGCTCGAAATTACCGATGTCAATCGGCAGTATCTGGCTTGGAGCGACCTGCAGGTGGAGGTGATGGGGCGGGGCATGGCCTGGCTCGATACCGGCACCCACACGTCGCTGTTGCAGGCCGCCAATTTCGTGCAAACGATCGAAGAACGCCAGGGGTTGAAGGTAAGCTGCCCGGAAGAGATTGCCTGGCGCAACGGATGGATTTCCTCCGAGGACGTGCTGGAGATCGGCCGGCGGATGTCCAACAACGAGTACGGAGAATACCTTATTGAGCTGGTCGCCCGAGAACCGGCCTAATCGGGACGCACCGACTCCTCTTCAGAGCGATTGGGCCGGCGCAATCTCGGTTTGGCATGACCTTGGCTTGGGTGTAGGGCAGGCCTCGAGTATGCGGCGTTGCGCCCGGTGCTGGCTCCGTCACGGCAGGAACACGCTTGGAAGAGACCTCCTCCCTTCGTAGGTTTCGGGGTGAGCTTCACGAACGCTCCAATCCGTCTCGCCCTGCCCCCGCGCCATCGGCCGGCGTTCGGATGCCGCCATGGGGGCGATCGCAGATCTTCGCCTTGCTGCCGATTACCCACACATCCTCCTCCGTCCATCATGGTATCCACGATTCGCGCCCTGATCGTCGACGACGACCCGATGTTTCAGAAGGTCCTGAACAAGTACTTGGACCGCCACGACAAGCTGGAGCTCGTGAGGATCTGCGACGATGCCATCGAAGCCGCCAACGTCTTGCAGGAGCAAGAGGTTGACCTCGTCTTCCTTGACGTTGAAATGCCCGACATGTCGGGGCTGGAGCTCGTCGATTCGCTGGACGCTCCCCCCTCTATCGTGATGGTGACCGGCAAAGAAAAATATGCCGTGGATGCCTTCGAAGCGGCGGTGACCGACTATCTCGTCAAGCCTGTTCGCTACTCCCGGTTTCTGCAGGCCGTCTCGCGCGTTGAGGAGGAGATGACCAAGGAAGCACAAGCCACGGCGAAGGAGAATCCGGATCTGGAGGACGAGCCCGACGTGCGAGTGGCCCCGTCCGAGGCCGACGATGCCGGTTCCCCCGACCACGTATTTCTAAAGGTCGACCGGCGCCTGATTCGCGTCAACCTGTCCGACATTCAGTGGATTGAGGCACAGGGCGATTACATGATGGTCCAGGCCGGACCGAAGCGCTACCTCATTCACAGCACCTTGAAGGAGCTCGACGACAAGTTGCCATCCGATCAGTTCGTGCGGGTGCACCGCTCGTACATTGTGCGCATCGATCAGATCAAGGACATCGAAGACACCACCCTTGTCATCAACGGCGAGGTGATTCCCATCGGCGGGTCCTACTACGAAACGCTGATCGACCGCATCCAAACCCTGTAGGGCTCCGGCGGCGGCGGTCGGCGCACACCAAACAAAAAAACCCTCAGGCTTTCTGGCCTGAGGGTTCGGTGGTTTGACTGCCTGCCCGGGAGGATTCGAACCCCCGACCTGCTGATCCGTAGTCAGCCGCTCTGTCCATCTGAGCTACGGGCAGAAGCTGAGCGGGCGTCTGTGGCCCGCGAGTTCAAAACGTACACACGATGCCGCTCAAGAAATGATCCTAGCCGACGGCGTCTCACGGATAGTTCATTCGAAGGCGTCCGCAGCGTTGAGGTGGAAGAAATGATTCGTCGGGCCATGCCCGCCGCCGAGCGGGAGCGCGTGGTCGATGGCGCGGGTCACGTAGCGCTTGGCCCGATCCACGGCAAGCGGTAGGTCGTGTCCGTGAGCCAGGTGCGCTGCGATGGCCGATGCGTAGGTGCATCCCGTGCCGTGGGTGTTCGGCGTTTCAATCCGCGGCGCGGCGAACGTTCGGAAGCAGGTCCCGTCGTACAGAACATCGACAGCCTCGGCGGTGTCGTTGAGGTGCCCCCCCTTCACCAGCACCGCCTTTGGCCCCAGCGCGTGGAGGGCTTCGGCCACGGCTTTCGCGTCATCCACCGTTTCGACCGTCTTGTCGGTAAGGTGGGAGGCTTCGTGCAGGTTTGGGGTGAGGAGCGTGGCCTGCGGAATCAACGCCTCCCGCAACGTGGCAATGGCCGCGTCTTGCAGGAGCTTGAAGCCGCTCTTGGAGATCATCACGGGATCGACGACGAGCGGCGTCAGGTCGCGCGCGTCGATCCGCTCGGCCACCGTCTCGATGATGGCCGCCGAGGACAGCATGCCGGTCTTGTACGCGGCCACATCGAGGTCATCGACCACAGCATCGATCTGGGCGGCCACGAAGTCGGGCGGCAGATCGTGAGCCGCCGTCACCGCCTGCGTGTTCTGGGCGGTGACCGCCACGATGACGGACGCCGCAAACACGCCGTTGGCCTCCATCGCCTTGATGTCGGCCTGAATGCCGGCGCCACCGCCAGAGTCGCTTCCTGCAATCGTGAGCGCTACGGGTTTGGTCATCAAGGCATCAGGTTCTGGAGAGAGGGATCCTCTTCTGCAGGGAATGTTGCGGGGGTGGTGACGGGCGGGCCACGTGCGAACCACGTGTCCCTGACCCGTGCCAGACGCCGCTATTCCGTGGTGGCGGCCAGAGCTCGGAGGTACGCCCGGGTTGCGGCAACGGGAGCTTCGGCCTCCATGATGCCGGAGAGCACGGCGAGGCCGCGGGCTCCGGCCTGCATGCAGGCATCCACCCGCTCGGGGGTGATGCCCCCGAGGGCCACGACCGGAACGGGCGCTGCCTCGCAGAAGTCGCGCAGGGCGGGAACGCCGGCGGCCGGATGATCGGGCTTGCTCGCCGTGGGAAAAACGGGGCTAAAAAAGTAATAGTCCACCGCCCGCGTCCGGTCGCTTCGGGCATCGACCTGTTCGTGGGCCGAATAGCCGATGAGGGCGTCGGCGCCGAGGGCAGACCGTGCAGTCGTCACCGACGGCCCACGCCATCCCAGGTGAATGCCGGTCTCTTCGGCCTCCGCCGTAGACAGATGCGTGTTCACGGAGATGGCGACGGCCGGTTCCGTCGATCGCAGCCGCTCGATCAGCACGTGGGCCGCCTGCTTGAACCGGTCTGGGGAGACGGTGTGATCGCGGAGGTGCACCCACCGCACCCCGGCTTGCACGGCCGAAAGCACGCGCTCGACCCGCGCGGAAACCGTAAACCGATCAGCAATGAGGGCAAGCGGCGGATACGGAAGGGTCGCCATGGGAAGTCTGTCGAAAGAGAAAGCGCAGGATCGCGGGCTCGCTGTGGCGATCCACCACCGGACCCATCGTGCTGGCCCTGGCGGAGGGGGGTCGAGGCGCTGCGCGGCGGCAGGCGGGGAAGCAGGCGCGCTCAGACTTCTTCCATGACGCGTCCCTCCATCGGCGAAGACGCCTTGGCGTAAAGCCGGCGCGGGATGCGGCCCGCCGACCGGGCCAGGCGTCCGGCCTCCACGGCGTGGCGAATGGCACGTGCCATGGCCACCGGATGCTGGGCTTCGGCAATGGCGGTGTTAAGCAGAATGCCGTCGTACCCAAGCTCCATGGCAACCGCGGCGTCGCTCGCCGTACCAATGCCGGCGTCCACGATGAGGGGCGTGTCGTCGATCACCTCGCGGATGATGCGAAGGTTGTACGGGTTGACGATGCCCATGCCACTGCCGATCGGCGACCCCAAGGGCATCACCGCCGCACAGCCCAGGTCGGCCAGTTTGCGGCAGGTAATCGGATCGTCGTTCGCGTACGCCAGCACCGTGAAGCCATCGTCCACGAGCGTTTTGGCCGCCTGCAGAAGCTGCTCCACATCGGGCATGAGCGTCTCGTCATCACCGATGACCTCCAGCTTGATCAGATCCGTGTCTAGGGCCTCGCGGGCCAACTGAGCCACCAGGGTCGCCTCTTTGGCCGTGTAGCAGCCCGCGGTGTTCGGAAGCACGGTGTAGCCGCCCTGGCGGATCAGGTCGAGGTGGCTTTCCGGCGCCGGATTCTGCACGTTGACCCGCCGGATGGCCACGGTCACCAGGTCGGTGCCCGAGGCCTCCAGCGCGTCCAGCATGACCTGCGGGTTGGGGTAGTTGCTGGACCCGAGGATGACCCGCGACTCGAACGTGGAGTCGCCAATCTGTAGGCCGGGGTCGGTCGCGGTCCGCTCCCCGTTGGTGGTTGCGTGGTCAGTCATTCCAGTGGTGGCAGTGCCAGATCAAACGAATCCGCGGGCCGTCATCCGCCCTGCTGGGCCTGAATCACCTCGATGGTGTCGCCGTCACGCAGCGGGGTTTCCGCCCAGTCCTGCCGCCGGACGACCGATTCGTTGATCGCCACGGCCACGCCGGACGTGCGATCCGGATCGATCTTCATGTCGGTCAGCAAATCGGGCAGGGCGTACGATGCCGGGACGGTCTGCTCTTCGCCGTTGACGACGAGGTCGATGGTCGTGTCGGAGGCAGTGGTCATTGGGCGTGCGAGACGGACGAGCGGTCATGTGCAAAGCGGGTTGGGGAAAACGGTGCCAGCCATTCGGAGGTTTCTCCGGTGCACACCAGCCGGGCGATCTCCTGCGCAGTCACGGGGGTGAGCAGGACGCCGTGGCGGTAGTGACCGGTGGCCATGATGACCCCGGGCGCGGCGCTGGCACCGAGCAGGGGCGCGTGGTCGCGGGTGGCCGGCCGCAGTCCCGCCCAGGTGGCGTCGACCGGCAGATCGTGGATGCCGGGCACGACCTCCCACGCTCCTTCGAGCAGCTCGTAAAGGCCGCCGGCCGTGACCTGCGTGTCGAAGCCCATCTCCTCACTCGTGGCTCCAATCACCAGTCGACCGTTGGACTTCGGCGCCAGGTAGGCGTCGGGACCGCGCACCACGTGCTGCAGGTCGAACGGCAGTTCCATCTGCAACTGGATCATCTGGCCCTTCACCGGTCGCACCGACGGCTGGGCGTCCGCAGGAAGACCGTCGATCTTGCGCGACCAAACGCCGGCGGCGACGATCACGTGCGTTCCTTCGAGGCGCTCGCCTGAGGCGGTGACGACAGCGGGCCCTTCGGCCTCCGGGTCGATGGCATCCACCGGCGTGTCTTCGCGGAGCGTCCCCCCTTCCGCCCGGAACGCGTCCCGCAGAGCATCCAGCAGCGCACGGTTGTCTACCTGATGATCGGACGGGGCGTAGATGGCCGCCGACAGGCGGGGGGCAACGAACGGCTCGATGTCCCGCGCCTCCTCTCCGGTCAGCCACTGCACCTCCAGCCCCTGCTCGCGCTGAAACTCGTAGAGGCGGCGGATCTTCTCGGCCGCGTCGCGGTCGTCGGCCACGATGAGCGTGCCGTCGTCGCGGTAATCGACATCTTTGCCACTGGCCTGCTCCACCGCCTGCGCAAAGTCGGGCCAACGCCGTAGGCTTTCCCGGCTCAACCGATACAGCTCCAGCTCCTCGAATCCAATCTCGGCGTCGGGCGCGAGCATCCCAGCGGCCTGCCAAGACGTGCCTCGCCCCGCGCGGCCGCGCTCCAGAAGGGTCGTCGGCGTTCCACGGCGCACCAGTTCGAACCCGGTGGCCAGCCCAATGGCGCCTCCTCCTACGATGATGACATCATTCATCGGCGTGATGCGTTTGGCCAGGCGACAAAGAGTAACGGACGTTGTAAACGAGACGCCCCGCCGGAATGTCCCGAACCGTCGCCGTTTCGAACCGTGTTCAACAGATCCGTTGATGCTCGCAACCAATCCACGCCATGGCTTCTTCTCCCGACGTTTTGATTGTCGGCGCCGGCCTTGCCGGTGCCTGTGCGGCCCTGGTCCTGAGTGAGTCCGCCTCGGTGACTGTGGTGGAGGCTGACGCGCCGGCCGCTGGCGCGTCGGGAGCAGCCGCCGGACTGGTCAATCCCCTGATGGGCCGACGGGCCAATCCCGTGTGGCGGCCTCGCGAGGCCCTCGCGGCGGTCTCCCACCTCCTTCAGCGTGCGGAGGCGACGCAGGTCTTCCAGAACGACGGCCTGCTGCGGCCGACGGTCGAGGCCAAGCAGGTCGAATGGTTTCAGGAGGCGGTCGCGGAATGTCCCGATCTGGCGACCTGGCTCTCGGAGGACGAGGCGCGCGGCCGCTTCCCGGACGTCCAGACGGTCGATGGGGCCATGTTGATTCCCGAGGGCGGCGCGGTGAACGTGCCGGCCATGGTCCACGCCCTCCTGGAAGCTGCGACGGCCAACGGGGCGACCGTCGAAACAGGGGCTCGCGTGACGGGGTGGGACGAACGCTCCGGCGCGGCGGCCGTCACCGTGGCGACCGCGAGCGGCCCCGAACGCCGGTCGGCCGATCGGGTGCTGCTGTGCCTCGGGCAGGGGTATCCCGGCCACGCCGAGCTGGAGGCGCTCGACCTGCGCGGCATCAAGGGGCAAACCGTTCGCGTTGAGCGCCCCGACGGCATCGACGGACCCCGGCTCCCCGTATCGGGGCGCGGCTACATTGTGCCGGACGCTGACGGGACGCTGGTGCTCGGAAGCAGCTACGACCACGACTTCGACGACCTGTCGCCCGATCCCGAGCAGACGGCCTACATCCAGGAAAAGACGGCGCGGATGCTGCCCGGCGTGGACGCGATGGCTCCGCTGGACGTTGCGGTCGGCGTGCGCGTGAAGCAGGCCCAGACAAACCTGCCCGTTGTGGGCCCCCTCCCCGACCGCGAGCGGGTGTGGACGTTCACGGCCCTCGGCTCCAAAGGACTGCTCACCGCGCCTCTGCTGTCGCTGGATCTGCCCGACTACCTGCACGATCCCTCGTCGATTCCACACGAGGTGCGAGTTCCCCGGGCGTAGCGGCTCGGCCCTGCCAGCCCGAGACGCCAGTCGCACCTACCATCCGCCGCTGGCGCCTCCGCCGCCGAACGACCCGCCGCCTCCGCTGAAGCCGCCGCCGGAGCTAAAGCCGCCGCCTCCGGAGCTCCACCCGCTGCTGCCCGCGCTCCATCCACTGCTGCTTCCGCCACCGGACG
>Ga0207797_1000603_pt1 | contig 27551 bp, 26 predicted proteins | sample PRCRCaboRojoPR_6_FD_187275 | JGI IMG/M metagenome (GOLD analysis project Ga0207797, IMG submission 187275) | Marine sediment microbial community from Cabo Rojo, Puerto Rico - PR CR 10% Liquid 1 (SPAdes) | ecosystem: Environmental > Aquatic > Marine > Coastal > Sediment | place: Cabo Rojo, Puerto... | reverse complement strand
CTGAACGTCGACAGCACGAAGTGATCGAGCGCGTCGCGGATCGGGGTCGTGTCCGCACCGACGGCCTTTCTGAGAAACGTGCTCATGTGTACCGCGTAGATTATGGCCGCTGCCGCCTCCGGATCGACCTCGCTGAACGTCCCGTCCTCGATCCCGTCCCGTATCGTCTCGGCCAGGGCGTCGTGAATCGCCTCGTCGAACGCGAGGAGGGACTCACGCAACTCCTCGTGTTCCGCTGCTTTCGCGTACATCTCGAGGTACGCCGGGATGAGGTCGTCGTCCTCGATGTCGACGAGGTCGACGACCACTTCGAGCAGTGCGCGGAGCCGGAGGTTCGGTTCGTCGGCCGTCACCATCAGGAACTCCTCGAATCGGTCGCGCTCGTAGTCGACAAACGCCGTCGCGATCTCGACCGGGGTCCCGTAGTTGGCATAGACCTTCTCGCTGACCTCGGCCTGTTCCGCGACTTCCTCGAGGGTCAGCCCCGTGAACCCTTCCCGGCCAAGTACGTCCCGGGTTGCCTCCATGACGTCGTGTTCCGCCTCGGGCGAGAGCCCCCGTTTCATTGATCCTACGTGCAAACTCCACGGGCTCGGACTAAAGGCTTCACGGCCGTTAGCCGGTGCCTTTACGATTCAGATCGGGCGACAGGGCCGCAACCCCGCTCGGCCACCGGTGAACCGCGACGACCTCCGCGGTCGTCACAGCCGATCCGCGAGATCCTCCGCGAAGTACGTCAGGATCAGGTCGGCGCCGGCGCGCTTGATCGACACCAGCGATTCGTAGGCGGTCGCCTCCAGGTCGAGCCAGCCCTTCTCGGCCGCGGCGTGCAGCATGGCGTACTCGCCGGAGACGTTGTACGCGGCGACCGGCCGGTCGACCGTTCCGCGGACGTCCCGGATCACGTCGAGGTAGGGGAGCGCGGGTTTGATCATCACCACGTCAGCCCCTTGCTCGACGTCGAGGGCCACCTCCCGGCGAGCCTCGCGGGCGTTCGCGGGGTCCATCTGGTAGTGCCGGCGGTCGCCGAAGGCCGGGGCCCCGTCGGCGGCGTCCCTGAAGGGGCCGTAGAACGCCGACTCGTACTTGGCGGCGTAGCTCATGATCGGGACGTGGTCGTGGCCGGCCCCGTCGAGGGCCTCGCGGATCGCGGCCACCTGTCCGTCGATCATCCCGCTCGGGGCGACCATGTCGGCGCCGGCGTCGGCGTGCGAGACGGCGATCCTCCGCAGGCGGGCGAGCGTCTCGTCGTTGTCGACGGTCACCGTCGGGTCGTCCCTCGCGCCCGGCTCCAGGATCCCGCAGTGGCCGTGCTCGGTGTACTCGCACATGCAGACGTCCGTGATGACGTAGGCGTCGGTCCCCTCGGCCACGCGGCGGGTCGCCCGTTGGACCACGCCGTCGTCGGCCCACGCCAGGGTCCCCTCGGGGTCCTTGGCGGCGGGAACGCCGAAGAGGATCACCGCCTCGACGCCGGTCTCGCGGATCTCCTCGACCCGGGCGACCGCTTCCTCGACGGGCACGCGCTCGTGGCCCGGCATCGACGGGATCGGCACCCGCTCGTCGGTCGTGGCGTCGACGAACACCGGGGCGATCAGGTCGCTCGCGTCGAGGGCCGTCTCGCTGACGAGGCTCCGGACGCCGTCCGTTCGGAGGCGTCGGGGGCGGTTCGTGAGGTCCATGTCCGACGGTCGGCCGGCCGGGACCAAAACGCCTCCGCTCCCGGGGCCGGGCGACGTCGAGCGCGATCCCCACTCCGACCCTGATGACCCGCCACGACCGTGACACAACGTATTTACCGGCGAGTGGCCATGTTCCCCCAATGGCAGTCGACGTCCCCGACTCGGTCGAATCGGGTCCCTTCCGGCAGTTTCTGGAGGATTACGCCCTGTTGATCGTCGTCGGGATCGCCGCCCTGCTCGCCGTCGTCGGCGTCTCGCTGTTCTTCCTCGGGGACGAGGCCCTGGTCAGGGACCTCCTCGACCGGTACGGCTACCTGGCGCTGTTCTCGATCCTGATCCTCGAGGGCGCGATGTTGCTCTACTTCGCGCCGAGCGAGAGCCTCGTCCCCCTGGGGATCACGTTCATCGCGGACTCGACGATAGAGAGCGTCGCGGTCGTCCTCGTGGCCGTCGCCGGGGCGACGGTCGGCCAGTACGTCCTGTTCGTGCTGGCCAAACGCGGGGGCCGGGAGTGGCTCCTCCGGAAACCCTGGTTCCGGATCGGCGAGGACCGCCTCGAGCGGTTCGACCGCGCGTTCGAACGGTGGGGCTGGATCGCGGTCCCCGCGAGCAACGCCCTGCTGTTCACCCGGGGGATGCTCACCGTCCCCGCCGGGTTCGCCGAGATGGACGCGCGCGAGTTCGTCGTCCTCTCGGCGATCGGCAGCCTGATCTTCCAGACCTGGCTGGCGCTGCTCTGGATCTACCTGAACCAGATGGGGTTCTTCTCGTTCCTGTAACCGGTTTCGAACCCGTCTAGTGGCGATCGAAACGTGTGCGGTGAATCGCTCATTAGCGGCAACAAATTTTATGCAAATACTACTTACAAATGCATCCATGTCGTACTGTTCGAACTGCGGTGCGGAGGTGGACCCCGGGGAGCGGTACTGTCCCGAGTGTGGTGAGACGATAGAGCACGGTAGCCAGGACACTGGCCGCCGGCAACCACAACCGGGGGGCGCGCAACCACAGCAAGGCGGTGGCCAGGTAGGAGGAAGCGGAAACCAGCAATCCACACGGACAACGCGGACGGGACGGGGGTCGGGCTACGACGACGGCGAGGGCTATCCCAGACGCCCCGACCGCGACGACACGGACGTCATCGGTGCCCGTATCGGGGCCCAGATCGTGGATTCCATCGCGATGTTCCTGATTCTCATCGGTATCACCGCCATCTTCGGTGGGTTCGGGGCTGCAGCCGGCGGCGACTCCGGGAGCGGCATCGCCGGGCTCGGCCTTCTTCTGGGCTTCGGTGGGATGCTGTTCTACGGGTTTCTCCTCGAAGGCTACTGGGACGGGTACACCGTCGGCAAGAAACTCTTCGGCATCAAGGTCGTCCAGGAGGACGGGGAACCCTGTGACTACGGGTCGGCCTTCGTCCGAAATTTCCTCGAGATCATCGACGGCCTGTTCTACTACCTCGTCGGATTCGTCGCGATGGCGTCGAGCGACAAGCGCCAGCGGGTCGGCGACCGCCTCGGCGGGACCGTCGTGGTTCGCGACGAACCCTGATCGGCGTGGCCCGGTCGATCGCTCGACGAAGCGTTCGATGACCGTCGTTCCTTTCCCGACTCGACGGACCGATACATTGACGGCAGGAGTCTCGCTACAGGGCTCACGATGAGCGGACGGGACGCAAGCACGAGGGACTCGGGCGCGGGGGGATGGTCCCCGTGACTCGCACCCGGCGCTGTCCCGACTGCGGCGCGTCGGTCGGCGACGGCGACGATTACTGCACGACCTGCGGCACACACCTCCCGTCGGCGTTCCCGGAAACGACGAGCGAGAACGAGTGCTGGAACTGCGGGCAGTTGCTGGTCGCGGACGCGAACTTCTGCGAACACTGCGGGAGCGACCGGCATCCGACCGACGACCTCGACACCCGACGATGCTGGAGCTGCGGTGAAACCCTCGTCGTCCAGGCGGACAAGTGTCACGAGTGTGGCGAACCCCAGCCCCCTCACGACCGCTCGCGCGATCCGGACTACGGGGAGTGGTTCTGTGTCGTCTGTGGCGCCGTCGTCCACGAGTCCGACAACTTCTGTACGTTCTGTGGGACGAGCCTCCGGTAACCTTCCGAAAAATGCGATCGAGGTCGTCAGTCGATCACTCCGAGCGTCTCCCCGTCAGTCTGCCAGTCCGGCCTGCTCCTCGATACCCAGGGCCTCCGCCAGCAGTTCCGTGATGTCCACGACCTCGATGTCGTCCTCGTACCCCCCGGTCTTGCGGCCGTCCTCGTACATCGTCATGCACATCGGGCAGGCGACGACGAACTTTTCGACCTCGTTGCCGGCGTCGGTGTCCTCGAGCGCTTCGCGCATGCGCTCCTCGCTGGGGCGCTCGTCCTCCTCGACCTCGAGCCAGAGGCCCCCACCGCCGCCGCCGCAGCAGTAGGTGTCCTCGCGGTTACGGGGCATCTCGCTCAACTCGGCCCCGGTCGCCTCGACGAGTTCGCGCGGGGGCTCGTACACGTCGTTGAACCGGCCGAGGTGACACGGATCGTGGTAGGTCACGGTGTAGTCGAGTTCGGTCCCGGAGAGGCCGAGACGACCCTCGTCGACGAGTTGAGCGACGACCTGCGTGTAGTGGAGCACCGGCACCTCGCCGTCCTCGTTCCAGTGGCCGTCGTACTCGAAGGGCATCATCGGGTCGTCGGCGAACTCGCCGAAGTCGATCTCCGGGTACTCGTTCTTCATGGTGTTGAACGAGTGCGGGTCCGTGGTGACGATCTTCTCGAACTCGCAGTCCTCGAAGGACTCGACGTGGTGGCCGGCGAGTTCGAGGAACATGAACTCCTCGCCGACGCGCCGGATGTCGTTGCCGTCGTACTGCTCGTCGTCGTAGAGGATGCCGTAGGAGACGTCGGCCTCCTCGAGGATGGCGGCGAGCGCGCGGGCGACCTTCTTGTTGCGGTCGTCGAAGCTCGGGTAGTCGCCGACGTACCAGAGGTACTCGACCGTCTCCTCGCGGGCGTCGGTCACGTCGAAATCGAGGTCCTCGGTCCACTCGCCGCGCTTGCGGTTGGGCTCCCCGAAGGTGTTGCCCTGCTGCATCAGGTTCTGGAAGACGTCCTGGAGGTTCGTGTCCACCTCGCCCTCGTCCGTCAGCTGGCGGTTCATCCGGGTGAAGGACTTGAGGTGCTCGATCTCGACCGGGCAGGCGTCCATGCAGGCCATGCAGGCCATGCACGACTCCATCGTCTCGGCCTCGATGACGGCGCCCCCGTCGGCGACGATCGGCGTGGACTCGGCGTCGCCGGCGTCGACCGCGTCCCGGTACTCCTTCAGGTCGAGGATGACGTCGCGGGGATCCAGGGGCCGACCGGATTCCTTGGCGGGACAGACGGCGGAACAGCGCCCGCACTTGGTACAGGCGTCCTGGTCGAGCAGTTCCTTCCAGGAGAACGAGTCGATGCTCTCGGCTCCGGTTTCCGCGTCGAGTTCCGGCGGGACCCCCGGCAGGCGCACGCCCGCCTTCTCGTCGCGAGCCACCACGTTCACGAACGACGAGAGCAGGTGGAACGGCTTGGCGTAGGGGATCCAGGCGATGAACCCCAGCGCGAGGAGGGCGTGGGACCACCAGGCCCACCAGAACAGCGCCGCGGCGCCCTCGGGGGTGACGCCGGCCGCCTGGAAGACGTCGGCGACGAACCAGCCGACGAAGCTGACGGTCTCGAAGTCCGGGAAACTCGTCGAACCGTTGCCAGTGCCGAGGATGCGGAGTCCCTCGACGACGTACCCGCCGACGCCGAGGAAGAACAGCGCCCAGACGAACAGGTCGTCCTCCAGATCCGTGTGTTTGCCCCAGAGGCGCTCGTTGCGGACCCAGTAGCGACGATAGAGCGCCATTCCGATCCCGACGACGAGCAACAGCCCCATCGCGTCCATGACGAGGGAGTAGCCGAGGTAGAAGTCGCCCTTGAAGATGGTGAACCCGAAGCCTTTCTCGAGGACGTCCATGTCGAACGCGAGGATGGTCGTCCCGATGAGGAGTGTGAGAAAGCCCCAGACGATGAACGCGTGCATGATCCCGCCGTAGAGGTCGCGATCGAACTGCTTCTCGTTCGTGAAGACGATCCGGGTCGCCTCGATCACGCGGCCAGAGAGGTCGTCGAACCGGTCGAACCAGTCCTCGTCGGCCCGTGCCAGTCTGGCGAACCGCTCGTAGACGCCGTACGCGAAGACGATCAGGGCCAGCGCGGCGAGGAAGTAAAAGATAACTTCCCCAACATGACTGATGCCCCAGAGCGTCTCCCGGGTCGGGGTGGCGCCCACGACCGCCGGCGGCGCGAATGTCATGTATAATTCCCCGGAAACGGGCGGCTTAAATCTTGTCACACTGTTTCGTGGGGGGTAAAGAAAGGCTCAACGTCGTCGGGACGCCGCGGGGTCGGAGAGTTATCCGGAAGTCGATAGATTCATAAACGCCGAGCGTCAATTACACAGTTCACCCCACGATGGACGAGAAAACCGAGGAGCTTCGTGACATTTTCATGGACGTCTCCGATTCCGAGACCGTTACGGAAACGCAGGAAGAGACGCACGGGTCGCTAACGGAACAGGAGGAGGAGGCGGTCGTGGAACGGATCGAAGAGGTGGTCGGACGGATGCGCGACCGCTTCGAGTTCGAGGCCGAACTCGACGACGAAGCGTACCGCCGGCTGGTGCGACTCTTCTACGACGGGGCCTCGGACGCCGCCATCGCCCGCGAACTCGATCTGACACGCAAGCGGGTTTTCCGGGCGCGACTCGACCTCCACCTCTTTCGCGACCGCGACCTCGAGGCTCCCCTCGACCTCTCGACGCTCCGGGAACGACTCGACGCCGACCGCACCGTCCAGGCGGTCGCCGAGGAATTCGACGTGAGCCCGTCGACGGTCCGCCGGTACCGCCGGGTCGTCCGGGCCCGCGACGAGGCCCGGCGGGCGAACGACCGGTTCCGCGACGAGTTCGAGTCCATCCTCGCGGACGCCGACCTCTCCACCCGACTGACCGGGGACGTCCAGGAGGACGGTCTCGACGACGCGACCGAGGGCATGGAAACGAACGTCTCGTTCTGAGGATCGCCGTCGTCCCCGCCCCGTCCCCTCGTTGCACTACCGCGGGTGGACGACGTCCCGACAGCCCGGACACTCCGCGAACATCGCCGGACCGTCGTCGGTTTCGTACTCGATCAACAGTCGACCCTCCGGAATCCGGCTGTCGCAGCTCGGACACCGTCCGAGCGGGGCGTGGGTGCTCATGGGCGGTATCGTGGGAGTTGCTTGGCGGCCGATGCCGTTTCAACCTCCGACCCGGCCGACCCTCAAGGTGAGCCACGCGGAGTGAAAGTGGAAGCGGTCGCTTTCCGGCGTTTCCGGGGGATCCGATCGAACTGACCGCCCACCAACCCCCGGGACTCGACGCCACGGGTACCAGGGTTCAAGTCCGATGGGGCGACCAGCGGTGGCATGACCGTTTCCTTCAGCGACCTCCGGGTCGCCGCGTACTGTCCCCGCAAGCTCTACTACGTCCGGCGCGACGACCGGGAGCCGCCGGCCGCGGTCGAGAACGTCCGTGACCTCGCGTTCAGGTACCCGGACCTGATCGACGCGGACGACGGGACGCTTTCCGAGCTTCCGATCGAGACGGCGCCGTCGCAGTATCGCGACCGCCTGCGGGAAACCCGCCGTTCCCGCGAGGACTGGGCGGCCATCGCCGAGCCTCCCGCCCGGACGGTCCACCTCGTCGGGCGGGATTGTCGGGGGATCGCGCACAAGGTCCTGGAGGACCCGCCACGGCCCGCGATCGTCTCCGCGGGGTCGCCGCCCGAGCGGGGCGTCTGGGAGCCACAGCGCGTTCACGCCGTCGCCGCCGCGAAGGCCCTGGCCTGGGAGCGCGAGCGCCCCGTCGAGCGGGCGGTCGTCGAGTACCCGGCGTACGGCGTGGTGCGAAACGTGCGCCTCGCCACCCGGCACAAGGCCGCCTACCGGCGGACTCTCCGGACCGTCAGGGGCCTGGACGGACCGCCGCCACGGCTCCGGGACCGCTCGAAGTGCGAGCCGTGCGAATACAGCGAGGAGTGCGGGGTTCGAACCCGGACGATGGCGTCGTTGCTCGGTCGCTGACTCCGACTCCGAGTGGCTCCCCGGACCAAACGGCCTCCTACGCCGCGTCGAACCACGCCTCGATATCGTCGGCGATCGCCCCACGTCGGTGGATCTCGCCCCGTTCCACGTCAACCACGGTACTGGCGGTCCCGCCGGTTTCCCCCCCGTCGAGGACGACGGCGGCCGCCTCGCGGATCTCGGGATCGAGGTCCGCGATCCGGGTGACGCTCGGGCGTCCGGTGACGTTGGCGCTCGTGGCGGTGATCGGGGCCACCCGTTCGAGGAGGGCCAGGGCGAGGTCGTGATCGGGGATCCGGATCCCGACGCGGTCGAGGCCGGCGGTCAGGACGTCGGGAACCGGATCGCGCCGCTCGCAGACGACGGTGACCGGCCCCGGCAGGAACCGGTCCATGAACCGCCGCTCCCGCTGGGAGAGGGTCACGAACGCCAGCGCAGCCTCGACGTCGGGGACGGCCAGCGAGATCGGGTCGTCGCGGTCGCGATCCTTGGCCGCGAAGGCCCGTTCGATCGCCGCCGGATCGAGCGCGTCGGCGCCGAGTCCGTACACGGTCTCGGTCGGGTAGACGACGAGGTCGCCGTCGCGGATCGCGCTCGCGGCCGCTTCGAGGTCCCTCATCGCCCCGGCCATCGGCCGCGAGACGGAAAAAGCGTGACGCTACGCGCTACGCGAGGGTCTCGATCGCGGTCTCGATCTCGTCGTAGTCCGGGAACTCCGGCCACTCGCTCGCCACCCAGGCGTACTCGACGGTGCGGTCGACGTCCAGCAGGAAGACGGCGGGGCGCGGCTCCTCGACGCCGGCCATCCCGTCCAGGTCGTTGACGATCCCGTAGCGTTCGGCCACCTCGTTCGACGGATCCGAGAAGAGGCGGTAGTCCATCCCGCGCTCCTCGATCAGGCGCTTGTGCGAGTACGGGTCCGAGATCGACACGCCGAGAACCGTCACGCCGTACTCGCGGTCCCACGCGCGATCGCGCATCTCGTTCCAGAGGTAGGTCGCCGGGAACGAGCCGTCCATCGGGTGGAACGCGAGCAGCACGGGGCCGTCCTCCGCCACCGCCGACAGGGAGCGATCCTCCCAGTACTCCTCGTTGACCAGGGGACGGGTGAAGTCGGGGGCAGTCTCGCCTTCGGCGACGTGCTCCGTCTCGGGCAACTGGACCACGTCGAAACCGACCATCAGGCGTCACCCCCTGCGGCCTCGTCGACCCCGCCGTCGCCGTACGTCCGTTCGACGTACTCGACGATCTGCTTGCTCTCGCTCATCGTGACGCCCGTGTTCTCGTCGACGATCGCCGGCACGGTCCGGGATCCCGTGAGTCGCTTGACGACGTTCCGGTCCGAGTGCATCGGTTCGACGAACCGCGAACGGTACTGGACGTCGTGGTCCTGCAGCGTGTCGACGACGCGCTCGCAGAACGGGCACGCCTGCAGCCTGTAGAGGGTGATCGCCGGTTCAGCCATACCCGTCGTTGGAGCGTCCGGATGGTAAGGGCTTCGTCGGCAGCGTCGTCGTCGGGAAGGCGAACGTGCAAGCTTAGGTGACAAGAGTTAATTCCTCCCGCTGACTAGACCGAGCGTTGATGGGCATATCGATACTCCCAGTCGTGGCTGCGGTGGGCGGTGTTTCCAGCATCGCCGGCGTCGAACTATCGCGAACCGTCGTCACGATCGCGGGAACCATAGCCATCGTCGTCCTGATCGGCCTTTCGGGCTTTTTCTCCTCGTCCGAGATCGCCATGTTCTCGCTGGCGAAACACAAGGTCGAATCGCTCATCGAGGAGGGGCACCCGCGGGCGAAGCAGATCAAGCGGCTCAAGGAGGACCCACACCGCCTGCTCGTGACCATCCTCGTGGGCAACAACCTGGTCAACATCGCCATGTCGGCGATCGCGACGGGGCTGCTCGGGCTCTGGGTCGGTCCCGGCCTGGCCGTCCTCGTCTCCACCCTCGGGATCACCGCGGTCGTCCTCCTGTTCGGCGAGAGCGCGCCCAAGTCCTACGCGGTCGAGAACACCGAATCCTGGGCGATGGCGATCGCGCGCCCGCTGAAGCTTTCGGAGTACCTGCTGTTGCCGCTCATCGTCGTCTTCGATCACCTCACCCGGCTGGTGAACCGCGTCACTGGCGGGCGGTCGGCCATCGAGTCGTCCTACGTCACCCGCGACGAGATCCAGGAGATGATCGAGACGGGCGAGCGCGAGGGCGTCATCGAGGAGGAGGAACACGAGATGCTGCAGCGCATCTTCCGGTTCAACAACACCATCGCCAAGGAGGTCATGACGCCGCGGCTGGACATGACCGCCGTCGCCAAGGACGCGAGCGTCGAGGAGGCCATCGAGACCTGCGTTCAGAGCGGCCACGCCCGCCTGCCGGTCTACGAGGGAAGCCTCGACAACGTCATCGGCGTCGCCCACATCCGCGACCTCGTGCGCGACCTGAACTACGGCGAAGCCTCGCCGGATGACCTCGAGATGTCCGACCTCATCCACCCGACCCTCCACGTTCCCGAGTCGAAGAACGTCGACGAGTTGCTCTCGGAGATGCGGGAAAACCGGATGCACATGGCCATCGTCATCGACGAGTTCGGCACGACCGAGGGGCTGGTCACGATGGAGGACCTGCTCGAGGAGATCGTCGGCGAGATCCTCGAGGGCGGGGAGGACGAGCCCATCGAGGTCCTCGACGACGACACGCTCGTCGTCCGCGGCGAGGTCAACATCGAGGAGGTCAACGACGCCCTCGGCGTCGAGATCCCCGAGGGCGAGGAGTTCGAGACGATCGCGGGGTTCATCTTCAACCGGGCCGGTCGCCTCGTCGACGAGGGCGAGGAGATCCGCTACGAGGACGTCCGGATCAGGGTCGAGGAGGTCGAGAACACCCGCATCATGAAAGCGCAGCTGATCCGCGCTCCCCCGACCGCCGCCGAGGCGGACGCCGAGGGGACCGACGCCGAGGTTGCGGCGGACGGGGATCGAGCCGAGACGTCGGACGCCGTCGGGGCTGACGACGCCGGATCGATCGACCCTACCGGGGCCGAGGAGACCACGCCCGAGTAACCGCCAGCCGGGTCGCTCGCCACCCGATTCGATCGTCCCGGCATGGGGATCGACGCTATACGGCCGCCGTCACGGCCGTGAACCCGGCGTACCCGATGCCCATCGCGAGGAGCAGGGACCCGATCCAGGCCAGGACCGTGAACCCCATCTTGCGCGGGTCGACGCCACCCGATTCGGCGGCGGAGCCGCTCCCGATGATCGTGCTGACGATGATCTCGTTGAACGAGACCGGGACGCCGAGGAGGACCGCGGTCTGGGCGATGGCGAACGCCGGAATGAGGGCCGCGATCGAGCGTCTGGGGCCGAGCGAGGAGTAGTCCTGCGAGAGCGCCTTGATCATCCGGGGGGCTCCGGTCCAGGACCCGAGCAGGAGGCCGAACCCGCCGCCGACCAGGAGTGCCGACAGCGGGACGACGACGCCGCCCGTGGTGCCCGAGAACAGCGGCAACAGGGGACCGATCGCCAGTCCGACCTGGCTCCCGCCGGCCGAGAACGCCACCAACCCCCCCAGCACGAGGAGGAAGCGTCGCTCCCCGCGGTTCTCGTCCCGACGCAGTTCCCTGGCCAGGACGACCGCCGCGAGGAGACCGATGGCCGTGGAGACCAGCGCCACCTGTGGGGTGGAATCGCCGATCGATCCGGCGATCGTTCCCGCCCCGTCGCCCGGTCCGAGGACGCTGAATTCCAGGTTCGCGACGATGCCGGCCACGACCGCCCCGAGCGCCGGCACGGCGATCCGTTCGGGAACGCGGTGATCGCGGAGGACCGTGGCGGTTCCGAAGGCGACGCCACCTCCGACCAACGGGGTGAGAACCCAGAGCGAGGCGATCTCCGCGTACTTGCCCCACGCTGGATCGCCGCCCATCGCCAGCCCGACGCCGACGACGGCGCCCGTCACGGTGAAGGCGGTCGCGATCGGGTAGCCCGCGAAAACGCCGACGGCCACGAGCGCGGCCGCGATCAGGAGGCCGACCGTCGCCGCGGTCGGCGAGAGGGACACGCCCCGAACGAGTTCGTTGCCGACGGCCTCGGAGACGTTCGCGCCCTGCAACACGGCGCCCGCGAATCCGAGCACCCCGACGACGAAGCCCGCCCGCATGATCGATATCGCGTTCGCGCCCACCGCCGGGGCGAAGGGTGTCGACCCTGACGACCCGGCGCCGATCGACCAGGCCATGAAGAGGCTCGCGAGCGACGCCACCGCGAGCGTGGCGCCCGTGGCGGGATCGACCATTCGCCTCGGCGTTTACCGTCAGGATACAATAGGGTATCGACTCCACGGGGCGACGGAAAACGTCGGGGAGCCCCCGGCCCCCGGATCCCCGACCCCTGACCGTCGATCAGTTCGAGGACGGCTTCGACCGGTTTTCCGACGGCGGCGGTTCGACGCCCTCCGCGGCCTCGACCTGTTCGGTCGTCTTCTCGGTGTCGACGTGCCAGCGATCGACCTCGTCCTCGTACTCGTAGAGTCGTTCGGACACCGCTCCCTTGAGGTCGTCGTCGTTGACGTTGACCTCGAAGACGAAGTCCTCGCCCTCGCCGGCCTGCTGGAGGTTCGCGCTGATCAGCTCGTTGTCGAAGTAGTAGGGCGCCAGCTGGGTCATCACGCGCTGGTAGATCGTGTCCTCGACGCGGCGGATCGCCTTCCGGCCGGCCGAGTCGGCCGCCCGGGTGACGTAGTCGATGGACTCGCTCCACTTGTCGACCGCGTCGTCGGTCGCGCCGTCCTCGAGTTTCTCGTAGGACTGCTCCAGTTTCTCGCCGGCCGTCTGGATGTCCTCGTCCGGTTCCTTCCCGGCTTTCTCCCCTTCCCCTTCGGAGACGCTGGCCTGCTCCGCGGTCTTCTCGCTGACGTCCTCCTCGATTCGCTCGTGGGCCTTCGGCCGCCACTCGTCCCAGTCGTCGAAGGCGTCGACGTACTCCGAGTCGGGTTCGTTGACGTCGAGGTCGCGGAGGGCGCGGGTGATCCGCTCCCCGTGCTCGACGACGTCGGCCCAGTCGCCCCGGACCTTGAACCCGGAAATGCTCTCTTCCATCTGATTGTGGGCCCCTAGCCGCCCGCTCGTATAAGTCTCCTCCGGCCCGGACGGGGATGCGCCTGGTCCGGGCCTCGGTCGGCGAACGGTCGCGCCCGCCGTCGCGTGGACCGACAGTTTAACCCCCAGTGCCCGCACTCGGTCGCATATGGCCATCGAGGAACGGGAGAACGCCACCGTGATCACGCACGCGCTGGCCCGGCACACGCTCACCGAACTCCGGTCGGTCGACACCGAACAGGTCGCGTTCCGGAAAGGGCTGGTGAAACTGGGCCGGATCTGTGGCTACGAGATCATCGACGGGCGCATGGGGACGGAACCGGTCGAGATCGAGACGCCGCTGGCGACGACGACCGGCGAACGGGTCCGCCGGATGGACGACGTCGTGATCGTCAACGTCCTCCGGGCGGCGACGCCGCTCGTCGAGGGCCTCCTGAAGGCGTTCCCGCGGGCACGGCAGGGCGTCATCTCGGCGTCGAGGGACGAGGAGGCCGGCCGCGACGAGGACGGGGCCTTCCCCATCTCGGTCGACTACGTGAAACTCCCCGAGATCACCGAGGCGGACACCGTCATCGTCGCCGACCCCATGCTGGCGACCGGGAGCACCATGGTGGCCGTCCTCGATCGCGTCCTGGACGGCGCGCCCGCCCCGGACGCCCTGGCCGACCTCCTGGTCCTCTCGGCGGTCGCTGCTCCGGAGGGGATCGAGCGACTCGCCGAGACCGTCCCGACCGCCGACGTGGTCACCGTCGCGGTCGACGACCGCCTCGACGAGCACGGCTTCATCGTCCCGGGGCTCGGCGACGCCGGCGACCGGGCGTTCCGGACGACCTAGCGGCGGTCGACCGCGCCGGGTCCCCTCGACGGTCGTCCGACGCTGAGGTTCAAGTACGAGAACGGACCCACCACCGGCCGCGATGGAGACGACACGCGTCTTCGCCGGCGATTGCACCGCCGTCCACGACGGGAACGAGCGTTCCGAGTTTCGCGGACGCGTCATCGTGGTCGTGAAAGCCGACAACACCGTGCTCGTCCACGACGCGGAGGGGTACCAGCCCGTGGCCTGGCTCACCCGCGCCGAGTCGGTCGCGTGCGAGCGGGAGGCGGGCCGGATCGTCGCCCGGAACGGCGACGAACGGCTCCGCGTGCTCGTGCACGACGAGGACGGGTTCGCCCGGTACCGGACCTCCTCGGCCGGCGTGCCCGTCGGCGAGTGTCCCGCGTGCGGCGACGAACTCGTCCGCGAGGGCGGAGCCGTCGCCTGCATCGGCTGTGGCGACCGCTACGGCCTGCCAGCACGGGCGACGGTCCGGGACGACCGGTGTGACTGTGGCCTGCCGCGGATCCGGGTCGAGCGCGGCGTCCCCCTCGATCTCTGTCTCGACAGATCCTGCGAACCGCTGGTCGAAGCCGTCGCCGAGGAGTTCGACCGCGTCTGGTCCTGCCCGGACTGTGGCGCCGACCTCCGGATCCTCCGCCGGGGTGGCCTGCTGGTCGGCTGCGACGCGTATCCCGATTGCGACGCCAGCTATTCGTTCCCCGCGGGCGTCGTCGTCGACACCTGCGAGTGCGGCCTGCCCGTCTTCCGGACGCCGTCGGGCCGACGGTGTCTGGACGCGACCTGCGAACGGGCGACGGCCGCCGAACCGGAACGGACCCCGGGGTGAGGGCGTCCCCGGGTCGCCTCCTCCGATCCGGGCCGCGACCGCAGGTCATTTGGCCCCTCGTGGCCAGGCACGACCATGGACGGACGGCTCGCTGGGAACGTGGTTCGCGTCGGCGGCGACGCCCGCCAGCGCTACTACGACTCTCGCGGCTACGGGCGGCCCCTGGAGGGCAACGAGATCGAACTCGCACCCGTCGAGGCCGCTCACCTGCTGTTCCGCGGCGACCTCGACGCCGTCGACGGGATGGCCTTTCGCGAGTTCTTCGCCCACGCGACCGACGCCGTGGACCGCTTCGGGATCCGGTTCCTCGTCTACGCCGACCTGCGGTCCCGGGGGTTCTACCTCTCGCCCGCCCGCGTCGACTGGGTCCGGGCACCGGGTCGGGAGGACGACTTCGCGGTCTACGAGCGCGGGCAGGGGCCGCCCGACGGCGACGTGGCGTACGGGGTCCGCGTCGTCGGCGAGCGCGAGACGGTGGCGGCCGAAGCGCTCGTCGCGGGCCGAACCGACGCGGACGGGGCGGCCCTCGCCGTCGTGGACGAGGAGAGCGAGATCACGTACCTCGACCTGGGGCGTCCACCCCTCGACGGGTCGACGGCCGTCGACCTCCCGGACCGGGTCCCGGCGGCGGTGCTCGACGACCGGGTGATCTGCTGGGAGCCGCCGGCATCACTCTACGAGCGCGGGTTCTTCGGCCGACCGCTGTCCGGTCGCGAGGGCGGCGAGGGGGAGCCCCTCCAGTTGTCCCTCGTGGAGGCGGCCTACCTGGCCGAGCGGGACGCGATCGCGGTTCCGGACGGCCCGTCGTCGGTCCTCGAACGGGGGCGGGCCGTCGAGGGCGACCGCTTCGACCGCCGCCTCGCGGCCTACGCCGAACTCCGCGGCCGTGGCGTCGTCCCCAAGACCGGCTTCAAGTTCGGCGCGGACTTCCGGACCTACGCCGCGGTCGAGTCGGTCGATTCGCTGGGCCACTCCGAGCTCCTGGTTCGCGTGCTCCCCGCCGACCACGCGTTCGCGCCCCGGGACCTGGCGCTCGACGTTCGACTGGCGAACGGCGTCCGGAAGACGATGGTCTTCGCCCTGGTCGGGGCCGACGGGATCGAGTGGCTGTCGGTGACCCGGTTGACGCCCTGATCGGGGGTTTCCGAGCGGCGGTTTCCGGTCGGGAGTTTCGCACCCGGGACCGACGCCCACGTCGCGCGCCGACTGCCCGAAGCGAACCCTTTTTGCGCGCTCCGACGCGTAGATCCGGGGGAATCGGGAGCGACCATGACCAGCAACACGGAACCCGACGCGTCCGGGGAATCGCGCTCCGAGCAGCCGCGGTCGACCGACGGGGCGCGGTGGCGCTCCCCGTCGGAACTCCGTGCCGATGGGGGTGAAGCCGACGGAGCGAACGGCTCCGCGCCGGCGACCCGCACCGACGGCGGGGCGACCGAGGCCGACGGCGCCGACGACGTCACCCTGGACCCGTGGGGGTCCTCGACCGTCGCGGACTACCGGAACCTGTTCACGACGTTCGGGATCGAGGAGTTCGAGGAGGTCCTCCCCGAGGTCCCCGACCCGCACTACCTCATGCGGCGGGGCGTCATCTTCGGCCACCGCGACTACCGGCGGGTCGCCGCGGCGATGCGGGCGGGCGAGGACTACGCCGCCCTCTCGGGGTTCATGCCGACCGGCGACCCGCACATCGGACACAAGCTGGTGTTCGACGAACTCATCTGGCACCAGCAGCAGGGCGGGGACACCTACGCCCTGATCGCCGACCTCGAGGCCCACTCCGCCCGCGGACTCACCTGGGAGGAGATCGACGAGCACGCCCGCGACTACGTGTTGAGCTTCCTGGCGCTGGGGTTCGACCCCGAGGCGGGCACCCTCTACCGCCAGACCGACAACCGCGAACTCCAGGACCTGGCGTTCGAACTCGGGATCGAGGCCAACTTCAGCGAACTCCAGGCGATCTACGGCTTCGACGGCGAGACGGACGTCTCGCACATGCAGTCAGTCGTGACCCAGGCGGCGGACATCCTCTACCCGCAACTGGACGAACCGAAACCCACCGTCATCCCGGTCGGGCCGGACCAGGATCCCCACGTCAGGCTCACCCGGGACCTGGCCGCACGGATGCGGTTTTTCGGGGTGACCGAGGCGTACGCCAGCTTCGAACTGGAAGCGGGCGAGCGGGCCCTGCTCGGGTGGCTCTACGACGAACTCGCACGTGCGCTCGGTGACGCCGCCGAGGGCAACGGGAGGGGGAACGGGAACGGGAACGATGGCAACGGCCCGCGCGCGGTCAACTGCGCCCAGACCGCGATGGTGCTCGGTGCGCTCCGCGAGTACCTCGCCGACGGGTTCGACTCGGCGCCGGACTCCGTCGAGGTCGACCCCGACGACCTGGCAGCGGTGGACAACCGGGAGCGCTCGCCGGACGACTGGTCGACGGCCGCCGACGCGCTCGTCCCGTTCGGGCGCATGCCGCCGGCCGACGCGACGGCGGCAACCGTCGAATCGCTCGGCGAGAAGCTCGACTCGGGCGGCCGGGAGCCGCTCCGCCCGCGCGTCCGGTTCCTCGACCGCAACGCGACCGAGGCGGCCTTCGAGGCGCTGGTCGAGGCCGTCGACGGCGAGAAGCACGTCTACGAGGGCCACGTCGACGCGTTCGACGTCACCGTCGAGGAGGCCGAGGCCCTCGCCCGCGAGGTCGAGGTCGCCCACGGCGGCTACGGGTTCATCCCGCCGGCGTCGATCTACCACCGGTTCATGACCGGGCTCACCGGCGGCAAGATGTCCTCGTCGGTCCCGGCGAGCCACATCTCGCTGCTCGACGACCCCGCGGACGGCTACGAGAAGGTGAAGGCCGCCACGACCGGCGGCCGGGAAACGGCCGAGGAACAGCGCGAACTGGGCGGGCGCCCCGACGAGTGCCCGGTCTACGAACTGTACGCCTACCTGCTAGCCGGCGACGACGACGAGTTCGCCAGGGAGGTCTACGACGAGTGCGCCGGCGGCGAGCGACTCTGTGGGGACTGCAAGGAGCAGGCCGCCGAACTGATGGCCGCCTTCCTCGAGGACCACCAGGAAAAGCGCGCCGAGTGGGCCGACCGCCTCGCCGACCTCGACATCGACCTCGACACCGACCGGAAGCGTATCGCGGACGACTGAGCGGCCCGGTTTCGACCGCGGAACTGGAGGGATCCGGGCGATTCAGAGTCCTTCGAGCGCGGCCACGATGACCTCGGCGGTCGCTTCGGCCGCGGCCTCGCCCCCGTTCTCGACGACGACCTCCACGACCTCGCCGCCAGTGTCGACCAGCACCGTCGCCGCCTCGCCGCTGCCCTCGACGGCGACGTCCACAGTCTCCCCGCCGGCCTCGACGACGGCGTCCGCGCGGTCGTGGGGGATCGCCTCGCCTGGGCGGACGACGGCATCGACGTCGAGGTCGCCGATCTCGGGGATCGACGCCCGGTCGAGGGCCGCCTCCACGGTCTCGGCGTCGGGCGTCCCGCCACGCACCCCGGCCCGGAGCGCGTCCGAGAGATCGGCCAGTAGAGTCCCGGGGAGTTCGAGGGCGATGTCCACCGGCAGGTCGATCCAGTCCAGGCGGTCGCGGCGTCCCTCCTCGCTCGAATCCGCTGGGTTCTCGTCCGAATCGGTCATGCGTTTCGGGGCGGGGAGCGGTCGCGCTTGAGTGTTGTGCCCGCTCGGCCCCCGGGCTCAGAACTGGAGCGTCGTTCCAACGTCCGCCTCGACCGCCCGTTCGTAGACAAGGCCGGCGGTTACGGCGTCCATCACCGCCGAGCCGACGCTCTCGACGACGATGATTTCGTCCGGGTTCCCTCGCCCCGCCGCCCCCTCGAACACCGACGAGAACGGGTGCAGGTCGTCGGCGTCGAGCCCCGCGTCCCTGACGTCGCCGACCTCGGCCACCTCCCCGGGGACGTCGGCGAAGACCCGGGCAGCGCGATCGAACGTCGTCGCGTCGATCTCCTGCATCCCGGGCGTGTACGCGCCGATGCCCACGACCAGGGTGCCCGGTTCGAGTTCCCAGCCCGGGAAGACCGGCGTCTGGCTCGTCGTCGCGGTCACCACGACGTTCGCGTCCGCGATGGCTTCCTCGGGAGACCGCACAGCGGCGACTTCGACCTCGTCGAACTCCGCCGAGAGGTCGTCGGCGCACTCGACCCGGGTCTCGTCCGGGGCGTAGATCCGGACGCGTTCGAGGTCGGTCGCGGCCGCGATGGCCCGGGCCTGCCAGCGCGCCTGCGTGCCAGCGCCGAGCAATCCGAGGCGGACCGGGCCGGTCGCCAACTCCCGGGCGGCCAGGCCGCCGACGCAGCCGGTACGCGCCCCGGTGATCCGGTTGCCCTCCAGGAACGCCAGCGGTTCCCCCGTGCCGGCGTCGGCGAGCACGATCTGGGCGTTCACGGTCGAGACGTCGCGGTCGACGTTGCCCTCGTGCACCGACACCAGCTTCGTCGCGAAAGTCGACTCGCCGTGGACGTACGCCGGCATCGCCAGCCCGGTTCCCAGCGGTTCGTCGCCCTCGAGCCCCGCCCCGACCGGGAAGTGCGGCCGTTCCGGCCGCTCGACCTCCCCGCGGCCCTGCTTGCGGAACGCGTCCTCGACGACCGGGAGGAGTTCGTCCAGTTTCAGCACGGCGGCGACGTCCCCGCTCGAGAGTACGCGGACCATGCTCGGTGCTTCGAGCCGGTCGAGTGTCAACGTTCCCCTGCAGGGACGGTCCGGCCGAGGTTGGGGGCGGCCCACACCTCCGGAAGGCTTTTTATCGATCGACGGCCACCGAAGCACATGGCGTCCGAATCCCGCCGACCCGGAGGTGTCGACAGCCAGCTGCGGCAGTCGTTCGCGGGGTTCGGCTTCTTCTTCGCGGCCTGAGCGCGGTGGATCCCGCCGTGCGCGCCACCACCCGACGGCGACCGGCGGCCGAAACCGTGCTCGTGGGGCCTCCCGCCCCGGCGACATCCGGAACAGGTAACTGAGTACCCCACGCGAGAACGACCCAAGCGAATGAAACTCCCGGAAGCACAGGTCGCCGTGCTCGAGGCCGCGAGCGCGAGCGACCCGAAGACGATCGAACAGCTCGCCGAGGAAACCGGCCACAAACCGGAGACGGTCACCGGCGCGGTCTTCGAACTCGAGGACGACGGCTTGCTCGCGGTCGAGGAGCGCTCCGAATCCAGCGCCTCGATCACCGACGAGGGCGCCGGGTACGTCGCGGACGGCCTCCCCGAAGTCCGGCTCTACCGCGCCGCGCTCGACGCCGGGGCGGCCGACGAACCGGTCCCGATGGGACGGGTCATCGAGGCCGCCGACCTCGACGGCCCCGCGGTCGACATCGCCCTCTCGAACTACGCCCGGAAGGGCTACGGAGCCATCGAGCGCGGCGAGGTCACCGCCGACCCGGACGCCGACCCCGACGCCGATCCCGAAGCTCGCGCCCTCGAGGCGCTGAGGGCGGCCCAGGACGATTCCGACGCGGACCCGACCGCCGGCGTCTCCGGCGACGTCCTCGACCAGCTGGAGCGTCGAGGGCTGGTCGACCTCTCCGAACGGACCCGCCGATCCGTCACCCTCACCGACGACGGCGTCGACGCGATGATGCTCGAGGGCGTCGAGGTCGCCGAGACCGTCGACCGCCTGACGCCCGAACTGCTCACGAGCGGGGAGTGGGCGGACGTCGAGTTCGCCGACTACAACGTCGAGGCCGACGCCGCCGAGACCCACGGCGGGACGGTCCACATCCTGCGCCAGACCGCCGAGCGCGTGAAGGACGTGCTCGTCGGGATGGGGTTCAAGGAGATGGAGGGCCCCCACGCCGACGCCGACTTCTGGATCAACGACTGCCTGTTCATGCCCCAGGACCACCCCGCGCGCACCCAGTGGGACCGCTTCTCGCTAGAGCACCCGGACAAGATTCGGGACCTCCCGGACGACCTGGTGGACCGCGTCCGCGACGCCCACCGCAACGGCGTCGGCGAGGAGGGCGAGGGCTACCACGCCCCCTGGGACCTCGACTTCGCGCGGTCGATCGCCCTGCGCGGCCACACCACCTCGCTGTCGATGCGCTACCTCTCGGGGCACGCCGGCGCCGACCTCGAACCGCCCGAGCGCTACTTCAGCGTCGAGAAGGTGTACCGCAACGACACGCTGGACCCGACCCACCTGCTCGAGTTCTTCCAGATCGAGGGGTGGGTGCTGGCCGAGGACCTCTCCGTGCGCGACCTCATGGGCACCTTCGAGGAGTTCTACCGCCAGTTCGGCATCACGGACCTGGAGTACAAGCCGACGTACAACCCCTACACGGAGCCGAGCTTCGAGCTGTTCGGCACCCATCCGGAGACCGGCGAACTGGTCGAGATCGGCAACAGCGGCATGTTCCGCGACGAGGTGCTCGACCCGCTCGGCGTGGAGGCCGACGTCATGGCCTGGGGCCTCTCGCTGGAACGGCTCCTCATGCTGATCTACGGCTTCGAGGACATCCGGGACGTCCACGGGACGCTGTGCGACCTCCAGCTGCTGCGGGACACGGAGGTGCTCCACTGATGCCCGTCGTGAACGTCGACTACGACGAACTCCGCGAGTTGACCGGCCACGACGAGAAGTCGGCCGACGAACTCGAACGCGACCTGTTCGACCTCGGCCTGGAGTACGAGGGCGAGACGGAGGACGGCGACGCGAAGCTGGAACTCGAACCCGACCGCCTCGACCGGCTCTCGGTCGAAGGCATCGCCCGGTCGCTGCGCTACCAGTACGGGGACGACCGGGGGGTCTACGTGCCGAACACGAACGACGCGACCTGGACCATCGAGGTCGAGGACGTCCCGCCGGAGCGCCCGTACGTGACGGGCGCGGTGATCCGCGGCGTCGACCTCGACGAGGGGACGCTGGACTCGCTCATCCAGTTGCAGGAGAAACTGCACGCGACGATGGGCCGCAAGCGCGCGAAGGGCGCCATCGGCATCCACGATCTCGCGATGCTCAAGGGCGAGACGATCGCCGACACGGTCGAGGGCGCCGCCGAGAAGTCGATCCGGTACACCGGGATCGCCCCGGACGGCGACCGGTTCGTGCCGCTCGACAGCGACGCGGAGATGACCCCCGGGGAGGTCATCGCCGAGCACCACATCGGCGAGACGTACGCCGACCTGGTCGGCGAGTACGAGTCGTACCCGGCGATCTACGACGACATCGGCCTGTTCTCGTTCCCGCCCGTGATCAACGGACGTCGGACGGAGGTAACGACCGACTCCCGGGAGCTGTTCGTCGAGATGACCGGCACCGACCAGTGGACGATCGACAAGATGCTGAACATCGTCTGTTACGCGCTCGACGCCCGCGGCGCGACGATCGAGGAGGTCGCCGTCGAGTATCCCGACCGGGACCTGTACGCCGGCGACGACTCCGAACGCGTCGGCCCGGGGGCGTCGCTCGTCCGGCCCGACCTCTCCACGCGGACGAAGGCGGTCGCCCACGGCCGGATCGAGTCCATGCTCGGGGTCGACCTCGATCCCGACGAGGTCGTCGACCTCCTAGAGCGTTCCGGCCTGGACGCCGACCGCCAGGAAACCGACGACGGACTGGTGTACGAGACCACGATCCCGCCGTACCGGGTGGACGTCCTCCATCCGCTGGACGTGATCGACGACGTCGGCCGGGCGTACGGGTTCAACGAACTCTCCGCCCGCTACCCCGACGTCGGGACGGTCGGCGGCCGCCACGAGCGCTCGACCCTCGAGAACGCCGTTCGGACGCAACTGGTCGGGCTCGGGTTCGAGGACCTGCTGAACTTCCACCTCAGCAGCGAGGCCGAACTGTTCGACCGGATGCGCCTCGACCCGGCGGCCGATCCCGACGCCTTCGGGGCGGCGGAACCGCCGCGGATCACGACGCCCTACAGCGAGGACTACACCGTCCTCCGCACCTGGGCGCTCCCCTCCCTGCTCATGGTCCTGGAGAACAACACCCACCGCGCGTATCCCCAGGACCTCGCCGAGATCGGGCTGGTCGCCTCGGTCGACGAGTCGGCGAACACGGGCGTCGACGAACGGCGCCACGTCGCCGGCGTCCTCGCCCGTCACGACGTCTCCTACGAGGACGCGAAGGCACGGCTGCAGGCGCTGGCCCGGAACTTCGACGTCGAGCTGGCGACCCCGGCGACCGAGCACCCGTCGTTCATCGAGGGCCGGGTCGCGACGATCGTCGTCGACGGCGACGCGGTCGGCGTTATGGGGGAGATCCATCCGGCGGTGCTCGTCGAGCACGACCTGGAACTCCCGGTGGTCGGCTTCGAGTTCCGGCTGGACGCGCTCGCCTGATCGACGGCCGACAGCGGTGGCCGGTGGGCGTCAGGACAGGGGTTCGGGGGCCCGCGAAACGGCGATCGATCCGCCGATCGCGCCGAACACGATCGGATAGGCGAGGCCGATGACGAGCAGGCTGGTCGTGACGTCCGGCTTCACGTACTGGTTTCTTCCGATCATCACCTCGAAGAAGTAGGCGCCGAAGTACGCCAGCACGAAGTAACCGAATACGACCGACGCCCCCGCGAGGATCCCCGTCACCTGGCGACGGGCGTCGACTCGCCTCGCGGCGAGATAGCCCGCCAGCCCGAGGACCGCGACCGGAACGGCGTAGTAGATCACCGTCGGAATCGCCATGCCGAGGGCGTCGTGGGCGTTCAGCAGGTAGTTGACGTTCTCCGACCCGTCGAGGTTGGACGAGGAGACGGGGACGGTGTGTGCGCCGTAGAAGATCCACCCGACGGGTTCGTAGACGAACTTGCTGTTCGGGGTCAGGTAGTCGTTGAGCGACCTCCCGGCCTCGATGGCCAGGAGGACGTACGTGGCGACGTATCCGAGCAGGTATGCGCCCATGCCCATGTTGAACCCGACCCGCACGGACACGTTGCGGAGGACGCCGACACCGAGCGTCCAGCGGTCGACGATGCGGTCCAGTCGACCGCCGCCGCCCGACGGGCGGTCTCCGCTGTCTCTAGCTGCACCTGACATGTACGCTATCCGTTTCTACGACCAGTGGCATATTCGTTTCGCCGATCCCGGCGGTAGCGGAGGCATCCGAACGGCGGTCGGTCCGGTGTGGAACGTGATGTGTTCCGGGAGACGTCAGGCGCCGAGCGCCTCGGCGAACTCGTGGATCGTCGCCACGGTGCGGTCCGGGCCGTCGCCGAACGGCTCCCAGGGGTCGCCCTTCCGGTCGACCCACACGCCCTGCATCCCGGCGTGGATCGCCCCCTGCACGTCGAACCAGGCGGCCGTGAGGTGGGCGATCCCCTCGATCGGCGTGCCGGTCCGCGCCGCCGCGTGGCGGTACAGTTCCGCGGCGGGCTTGAACGTCTGGATCTCGTCGGCGCTGATCGCGTCCTCGACGAGGTCGCGGATCCCCGCGTGCTCGATCATGGACTCGAGCATCTCGGGGTTCCCGTTCGAGAGCACGTACAGGTCGTACCCCGCCCGGTCCAGCCGTTCCATCGCGTCCCGAACGTCGTCGAAGACGTCGAGTTCGTGGTACACGGCGAGGATCTCGTCGCGCTCCTCGGGCGACAGGTCGACGCCGTGGGCCGCCAGCGCGTACTCCAGCGCGTCGCGGTTCATCTCGTAGAACGGCTGGTACGCGTCGACGTGGTTCGCGACGAACGTGTACTCGAGGGATCGGGCCCGCCAGAGCCTCGAGACGGGGGTCGGCTCCGCGACGCGATCGGCCAGGGCGTTCTCCGCGGTGTCGACGTCCACCAGCGTGCTGTAGGAGTCGAACGTGACGGTCGTGACGGCGTCGGGGTCGAAGGGCATACTCGGAGTCGACGCGCGGCGGCCAAAGGGCTACGGGTTCGGACGGTCGTTCTCGGTTCGTCCGGCGGTTACTCGGCGGGCCTCCGGATCTTCGAGGCGAAAGCCCACGGCGTTAGGCGCGGAAGGGCGTCAGAGATCGGCCCCGACCGCGTCTTCGACCGTCGCGAACCCGTCCCGTTCCAGTCGCTCGAGCAGTCCGCGATTGATGTCTCGAGCGATCGTCGGCCCCCGATAGATCAGCCCGGTGTACAGCTGTACCAGGCTCGCCCCGGCCCGGATCTTCCGGTAGGCGTCCTCGGCGGTGAAGACCCCACCGACGCCGACGACCGGGACGTCGGTCCGTTCGGCCACGAACCGGACCATCCCCGTCGCCCGTTCCTCGATTGGCCTTCCCGAGAGGCCGCCCTCCTCGACCCGGTTCGGGTTCCGGAGCGTCGCCGGTCGCGTCGTCGTCGTGTTCGTGGCCACGACGCCGTCGAGGCCCAGCTCGGCCACGATCTCCAGGGCGTCCTCGACCGCGGGCTCGGGCAGGTCCGGCGAGAGTTTCACCAGCAGCGGCGCCGCGCCGGCGTCGATCAACGCCCCGAAGATGGCCTCCATGGCGTCCCGGTTCTGCAGGTCCCGGAAGTCCTCCGCGTTCGGACAGGAGACGTTGACGACGAAGAAGTCGCCGCCGTCCGCGACCTGCTCGTACGTGCGTCGATAGTCCGACGGCGCGTTCGCCGTCGAGACCCGCTCCGACTTGGCGAGGTTCACGCCGACCGGCACCGGCACGTCGGTCCCCGACAGCCGCCGGCCGATCACGTCGGCACCCTCGTTGTTCAGGCCCATCCGGTTGACGAGGGCCTCGTCCTCCGGCAGCCGGAACAGGCGCGGCTTCGGATTGCCGGCCTGTGGTTCGGCCGTGACGCCGCCGACCTCGACGTGGCCGAAGCCGATCGCGGCGAGGGACCGTGGCACGGTGGCGTTCTTGTCGAACCCCGCGGCGACGCCGATGGGGTTCGGGAACCCCTGCCCGAACGCGTCGACCCGCAACCGGTCGTCCTCCACGACGAGGGGCCGCGAAAGGACTCGCTCGACGGGCGTCCCCTGGGCGACCGCCAGCCCCGTTTCGACGACCCGATGGGCCGTTTCGGGGGACAGCCGAAAGAACAGCGGTCGAACGACGTCGTAGGCTCGCATTACGTGTCAGGGGCAGCTATGAGGGCATAAAGCCCGCGGTGAGGAAGGCGGTCCGGCGATGGTCCTAGAAGTCGTGTTCGACTTCGTCCTGATCGGCCTTCTGGATGATGATCTTGTCCTCGCGTACGCGTACGAACACCTCGTCGCCGATCTCCATGCCCGCGACGGCGAGTTCGTCCTCGTGCAGGTTGATGTGGACGTTGTGGTACTCCCCGTCCTCGCCTTTGGCCCCACTGGGACTGAGCTTCTTTTTCCGTACCATCGCGCTTTTCTTACCGGAGGTTGGCGATAGGATGTACTTAAGTGTTTTCGACCGACGGGAGGGCGTCTCGCCGCTGTCGCCGCGCGCGCCAGAACGAGCGGCCCCCGATCGAATTAATTTCGGTATCTATCGATGGTAACTATAGGGTTTTCCCTATCCTTTCGCTCGACAGGGTGGTGAAATCACACGCAGGCAGGGGTATCTTTATTACGGGTCGTGTTCTGGGTTGGCATGGAGGTAAAAACCATGGTACGCGAAGATGGTAAGCGCAACTTTGCGCTCCGCGAGGACGACGGAACCGAAACGAGCGTCTTTTCCGGGAACACGCCGCGGCAGGCTGCCCTGAAGGCGGCTCGGCGGCTCGAACCGGCGCCGAGCGAGGACGACGCGGACCGGACCGAACTCCGACTCCGCGAGAAGGGAACCGACAAAGTTCACATCTACGACGGCTGGGCCTGGGAGGAGACGGCGCCGAGCGACAAGCCGGACTGGATGCCCGACGAGATCACCGAGGCGAACGTCTCGAAGAAAGGCATCGAGCATCTCGACGAGTAGGTCCACACTACCTTTTCTTGGTCGCCTGAGCGCACATCCCAACGCTTAGTGATCGACGGATCTCAGTGGGACGTGCGCGGTCACCACCCAACCCGACCCCCGACGCCAGCGGCGAGGGATGACCGGTTGGCCTCCAGCCGCGCGACATCCGCTCGAAGGGGGAGCGTTGGCGTGAAAAATCGTGGCATGGTATCGGGTTACCCGGCGGCGGTAGTTCGACGGCCTTAAGTGTAACACCCGGCTTCGATGGAGTGTGAACGGCGCGGCGCGATGGCGTCGCGCTCCCTCCGGCCGGGACCCGGCACGGAGGACGGTAGGCTGCGTGATGGGCCGACGACCCGCGTCGGCTCGGGTCGGCGTAGTTAAATGCTACGGACCGGTCACGTCAGTCCGAAAAACTGTTCGCCGGATGCGACTTCCGGCGGCGACCGAGTCCGATGCCCTTAAGTGTTCGAGGGCACTCCGGTCGTAATGCGAACAAGCACGACGCGATCGGCGGGACGTCGAACCCGTTCCGCCGTCTTGGACCCTCGGCGCGGTTCTCCGCGCTGGCCTGGGGTTCGAAGGGTTTAATACCCTTCCCAGGTAACCATCGGGTCCGAAGGAAATGAGGATTCCACCCCTGCGGTCCGCCGTACACGATGGAATCTGATGTTAGCCTCGGCAGTTCGGTGTCACCCGACCGGCGGTCACGGTTGGTGCATCGAACACGACCATGGTGTGTATCCCGATCTTCGGGATATACCCGCCAAAGCCCCCCGAGCTTCGTGCTCGGGACCATTCCGGTTGATCCTGCCGGAGGCCATTGCTATTGGGATCCGATTCAGCCATGCTAGTCGCACGGGTTCAGACCCGTGGCGAAAAGCTCCGTAACACGTGGTCAAACTACCCTGTGGAGGGGGATAACCTCGGGAAACTGAGGCTAATACCCCATACGGCTCCGCCCCTGGAATGGGGGGAGCTGGAAACGCCACGGCGCCACAGGATGTGACTGCGGCCGATTAGGTAGACGGTGGGGTAACGGCCCACCGTGCCTATAATCGGTACGGGTTGTGAGAGCAAGAGCCCGGAGACGGTATCTGAGACAAGATACCGGGCCCTACGGGGCGCAGCAGGCGCGAAACCTTTACACTGC
>Ga0207797_1000602_pt1 | contig 27569 bp, 18 predicted proteins | sample PRCRCaboRojoPR_6_FD_187275 | JGI IMG/M metagenome (GOLD analysis project Ga0207797, IMG submission 187275) | Marine sediment microbial community from Cabo Rojo, Puerto Rico - PR CR 10% Liquid 1 (SPAdes) | ecosystem: Environmental > Aquatic > Marine > Coastal > Sediment | place: Cabo Rojo, Puerto... | reverse complement strand
TTGGGATGTTTGTAGCCGCCGTTTTCGGAAAGCGGATCCCTTATGTCACCGCCCCTGGAGTTCTTACCGGCAGTTTCTTCATAAACCCCGGTTGCCAGTCCGTATTGGGTACTGATGGAAAATATATCACCACCTTGCTGAACATCAAACAACACATTAAGAGATAGGTTTTTGTAAGTGAATGTAGTAGAAAGGCCTGCTTTCCAGTCAGCCTGAATATTACCTATAACTTTATCCTGCGAAGTTTCCTGGAATCTACCGGCAACAAAGCCTGCATCGTCAGGATAAACTACCCTTTTACCATCCTCATAGATGAAATCGCGTCCCACGATGGCACCGAAGGGTTTGCCTTCACGGGCATTTACAGATACACCCCAGCCTGAGAACAATTGATAGTTTTCTATACCCGTTGCCAGATCAACAACCTTACTTTGGTTCTTTGACCAGTTAACATCAAGACTCCAACTGAAGTCATTGGTTTGAATGGGTGTACCGGTTAGATGAACCTCAATACCTTTATTTTGCAGTTCACCACCATTAACCCATTTTTCTTCGACGCCGGTCGCATCGGTAACATCAACTGACATGATCTGGTTAAAGGTATTGTTTTGATAAAGGGAAACATCAAAACCAACGCGACGTTCAAGGAAATTCATTTCCAAACCGGCTTCATAGCTCTTTGTTCTCTCTGGTTTCAGATCAGGATTGGCCATAACATCCTGTGTGGAAAAAAGACCAAGATTAAGCCAGTTATTGAACTGCTGATAGGTTGATTGGGTCCTGTAAGCCGGAGCGTCATTACCAACCTCTGCATAACTTAATCTTACTTTACCGAATGATAAGGCATCAGAATTGATGAGTTCGGAAAAAATAAGATTGGTGGATACAGAGGGATAAAAATAGGAATTGTTATCATCAGGAAGTGTGGAAGAGATATCGTTTCTACCACTTAATTCCAGATACAGGAACTCATTGTACCCTAGTGACAGGTTTCCGTAGTAACTGTTTTTGCCTCGTTCAATCAAACCTTCATCAAATGCATCAACCGGGGAATTGGAATTGGACACAAAATATTTATTGGGAACGATCAATCCTCCTACTGTTGATGTGCTTTGAGACTTAATGGTTCTTCTCAGCATGTTGGTACCCAGCAAACCGTTTATAGAAATACTGCCGAAATCTTCATTAAACTTCAGCATTAAATCGGTATTGGTTTCCTGGAAAGTTCTGGTATCTTTTGTATAGTTGGAAGTTTCGAGACTACCTTCTGCTATTCTCTGATTTCTATACCAGTTGTAATAATCAAGACCAAACCTTCCGGTAAAGGTCAACCAATCAGTAAAATCATAAGTTATTTGAGTTTTGCCATATACGCGGCTACGTCCGTCATCTTCCCACATTTCATTTCTTACCCAGTATGGGTTATTAAAATATAACGGATCCGTATTACCGGTAGTTGGTCCGGCAACGTTCCATGTTTTCTGGTTTCCAGCTGGAGTTTTATAATCCTCCAGTCTGTTGAAATCCAGGTTCGTCTGGAACCACTGCCCAAAGGCCTGCATGATATTTCTGCCCTCATAGCCTGTTCCAAAACGACCAATGGTCTTATTATTAACATAATTCACATTACTCTGTACAGTTAAATTCTCAGTGAAATCATAAGAGCCATTGAAGCTAACATTGTTTTTCGTAATGTTACTTTTGGGCAGGATTCCCTTTTGAGCCATATTGGTATAAGAAAATCTGAAATTGGCATTTTCATTTCCTCCACTAAACGAAATGTTATTTTCTGCTTTTGTTGAAGGACGGAAGAAATCGGTTACTCCGTGTTCGGGTGATTTCCATGGACGCGTTTCAAGATAATCGTCCGTTTCAGTCGGGTATAGGGCATCCCAATGAATAGCTTCTATGCTCGGGTCAAACTCTGTACCCCAGGAAGCATCATCCATGGTTTTTACTATTCTTTCAGTGCTTCCATCTCCATCAAGGTCAGAATTAATAAAACTTCCGCCAAAGTATCCGGCACCATACTGATGTTGGTGGCTGGGCAATGTTTTTTCATTAATGGTGCTTAAAGTATAACTGGAATTAACTGTTACGCCGAGTCCTTCCTGTTTCTCACCACTTTTGGTAGTGATTAATACAACTCCTCTTGCAGCCCTTGATCCATATAAAGCAGTGGCTGCAGCACCTTTTAATATGGATATGTTTTTAATATCCTCGGGGTTGATGTCCATGGCGGCATTGCCAAAGTCATATCCACCTCCGCCGGTTTTCTGATCGGTGGTATTGACATTGCTGTTGTCAATGGGAACACCATCAACCACAAATAATGGCTGGTTATTGCCGGTAATGGAAGTATACCCGCGGATGGTCATATTAGCCGAACCACCCATGGTATTTGACTGTTTAATATTAACACCTGCAACCTTTCCTGCAAGTGAATTAATGGGATTAGTCTGCTTGGATTGAGCCAGGTTATCTCCGGTTACTTCCTGTACGGAATAACCGAGTGACTTCTTCTCACGACTAATACCCAAAGCAGTAATTACTACTTCTTCCATTTCTTCCACCTCGGGCTGCATCTCCACATCAATTGTGGATCTGCCGTTGATGGGCACTTCTTGGTTTTGCATTCCTACGAAGCTAAAAACCAAAGTTTCTGCGTCGGACGGCACTTCAAAAGAATAGTTGCCATCCATGTCTGTTGTGGTTCCAATTGTTGTCTGACTCTGTACCACAATTGAAACACCAGGGATCGGTTCACCTGTCCTTGCATTGGTGACCGTTCCCGAAATCTGCATTTGTGCTGACGCCGTCAACCCGACAAACAGCAAAAATGTTAGAATCAAGGTTAGTTTTCTCATAGAGCTTAGTTTTAATACACCAAATTGGATTTGGTTTTGTTAGACATATATTGATTGATTTAAGGTAAATGCAAATGGATACATAAAAAATACCAGAAACCTGCCTTCCCTTCCTCTATTCCACACATCTGGCTATTGAAAAAATCCAATAGTATACCACCAGGTGGTTCTGGCTACATAGCATTATTTTCTGAAAGAAACTTAAGAACGATCTAAGGAAAACTAGATCAACTGAGGATCAGTCAAAAACCGCAAATCCGCTATTAAAATAAACTAGCTGCATTACTAAGCACAAATAAATAAATTCAAAATGACTTTTACAAACGTAGGCTTTGTAAATTTTCCAGAAATTATAATACAACCAAATGCGTTTTTGATATTCAACTTGCTATAGAAACATAGATTGTATTTTGTTTAATAGTGAAATAAATCATTATTGTTCGTAAATTATATACGAACTGACTTTATAGATTATATAATAGAGTCTGGTCTAAAAAGCCAACTTTTGGGGTACAAGGCGCATAGCGGTCGCTATAGATTGTTGTTGATCAGTAAAATATGCTCAATAATTATAGCCAATAAAGCCGAGCGTCTTTTTAGAACAGTCTCATATTATTTATTTCAATGGAATAAAATTTTAATCACAATATATCAGAACTTTTCGGGAAAGAAGGGAATCAAAAAGAAGGGAAAGCTGGTACCACCAATCAAAAAAGAGGCTTGTTGTTCTATTATCTAACAACAAGCCTCTCCAGGTTATTTCAAGAATATTAATTATGCATTAAGGGTTCTGATCTTCCTGGGAAATTTTGGGATTTACATCAATTTCCTCTTCCGGGATCTGGAAGATGAACAGATCGCTTTCTGCAGGCAGCTCCATTTCTCTCGCCAGCGAAGGCACGTGGTTAGAAGAAATCTCATCACCACCTATTGTTCTACTTTTCCTATCAAGAGCCTGCTTGTGCCGTTTTAGGTCAAGCAGTCGAAAACCTTCACCCCACAGGGATATTCTCCGCTGCAAGTAGATTTCATCAAGCAGGTCCTGACCTGTTGCGGTGGGCTTGGTATAGTTATTATCCCGCTTGGAGACCAGGTCGTAAAGTACTTGTTGGGCTTCGGTATCATTGCCTTGCTCCGCCTGGGCTTCTGCCTCAATAAGATACATTTCCCCGGCTCGCATCATCAGGTAATCACCAAGGAATTTCGATTGATTAGAAGCCAAAAATTTTAATTGACCATTTTTTACATTTTTCACAGTATCACCTCCAACAACAAAAGTCACATCACCTTCCATATCAAAATTGGCAGCACGTGCATCGCTCTTAGGATTATCAATTTTATTGTATAAGGGTGCAAAAATTTCCTTCTGCAGACCTAGATAAGCATAGGTTATAAATGAGGGATCCATGTGCGAGAACCAGGATGCATAAATGGTAGACTGCTCCGAATTAACCTGGAAGCCCCACATCCATTCGCCGTTTTCAATGTTGTTAAAACCATTTTTGGCGTTAATGGTAGTGGCATAAGATGCACTATCCATAAGGGCATAACCTTCCCGGGCTTGCTGAGCATATGTAACTGCCTCACTCCATTCTTCCTTGGTGAGTTTCACCCGAGCCATGATGCCCTGGGCAACGTTCTGGTTGATGTGGCTCTTATGGACGCGATTCATTGTTTTGCCCAACAAATTTATGCTTTCACTTAGGTCACTTTCAATCTGGTTATAAACCTCTTCTACTGTGGCCCGTTTCTTGCCAGTCGTAGTTGGTTCGGTATACAGGGGTACGGCCGGAGCATCCTGATGGCCAACATAAGTGTGCTGATAAAGACGTACCAGATAGAAATAAGCATAAGCCCGGATGGCCAGAGCCTGACCCTTCACATAGTTGTATTCTTGTTCAGTAGCTTCAATTTCACCGATGTTCGCAATGATGTTGTTGGCATTGTTGATCAGATTGTAGTAGAAATCCCACATATATTCCGTCAGTCCTTTGGTTGCGCTATGCTGGTTATAACCATATTCAGAGGTAAACCAACCATAACCCTGAGAATGTATGGGCATATCTTCTCCCATCAAATCCATTACCAAATCAACGGATTTTTGTCCGAATTCACTATGGTCATCATACCCTTCAATACCAAAAGCGTAGAACAAACGGTAAGTACCGTTCAGGGCTGCCAAGGCGCCATCATATGTTTTAAAAACAGTAGGGGTCGCCAACTGGTCAGAAGGATTCGTCTCCAGGAAATCCTGTTCACATCCGACAAACATGAAAAAGATTGCCGATAGGAAAAATACATATATCTTCTTTGTTAATTTCATGAGCCTAAGATTTTAAAATTTAATATTGGTGCCTACCATAATGGTTTTTGTTGGTGTATATTGATAGTTCGTTACGCCGGCAAAGCTCTCCTGCGGGTTCATTCCCTGAAGTTCTGAGAACAGGTATAAGTCATTGCCGGAAACATAAACCTGGAATTGGCGAACCAGGTCCAAACCAATCCTTTGGAGAAGTTCCTCAGGTACGGTGTAACTAAGTCTTACGTTTTTAATGTTCAAATAAGAACGGTCGATCAGGAACCGATCGGAAGTATAGTTGGCATCATCATAGCCGTTTTCCAGTCGAGGTATGTCGGTCTGATCACCAGGTTCCTGCCATCTGTTCTTAATGTTTGTATGGAAGTTGGTACCATAATCACCGGCGTGCATCAGCCTTCTGTAGGTATAATCCAGCATTTTACCACCAATTCCATAGGTAAACATAAAGGAAAAACGGAAACCTTTATAGTAGAAGCTGGAGTTGACATCTCCGGTCATGTCCGGTATAGCGGTACCACTGTAGTATTTATCTGCATCACCAGAGCTGGTGGTAGTGGTTCGTTCACCGGTAGGTTCGCCCTGATCATTGGTAACGTCTTTGTAATAAAGCGCTTCACCTGTCTCAGAATCAACCCCGGCAAACTGCCGAATGTAATAATCATAAAGGGAGTGACCCACCATAAGCTTTTTGGTTCCCGAGATGATCTCTTCTTTTGGCAGCTCTGTAATTTCATTTTTAAAGGATGTAACCGAGCCACCTACATTCCAGCGCATCTCATTGCCTTTCAAAATGAATAAATTCAGAGAAGCTTCGACACCTTTGTTTTCCATGGCACCTACGTTGTCCTTAACGAAGGACAGTCCGGTTGACATGGGACGAGGATTATCAAACAGCAGTTGAGAGGAACCTTTCTCAAAATAGTTGATTTCACCAGTCAAACGGTCGAAAAGCCCGAATTCGATTCCGGCGTTCAGGTTTTCACTGACCTCCCACTGCAGCGACCTGTTGGCCAGCTGGGTCATGTAAAATCCGCTGTAGGAATAGTTATTCAGCGAAGAATAGAAGGAATTGTATCCATAATACATGGGATCTCCGTCATTATCCAGCAGGCGATCGTTCCCTTGCTCGCCGTAACTGGCCTTTACCTTCAGGTCTTGTATCCAGTTTATGCCGGTCATGAAAGATTCTTCACTGACCCTCCAGGAGCCGCCTATGGAAAAGAAATCACCCCAACGGGTGTCTTCATGGAACCTTGAAGATCCATCCCTTCTGTAACTACCTGTAATATAGTAGCGGTTGGCATAGTTATATTTTACACGGGAGAAATACCCTTCAATCCGGTATTCGTCACGATAAGATTCTGATCCTTCACCGGTAGATGCCATGGCAAGTTCCTCCAGACCATAGAATGGGAATCCCGTGCGAGTTGCCGTCATGTAATTGTTGTTCAACTTATAAGATTCATGACCAACCAGCGCGTTGATGGAGTGGTTACCGAATTGTTTGTCATAAGTTAAGATCTCGTTTAAATTAATGGAAATTTGCCGTTCATTGATCTTTTCCGTTCGGCCGTCGAAAGAAGCGGCATCGCCATGCATGGAGTTCTGGTAGTCATGATCATGACGGTTCATATAGTCAGCGCCAAGGGTAGATTTAAAAGTAAGACCTTCCAGCAAATCAATCGTCACATGAGCACGGGCATTGACGTTTTCCGTTTTTTCATTCTGGGTATCCAGTGATGTGGTCCCTACAATGTTGGAATTGGCAGCGTATGGTCTTACTTTTCCATCGCCAGGCCGATTTCCATAATCCAATACCTTATTGCCTTCCTCATCACGTACGATATTCCCGTTTTCATTATATTGATAAACAGGATAGATGGGACCCATGAAACGGGTGTAATAGAATGGATTGGAAGTATAAGTACCATAAGCCATCAGGTAATTCTGATCGGCAGTGGATCCTCCAATGTTCACACCGGCTTCCAACCAGTCTTTGAGCTGGCTGGTAACATTCAACTTGGCATTGAACCGCTCAAAGTTGGAATTTTTAACAATACCATCTTCACTGACATAACCCAGTGACATGTAATAGTCGGTGTCTTCCATACTGCCGGCAAAGCTCAGGTTATGCTCACCGCGATTGCCAAAACGGAACATCTCATCCTGCCAGTTATTACCATACATCAAATTCGCATCGGGATTCACCTCTCCGTCAGGACTGATCAGGTTAGAAGCTTCAACGTTAAAAGGGTTATAACCTCCTAATTTACCAATAACACTGGGGTTATTGGGCCCACCATTGGCAGCAATCTCTGCGGCTTCCTCCATGGAACCTACGGTACCACCATAGTATAGAGAGTTCCGGTAAGCCTCCCACATCAGTTCAACATAATTCTCGCTGCCGGTGAGTTTATATTCCGGGAATGCACGGGCACTGAAGCCTTGTTCATAATTATAGGTAATGGTAGACTCTTCAACTCCAGAACCGGATTTGGTGGTGATATTGATCACGCCATTGGCTCCGCGGGCACCATAAAGGGCAGTGGCGGTCGCATCCTTCAATACCGTGATGTTCTTAATGTCATTGGGATTAATTGCACTAAGCGATCCAGAATATGGAACACCATCCACTACATACAAAGGATCACTTGAGGCGTTAACCGAACCAAAACCGCGAATACGGATTTCAGAAGATGCACCGGGCTGACCCGAAGAATTCTGTACCTGGATACCAGGTGCAATACCCTCAAGTCCTTTGGTAATGTTCGATACATTTTGCTCTTCAATCTTCTCGGCACTGACTACATCGGCTGATCCGGTAAAAGATTCCTTCCTCGTAGTGCCGAATGCAGTAACAACCACTTCTTCCATTTCCTGCACAACAGGTTGAAGGCTCACGTTAATAGTGGTTCTGCCTTCAATAGTCACTTCCTGTTCCTGCATTCCAACGAAGCTGAATACCAAAGCTTCAGCATCGGAAGGTACTTCTAATGAATAATTACCATCCATGTCAGTTGTTGTGCCAATGGTCGTTTGGCCTTTCACAACTATTGATACTCCTGGGATCGGCTCCCCTGTTTCTGAATTGGTAACCGTTCCCGAAATCTGCATCTGTGCTGATGCTGTCAATCCAGCAAACAGCAAAAATGTAAGAATTAAGGTCAGTTTTCTCATAAAGCTTAATTTTGGTTTTCCATTTTGTTTGACATATTAAAAAAGTTTATCATATAAATTTATCTTCTAAAATTCAGACCAATTCATGAACCGGTCACCAACCCGGGTTATATTGATTTCAATAAAATTTTTATAATTGCTGAATGGCGCAGAGATTGTTTGAATGTGGAAGAACAGAAATTATTTACTGATTTTTCTAAAAAACAAAAACTTATTTCTTAAATTAAAACATTTATAAAACCTGCAAAGTAAAAACTCATAATTTAATTTTACAAAATTTTAAATTAAAATTTACAGTTATGTCATACAAATGTCTAACAGAAGATGGTTTTAAAACAAAATAATTCCTGATTTTTAAGTAAGATCTTTCATCAAGCATTAAAAAATTTCTGTTCATCGTATTCCCGTCAACCAAAAATCAGTTCTGCCAATCCAAAAAAAAAATATATCTTTGCACGATAATCTAATATAACACGTTGAATTAAAAAAACAACAGAAGCAATGCAGATCAAAGGAGCAATCAGACTAGTAGCGATATTGCTGACATTAATTTGTATATACTATCTGTCATTCACAGTGGTGACCACGAGTGTAAAAAATGATGCAGAAGAATACGCGCAGGGCAACCTCGAGAAAGAACAAGCATATCTTGACTCGATCGCCAACGAAGAAGTCTACAACTTCCTGGGCATACGGCAATATACATTCCGCGAAGCTCAGCAGCGAGAAATCAACCTGGGGCTTGATCTTAAAGGGGGAATGAATGTGATCCTGGAGGTACAGGTTGAGGAACTTATAAGATCGCTGGCCAATAACAGCCAGGACACCGTTTTCAGGCAGGCACTGCAACGGGCAAACGAAATGCAGGATCAAAGCCAGGAAGATTTTATCACCCTGTTTGGAAGGGCATTTGAAGAGCTGGCACCCAATGCGCGTCTGGCAGCCATATTCAATACTTATGAACTACGGGATCAAATAGACTACAACTCTTCCAACCAGGAAGTACTGAACGTGCTACGTGAGGAAACCCAATCGGCTATAGATAACACGTTCAATATCCTGAGGACGCGTATTGACCGGTTCGGGGTTGTACAGCCCAACATTCAGAAGCTGGAAACCACGGGTAGGATACTGGTGGAATTGCCAGGGGTGAAAGACCAGGAAAGGGTCAAGGATTTGTTACAGACTACTGCGAGCCTGGAATTCTGGGAGACCTACGAGAATCCCCAGGTGTATCAATATCTACAGCAAGCCAATGAGAGAATCAGGCAAATCAATGAAGCCCGGGAAAAACTGCAGCAGGATACAGCCCAGGCAGGCAGCCTTGAAGAAATGATGGCTGAGCAGTCAGAACAACAACAGGAAGAGCAGGCTGCCGATGAGGATACTACCGGAGAAGAATCGTTGTTGCAGCAAATAGAAGAGCAGGATACCAGCCAGTTGGATACGAGCGCTACCCAACAGCAAATGGCCGAACAATACCCGTTATTCCAGGTGCTTCAGCCAATGGTCAACCCTCGTAACAACCAGCTCATGCAGGGTCCGGTTATTGGTGTTGCCCATTTTACGGATACTGCCCAGGTGAATGATTACCTTCAAATGGACCAGGTACGTTCTGTTTTCCCAAGGGACATGAAATTCAACTGGGGTGTCAAACCCTACCAGGGTGCACAATCAGGTGAATATTACCCGCTATATGCGCTGAAAATAACCGGGCGTGATGGCAACGCGCCCCTGACCGGCGAGGTGGTAACAGATGCACGTTCCCAGTTCGGAAGAGATCAGGCAACTGCCGAAGTATCTATGTCAATGAACACCGAAGGTGCCAAAACCTGGGCCAGGATGACCAAAAACAACGTGAATGAATTCATTGCCATTGTATTGGATGGGTTGGTTTACTCTGCTCCCAGGGTTAACCAGGAGATTAAAGGAGGTCAGTCGTCCATTACCGGCGATTTCAGTGTACAGGAAGCCAAGGACCTGGCCAACGTGCTTAAATCGGGTAAACTACCAGCCAGGGCAGAGATCATACAAAGTCAAAGCGTTGGACCATCACTGGGACAGGAATCCATTAATTCGGGATTGACCTCATTTTTCATCGCCTTCATCGTGGTGATGCTTTATATGGTATTCTACTACAGCCGAAAGGCAGGATTGGTCTCCGATATAGCCTTGCTGGCCAACATGTTCTTCATTTTTGGAGTATTGGCTTCGCTGGGTGCCACACTGACCTTACCCGGTATAGCCGGTATCATTCTTACCATCGGCATGTCAGTAGATGCCAATGTGCTGATTTACGACAGGATTCGTGAAGAGCTGCGGGCAGGCAAAGGTGTCAAGCTGGCCGTTAAGGACGGTTATAAAAATGCCTATTCGGCCATCATCGACGCCAACGTCACCACGTTCCTGACCGCGCTTATCCTCTATATTTTCGGGACAGGACCCATCAAAGGTTTCGCTACCACACTCCTGATCGGTATCATGACCTCGCTGTTTACAGCAATCTTCATAACACGGTTGATCTTTGAAAGGTACCTGGAAAGACAAAAACAGATCACCTATTCCACCAAAATAACCGAAGGGCTTTTCAGGAATGCCAACTTCCCGTTCCTGCCACGCAGGCAAACATTCTACGTTGTATCCGCAGTGTTGATTCTTATCAGTGTGGTATCACTTTCCACCAGGGGATTGAACATGGGAGTTGACTTCACGGGAGGACGTGCCTACATCGTGCGGTTTGATCACCCGGTAAGCTCCGTGGATATTAAGAACAGCATGACCGATGAATTTGGTCATTCACCTAAGGTAAAGGTTTTCGGAGAAGACAACCAGATCAAGCTAACCACCAAATATATGATCAACCAGGAAGGAAAGGAAGTTGATCAGCAGGTGGTGGAACAGCTCTACACAGGTATGCAGCCCTTTATCGAGGGTGATGTTTCGCTTGAAGAATTTACCAATGATTACATAAAGAGTGAGCTCAAGGTTGGACCAACCATTGCCTACGACATCAAGGTTCAGGCGGTATGGGCCGTACTATTCGCCCTGGTGCTAATCTTCCTCTATATTTTCGGAAGGTTCCGCAACTGGCAGTACGGTTTGGGTGCGCTAGCGGCCCTGGTTCACGACGTGATAATCATACTCGGGATATTCTCGATATTCTACGACATCATGCCTTTCTCGATGGAGATTGACCAGGCCTTTATTGCCGCCATACTGACAGTAGTAGGTTATTCCATCAACGACACGGTGGTCGTTTTCGACAGGGTCCGGGAGTATGTCGGTCTTTATCCAAAGAGAGACCGGTTCAACATCATCAACACGGCATTAAACAGCACCTTAAGCCGTACTTTCAGTACATCACTTTCAACATTTGTTGTGTTGCTGACAATCTTCCTGTTCGGTGGTGAAGTGATCCGTGGTTTTGTGTTTGCCCTGCTGGTTGGTGTGATTGTTGGTACCTATTCTTCCCTGTTTATTGCTTCACCGGTGGTATATGATACCGTACACAAAAAGGTTAAAACCCCACCCCAGAAAGGCAAACAAAAGGGAAAACAGCCTGGCAAACAGCCACAAAAAGGAAAACAGCAACCCAAAAAACAACCTGAAAAAGCCGGCAAGAAGAATACGGCTAAGAGCAAGAAATAACGAAGGTTAAAGAAAAAAAAAGCCCTGATATGAATTCAGGGTTTTTTTTATAAAAGAAGTTGATATATATTTGCGTTAATAGAAAAGAATAAATAGAAACTCATATGATTTTTACCGATCTATTCATAAGCGGCTCAGAAATATTTATCATCCTTTTTGCCGTATTGCTCTTATTTGGAGCCAATAAGCTACCTGAAATAGCCCGGGGGTTGGGTAAAGGTATGAACGAATTTAAGAAGGCCACCAATGACATCAAAAGTGAATTCGACGAGCATACCCAGGACATTCAGAAAGACATCAAAAGCATAAAGAGTGATCTGGAGGAAAGCACACGCTTTGATGACGTGGCAGACAACTATTTCAAGGATGATGAAGATTATAACCAGAATGAGGGCGAAAGCGAAAGCAATACCGCTACAGATACCCAGACGGACAGCGATACCGAAGCAACGGAAGAAGATGTTTACGAAGAACCCTCCGGTTATTACAGCGGTAATGAAGAAAATGCCGGCGAATCATCCGGTGATCAGGACACTGCTGAACAAAGTTCCTATACACAGCGGGATGATACACCAGACCAGGAAGACTATCCAGAGAATGAAGATCAAACGGGAGAAGGATCAACCCGTAAAGATTCTCCTTCCGATAAAGAAAATCAGTAAAAAAGCCGCATTACGTTCCGAAGTAGAAGCTATAAAACCAGCGGGCAAGGCCAATAATAATTAAAATCAGACCTTCCACGCGGGTGATGCGCCATTTGGTCCACATGAAAATGCACACGAGAAGCACCATGCCCACCAAAACGATCATATTGGATTGAACCCCGGGCTCTACGGTAAGATCTTTTAATATGGCAGTCAATCCCAGTACGCCAAACATATTAAATATATCACTGCCCAGGAGATTCCCGACCGAAATGCCATGATGCCCTTTTACAGCAGCCGTAAGTGAAATGGCCAGTTCAGGTGCAGAAGTTCCGAAGGCAACAATGGTTACACCAATAACCCATTGAGATAAACCAACCATTTCAGCAATTTTTACGGAAGATTCCACGAGAAAATGGGCTCCTCCCACGATCATGGCCAGGCCTACAAAAAACATAACAAAATCGTACCAGCGGGCATCCCTCCTGTCGGGAGAAACTTCTTCCACTGGCTGTTTCTTTAGGAAGAGATATAAAAGATAAATGATGAGAAGGGAAAAAAGGACAATCCCTGCATTTCTGCTAATGGATAAATCCCAGATAAAAAAGGTAAGCAAAACAGTACCAAGCAGCAGGAAGGCACCGTCCCGGAATACTGAGGCTTTATCAGCATTCAGGCTTTTCACCACGGCTACACCCCCCAGGATGAAACCCAGGTTAAAGATGTTGGAACCAACGATGTTACCTACTGAAATATCACCCATGCCTTTAAATCCTGAAAGCAGGGTAACTCCAAACTCGGGGGCAGATGTGCCAAAGGCCACAACAGTCAGACCGATCACCAAAGTAGGAATGCCCATCCAATGAGCAATAACCACCGCTGAATCAACAAGCCAGGAAGATCCTTTGGCCAGAACCAAAACACATACTACAACAATGATACTGTTTATAAGTACTTCCATATCTGTTTGCCTTTTAATTCGGACATTTCAAGAAGAAAAGGCATAAATATAATACATAATTTTCTATTTTCAGAACTACATGGTAATTACTGGTTTAAAAGGGAATGCCAGTTTACTTTTATGATTGCACATTATATTAACAATCAATAGGGTCAAAATTAGATTGGGATTATCCGGATTAATAAAATCCGTTCCTTTGTATCAATAAACTCCCAATCTTTTTTAATTTTATTCGCTCAAACAAGCCTTGGAACAATTATGATACAGGCCAACAACATTACCAAATCATTTGGTGATCTGCAAGTACTTAAAGGAATAGACCTCCGGATCGACAAGGGTGAAATTGTCTCCATTGTGGGACCAAGCGGGGCAGGCAAAACAACCCTTTTACAGATCCTGGGTACTCTTAGCAGGCCCGACACGGGAGAGATTGTTTACGACAACCGAAACATCAATGCTTTAAAGGACAAACATATTGCCAATTTCCGCAACAAACAGATTGGCTTTGTATTCCAGTTTCATCATCTTCTTCCTGAATTCACTGCACTGGAAAACGTATGCATACCGGCATTCATCGGAAAAACCCCAAAGGCAGAAGCCGAGGAAAAAGCCAAAGAAATACTCAGATTCCTGAAGATGGAAGACCGACTTGACCATCGACCCAATGAGCTTTCAGGTGGAGAGCTGCAGAGAGTTGCGGTAGCCAGGGCCCTGATCAATGAACCAACGGTAATCCTGGCGGATGAACCGTCGGGAAACCTTGACACACAGAACAAGGAAGAGCTTCACAACCTGTTTTTCTCGCTAAGGGACAAATACAACCCATCCATTGTCATTGTCACGCATGATCATGACCTGGCCAACAAGGCCGACAGAATGCTGGAGATGAAAGACGGGAAGATCCTTTAAAAAGCCATTGAAATCCCGATTATGGATACACCCATTCAAAAGGCCGAACTGAAGGCCTTCCTGGAAGAAAAGCATCATCAATACAATTGTGAACGGTTCATTATTTACGACCCGATACAAATTCCCAAAGCATTTGAGGAACCTGAAGATATTGAGATTGCCGGCTTCATTACCGCCACCATCGCCTGGGGACAGCGAAAAACCATTATCAACAACATGCACAGGCTGCTGGGTTTAATGGATCATCGTCCACTCGACTTTATTTTACATGCTGAAAATTCAGATCTTGAGAATTTCAGGAGCTTCAAACACCGTACCTTCAATGGGGAAGACTGCATATTCTTTCTGCGCGCCCTTAGAAATATTTACCGGAATCACCGGGGTTTGAGGCATGTTTTTGAAACAACATACAAAAGGGAAGGGACCCTGGAAGCTGCCCTGTCCGAATTCCGCAGAACATTTTTCGAAATCCCCCATCCTGAAAGAACCCGCAAGCACGTGGCTGACATATCCAAAAATGCCTCCGCCAAACGGTTGAATATGTTTCTGCGGTGGATGGTAAGAAACGACAAACAAGGCATTGACTTTGGGATTTGGAGAGACATTCCTGCAAAAGCGCTCTACATCCCTTTGGATGTGCACACCGGTAATGTAGCTCGCAAGCTGGGACTGTTACAAAGAAAACAGAACGACTGGAAAGCCGTTCTGGAGCTCACAGATAACCTCCGGCAGTTTGATGCCGGCGATCCCGTCAAATACGATTTTGCATTGTTTGGACTGGGCGCTTTTGAAGGATTCTGAAATTCAAATTTAATTGAATCTTGAGTATAGTGGGTTAAATAAGCACCAAGCTACAAATACCAAATTACAAATAATATCCAATTTTCTAAAATTCAATGACCAAAACATACAAAGCCTGCCATCTATCTACATGTTGAAGTTTGGGTTATTGGATTTTGGAATTTGTTTGTTATTTGTTATTTGTTATTTGGTGCTTTATCTAATTCATAACACGGTTGTTATTCTCAGGATTTGTGTCTGGTATTAGCTCACTTCCCAGCCTTATCGATTCGATTCTTCCCTGGTCTTCAACCCTGATCTGAATGCTGGTGCGTCCATCTTTCCAAACATCAAGCGGTTTGGTATATACCTTACTTTCCCCGTTTTCATAGGTTACTCCCAAACGCACCGGGACAGGGAATTTGCCTTTCTTTTCTATATTCACCACTACCCCTTTTTCGGTTTGTTCCACTTCGCCAAGTGCAAGGTCGGGATAGCCGAATCCAAAGAACCAGGATTCCCAGAACCAGGTGAGGTCTTTATTCAATACATCTTCGAATGTAAAAAAGAAATCATAGGGGGTAGGATGCTTTTTGGCCCATCTCTGAACGTAGGTTTCCAGGGCCCGGTGAAAATCTTCCTCACCCAGGTACCTTCTTAAAAGATAAAAGGCCACGGCAGGACGCTGGTAGGCATGTAGCCTGTAAGAAGAATAATCGCTAATGATGTAGCTTTTCACCATCAGGGGTACTTCCCTTAAGTTGCCTGCATGCCGTTCATAATCATCTACCAGGTCGGGAAAAGGATTGTAATCCTCTATGATTGCCTGTTCCGCCAGGCGGGGAAGAAATGTGATCAGCCCCTCATCCATGAAAGCATAATACGATTCATTGGTCATCACGTAAAACGGGAAGTAATTGTGCCCGATCTCATGGGCCGTAAGATGTACCGTTCCCTTATAATCAGCTATCTCCCCGTCGTTGATCAGCATGGGAAATTCCATCCCTCCGCTACCGTTAAATACGGTTAGTTTGGGCCATGGAAAGGGAGCACCCATAATTTTCCGGGAAAACAAGTCAATGGTTTTGCGTCCAATCTCAGCCACCTGTTCGAAAAAGGAAGAACCTGTGTCGTAAACTGCACTAACAAACGTTCTTCTGCCGGTTTCCGGATCTACCTCCACACTGGTTGCGTCCCATACATAATTGGTGCTGGCGGCAAAAGCAAAGTCGGGCACTTCTTCTGCAACAAAATGCCAGGTATGTTTTTTCTTATCTTTTAGCACCCTGTCATTATCAAGATCTTCCTGGCTGACAATAGAAACCACCTCACTAGTTTCCCTTGCCTGTTGTATTCTTTCCATAACCTCCTTCCGATAATGGCTGCGTGGATTCTGAAGCTCACCGGTAGCCCAAACCATGTGATCACCGGGTATGGTAAGCTCGACATTATAATCACAAAAATCGTTGTTAAACTCAGCTGAGCCTGTAAAAGGATGGGTATCCCACCCCATTATATCGTTATATACAGCAATTCTTGGATACCAGTAGGCCACCAGCCAGTTGGATTTCCCATACCTGCCCATTCTGATGGTAACTTCTGTAGGCAGTTGTACTTTCCATTTAAGGGAAACTTTGGCCGTATTGTCCGGATAGATGGGATTAAGTAGCTGGATCAAATAATTCGTACCCCGGTCACTGTTCAGTTGCGGGCCACCGGGAGTATTGAGCTTTCGGCCGTTGATGGTTAAATCCTCAATTTCAACTCCATCGTGAAGATCGGCAGATCCGATATTAAAATCCCTGGACACGCCCTTTTTGAAAAGATTCATGTAATTCCTGATTACCATATGTTCAAGGGTATCGGGACTGTTGTTCCGGTAAAGAATGGTTTCTTCACCTTCAATAATTCCCGTCTCCGGATCAAAGCGGGCATCAATATCATAGCTTGCCGAATTCTGAAAATAATGCTCCCCGGGAGCACCGCTATAGGAACGGGTTCCTTTCCCATAAGCTTTTTGCACTTCATGGGGAATGAACAAACCGGACTCCTGGGCCCTGGCAGTTACAACCAAAAAAGCGGTGATGGAAAGGATGAAAAATATTCGTTGTATCATAGAAATGATTTTTTTGATCAATAAAACTTGTAATGCAGGTTAACGTTTGGTTCACGAATTTACGGATAATTTATCCATCCGCAAAGAGGCCACAGCATCCCTGGAAAAAGGACCGATGAACATACATCCTGTAGTTCCTGAGGTTCAACGGAATAATCATATCATAAACCACGATTGAGTCTGGTCTAAAAAAGCCATCGTTTGAGGTGCAAGCCGCTCGCCTTCTTAAACCAGTTTCATGATTCAAACGTTGCCTCCTTTTATTATTTTTGCAAAAAAGTAAACTTTTGGCCAATCCCTGTTTCCGTTTCAAACAATTCACAATCCGGCAGGATAAAACTGCCATGAAAGTAGGCACTGATGGTGTATTGCTTGGTGCATGGGCTGATGTTAGCCGGGCAGAGAGGATCCTGGACGTTGGAACGGGAACCGGACTAATCGCCATTATGATGGCTCAGCGATCTTCTGCAGAGATCCATGCCATTGAACCGGAATCAAAGGCTTTTGAGCAGGCAGTAAACAATGTAAACAACTCTCCCTGGCCGGATAGGATCCACTTAAGCCAGGTATATTTCCAGGAATACATTCAGCAAACTCCTCATGGTTTTGACTTGATCGTTTCCAATCCTCCGTATTTCAAAAATTCCTTGCAATCGCCGAATGAGGAGCGCAGCCAGGCGAGGCATGCCCGGACATTAACGTGCGGGGATTTGATTCAAGGGAGTCTGAAAATAATGAATGACAAGGGAAGGTTAAGTCTTATTCTGCCTTGCAATGAGGGTCCGGGATTAACTGAAATGGCCGGGCAACAGGGGCTTCGGTGCAGCAGAATAACCTATGTAAAGCCTACTCCTGATAAAGACCCGAAAAGGGTGCTGATGGAATTCAGCCGTGAATCTCTTGAAACCATAGAAGATTACCTGATCATAGAAAAAGGTGGACGACACAATTTTACAGAGGAATACAGGAACCTGACCCGTGACTTTTACCTTTATTTTTAGGTTTATGAATAAATTTTTCTTTATTTTGTCTGATAACCAGATATGGATAAGCCTGTTATGGCTATTGTCGGTGAGTCGGATCAGATAAGCCACTCAGCGCAATATCGATAAACTTTTGTTTTTTCCGGGCTTATCGATTGTTTAAACAGTAATTCGCATATACCGGGAAATATTTGTATTTTCCGCAACGTTTAAAATCATAACAATTCCCATTGACCATGAAGAAATTTGTTCTACTGTTTTTGCTCATTGCTCTCCCCCTGTTTTCGCTAACACAGGAATCCATAAAGCACCGGGTCATCATAGATACCGACTGTGCCCCCGACGATCTGAGGGCGATCAACCTGTTGCTTTCTTCCCGCTCGACAGAGATTCTTGCCATCACCTCCGAAGATGGGGTGCTGGAACCCGATGAGGGGTACCTGAGGATTATATCATTGTTGAAAGACCACGGTCATGAAGGAATAAGAACCTCCCAGGGAATAATAACAAACAACGATGCACCGGAATTACGGGGCTTAGCGAAAGTAACCGACTGGGGAAACGAACCCATCAGCTATGAAAAACCGCAGGAGGTTAAGGAATTCCTGGTTAAAATCATTGAAGCGGAGGAACAGCCAGTGGAAATCATCGCCACAGGCCCTTTAACGAACATCGCCAATGCCGTTTTGATGATGCCCTCCATTAAGAAACAAATAAGCAGGATCATCTGGTTTGACCAATGCCAGCCTGAAGTGAAATGGAGCAGAGATGGAATGGATTGCATGTCGGGAAAATATCTGTTAAAGACCCAGATACCCGTCTACAGGATTATGGCTGGCAAAAATGCACCGGAATTTTCAAAATCTTTTTTCAAAGACATTGGAAAAACCCAAACGCCCTATGCACGCAAAATTTACAGTTCCCATTTGAAAGATACCATAATGGAAAAGATTGGTGAAGGAACTTTCAGGCTGTGGGATGATCTTACCGCTATGTACCTCTACTATCCGGAGCTTTTTACAACCGATACCACCAGCGTGGATTCAGCAAATTATGTTGTCAGACTAAAGGAAGATAGTGATATTAAGGCCAGGTATCTTGAGCATCTCAGGGCATACAGCCACCTGGAAAGCACCGTATTTCAGGATTTCCCCATCGATACCAGCTACTACAGGAAAGACATCAGGGAAATTGTAAAAGAAACTGTTGATAAATACGGAATCAGGGAATGGAGGGCAGTGACACTGACCGAAGAAATTCACAACCGATTGGGTTTAAACTCCATTGTAGGAGCAAAAATGGGTATCCGGGCGCTGGAATATTTCCGCACCACACCGGGTAATCTATCTGTTACCTCCTATTGTGGTAGCAAGCCCCCCTTAAGTTGTATAAATGACGGCCTCCAGGTAGCATGTGGAACTACCGTGGGACAGGGCAATATAGAAATAGTTGATGATGCCATTCTTCCAAAGGCAGCGTTCCGTTATGAAGGGAGGGTCATAGAGATACAGCTAAAATCCAAATATTACAAGCAGATCCAGGGGGAAATAGAGAAAGCCAAACAGAATCATGCGTTCCCTTCCGATGCATACTGGAATGTCATGCGAAAAAAATCGCTTGACTACTGGAAAAATCTGGACCGCAAAGAGATCTTCCAGGTTAGTGAAACAAGTGAATAACCGCTATTTATTCCTTCTCATCCTTCCCTTTCCCGACGGATTCCTCGGGAATGAACTCAAGGGATATAGAATTCACGCAGTGCCTGGTATTTTTCGGTGTAAATCCTTCACCGGTGAATACATGACCTAAATGACCACCACAATTGGCACAGATGATTTCCGTACGGATGCCGTCTGCATCGGGTACCCTCTTTACAGCACCTTCTATTTCATCATCAAAGCTTGGCCATCCGCATTGGGCGTCAAACTTATCCTCCGATTGGAAAAGCCTGGCACCGCAACGCTTACAGGTGTAAATCCCGTCTTTGTAATGATCATAATATTTGCCGGAATAAGGCCTTTCTGTTCCCTTGTGGACGATAACCCGTTCTTCCGCTTTTGTTAATTCCCTATATTTCATGGTATCTCTTTGTGATTGTGAAAATCCCTGTACAACAAATAACATTAAAATCAGAAAAGCAATATATCCAAATGCAGATTTCATAACATCAAATTTACGTTATAACAATTCATAGAGATGAAAAGTTTAAATACCATGGTAATAACATTATTAAAAATTGATAATATATGAAGAATTAATTAAGTTTGAAAAAGAAAGAAAACAAAAAATTATGAAGACCTTAACGATCCAATTGCCAGATTCTGTGGATGAAAAAGAAGTAAAGATGCAATTAGCAGCTCAGTTATTTGGAAAAGGAATATTGTCCTCTGGTCAAGCTGCTGAACTGTCTGGTATTTCGAAACGTGAATTTCTAGAAAAAGTAGGAAAATATGGAATATCTATATTTGGAGAAACCCCTGAGGATATTGAAGGACTTATAAGTGAATAAAACTATAATTTGCGACACCAGTTGTTTAATTGCTTTGGGAAATCTCGAACTTTTAGATATTCTTAAAAGTTTATATGGTACCATAATTATCTCTCCAGAAGTAAAAGAAGAGTATGGAAAAAGTCTGCCGGAATGGATTTATATTTATCAAGTAAACAATAAAGAAAAACAATTTGAAATTGAATCCAGGCTTGATAAAGGTGAAGCAAGTTCAATTGCTCTAAGTCTGGAAATGGACTATGTTCAATTGATTATTGATGATCACAAGGGTAGAAAAATTGCTCAATCCCTTCATTTAAATATAATAGGTACTATCGGTATTTTGGTACTAGCACACAAAAAAGGATTGATTCAAGATATTAAAGAGATATTATTCAAACTTGTAAATTCAGGTTTTAGAATCTCAAAAGATTTGATACAAAAAATCATAGATGAATATGGCCTTGAATGATGACTGTGGCATTATTTCCTTCACAAATGATCATTTCATCCCAATGTATCTTTTGATCTCATTCAGTTTATTCAGAGCTTCCACGGGAGTGAGGTTATTGATGTCTATGTTCTTGATCTCATCGCGGATTTGCTTCAAAACCGGGTCATCCAGCTGGAAGATGGTGGTTTGTAAACCTGACCGGTGGCCGGCAATCTCTCCCACTGGCTTGGATACTGTACCCTTGTTTTCTGAATTTTCAAGATCTTTTAGTATATCGTTGGCCCTGGCCACAACACTTTTGGGCATGCCTGCCATGCGGGCCACATGAATGCCAAAGCTGTGCTCACTGCCTCCCCGCTTTAGTTTGCGGATAAAAATGACCTTGTCATCCATCTCCTTCACGGTGATGTTGTAATTCTTTATCCTGCTGAATGATTTTTCCATCTCGTTCAGCTCGTGGTAATGGGTAGCAAACAGGGTTTTTGCCCTGGCTTTAGGATGTTCATGGATATATTCGGCCATGGCCCAGGCAATGGATATGCCATCATACGTACTTGTGCCGCGGCCTATCTCATCCAGCAATACGAGGCTCCGGGAGGAAAGGTTGTTCAGGATGCTGGCCGCCTCGTGCATTTCCACCATAAAGGTGGATTCCCCCATGGAGATGTTGTCCGAAGCTCCCACACGGGTAAAGATCTTATCCACCACTCCTATCTTTGATGATTCGGCAGGAACATAACTTCCAACCTGAGCCAGCAATACAATAAGGGCCGTTTGACGAAGAAGCGCAGATTTACCGGCCATATTGGGACCCGTCAGGATCATGATCTGTTGGTCTTCGTTATCCAGGTAGACATCGTTGGCCACGTATTCCTCATCAACGGGCAGTTGTTTCTCAATCACCGGATGGCGGCCCTGTTTGATGTCAATGAGTTCCGAGTCATCAATCTCCGGTTTATGATACTGATTTTCATCTGCAATCCGGGCAAATGAAAAAAGGCAATCCAGCCGTGCCACCAGGTTGGCATTCAGTTGCACGGCAGAAATGTAATCGGCTACATTCACCACCAACTGGTTGAATAATTGGGCTTCCAGCTCCATGGACTTCTCCTCGGCGCCCAGTATCTTGGTTTCATATTCCTTCAACTCTTCGGTAATGTAGCGCTCGGCACTGACCAGGGTCTGTTTTCGGGTCCAGTCGGAAGGAACCTTGTGCTTATGCGTATTCCTAACCTCAATATAATATCCGAACACACTGTTATAGCTTACCTTCAAAGAAGGGATGCCCGTGCGTTCGCTTTCTCTCTGCTGAAGCTCCTTGAGATAATCCCTGCCGGAATGGGCTATATCTCTTAATTCGTCCAGTTCATCAGATACCCCACGGTTGATGACATTTCCCTTGTGGATATTGGTTGGTGCCTCGGGATTCACTTCTTTTTCAATCTTATCCCTGATCGAATGGCATGGATTTAACTGTTCACCGATCTTCTTGAGGGGTTCGCTGTCGGCTTCCCTGCAAGCATCCCTGACCGGCCCGATGGCATAAAGGGCATTCTTGAGCTGCAGAATTTCCCGGGGAGTAACCCTGCCGGCAGCCACCTTAGAAACGATTCGCTCCACATCTCCCATCTTCTGCAACTGGCCTTCAAGCATATCCCTGAATTCATCATGCCGGAGGATGTATTCCACGATGCTTTGCCTTTCACGGATGGACTGTATCTCCTTCAGCGGAAGTGCAACCCATCTCCTAAGGAGCCTTGCCCCCATAGGGGAAACCGTGCGGTCAATCACATCGACCAGTGTTCTTGCCTCTTCACTCAATGGATGGAACAACTCCAGATTCCTTATGGTGAATTTATCCAGCCACACGTAATTTTCTTCCTCAATTCTCGAAAGGGAAGAGATGTGCTTGATGTTCTCGTGTTGGGTAATTTCCAGATATTGCAATACCGAACCGGCGGCTATAATTCCGTAAGGTAGGTTGCTCACTCCAAAGCCCTTGAGCGTAGTAGTATTGAAATGTTTCAACAGCCTGTCGGTGGAATTGTCTTCGGTATATACCCAATCGTCAAGCTTATAGGTATAAAAGCGGTCACCGAATTTCTCCTTAAAAAACTTTTCTTTTCCCCTTTCAAAAAGCACTTCTTTGGGCTGAAAGCTGTTCAGCAATTTGTCGATGTATTCATAGTTCCCCTCGGCGGTATAGAATTCTCCGGTAGAAATATCCAGGAAGGCGACACCTGCAATGTTTTTATCCAGGTGTACCGAGGCCAGGAAGTTGTTCTCTTTGTTTTCGAGCACGTTGTCATCAAGCGAAACCCCGGGAGTTACCATCTCCGTCACGCCGCGTTTCACTATTTTTTTGGCTTTGCTGGGGTCTTCAAGCTGCTCGCAGATGGCTACCCGCTGGCCTGCCCTCACGAGCTTAGGCAGGTAGGTATCAATGGCGTGATAGGGTATTCCAGCCAGATCGACATACGAAGCCGAACCATTTGCCCTTTTGGTTAGTGTGATACCAAGGATCTCGCTGGCCTTGATGGCATCCTCGCCAAAGGTCTCATAAAAATCCCCTACCCTGAACAGCAAAATGGCATTCGGATGCTGTTTTTTGATCTTGTAATATTGCTGCATCAGGGGTGTTTCTACCTGCTTCTCTTTTGTTTTGTTCCGGGCCACGGCTTTTCTTTTTTAGGTCCTGCAGAATAACAAATTTATAACATAAATGGAAAGGAGAAAAATTATGACATGCTGAGAGCATCCTACTTATTAACAATCCTTCAACAGACATCCCGCTTATTTTAATCAACGGGATTTTAACCGATACAGGATTTTTTATCCCGGTAAAAAATGGTTAAATTGACAACATAAGACAAAAGCACAAGACATCATGAAAAACGTACTTATCCTGGGCGCCGGCCTGGTTGTCAAACCAATGGTTGATTACCTTGTGGGGAACCAAATTTTCGTCACCATTGCCTCAAGAACAAAAGCCCGGGCAGAAGCCATACTGCCGGACCAAGCATCAGGCCGGACCGTGAAATGGACGGTTGATCAGGATGAAAAACTGGATGACCTGGTAAAAAATCATGAAGTGGTCGTCAGCATGTTACCCTACACATACCATCCCCTGGTGGCCAAAAAGTGCATCCGGTTTCAGAAACACATGGTCACTACCTCATATGTACAGCCGGAGATTATATCGCTGGGTGAACCGGCCGAAGAAGCAGGCATTCTTATACTGAATGAAATGGGAGTAGATCCCGGTATCGATCACATGTCGGCAAAAAGGGTAATCGATCAGGTACACCGCAATCGGGGAAAAATAAAGGAATTTTACAGCATCACCGGCGCACTGGCTGCCCCGGAAGCGGCAGACAACCCTCTGAGGTACAAATTTTCATGGAGCCCCAAGGGAGTGGTTAGAGCGGGAAACAACCCGGCAAAATACATGAAGGCTGGGAAAGAGGTGAACATACCTGCAAAAGACCTGTTCAAACGGACGTTTACGACGGAGTTCCCGGAAGTGGGACAACTGGAAGTATATGCCAACAGGGATTCCAAAAAATACATTGACATTTATGATATACCCGAAGCCCAAACGATATTCAGGGGTACTTTTCGTTACAAAGGCTGGTGCGAAACCATCGATGCCATGAAGCGGCTGAACCTGCTTTCTGATGAGCCAACAAACCTGGCCGGTATGACCCTGGCTGACCTGGTGGCACATCAGGTTGGCGAAAAGGATTCCTCCAACATCAGGAAAAAGGTGTCCCGGCACCTTGACATACCGGAAAACGCAAATGCCCTGGATGCCCTTGAATGGCTCGGTCTTTTCGATCAACGGCCCATACAACGTGAAAAAGACTCACCTTTTGAAGTGACCTCCGACCTGATGCTGGAAAAGATGAAACTCGGCAAGGATGAACGTGACATGGTGGCCATGCAGCATAACTTTTTGGTTGAATACCTGAACAAGCCACAAGAGGTAATCCGTTCCAGGCTGCTCGCTTTCGGAGATCCACAGGGAGACACGGCCATCGCCAGGACAGTTGCATTACCTGCTGCCATTGCTGTGAAAATGATCCTGGAAAGTAAGATCAACCTGAAAGGCATCCATCGCCCCGTGGTGCAGGAGATTTATGAGCCTGTACTCAGGGAACTGGAGCAACATGATATCAATGTTGAGGAGATATTTGGCCTTCCCCCCGATAATAAGATCAAACTTCAGTTGTAAAGACACCTTTGTGCCTACTCCAGCTACCGTTATGTTGCTTTTAAGCTCATTTAAACCTCTTCATGATTGGTCACTGATCATAATCCTTCCTTTGTTTAAATCAATTTGCTTTGGATTTGACTCTCGAAAGGTTCAATACGGTATTTGAAAGGGCACCTTTGATTTTCGAAATATCAACTAAGGTAAATCCAAAAAAGGAGCTGTGCAGCAGGAAGGAACCGTCAGCGAAAGCAGGGAAAGATAACGCATTCCTAAGAATCCTCCTTGTACCAACCGGCGTAAATAAGATAATTATCAGCGATGCGGCTGATCATATCCTTTGTCTGCTCCGGATCTACGGATTTAACATATTTAGCCGGTACGCCGGCATAGATGCTGTTGGGCTCAATCTTCGTATCCTTCAGCACGAGTGCTCCGGCTGCAATAATGGAGTTCTCCCCAATCTCAACGTGATCCATCACAGTGGCACCCATGCCTACCAGCACATCATCGTGAATCTTTGCCCCGTGGATGATTACATTGTGCCCGATCGACACATTGTCACCAATCTCAATGACACTTTTCTGATACAGGCAATGCAGTACCGCTCCATCCTGAATGTTCACCCTGTTACCTATCCGGATGCTGTTGACATCTCCCCGTACCACCGTATTGAACCACAGGCTGCAATCGTCGCCAATGGTTACATCGCCGATAATTGTGGCATTATCGGCCAGATAACAATTTTCTCCAAAAACAGGAGACATTCCTCTAACCTTTTTTATCAGGGCCATATATTTCTCATTGTATATATTAGTATATTGTTATATAATCAAATATCAAATTCCAAATAATATTCAAATCTCAATTACCGAAATTCCAAACACTGCGAAAGACAAATCAGCAAACCTCAGCTCGTGGGGTTTGGATCATTGAAAATTGGTCATTGGAAATTGTTTGTAATTTGTAATTTGTTATTTGGAATTTTACACCTGTATTTATGCAGAGAATATTCTATATCATAATACTTTCTACCAGCCCATTATCCAAAAAATATTCCATATAATTTATTCAGCCTATCGTAGAACTTATCCAGGTTCACATACCGGCTTTCCCTCACATATTCCTTTCCGTCAAAGAACACCAGAATGGTGGGAACGGTGAAAACCGAATACTGTCCAGCAGCTTCGGGCTGTTCCAATGTATTGACATAGTACAACGCCATCCTGGGAAAATTGTTTTCAATCAAATCCCTTACCTTTGGCTTAAGCACTTTACACACATTACACTTATGATGGGAAAAATAGACCAGCGCTGCAGGCTGAGTCTCCGTGATATGCTTTAAATCCTCTATAGAATGGATATCCTGATAATCCATAGGCTAGAAAGTTCCTGAGTTCAACATGACCAGGGTGCAATCCTCCACTACCTCAATACCGTTGTTTTGTGCCAGCTTCTTCAGGTTCGGATTTTCTGCACCGGGATTAAATATGATCCGGCGGGGATTCTGGTTGATAAGGTAATCATGGTATTCTTCCTGATTTCTGTGATTCAGATATATGGTAATCGTATGGAGATCCTTCACATTGGGTTTCCCGGAAATGATCTCATTACCGTCAATTTCCCCCTGTTTTATACCAACAGGAATCACCTCATAACCATACCGGATCAGGCTTTTTACGCAAGTATGAGAAAATCGTCGTTTGTTGGGAGACGCTCCCAGCACCATTACCTTTGTCATAGCTACTTATATTGATCGCCTGCAAAGATAGCATATTTGTTTGAATTAAGGATAAGGCTGAGGGTACGACAGTACGAGGGCACGAAAGAGCGACGGCACGACAAAACGACAGCACAAAAGAACGATGGCACGAAAGAACGATGGCACGAGAGCAAGAGGAAACTAACGAACGGGAAGAGGAGAAGTCAGTATAGACATGCCCCCTGGCGTGTCTCTGCGGTGGTAAGAAATAGATCAATGTAGCAGATAAAGGGAAGATGGGAAAACG
>Ga0207797_1000601_pt1 | contig 27614 bp, 27 predicted proteins | sample PRCRCaboRojoPR_6_FD_187275 | JGI IMG/M metagenome (GOLD analysis project Ga0207797, IMG submission 187275) | Marine sediment microbial community from Cabo Rojo, Puerto Rico - PR CR 10% Liquid 1 (SPAdes) | ecosystem: Environmental > Aquatic > Marine > Coastal > Sediment | place: Cabo Rojo, Puerto... | reverse complement strand
TTGGCCCCACCAGTCCCCACGACCACCGCTGGCCCCTCCTCCAAGAGCGCGAGGGTAGCCTGTGCGGGTGTGGAACGATCCGTCAGTGCGGCGGCTTCGCTGCGGTTGACGAATAGAACGTCCACCAGCTCCATGACCGGCCTGAGCTGCGCTCGACCGACGGCCTGCGCCAGGCCTCCAGGTGCGTAAAAGACGGGCACGCCGGCTGCCCGGGCTCGCGCGGCCGCTCTCCTGGCGACCTCGGTGTGGCTTGGTCCGATATGGATCGCGCGAGCCTCTGTCACTCCGCTCAGGTCAGGCTTTTGGAGACGATGAACGTCGGAATCTCGGGGGAGGACGATGATGAGGTGATCTCCGCTTTCTTCTACCACCACCAGGCAGGCGGGAGTCGCGTATTCAGCCAACGTCACGATGCCCTGGGTGCTGACTCCCGCCTTCTTGAACGCTTCCAGGAGGAATCGCCCGTCCTCATCGTCGCCTATCTGTCCGATGAAGCGAACGTGATGGCCGAGCCGCGCCAGTCCGGCGGCGACGTTGGCGGCGCTCCCTCCCGGAAATCTCCGGTGCGAGCGAGCGAGGACCAGGCTGTCTCGCTGGGGAAAACAGTCCACCTCGATTACCCAGTCCACGGCTACGTCACCGAGGACGATCACTCGCTGTGGAGCCGTTAGCCCGCTTTCCGTGGTCGTGCGAGGCAAGGACTAGATGACCTCCTCCTCCAGGGTCTCCTCTTCGTACAGCTTCTGCCCCACCATCACGCCGATCTGGGGTAGGCCGATCAACAGCGGGGTGCCGATGATGGCGGCTCCTATGCTGAAGAGGGTCCGTTCCATCGGGGCCAAGGGCAGCACTGCGAGCCAGACCTCCCGGGGAAGCCTGAACATGATCAGGGCCCATAGACTGCCGAAGCTGTGATCGACGATGGTGCCACACATCGCGGCCAGGAAGATTCCTGCTACCAGCTTGGCCCGATTGTCGGTGCTCAGCCAGTCCGATCCAGCAAGCCATCCGACCAGACCGGCGATGATACCCAGTGTCCAGATGAGGGGTACGAACCAGACAGATCGCCCTAGCGGGAATGCGAACCAAGTCAGTGAGAGGACGAGGATCACCGCGAGTGGCACGTACCACTTCTTCTGCATGGCAAAGCCTGCGCAGAGGGCGTTGAGGGTGGGAATGAGGAACGAAAGCGGCCCGAAGAAGACTGTGTGGGGCGCAATAAGCTGGCCGATGAAGGCTCCGATAGCGGCGCAGATCGCGCCGGGGATAGGGCCGAATAGAATACCGGCCAGGGGGACGAGTGCGGCGCTAACGCTGAACGTGGCGCCGGTGCCGATCATCGGAAAGGCCGGGACCAGGGTGACCACGGCAATCACTGCAGCCCAGACGGCGATGACCGCCGGATGTGTGGATAGCACGGATCTTCTCTTGTTCATCTGTCTTTCCCTTTCGTGTATCCGTTCCTTCGACAGGACACACTGTCTCGTGAGTTAGTGATGCGTTCTTGTCGACAGGGTTCTTGCGAGGATTGCGTCTCCAAGTTGCTTGACCGTCAGCGCTTGGGACGGCAACCTCAGGGCGGCGGGGAGTGAGCTGGCGAGCTGCGTGATCTGGGGAGGTGTCACGTTCGATTGGTGCAGCACCTCCGGCTGTGCGAATACTGCTTCTGTGGTGTCGTCCAGGAGAACCTCCCCGCCGCGGAGCACGACCGTGCGCTCGGTGTACTCGGCGATGAGGGCGACGTCGTGAGTCACCACGATCACGGTACGGCCATTCTGGTGGAGTTTCCAAGCGATCTGCATGATCTGATGACATCCCCTGTAGTCCTGGCCCGTCGTGGGCTCGTCGAACACCACGATCTGCGGGTGCATGGCCAGTACTGACGCGATGACCACCTTGGCTCGATCCCCTTTCGCCAGCGCCGGGGGGAATTCGTGGCGGAACGCATCCAGGCTCGTTAACCCTATCGCTTCATCCACGCGCTGCTTGACCTGGTCTCGGCCCAATCCAAGGTTGCGTGGTCCAAAAGCGACCTCCTCTTCCACCGACTGGGCGAAGAGCTGTTGATCTGGGTTCTGAAGAACCAATCCGATGGAGGTTGCCAGGTCCGCCACGGCCATGTGGCGGGTGTCGAGATCGGTGATGAGCACCCGACCCTGGGTTGGCGTTAGCAGGCCCACCAGGGACTTCAGAAGCGTGGTCTTGCCTGCTCCGTTCTGCCCGACGATGCCGACGAATTCACCCGCTCGGATGGTCAGATCGACGTCCGTCAATGCCCGCACGCCTTGCGGCTGATAGACGTAGGTGAGATCTTCAACGGCGACGACGACCCTGTCCTTGTTCACGCTGCATCCTGGAGCAACCGGATAATCGCGCGTCGGGCTTCATCCAGCGTGATGGGAAAGCTGGGCAGGGGAGCTCCTCGATCCGCCAGATAAGTCGCCAATTGGGAAGCCTGCGACGCGCGGATCATCACCCGATCGAGGAGTTCGCCGTCGGCGAAGATTTCGCGGGCCGTGCCCTGGGCTACTAGTTCACCGCGGTGGAGAACCAGGACACGATCGCAGAACTCGGCTACCTCGTTCCCCTTGTTCGTCGCCATCACGATCGTGATGGCGTGTCGCTCGTTCAACTCGCGCACCAGGGAGAAGACCTCACGGGTGCCTACGGGATCGAGTTGGGATGTGGCCTCGTCCAACACTAACACGTCCGGGCGCATTGCCAGCGCAGCGGCGATCGCCAGCCGCTGCTTCTGCCCGCCGGAGAGTGTGGAAGGCGCAGAGTCCTCGTATCCACGCAAGCGGACAACGTCCAGGGCACGACGCGCGCGGCGCAGGATTTCTTCTCGCTCGATCCCCAAGTTCTCTGGGCCGAACGCGACCTCGCTGAGCACACTGGTGGTGAAGAACTGCGACTCCGGATCTTCCAAGACAATGCCCACCTTCTGGGAGAGCCGGGCGACCGTGGTGTGGCGGGTGTTGAGGGTGTCTACGATCACGTTCCCATGCATGCGCCCGCCTCGGGAGTAAGGGATGACGCCGTTGATTGTCTGACAGAGCGTGGATTTGCCTGCTCCGTTCTCACCCAGGAGGCCAACAAACTCTCCTCTACCGATGGTGGCGTCGACATGCTTGAGCACATACCGCTTGGCGTTCGGGTACCGGTACGAGACGTCGTCGAAGATGATATGCGGATCTCCTGATGGCACGGGTGTCTCCTAGATAATGAGGAAATCAGCGGCACCAGCGACGGCTCCAAGCAACCCGGCGACGACGACGAAGGCCCAGTCCTGCCCGCGCATACGGATCTCCTGGATATAGGTACGATTGGCACTGGCACCAAATCCTCGCGAGTCCATCGCCACGGCGATCAACTGCGCCCGGCGCATCGCTCCGATGATCAGCGGCGTGACCAGCGCGGGGTAAGCCTTGAGTTTGTCGAGAAACCCTCCTTTCTCGAAGACCTGGAATGCTCTAAGCTTCTGGGCGTCGGCAATCATGTTCGCTTCGGCCTGCAGGAGAGGTATCAGATTGAGCGCTGTAGTCATCGTGTACGCCAGCCGATAAGGGAGGCCCATCCGAACCAGGCCCAGCGTGAAGATGTGAATCGGTGTCGTCATGGTGACCAGAGGTAAGACGATGACCATCGCCAGGATCCGTACGGAAAGAAGCACTGCGAACAAGATGCCCTCCAGTGTGACGCTGCCCCTGCCGCCAATGACGGGGATTGGGTGGGGTACGATCGGCTGGATTAGAATGCGGTGGCCTGGATAGAGAATGGCCTGTACGAATAGTAGAAATGCGGCCAAGCCGATCATAGGGGTAGCCAATTCTCTGAGCGAAGAAAGAGAGAGGCCGGCGATGAGCCAAAGGAGAAAAAGCGTCAACAGAATTGCACCGGCGATCCAGAGGTTCTCCACGATGACGATGAGGACCGTGATCATCACCATGAATACGATCTTCGATCGAGGATCAAGTTTGTGGAAGAAGCTGTCACCGGGGGTATACTCGACCAGGGCGCTCAATCGGGACCTCCTGACATCTGGAAACTGGGCAGCTAGCACGAATCGCGTATGACCAACTCAACGGACAACACACGCCTTTCTACGGTCCCTCGTCTGTCCTCAATTCTCGCTACAAGCATCTCGACGGCTGCAGATCCCATCTCGTACTTTGGCAACCGAACGGTTGTCAAGCTCGGGTTAGTGAAGGCGGCGAGAGCGATGTCGTCGCAGCCGATGATGGCCACGTCTTCAGGGATTTGCAGCCTGCGCTTACTGGCAGCACATATTGCGCCCATTGCCATGAGATCGTTGCAGGCGAAGACTCCCGTCGGCGGCTGATCGAGATCCAGGAGCCGATTCATAGCATCGAATCCGCCGCGATTTCGGAAGTCACCGCGTGCCAGCAATTCCTCCTGAAAAGAGATACCTGCATCGCTCAGCGCTCGTCTGTACCCTCTTGTCCGCTCCTCGCCGATGGACAGCTTCGTCGGGCCGGCGATGCAACCGATGCGCCGGTGTCCCAAGGAGACCAGATGATTTGTCGCTTGTGCCCCGCACTCCTCGTTATCCGCCACCACTGTATCCACTTCGGCTATCGACAGTTCCCTATTGCAGACCACGATTGGCGCTCCGCGGTCGAACAGAGCCTGAACCTGTCTGCTATCCTCACCGGCCCCGACGAGGATCACGCCGTCGACCTGCTTGGTGAGGACGAGGTCGAAGCAGGAGCTCTCCTTGTCAGGATCTCCCTGGGAGGCGCAGAGAATGGCCTTATATCCCATGCGAAAGCCTTCGTCTTCGATCCCGCGAGCGACCTCGGCGAGGAACGGGTAGGCAATGTCGGGCACGATGACGGCGATGTTGTGGGTCCTCTGACGGCGCAGACTCCGAGCGATCACGTTGGGCTGATAGTCAAGCTCCTCCATTGCACGGTGTACTCGTTGTCGAAGATCCTGGCTGACAAAGCGGGTCTGGTTAATGACGTGAGAAACAGTCGTCGTGGATACGCCGGCTCGATCTGCTACGTCCTGTTGGGTAACCATGATATATGCCTGAGCAAAGGTTTGCGCAATCGATTGCCTAGATTATCTCATAGGAGTCCGCCAAAGTCAAGCTCGCGTAGTTCTTACCTACTGTATCCGTATCAAGGTGAGAATGCGTCGACAATCTGCTCGAAACTGTGCTGAAGAATCTGCATAGGGGAGACTGATCTCTCCCGTGCTAAGCGGGCGACGAAATGCCCGTTTACTTCGAAGATGAGGGAGCCCTCGTAGCGGATGTTGTACAGCCGCTGGAGAGCATGTCGGTACGGGCTGTTGTTGAAGAGAAGCGGATAGTGATCCACCCCGCGGGGCGACAGATCGTGGACGTGAACGTGCGCGACACGCGCGATGAAACCGGGCGTGGCTGCTTCAGACCGGTTGCGGGCGTCGTGGCCCAGATCCCAGCAGATGCCAAGCCCAGAGACGCTAGACTGGGAGACGAAGGATAGCAGCTCCGCTCTGCTATCCCCGACCTTGGTCACGCCTGGCTCTCCGACGCGCAGTTCGAGCGCAAGGCGGACGTCGGGGGCTTGGGCCTGCGTCCAGTTGAGAAAGGCCTCGGTGTCGCCTCGTAGTTCCTCGCGCGTGCCGACTCCCTTGGCACCGTGAACGACGAGGGTGGTGGGACCATCCTCTCGAGCGATGGCGGCTGCGTAACCGACTACGGGCTCGAATAGCCTTTCAATCCGCTGTCGCTCCGGTCCCGAGAAACCGGTCAGATTATGGGGGCCTCTGAAAGGGGCGTGGAAGCTGATCTTGAACCCAAGTGCTCGAGAAACGTCAATGAGGGCATCGATCTCGGGCCATCCGGGGGCCGAAGGGTTCAAGAAGAACTCCAGCACGCGCAGGCCGCTGTCGCGGAGGTGCGTAAGAAAAGCCTCCGGAGGGCCGTCTCCCAGCCACCGTGGATGCATATTGAGTCCTAACTGGGGCTCAACGGTGTTTTCTTTGGGGTTCATATCCCCTGCACTGGCTTGACGTAGCCCTGACCGCCGAGGGCCAAGGATCCGATGACGAGCCGTCGGGGCTTTCCATCGACGGCTTCCACTTTCCCTTTCGCCTCGACGAGGCTGCCGGCATCCACGATGTCGCGGTAGAGGCCTTCGTAAGAGACGAGTTCACGCACACCGGTCGCTGCGGGATCTCCTTCCAGGAGTCGGACATCCTCTATCCGGTAGATCGCGGGCATGAAGAGCGCTTCGCCGGCATCGGCCACGGTCGCGCGGATGCGTCCCGTGCCGCACCCGCGATAGACGTGATCTCCATAGACCTCTTTTATCTCCTCGTCGGAGCGGATGGGGTGGATCGAGAAATACCGTCCTCGATAGGTTCCGTAGTTCCAGCGCCGGCTGGCGAAGTAACGAGCCTCCTCCACCGTCAGGGGGAAGCGCTCGGCGATGCCGCGCGACCACTTCGCCATGAACCGGTCGTCCAACTGACGAATGGACGGGATTCTGCTCTCGGACAACGCCTTTCTGAGCCTGCGTCCGTTGTCGAGGCCGTAGATCGTCAGATCGATGTCGGAGAACGCGGGGTTGTGAAGTCCGATCAATACAGAGCCCGTTATCCCCAATACGGCCGGTTCGACGGCAGCCTCCGCGGCCATTTGCAGCGCCAGTCCGCGCACTTCCTCCTCCAGCTGATCCTGAGGGCTGTCCAGGATCTCTGAGAGCCGCCCTTCGGGGAGGTAGTAACGGGCAACGCGGTGCCGGGGCACCATCGAGAACCGGAAGTCGCGCACACGGCAATGACTCACATACGCCGGATAGTACGCTTCGAGGTAGTCGACGGTCCGGGCGACGTTGCGGACGTGATAATAGGGGAGCTCGCGCCGATACGCTGTCGCCTCATCCTCCCACTTTCCCTCTGACGTCGGCGAGTATTTGAGGTAGGCCGTGTAGCGGTCCGGGGGGTGGAGGTAGCCGGTGACGCAGAAGAACATGCCCTCACGGGTGCGAAGGAAGTCCCGGTCCTTGGGCTTGCGATTCTCTCTATGCATCTTGATGGAGGTGCCTTTCGATCTGTCCCGCGATCAGTGTCACGAGTAGCGACCCAACCAGGCCGACGAACAAGGCGTCGATTGGCCACGGCTGGAGGATCCGCCAGGTTAACGAGACGATTGTGCCTCCCAAGAGACTGGAGAGGGCCACGCGCCGGCTGAGACTGTAGCCGAAGAGGGCGGCCAGGGTGGGGATGAGAACGCCCGCCGTCCACATACTCAACGTGAAGAGAAGGGCAGGCACGATCGCTCGGAACCAGAGGGCGAGGGCGAAACTTAACAGGCCGAGCACTACAACGAACAGTCGCGAGAGGGTCAGAAGCTTCTTCTCGCCGGATGAAGGGCGGAGATGTCGCCAGACGTCGTAGGCGAGGCTGGAGGCCCCGGATTGGAGGAAGGAGTTCACGGTGCTCATGATGACCGCCAGCAGTCCCACGAAGAAAATGGTCTGACCGGCGAGTGGCAGGGTTTGACCAAGCTCAATCAGAGCCATGTCCGGGTCCTCGAGCCCGGAGAGCATGCGCGCGGCGGCGAGCCCCCCGAGGATGACGATCGTGTCGATGAACACCCAGGTCGCGACCGAGATAAGCATCGCTCTCCGGGCCTCAGCCTTCGATTTCGAGACAAAGAGTCGCTGGTACAGTGGAGCGGACGTAATCGGCAAGAAGAAGAGGGCTACGAAAAAGACGGCTATCTCTTGAACGGATAGGCTGGCGAAGGGATTCAGGTGCCCGGCCGGAAGGTTGTCTAGCGGCTGTGGATGGAGCCCGAAGGGGATCAGCAGCGTGAGCATCAGGACCATAAAAATGAATTGAATGAGGTCGGTGGTCACGTCTGCCTTCATGCCGCCGATAACCACAGGCACCACGAGGACGAACGTCATCGCACCCATCCCTAGCTCCAGAGAGACGGGTGCGAAGGCGGATAGAATCTTGCCGCCGGCGATGATCTCCTCCGGGATAAGACACAGGGTCGCCAGCAACACTGAGCTGGCGATGGCGAATCTCTCGCCGTAGAACCCGCCGAGATAATCGGGCAAGGTGTAGGTCTCGGAGTCGGCTATCGCCTGGAGCAGAAAGGACATGGCGAGGCTCCCCAGGTAGAAGGGGATCATGAACCAGATGGCCCCCAGGCCTACGCCGTAGGCCAGGCTTACTCCTCCCAGAATGGACGATGCACCGTAGAAGGTGGAGACGATGGTGGCCACCAGGGCGGGCGTCTTGAGCGCGTCGCCGCGGATAAATGTCTTCAGCGTCCCTGTCCTGGTCTTGACGCCGATGATGACCGCTACCAGGACGTACGCCAGGATCGTTGCTTGCCACACCTATGTCTGCCCCTTGTCATTGGCGACGGGTGTTTCTTCCCTTCCCCGCGTCAGCGCTGCTGCTACAGCTGCTTCATGGACTTCCTTGAGCGGCACGCTTCGCTCTTTGGCCACGCGCTTGCAGTCCCGATGCTCGGGGGCCATATTCAGTACCTTATCGCCCCGTCGCGCCACCTTCACGCCGACGGACCCGTATGGGGTATCCACCATGATTCTCTCCCGGGCCAATTTCCATCGCTCTAGCTGGCACGTCCGCACGCCGATGGTCGTCGTCTCGGCGAATAGTGCGTCCAGGATGGGCAGCTGGTGTTCTTCCTCGACCAGAACACTCAGTTTCGTGGCAGGGCGGTTTTGCTTCATTTGAATCGGCGTCAGAAAGACATCAAGGGCTCCTGTCTCGAATAGCCGGTCCATCACATGCTCGTACCATTGGGGATTCATGTCGTCGATATTCGCCTCGATCAGGGTGACAACGTCCTGCTCGTAACCTGTCGAGTTCGCTGGACGCGTCTCCGGCTTCGCCGCCTCTTCCCCGATGGAGAGTCGAAGCAAGTTGGGGATTGGCAACTCACGAGTGCCGGCGCCATAGCCAATGTGGGTCACCTCCATCGGCGGTGCTGTGCCGAACCCCTCCGCCAGGGTGGTCAGTATGGCGGCACCGGTGGGTGTCACGAGCTCCGCTTCCACGTCCCGCCCATAGATAGGCACACCGCGCAACAGCTCCACCGTCGCGGGAGCGGGGACGGGCAGCGTTCCGTGGGCACACGTTACCGTCCCGCGCCCTACGCGCACCGGCGAGGCGTAGACCTGGTCGACTTGCAGGAGCCACAGCCCGATCACCGCGCCCACCACGTCGACGATGGCATCCACGGCTCCTACTTCGTGGAAGTGAACTCTCTCCACCGGGAGTCCATGCACCGCAGCTTCGGCCTCGGCCAGACGCCGGAAGATCGCCCGACTTCCTGTCTTTACCGGTTCCGGTAGGTTGCTGTCCTGGATGATGGCCTCAACGTCTGTCAGATGTCGCTCGACACCTTGTTCCTCGACGTTTACCGTGACGTGCGTGCCTCGGAGACCTCGGCGACGAACTGGCTCGGCTTCTATCGTATAGTCATTCACGGGGAGACGGGCCAGCTCCGTTCTCAACTGCCGGATCTCCAGCCCGGCATCCACCAGGGCACCCAGGAACATATTTCCGCTGATGCCGGAGAAGCAATCGATATAGGCAATCCTATTACTCATTACTTCCTTTCATTGGTTGACCAAGTGCGCCATATACCCAGCCCCGAATCCATTGTCGATGTTGACGGTCGCCACTCCGGGGGCACAACTGTTCAGCATTGTTAGAAGGGCAGCCACGCCGCCTAGACTGGCCCCGTAGCCGACGCTGGTGGGTACGGCGATAACGGGCCGATCGACCAGGCCCGCCACGACACTGGCGAGAGCCCCCTCCATCCCGGCTACCACCACCAACACATTGGCGGAGAACAGCTGCTCACGGCTGCCGAATAGGCGGTGGATGCCAGCCACACCAACATCGTACAGTCGGCCCACCGGGCTGCCCATCATCGTGGCTGTAACGGCGGCCTCATCGGCTACCGGAATATCGGCGGTGCCAGCGCTGATGACCAACACCGTGCCCCGTCCGCTGCGAGGGGCCGCGTCTCCCACTTGGACCATTCGCGCAGCCGCGTGGTAGGTGGCTTCAGGGAAATCTTTCTGGATCGCTTCCGCTACTTCGGGGCTGGCTCGGGCGGCCAGCACTTTTCCCTCGCGGGCCCGGGTGCGCGCCACGATCTGTACGATCTGCTCGGTGGTCTTCCCGGGACAGAAGATCACCTCAGGGAACCCCTTGCGCAGCGTACGGTGACTGTCCATCCGCGCGAAGCCGATGTCCTCGTAGGGGAATCCCCGCAAACGATCCAGGGCCTCTCGGACACTGGTTTCTCCGTCCTTTACTTGCTCCAGCAGCGTCTGTAGCCAATTGCCTTCCATTATTCCAAATCCCGGTCCTTAGTCTGTTCTAGATTTCCGCGCTGGTATCCCTCGAGATCCAGGCAGATGTACCGATACCCGAGCTTCTTGAGCTCTCCTGCAACCTGGATAGAGACCTCGGGCCGCGCCACTCGGGGGATTTCCGCTGGTGCCACCTCTATGCGGGCGATGGCGCCGTGGTGACGTACCCGCAGCTGACTAAACCCGATGGCATGTAACACGTCCTCCGCAGCCTCCACTTGCGCCAGGGCCTCGGCTGTGATACGTTGATCGTGGGGAAAGCGGGTAGCCAGACAAGTCTGGGCTGGTTGATCCCACGTCGATAGGCCGACCCGATGGGAGAGGGTCCGAATGTCCGCTTTGGTCAATCCCACCTCTGCGAGCGGGCTGCGAACGTTGGCTTCGCGTACTGCTTGGGTACCTGGGCGATATTCACTTCGATCGTCTTGGTTCGAGCCCTCAATTACACAAAACAGTCCTTCCTCGCGGGCCATGTCCGCCAGGCGAGTGAGAATGAGCTTCTTGCAGACGTAGCAGCGTCGGCGTGGATTCGCGACGAACTCGGGGTTTTCAAGGTGCTGAGTCGGCACGAAAAGATGGCGGGCACCCAGTCGAGCAGCGATTTCCGCTGCTCGTTCCAGATCCCGCGCGGCGATAATCGGGGAGTGGGCAGTCCCGGCCACTACGTGGTCCGCGCCCAGAGTCTCAAGTGCTGCCCAGAGGAGAAACGTGGAATCGACGCCGCCGGAGTAGGCCACGAGCACGCGATCCATCTCCGTCAACTTCTTCTTCAGCGTCAACAGCTTGTCATTTGTCTCCCGTTCAACCGCGGCAGTCGGACGTTGCATCGGTGTTTGTGCATTCTCCTTGCTAGACGCGCTCCCGGCTCAACAGGTAATCCCCTGCGTGCCCACCGACCACGAGTCGATGGTAGAGGCGTCGGTCCTTCCGGACAACCCGTTCGAGGCTCCCCTGGGCAACCGCCCACTCCCCAGCCCGCACCTGGTCGCTGAAGCGTCCTCGAAAAGAGACGATCTCTCGCAGGTCGGGCAGTGGGCTGCCATCGAGAAGTGTTGCGTCTTCGACACGGTATCGGCAGGGCGTGAAGATAGCGCCGCGGTCATCGGTCACCCGTGCCTGGGTTGAGGTTCGCCTCAGGGGCTCGAAGCGACGGTCCCCGTAGCGCTCCTCGGTGTCGTCGGGCAGTCTCACGAAGCGGATGAACGTCTCGCGGCCCCGGAAACGGAGTTCGTTGACCTTGCGGGTTTGGAGCCGCAAGAACGAATCGAAGGGGAGGGGGGTGTCCCGTCGATGTTCGGCATAGATTTTCGCCAGCTCCTCCTGATTTGGGCGCCGCAGCTCGCCCTCTTTTTCGTGTAGTAAACCAAGGAGCCTCTGGTGAACCGTTCGTCCTGTGTGCGTACCGTAGACGACCAGATCGATATCCGAGGTGGGCCGATGCAAATCGAGCATCAGTGAGCCCGAGACGCCCAGGTTTTCTCGCGGAACGTCGGCCGTCTTGTGTATCAACGCTGCGAGGGCGAGGGCGTCTGCCTCCAGGTGATCGCCTGGCCCCTGCTGTCGCAGTGCTGCCAGGTAGCTACGTGGATCGTAGACGGTGTCGATTTCGCGACGAGGGACGCTCTGCAAGGAGAGCCCAAATGCGGGGTCGTGGGCGAGGTACGTTGGATAGGAGGTCTCGAGAATTTCTTGTTGCTCAGCGAAGTGATACACGCGTCGATAGGGTATGCCGTTCCGCAGCCGTTTACCCGTGGAGTCGGGCAGATAGCGCAGATAGGCGATCACCCGGTCCGGCGGATGGAGCAGGCCTTTTACCGTGAAGATCAGACCGTCCGGGGTCTCGACGGCAAACCCTTCGATTATGTCCAACGAGTTTGTACCCGACATATCTGTGTCCGACATATCAGAGATAGCTCACCAGCGTGCCAGTAGATCTGGAAATCGTTTAAGGCCATACCCTTCGACCAGGAGCACAAAAATGGAGGCAGTTGTCAGGTCGGCGGTCGTGCCCGGATTGAGGCGATGCTCCTCGTCACGGATGGCTTGATCGAATTCCCTCAGTGCCCCGCGACCGCGAGGGGTGAAGGCACCACCGTCCTCGAGCACCTGGGCTGCCTGCTCGGAGACCGCTCGTGCGGTCGCCAAGCCTTCCTTCCGTGCGATAAGCGTATCGGGTACCTTAGATAGAATTGTGAGGGCGGTCTGGACAACTGCACCAGAGAATCGATGTCCTTGATCCACAAACCGACGCAAAGCAGCGTACCCAATATCGAAGGTGATCGCGAAGTCGGTCACGTACTCCCGCGCCACGGCGTCTCGGCTCTGGGCAGCTCTCATCGCCTCCAGGAGCGTCACATGGACTTGTGGTGCACGCACGTCGTGCACGCTCGAGTCGCCCAGCCCGCCGGGGGCCGCCAAACGGATGGCCTCGAAGGCACGGCGGGCGTCCTGGACGCACAGTTCGCTCAAGACATCCCTGACGGATGCTTGCAGCCCTTCAGGATGAGGGTTCCCAGCGGCTTTCGCCAGAGGTGAGAGCAGCAGGACCATGCCGAGGTTGGTGTTTGTCCTGACGAAGCGCTTCGTGTCCCGGATAGCGCGGAGAATGGTCTCACCGACAGGCCTGTGTGGCGCGTCGCGCAGGGCCGGTCCGATCGCCACGGCACTGGTCATGAAGTCGACGTAGCGGGCGTCCCAGAAGGCCTTACCCCAGGTCACGTTGCCCGGCTTGTCGGCGCTGACCTCCAGCAGACATGCAAGCTGCGCGGCCTGAGCGATTCTGTCTAGCTCCATCTTCTGTTCGGTCCCTTTGGGGTCACAGGTACCTGCGAACAGCACGTGCGTACATCTATGCAATGCTCTCCAGCACGTAGTTCACCAGTAGCTCGGCCACATTGATCTCCGTTGCACCTTGGAGACCTTGCCAGCCGGGGATCCCGTTGATCTCGATCACGGTGTAGCCTTCGCCTTCTGTCGGCAGAATGTCGACCCCCGCGTAGTCTGCGCCCAGGGCACGCGCCGCCCGGACAGCCAGGTCGCTAAGCTCTCCATCGAGGGCCAGCGGCACTGCCTGGGCACCTTGAGCCACGTTGGTCTTCCACGTCTCGCCGCGGCGTAGCATAGCGGCGACTGCTCGATCGCCGATCACGAACACACGGATATCCTCTTGCCTATGTGGGATGAAGGTCTGGAGATAGTAGACGTAACGACTCAACTCCAGGGCTCTGAAGACGCGGTATGCAACGTCGGGGTCTGACACCCGCGCCATGCCTCGCCCCTCCGAGCCGAAGATGGGTTTGACGACCACGTCGCCCCCAAGCTCATCGAAGCCGTCCATCGCGTCCTGGAATTGTTCCGCGACAATTGTGCGCGGCGTGGGCAGTCCGGCATCCTCAAGGAGGGTCGAAGTGTAGTACTTATCCACGGATCGCTCGATAGCTGTGGGAGGGTTGATGATGCGGACGCCGGCGTCCTCCAGTCGATGGAGGGCATCAACGCGGAAGATGACTTGCTCCAGGGATCCGCCGGGGATGAGGCGGATGAAGAAGGCGTCGTACTCCTCCAGAGGCTCACCATTGGCTTCCAGCCAGGGGCGTATGGAGAGCCGAGCTACCAAACGGGTGACGTCAAAAAAGGGAGCTTTGATGGCGCGCTCGGCTAGTGCCTTCTGCAGGGCCTGTGCGTGCCAGCCCCCTCGGTGTCCGATGATACCGATCTTCAGTCGAATAGGACCCTCCGAACCATATCTGGGTTTATCTCTCCGGCCTGGAACGTGCGTCCGCTGCTGACGTTATTGATGAAAACCTCTGCTGGGCTGAAGAGCAGCGGGTCGATCTCGTAGAAGTTGCCGTCGTAGCGCTTGAATAGCTCAATGAAGGGCGTTCCGTAGTCGCTCGATGCCGAAGATGGAAGGCGATCGATCACTTCCTCGATGCGTGCATCGTCAACGTTCATCGTGTACCAGGCTCGTCCGCCATAGAGCACAGCATCATTGGTGCGGCCAATGGCCTGCAGGTCATCGACGGCGATGGGGGCCAGCGGGCACGTGCCGCTCCCAGAGAGGAGCACCTCCACGTCAAAATCGATCTCTACCATCTTGTGGAGTCCTGTCTCCACCGTCCTCGCCGCGACTTGTACCGAGCCTACTAAGCTGGCCGTGGGGGCCACCAAGAGCGTGAGACGCTCCGGTGAGATGCCGCACTTCCGCGCCACCTTGTCCGCTGCAGCCTCGGTGGGTAGCTGGCGTGCTTCCAGGGTTAGCACCCCCACGTCGGTCTCATCTTGGTAGGAGAGATGCTCAAAGACGGGATCTCCATGGTAGAGAGCGCGTGCCGGGCCGGATCCCATACCGAAATAATCCTCTGCGTTGACCGCCCAGCCAGCGTATTGGGCGGCCAGACAAGCTACCGGCGGCTGGCTCACCGAAATTGTCACCCCGGGCAGCCAGAGATCGCCCACGTCGAGGTGGCAGAGGCTGACCTGGGCCAACCCTCCCATGCAGACCTCGGAGAACAGGCGACCCGCCTCCAGCGATCCCGTGACTCCGACACCGGCGTCAACGACGGTGGTGCCGTTGGGAAGCCGAGAGACGGCTAACCCCAACCGATCCTCCTGAGCAATCATCCGCTCCACAATCTCCAGCGCTTGCTCATTTATGCTCATCATAGACGAAGATCTCTCCCTTTCCCACGGTTGTTGCGTCACCCGTGTAGCGGCGATACCTGCCCTCGACATGGTCTTCGGTGATCGGCAGTCCCCATGTCTGCAGGCGACGGAGATAATAGCGTAGGATTACGGGACTCTCGCACATGCAGGAGTAGCGGAATGTCGGCAGAACACCATCCGTCAGGTCCTGAAGAGCTAGTAGCGTGCCTCGTTTCATGCCCGCGCCGGGTCGGGCACCGAGCTTGCCAAAAGTGAAGAGGGATCCGGCGATCATTCGCGCACCGGCGAAGGATCCCAGGTCGCCCTGGACCACGATGATGCCCCGCCGCATCCGCTCGGCGGCGCGCGGTCCAGCGTTCCCATCGACAATGATGACCCCACCTCGCATGCCCAGATTCTCCCCGGTGTAGATAGCGCCGAGCATAGGACCGACGTTTCCGTGGATCCAGATGTGACCGCCGGACATCTGGGCGCCCACCCACGCGCCTGCGTCCCCATGGACGATGATCTGGCCGCCGCTCATCCCGGCGCCGAGGTGCATCCCGACGTCGCCATGAATAGTGATAGACCCCCGCGTCATGGCCCGGCCCAGGTGCTTAACATGGCTAAGGTCGCCCTCGAGGACGATGGTGTCCCCGTCCTCTCCGTCGACCGTGAACAGGTCACCGATGGTGAGCTGTCGGCGACCGTAGAGCAGGGGAAGGCGCGCGATCTCATCTTGTGTCCGATCTAGGAAATTGTCGGGTGAGATTTTATTGGCCTCGATTGGGATAGTGCTCGGCTCCTTCAAGGTTAGGATTACCTCGTTTCTGTTGCCCCTGTCTACCAGTCCGACGTCCAATGAAGAATCCAAAGGTCACCTCCACGATGAAATGCTAAGGATGGGGAGGAGCTGTCGCCTGATCTGCCTGCCACTTCCCCGGTCGTGAATCCTGGGAGAGAGCGCTAAGCGCTTCCCAGAATCTCCTGTAGATGGAATTGGTACTTACCCAACGTGCCGCCGTAGTTGCCTGCTGAAATGCGGACGATGCCTGGCTGGCAGGCGGCCTGCACCCCGACGCGGGTCGCCTCCGCGACCGCCTTCTCGCTGAGGCCGTCGATTACTATCTCGAGGACGGAGTTGACGGTTTCTGGAAGGGCGCTGTCGACTTGGTCGCGCAGCATGGGGCAGTAGGCACTATTCGTCGAGGCGCGCAGGAACTTGTACTTGGAGCTCGTCTTGCTACCGCTGCGGACGATCCCGCCGGGGAATGGAGCCACCACTCCAGGAACCTCCTGGATGGCCTCCACCGCAGCCTCTGCTGCCTCCAGCGCGGATCTGTTATCCTCTCCCAAGATGAGGAAGTTTCCGCCGCCGACGCTCCTCTGGATGTCGAAGCTTTCATCGATGACGAATTCCCCTTCCATGACCGGGATGCGCCACAGCCGTCTGCCCTCCAGCAACTTGCTGATCTGAAAGCCGTCGCCGAAGTAACGGAGCGTGCCTCCAATCTCGAGGGTCTTCTCCCCGTTATCCGACCCGTCGAAGCACGCCGTTGTAGGGCAGGTCATGATCGACTGGCCTACCCGATTCATCAGCTGTTCCTTCATACCCTTGGGGCCCATGGTGAACAAAAGAATGCTGACGCCAGGGCGTCCGTCCGGAGTCTCAGACGCCAGCATCTCACCCTCAATCCCCGCCTCGGCACCACACGCGATCACCGAGGTAGCGAAGCCGGTCGCGTTCTCGGCAGCGATTTTGGCCCAATGATGACTGAAGGCCGTGATGATCAGTCGCGCCCCCCACATCTTGAACGCCTCGGCAAAGGTATCTTCGATCTCCACACCGTTTATCTGCATATGGTTTTGTCTCCTCGACCGTTCATGCTGAGTCTATCAGACACTCATCGTGTAGTGCTTCGCGGCCTGTGACGTAGAGATTGTCCAGCACGGAACCCTGGGCCTCAAGGAGCCCCATTGCCTTGATAAGCTCCTCGTTCCTGCCGCCAGCGAGGCCCTCCGCGATTAGGGCGGCGCCTTGGGCTGCCTCTTTTGCGGTTCGCGCAAAGCCCTGCACCCGTCGCACGGGGGCAAAGGGCGTGAGGCTCTCCTCCACTCGCTGGAGGAGCGGTGGGATACGGCAGAGCCGACCGGAGAGCAAGATCTCCATCGGGGACGGGACCACAGTCAGCAGAGAAGCAACTCCTTTGACCAGGCTCTCTACGAAGGCATCCCAGGCCAAGCTGCACTGTCGATCGGTGTTGGCTTTCGTGATGAGGCGCTCGGGCGATGCGTCTGGGTCGCCAGCGATGTGGGCGACACCACCTGAACCGAGTGTCCCCTTGGGAAAGTCTCCCAGCAGGTAGGCCACTTCGCCGTCCATAGCACCCGCAGCCAAATAGCCAAGGCTTCCGGACGTGCCGCCCATACCGTCCACAATGGTCCCTCCGTCCACGGCGATAATCGCGGTGAAGGCCCCGCCGAGCTCCACGTAGAGAAACGACGTCTCGTCGTAGGAGATGTCGAACTTACGAGCCTGATCGTAGAGGCCCAGCGCCACGGCGCAGACCTTGTCAGCCGTCCCCAGATCGATACGATTCACCTTCCGGTGGGCCGGCACCGTGGGCAGATGGATGACCGCGGGGGCGAGGATGACGGGCAGCCCGCTCTCTTTCAGCAAGCGTAGCACCCGCCCCATACCGGCGATGATGGTCTGTTTCCCTGGATCGTCCGTCCTGCTGAGAAGTAGCAGCGCCTTTTCATCCGGCCCGAGCTCTTGAATATTCACCCATGGAAGCCCGTAACCGGATGGACCGATGATTTTGTCCACCGGCCCCGCCTCCTCCAGCAGATCGACCAGGGCCTGAGGACGGGACGCCAGCTCCACCGTAGGAATCGACTCGTCGAGAAACGTGCGCTCGCCTTCCAGCCCGCATACGTCGAAACTGACTGTCCCTGGATCGATTCCGATGGCTCGAACTGAACGACTCACTCAAGTCCCTCGCTTAAGTATCCCCACCGCAGAGGGACTTCCTGAGTGTACTTCTTGCCCAGTTGAACGGCCAGGGCCGCCCGTTCAAGCTCCCGCCCCAGGTAGAAGGCATGCGATGCTTCCGTCGGCCCAAGCTGGTCGAAGATCACTTGCGGGTCTCTTCCCTTCAGGAATACGTCCCGGTTGAAGACGTAGATGGTCTTGTCGTCGGTGAAGATGCGGAAGTTCCGGTCCTGAACCCGGTCGTGCATATGTCGCAGCTCCTCCTCGGTATAGGGCGCATAGGGAGGATCCTTGACCGTGATGAGACCGTCGTTCAGCTCCTTGGGCAGGATGTTGTTCTGCTTGGCATAGTACATCAGCTTGCGCGCCAGGTCGAACTCTCGCACGGCGCCCCTGGCCCAGCTGATCACCTCCGTCATCAGGACGTATTCGATATTGAGCTCTGTGACGAATCCTGCCATCACGGCGTTAACGCCCGTCGTATCTGCGTCGGTCAGCTCCGTCAGGTTTGCGACACCCATCAACATCTCGGCCTCGGGATGGCGCCGTCGCGTTTCATGGTAGCGTTGCAGGCAATCTGCGAATCCGAAGGTGATCGGGTTGACGATTGGATCGATGACGTAAGGGACTCCCCAAGCCTCCAGTTGCGCGATGTTCCTCTCGAGTGACTCCAATCCCTGGTCGAAGTCCGGGATGACTACGACCTTGCAGTTCAGGCGCGGAGCCAGCTCCATGTTTGTGTCGTTGATGCTCAGCAACATGTCGAGGCCTGCCTCATCGGCGCGCAGGATCGTCTCGTGGTGGAAGGTGTCGAGGCTGACCCGGAAGCCGTGCCCCCTAAGCTTGCTGACCACCTCCCCCACATTGGGGAAGCCGGCGTCCATCCCGACCGGACATCCCAGGTCGATAATGTCCGCGCCGCTGGCACGGTAGTATTCGGCCCGGGCGAGGATATCGTCCCAGGGCATGTGGTAGGCCTCTACGATCTCCGCGAGGATCTCTACCTGGTACTCGCCGTATCCCGGCAGAACGCGTTCTCCGCCGAAGAAGACGGGGATATCTTTCAGGTCTTTGGGACCGAGGATCACTGGGACGCCAACTCTCTCTTCGATGAGCGCGAGGTCACCCTGGACCCATCCGCTGACCATGACCTGGTCACACCCTTCGGCGCCATCCATGTGTCGTGCGATCCAACGTGCCTCCATCAGTGCTGCCACCGATATGTTGAATGTCTTGATCTTGTAGTCGAAGTCCGGCTCCATCGCCTCGAGCGTGTCGCTCAGGGCGTCGGCTGCTAGCTTGCCGGTCACAAAGAGATAGTCTGGCACCGGGTCTTGTCCTCCAAGTTTCTGGCGACTTAGTTTCGCCCGCACGCTTGTTGAAGCTAATCGTGGGAAAACTGATATTGGTAGGAGGCCGTCTGACCGGCGGCCTCTTCGACGCCAACGGTCATCGCGACCAGGTGGGATGTCTCGTGCTCAGATAAGGCCTCGAGGAGCTGACTGCAGATATACTCGGCGAGTCGCTCCGCGGTGATGTTGTCGACTGGCAAGGGGAGGACGTCGACGGCCGGTAGGACATAGCGTCGATCCTCGTAGCGAATCTCCCACTCATCGCCTACCGGACGTGCGTTCAGCTCTTCACTCATCTCCGGTAAGAGGAAGCGGTGATCCAGCGAGTCGCAGACCTGGCGGACGATGCGCTTCAGAAGCACGAAATCGAAGACGTAGGCATCGTCGGTAAGGTTGCCTTCCAGCTCCACGGATACGCCATAGTTGTGGCCGTGCAGCCGCTCACACTTCCCCATGTACGAGATGAAGTGAGCTGCGCTGAAGGAAAGGTATCCTTTCTCAACGATCACTCGGTGCATGATCACCTCCTCTCAACCAGTCCTCCAGTGACGTGTAACGTGCTGCAGGCTCGCCGCCGATGATCTCCTGTCGGATCTCGCCCAGCGTTCCGTGTCTTTCGGCAAACGCGTTGTGCTGGTGGATGCTCTCCAGGTTCTCCTGTTTTGCCAGGACAAAGGCTTCGTCTGGCAGATCTGGATAGACGGCCACGACGTTTCGGAGCATCTCCCTGACCACATCCTCCACAAATCGCGGATTACGGTGGGCCTTGTTGACCACGAAGAACTCATCCGGTCGCTTGAGGAGCTCGTACGTCTCCGAGCTCATGGAGGCTTCGACGATGTGCACCAGGTTCACAGCCGGCACGCGCTGCCCCGATCCTATCATGAGCGTCCCTCGACCTCTCTGATTGTGGGACGCGACTGGCAGCACCGCCATGATCCGCTCGATCTCCTCCTCGGAGAATCCCTCTTCCTCCAGCAGGTCCTTGGAGTGCGTACGGACCATGTCCTGAGCGCAGGGACAGACGGTCACGCCGTCGGCCTCAACGCCGATCAAACAGCGGGTCTCCTCCCGGGTGCTGGTCGCGACACCGATGAGCGTGTAGAGCTCCTCAACCCGCTTCCCACTGACTGGGGTCACCTTTGGCATTGGATACTGGGCCCTGATGTGAACCTCGGAGCGCAGAGCCTGCTGGCTCTGCACAGTCTGTCGGGCGAGACGCTCCGCCAGCGATTCGATGTCCGGCGACGGCTCGATTGATATCTCCTCGATCAACGACTCCAGGACGTCGCTGAATCGGGACATGTGGACTCCAGCCTGTTCAGGATTGAGATCCACGAAGAGATCGAGGTCCGCGCAGAGGGGCGTCTTCCGTCCTCCATCAACGATCTGGATCACTCGTCGGAGATTCGTCACTCCGACCCGGCTCAGCCCTATGCCTACATCCGGCTCCGAGGCCTGGACATCGTGCTCGAGGCGCAGTCTCAGGCTACGCTCCACTTTGCTGACACCGCTTTGGTCGACCTCACTGAGCATTTCCTCGAGCGTCTTATGAAGCGCCGGATGCTTAAGCTCAGGGGCGATCTCCGCCAGTGGAGCCAGGACGAAGGCGCGCTGGTGCAAGCGCGGATGAGGGATCTTTAGCTCGGCGTCCTCCAAGACAAGCTCATCGTAGAAGAGGATATCTATATCGATGGGACGGGGAGCGTTACGGAAGGTCTCAACCCGTCCCATTCGCTTCTCAATCCACTTCAGAAAGCGGAGCAGGTCCCCAGGGGGAAGATCCGTCTCCATCTCGCAGCAGATGTTGAGAAACTTTGGTTGGTCTGTGTAGCCGACCGGCTCTGTCTCGTAGAAGGACGAGACTGCCGTGATAGAGGCTCGGGCGCGCACGTATTGCAGTGCCTGGAGGATGTTCGTTTGCCGATCTCCAAGGTTGGCCCCCAGCCCCAGATACACGCGATGGCGTTCAGACATAACACTCCCCTCGTGGTCGGCTCATACCGACGGACCACCTACCGGCACGGGACGACCTCTCCGCGAGGCAGGTACTCTGGCACGACCGGGTAGTTGTCGAAGGAGATGGTATAGGTCGATTCGAAGTGCTCCCGCAGTTCCACTTCGATCCTCTGATCGTACTCTGGGGCCACGTAGAGGGTGCGGCCTGGCCGCTCCTTCACGAGTTTCCCGTTGCGCACGACCACCTCGCCGTCCTTCAGTACGTACGCGGGATGCGCGAACATCGTCTCCCTGTCAGCCAAATCCTCATAAATCGTCACGTCGGCGTCGGCCCCCGGCCCCAGGTGTCCTTTTTGTTCCAGACCCAGCGCACGCGCCGTTCCGGCGCGCGTGATGATCGCAATCTCATACATTGAGTACTCTCGGTCCAGCTCCGGAAGCAGGGCGGATCCTCGTACCTTCTTGTGGATACCTGCGAACACCTCAGTCCGGTAGTCCCGGTCCATCAGTAGCTTGATCACGTGCGGATAACGGAAGAACGGCCCCGCGTTGGGATGGTCGGTGGTCAGGAAGACGCGCCACGGATCGTCGATCAGCATGAAGAGCTCCGTTCCGGTGAGCCATTGGACTGCGTTGAAGACGTGCTTCTTCTTGTAGTCGATGGGCACCACGCCACCCCCGGTCTCGCCTTCCACGTCGTCGTTAAGCCATTTGTTGCCCGTGAGCTGGCGGAGGTAGTACTCCAGTGGACCGTCTGAGGTCATTGTGGTGGCCGGGCCAAAGACGACCTGGCCCACGTCGGCGGTGACGTTTGGGTTCTCGTTGACCGCGCGGGCGACATCGGCAGCGCCGGAGAGAGGCAGCCCTTCTGGCTCTCCGCCATAGCTCAGGAACTGGAGGTGACAGAAGTGCGCGCGACGACCCTCTAGCATTTCAATGGAGTCGACGGTCGTGCGGGCGTTACCGGCCTTTCCCAGATTGATGGTGTGGATGTGGGGCACGTGGGGCAGCTCCAACTCATCGTTGACCCATGAGAGGGTGCTGACGATCTGGCGGGGCGTGACCTGGAAGTCAATTACCTCGTCGTCGATCTCGCCTACGTTCCGGCCCCACTTCCAGTTCTCGACGCCGCCAGGGTTGACGATCTTGATGGCGTACCCCTTTGTCGCTCCCAGCAGCCAGGCGACGTAATCGCGCACCTTCTCTCGCTCCCCTCTGCTGATGGCGTCCATAATGAAGTGGTTGTTGCCCATGGTGATGAACGCAGCCTTGTCGAGGATGGGGATGTCCTCTAACTCCTCATGGGTGTGGCGCGCAGTCAGCGGCGCCGACGCAGCTTCCATCACCGTCGTATACCCCATCTCGGCGTAGAGATAGCCGGTGACCGGGGCTGTCGGGGTGGTGTAGCCCGCGCCGGATCGCATCAGGCCCGTCCGGGTGCGAAAGTGATCGCGATGATCCTCGGGCCGGAACTTCCGCCCTGAGTTGACCTTAGCGCCAGCGACGTGGCTGTGGATGTCCACCCCGCCGGGCATCACGACCAATCCTGTCGCGTCGATGGTCTCCGCCCCCATACGTTCGGTCTCCGACTCTGGAGCCGCAACAATCTTGCCGTCCTCGATCCAAATGTCCTTCAGCTCGCCGTCGATTCCGTTGATGGGATCGTAGACCTTGCCGTTCCGTATTCTTAACATCACATCACCTTCTCAATCAATTGATCCAGGATTTCCTCGTCCGTCGGTCGAACGGAAGAAACCACTGACCGCAGTCGAATCGGCACGCCGTCCATCCGGTATGCGGTCCCTGTGGCGTCTATGCCGTAACATGCTGTTGGGAGGAAAACCGCCGCTCCCGCTGTCGTCAGCGATGGCATCGGGTCGAGGACGATCGTCGGAATGCGCTGCAGTGCTCGCGCCGCGGCCGCCGGGAAGTGGGCCACCGGGTCGGAGGCCAGAATCAGCGCCGCATCCGCCTCTCCGCGTGCCAGCACGTCGACCGCTGTGAACTCTCCCGGGCCATACACCGGATACCCACGTGAGAAGCTGACGGCGAAGGGATAACCGCTCTGCCACGTCATCACCTGATCGGCGCCGGCCACGTTTCCGTGCCCGCGCATCGGGATGACGGAGAAGCGCGTGTAGTCGTTCAGCTCCGATACCAGGGTGAAGAGCTCGCTAACGGTCAGGTCGCGCCCGCGCGTCTGCGTCAGGCCCATGCCCATGAAGGCTACTCCGAAGCGGCAGGTCTTCATCCGTTCTGCCAGCTCCCGCAACTCAGTAACGGGAATTCCGCCGACGGAGTCTACCGTGATCTCGTCTTCCTTTCCCGCTACCAGAGCTCGCAACGTTGTCAGCACTTCGAAGTCGGCGCCGGGCGCCACCTGCAGAAATTGATCTGCCAGGCGCGTGCTCTTGGTGGCGCGCACATCGACGACCACCACGGTCCGATCCCGCCGCCCCTTCGGCGTCAGGCGGCCCCGTGGCGTCACTGAGTAGCGCGTGACGTGGCGAATATGGGAGACGGCCGGGTTGCAGCCCCAGAAAACGATCAGGTCGGCTCGATTGCGCACCTCTCCCAGCGTGCAAGTCGCCTCTCCGACCGTCTGCATAGCTAGGCCAGTGGGCCCGTGACAGACCGAGGACGTGGTATCGATCATCGCCCCCAGTCGGTCGGCCAGCTTGACGCTCTTTCGTTGCGCCTCGCTAGCCATTGAGCTAAGGCCATAGATCAGAGGGCTGTCGGACTCGTTCAAGATTTGCGCTGCCTCCGCGACAGCCTCGTCCCAACCGACTTCTTGGCCGTGCACAGTGGGCGACCGCGGCGCTGGATCGTAGTGCTGGAAGACACCGCGTCCGTTGGCACACACCCGCTTCGCGCGGACAATCTGATTATTCTCGATCTCCACGCTGATATCGTCGCACAGACAGCCACAGAACGTGCATACCGCGTTCTCGACGACCTCGCTCATGCCAGCTCCACCTCCACTTCCAGCCCCTTGAAGGGGGGGATACCGGTCGCATCGGTATCCGTCCCAATCAGCGCGTTTGCTGTAGGACCGAGCGGCATGAATACGAGCCCCGGCGGGAGCTCGCCGGAGCGGGCGGGCACCTCCACCGTGCCTGTGGACGTCCGCACCTTGACTGGTTTCCCTTCCTCAATGCCCCGCTGATCCATGTCTTGCGCGTTCATCTCGATCAGCTCCGTCGCCTGCTGGTAGGCCTCTGTATCCTTGCCACGATGAAGCCCATCAGCCTGCTCTCGTGTCCGTCCCGTGATCAACGTTAGAGGCTTGCTCAACGATCATCCCCCCTTTCACCCTCGCCCGGTCCCATCTTGCGATGCACTTCCTCAGCCCTTTCCACTAATCTTTGCCAACAGGTTTCCCTGGTCTCGCCGCTCGCCACCACGGTGCAGATGGGGTGCCCTGCCTGGATCTTCTCTCCCGAGAAGGGGATATCCCGTCTCCCTCTGTGCCGCCAGTTTGCCGTGCTTGGTACTGTCCCGTCCTTCTTCGCGTAAACGATTCCCTTCGCGCGGAAGCGTGCGTCCCTCAGTGCTTCTCTCGGCGAGAACCTCGGCAGATATCCTTCGAAAGACCGAATGTGGAGATCAAATGCGCTCAGATCGTAGGCCCAATCTGCTAGCTCCATCGAAGCGGTATAGCGTGGGTTCACCTCCACCAAGATCGGACGGGGCCAATCTTCCGGGCCGTCCGCCACGACGAAGTCGATCCCGTTCACCCCACGCAGCCCAAACCGTCGCGTGAGTCGCCCCGCCGCCCGCTCCACAGTCTGCAGCACAGCGTCGAGTTGGCTGGTGGAGCGTGTGGGTAGCGGGAGGATGTTCCCGCACCACATGTACCCTTCACCCCCCAATTCCTCTCGACCGATGAGTTGCTCGCTCAACCCGATCACCACGCTGCGTCGCCCGTCTGCGACGAAGGCCGCCGAGGCCGGGCGGCCGATGACCATTCTCTGCAGAACGGCGTCCTCGTCCAGCCGTTCTCCCTCCCACGGACGAACGCCGTGTCCTCCTCCGCCGCGTGTTGGCTTCCGCAGCCAGCGCCGCGTTTCGTCAGCGTGGCCCTCCTCGCCCGGCAGAAGCGTGGTTGGGTGGGGTATTTCCTCCTCGTCGCAGACGGCCCTTAACGTCGCCCAGTCCCGCACGGCGTTAAGCACGTCGGGCGTATTGCCCAAGAGTCTCCGCCCCCGCGCGAGCTCGCTGACCACCTCCGGGTGGTTCTCCAGGCTGGAGGTGTATGCCACCGCATCGTAGTCGAGGCGCTTGCTGGTCTCCAGAAGCGCCTCGGCGCTGAACGGCAGGTCGAAGTCCCGCTGGAGGGCGACGTTCGGGACCAGGGCGCGCTGGTCACGGTCACCGAAGTAGTCGAGGGTCATCACATCGTACCCGCCGTCGACGGCCGACTCGGCAATCGCGCGCGTGCTTAGTCCCACAATGAGGATGCGCACGCCTTCAGAATCTCTTTCTAGGACAGAAGCTCTTTCGCGGTTGCGTAGACCTCCTCGGCGTCCAGGATCAGGTCATTCTGCTCGAAAAGGCGGGCCACGCTGGCATGGTGCACTTTCATCTTGAAGTCGCCGATCCCGATGGCCCCGTAAATAATCTTACCATGCTTCTCTTTGGCCTTCCAGTGGACCTTGATGTCCTCAATCCCCAGCGGCGGTACCGCGTTTACGTCGCCAAGCACTTCCAGGGTGGGATGGTCGACCCAGATTGATGCCGGCAGCAGCGTCACCCCGGCTGCCCCCGCGCAGAGCACGCCATCCGCACCCTCGAGGGCATCTTGGACTCCGTCGTCGTCGGCAGCCGCGACACCGGTGACGTCGACGTCGAAACGCTTCTTAATCGAGGCGGCAGCCTCCTCCGCACGCTCCTGACTGCGCGAGGTGAGAGTGACGTTCCCCCCTTCCTGGGCGAATAGCGCTGCCGCCCGGATGCCCACGGGGCCCGTTCCTGCCAGGATCACGACCTTCTTCCCCGACAGGTTCACCGACGAGAGCATCTTTGCCACGGCCGCGGTGGCCGTCGTGTTGCACCCGTTGGCGTCCAACATCACGGAGACCTTCAAAGGGCCGATGAACGAATCTTTGGCGATTTCCAGCATCTCCTCGCCGATGGCCACGTTCGATCCACCGACAAACACCGCTGAGTTCTTCAGGTCCCCTGGTCCCCGGGTGAAGATCGCTCCATAGACCAGGTCCTGCACGTCCTCCGGTTCCACGCCGCCGTACTGCAACACCTGGTCGGCGCCGGAGTCGTAGGCTGCGATGGTGTCGAAAACGCTCGCAAACTTATCGTTGTCGAGTTGAATCAAAACCTTCTTCACTGTGACACCTCCCTTGCCCCTCTTACTTGGAAGCTTGACTGAGCGCTGTCGTTCTCTCCGGTGGCCCTTTGCTCGACCAGCCGCTTGAGGGCAGCCAACGAGATTCGGACACCGGCTTCTTCGAGCTTGGCAAGGGCCGACCGCAGGTCCTCGTATTCAGCTTTGACAGAAAGGACTTGGCCGTCCCCGCCGATGATTTCCTTAACACGCACCAGCGTGCGGACGATACTTGCATTCTTCTGCACCGTCAGACGCATAGTGCGCATGCGGTAGTCGAATCGCACGTGTCGGGAGTCTAGCACCCGCATCCCGATCGTGCCCACCTCGGAGACGAGAAAACTTCCAAGACTATCGAGGTGTTTCGGTGGGGCGTCGACGAAGAGTATATACCCCAGTCGACCCTTTTTTGTGACTGATTGAATCGCGTGGACGTTCTCGGCGCCCCGGGTGAGGAGACCGTCGATGATGTGGGGTAGTAGCTCCCCCGAAATATCATCGACGTTCACTAGAATCAACATAACGGAATCCGTTTCCTGACAGGCCTTTCAGGCAGAGGGGATCAAGGCCCCTCTGCCTGCCTAAAGGCTTAGACCTCGAGTAGGTTAGCCCTCCAGATCCTGCATGATTCGCACGGCGAGCCGGGCTACCTCTCGTGCTGTTCCCTTCGCACCGGGGATGGAGCAGGTGATATTGGCGCCCTGTTCCGCTTTCTTTCCTGCGTCCTTCCATGTATACTTGCCCATCACGGCCGCGACGACTGCAGGCACTACCGCGTCGATGGTGCAACATCCGACGTACATCAACTCCTGGGCGACGGCAGCGGCCACCGTGATTGGGAGTGATAACTCGGCTTTCTTGTTCAGGACCGCATCCGGGATCACCTCGTGGCTCAGACCCTCCAATACGAACTCCTCGCCGTCAATCGTCACCAC